>Ga0334884_1002415_pt1 | contig 23753 bp, 13 predicted proteins | sample GraSluR1_MG_7_FD_207215 | JGI IMG/M metagenome (GOLD analysis project Ga0334884, IMG submission 207215) | Sludge microbial communities from methane-producing bioreactor in Wageningen University, Netherlands - Granular Sludge_12_05 R1 | ecosystem: Engineered > Bioreactor > Anaerobic >...
ATGATCCCAACACATTCGTGAATCTCACGATTAGTGAGCCCGAGACTCTAGATCCTCTGCACTCTTATGACACCGCCAGTGGTGAGGCTATTCTAAATCTTTATGACAACCTCATCCAGTACAAAGGTGAGTCGGTAACTGAATACCTTCCGATGATATCAACCGAAGTGCCTTCATTTGAGAACGGTCTTATCAATGAAGACGGCACGAAGTTCAGTTTCCCGATAAGGGAAGGTGTGAAGTTCCATACTGGCAACATACTTACACCGGCCGACGTGAAGTATTCATTCGACAGATATATTCTCGGTGACCCTTCCGGCGGACCCCAGTGGATGATTATCGAAGCTCTTACTGGTGGAGCATTTGCAAGCGTTGAAGATTGGTTCGAAAACTATGCCGGAATGGCATACTCCGAAGCCGTTGATGCCGACAGAAATCCGACATCAGAAGAGGCAAAGGCCAAGCTTATAGCATTTTACGAAGAAGTCGTCAGCCCGAGAGTTGCCATTGAAGGAAACAACGTTGTATTCACACTTGACGCTCAGTGGGGACCTTTCCTCAACACGATAGCCCATTTCGGATCCTGGGCGGCGATAGTCGATTCCAAGTGGGGTATCGAAAATGGTGCATGGGACGGCAAGGCCGACGGCTGGTGGAAGTGGCACGATCTTGAACCTCAGGAAAGTCCATTCCATGAAGCAGTTTCAGGTTCCGGTCCATTTAAGCTTGTTCAGTGGGATAGATCTCAGCAGAAGGTCATCCTTGAGAGATTCGATGATTACTGGGCAGGTCCGGCAGCGCTCAAGACGGTTGTGATCTGGGGTGTAGATGAATTCTCGACAAGAAAATCGATCTTTGAGGCCGGAGATGCAGACATGGCCTACTTTGGGGCTCCTTATCTGGATCAGGCACTTGCTCTCGAAGCTGCGGGCAAGGCAGTCGTTTCAAGTGGTTATCCGACTGCGTCAATAACCTCTCTTCACTTCAACTGGCTTATCAATCCGAACAGCGAGTACATTGGAAGCGGTAAGCTGGACGGAAAGGGTATTCCTGTTGACTTCTTCTCCGATGTGCACGTTAGAAGAGCGTTTTCCTACTGTTATGACGGAGCGACGTTTGTTGAAGAGGTTCTCAATGGACTCGGCAAACTGGTGCCAACCGATCTTCCAGAAGGCTTCCTTGGATTCGATCCGACTCTACCGCTTCCCGAATTCAATCTGGCAAAGGCTGCCGCAGAATTCAAACTTGCCTGGGGCGGAGAAGTGTGGAAGAACGGCTTCTCTATACAGATGCTTTACAACACCGGAAATGACTCCCGACAGGTTGCTGCCGAGATGATGGCCTACTTCGTGGGTTCAATTAATCCTAAGTTCAAGGTTGAACCCCTCGGAGTTCAGTGGCCGACCTATCTTGCGGCTCAGAGAAATGGCTTCCTTCCGTTGTTTGTTATCGGCTGGCTTGCAGATTACCCTGATCCACACAACTTCATAGCTACGTACTATGCAAGTTACGGAGTCTATGCTTCGAGACAGGGAAGACTTTTCCAGGAATGGGCAAGGGCCAATGTTGATGAGGAAATCAGCGCCGCAGCCGTTTCAGTGGATAACGAAGAGCGCTTTGCTCTCTATAGAAGCGTACAGGAAAAGGCTATAAGGGATACTGTTGGAATCCCCTTGTTTATGCCCACCGGACTCAATGTTAGGGCTCCATGGGTTAAAGGTTGGTATCCACATCTTGTTAGATCCAATCAGTACTATTACCAGCTGTCCAAGACCAACTAAATCATATTGATACTCTCAGAGCCGGGGTATGAATACCCTGGCTCTTTTTTTGATCGAATTTTGGATTATAATTGAAAAGATTTACTCTTATATCTGAATGTGAAGGGGTGATACTCAGGTGACTGCTTACATAATCAGAAGGTTGCTTCTGATGCCGTTGATCCTCATCGGTGTGACTCTAATCATATTTTCTATGATTTGGGCGCTCGGTCCTGACAGGCTTCTTGCTTCCTATGTAAAAAGCCCCGAGGCGTTGAAGACTCCAGACGCTGCCGAAAGACTGATCAAAAAGTATGGTCTGGACCAACCGATGCCAGTGCAATATATAAAGTGGTTAGGGAATATTCTTCAGGGGGACTTTGGTTATTCAATGGTGGGAAAGAAAGGTGTGCTACCTTCAATACTGGAACGCTTTCCATATACTCTTGAGTTGGCCTTATATGCTGTAGTTCCCGTAATTCTTGTGGCCATCTGGTTGGGGGTGGTTTCCGCAGTTCATCAGAACAAGTTCATAGATCAGTTCATAAGGGTATTTGCCCTGGTTGGCTGGTCTCTACCCGACTTTGTGTTTGGACTTCTACTGCTCTGGGTTTTCTACTCAGTTTTGGGGTGGTTTCCACCCGGAATTGTCAACACGCAGTTTGATCTGGTAATGCGAAGTGCCGACTGGAAGACAATAACATCGATGCCGACCATTGACGCTTTGCTGAACGGCCGTATCGACGTTTTCGTTGATGCTTTGAGGCACATGTTCTTGCCTGTTATAACCCTCGCCTACCTATGGTGGGCTTACTTATTGAGAATAACGCGCTCCAGCATGCTTGAAGTCTTGAGAAAAGACTACATAAGAACGGCCAGAGCCAAGGGAGTACCTGAGAATCTGGTTATTAAGAAACACGCAAAGAAGAATGCGATGATACCTGTCTTAACAGTTGCAGGAGGTTCTGTGATTGGACTTCTGGGAGGTACTGTCTTTGTCGAGACTATCTTTTCCAGAGTCGGCATGGGAAGATTCTTAGCGGAAGCAGCGACTCTTCTTGATTACTGGTCGATTATCGGTGGAGCCTTGTTCTTTTCTCTTATAATGGTTCTTGGCAATCTTATCGTTGATGTTTCTTACGCCCTGGTAGATCCAAGAATAAGGCTCGAGTGAGGAGGAACTCATAGATGGCAGTTAAGAGGAAAAGCGAATTTCGTAAGATAATGAAGAAGTTCTGGACTAATGGGACTGCTGTTCTGGGTACCTGCCTTTTGATGTTCTTTATAGTAGTTGCAGTCTTCGCACCCCAGATAGCCGGAACAAACGAAATGGGAGACAATTATCAGATTCCGAGAGCTGCGTGGTCTTCAAGACCTATAGCTCCGACGGCCGAACACCCGTTTGGAGTTATTGGCGGAAGAGATGTGTTCTATGGCGTTGTCTGGGGAACCAGAACGGCATTCAGACTTGGACTGATAATAACCGGCTTTGCCGCTCTAATCGGAGTAATAGTGGGATCTATATCTGCTTACTTTGGGGGCTGGGTTGACGAAATCCTGATGAGGATTGTTGACATCTTCCTATCGATTCCCTTTCTAGTGGCTGCAATGGTTATGACCACCATTCTGGGTAAGGGGCTGGATAAAGTAATAATAGCCTTGATTACCTTCGGCTGGATGAGTACGGCACGGCTCATACGAGGTAACATACTTCAGGCAAGAGAAGAACAGTATGTTATGGCTGCAAAGGCCCTCGGGCAGAAAGACTGGATCATAATACTAAAGCATATACTGCCAAACACTATCTTCCCGGTTGTTGTACAGATGTCGATGAGAATCGGTTCATACGTAATAACTGCCGCGGGACTGAGTTTCCTTGGCGTTGGAGCTGAGCCCGGCTATGCCGACTGGGGAACTATACTATCATACTCAAGAAACTGGATGACAATGCTTGACCAATCATGGTTTGCAATTGTCTTCCCGGGTACTGCAATGGTTCTCTTCGTCCTCGCCTGGAACCTTGTAGGAGATGCTCTCAGAGACATCTTCGACCCAAGAATGAGAAGCTGAGGAGGTCTGTGCTGTGGACAAGAAGAATGCACTTCTACAAGTAAACGATTTAAGGACCTATTTCCATACAGAAGACGGAATTGTCAAGGCAGTGGACGGTGTAACCTTTTCTGTGTATCCGGGTGAGACACTGGGTATAGTTGGCGAGTCCGGCTGTGGAAAGAGTGTGACTTCTCTTTCTGTGATGAGATTGCTGGACGAAAAAGGCGAGATTGCCGGTGGAAAGATCGTCTTTGAAGGCAAAGACGTTATGGAGATTCCCGAATCGCAGATGATGAAGATCCGGGGAAACGATATGGCGATGATTTTTCAGGAACCGATGACTGCCTTGAATCCTGTTTTTACGATTGGCTTTCAGATAATGGAGGCGATTTTACTCCATCAAGATGTGAACAAAGAACAGGCAAGAAAGATGGCTATAGACATGCTTCGCAAAGTCGGTATTCCAGAACCCGAGAAGAGAATAGACGAGTATCCTCACGAGCTGTCCGGCGGAATGAGACAGAGGGCTATGATAGCCATGGCTCTTTCCTGCAATCCCAGGCTTCTGTTTGCAGACGAACCGACGACGGCGCTTGATGTGACCATTCAGGCACAGATTCTTGAACTAATGAAATCACTTCAAGAGCAGTACGGAATGGCCCTGGTTATGATTACTCATGATCTGGGGGTTATTGCCGAGATGGCACAGCGCGTTGTTGTCATGTATGCCGGAAAGGTCGTTGAGTATGCGGAAGTCCATACGCTCTTCAAAAGGCCAAGGCATCCATACACCTGGGGACTGATGAATGCCATTCCCAGTCTTGATGAGGATAGAGAGGTTCTTTACAATATCCCCGGTGTGGTACCCGACCCTCTTGATTTCCCGGAAGGTTGCAGGTTCAATACCAGATGCCCTCTGGCCACAGACAAGTGCAGAAAGGAAGAGCCGCCTCTGGTGGAAATTGAAGAGAATCACACCGCAGCCTGCTGGTATGTGGATAAGCTTATAGAAGCGATAAAGGTTGCAAGGGCAGGTGAGGGCGCATGAGTAAAGAACAGAAGAAGCTACTCCTCAGAGCCGATAATCTGGTCAAGTATTTTCCTGTGAAGGCGGGGGTCTTTAGAAGAGTCGTCGCCCAGGTAAAGGCCGTGGACAATGTCAGTTTTGACGTATATGAGAAGGAAACGCTCGGGCTGGTAGGTGAATCAGGCTGCGGAAAGACAACTGCAGGGATGTCGGTTTTGAGGTTGTATGAGCCGACTTCCGGCAGGATAATCATGGACGGCGAAGATACGACTTACTATTTCATGCCTATTTTCAAGGCCCGCAAATACCTTAAGACTACCTACGTTGAGCCTCTGAGCAAGCTTAAAAGTGAGAAGGGTTCAATTGAAGCCGCTATCAAATCTATTGATAGTGAATACGACAGGGCTATAGCAGAGAGATTCCTCAAGGACTTTGGGGGCGATGGAAACAGGCTTGTCAACGCCATGCTGGCTAACAGAGAAGACAAGAGAAAGGCTTTCAGAAGAGACGCACAGATAATCTTCCAGGATCCCTTCTCTTCTCTGAATCCAAGAATGAGAGTAAAAAACATAATAGGCGAGGGTGCAAGAATACACGGACTGGCCACCGGAAGCGATGTCTATGACAGAGTTGCGGATATTATGGTGAAGGTAGGACTTTCCAAAGACCATATGTCGAGATTCCCGCACGAATTCAGCGGGGGTCAACGCCAGAGAATCGGTGTCGCCAGAGCTTTGATCCTTAATCCCAAGCTTATAGTATGTGACGAGGCCGTATCGGCTCTGGACGTGTCGATTCAGGCTCAGATCCTGAATCTTCTGAACGATCTACAGAAGGAGTTTGGTCTTACCTATCTATTCATAGCGCATGATCTGGGAGTAGTGAAGCATATCAGCAAACGCGTTGCCGTCATGTATCTCGGAAAAATCGCCGAGCTGTCGGACAAAAAAGAACTGTTCGATAAGCCTCTTCACCCGTATACGGTGTCACTGATGTCTGCAATACCCGAAGCCAATCCCGAAAAGAAGAAGCAGAGGATTATCCTGGCAGGTGACGTTCCAAGTCCGATAAACCCGCCTTCGGGTTGTAGATTCCATCCAAGGTGTCCGATAGCCAAAGATGTCTGCTCTAAAGAAGAACCGGAGCTTAAAGACATCGGTGGCGGACACTTTGTATCATGTTTCTTCCCCGGTGAGTTAAAAAGAGGACTTTAGAAGACTAAAGCATTCCGCCGACGCCATCTACAATGACCTGGATGTTGGCGGAATGTTTCTTTAACAGAGGTTCGAGAAAGACCATGTTTCCTTTGGGCTCCAATTTTATCACTAATTTCGTGCGGAATTTATTCTTGATCTTGGATAGAATCGGAACAACCGGACCAAAGAGCTCGATATAGAGACTTTCGGATTTTTCTATCTCCCCTTTCAGCGTCTCGGCAAGGAGATTGCTTTCTCTCTCGGTGTCTCCATGGCAAACAATCTCAACGAGCCTGACAAAAGGCGGGTATTTCAGTTCACGCCGCAGGGCTATCTCTTCTTCGTAAAAGGACTCGTAGTTTCTCTCAAAGGCTCTTCTTATAACTCGATTTTCTGGACTGAAACTCTGAATAAAGGCTCTGCCTGCGCCAGCCCTGCCTGAACGGCCGCTTACCTGTGATATATGCTGGAAAGCGACTTCGGCGCTGTCAAAGCTCGGAAAGCTCATAAGACGGTCGGCATCTATTACAAGGACCATCTCAACATCCGGGAAATCGAGTCCCTTGGTAATCATCTTTGTTCCAACGATTATCTGGCACTTCTTTTTTGAGATCTCAAGCAAAGCCTTTTCATAAGCTGCAGGGTTGTCTACAGTCTCTCTATCCATTCGCATTATTGTCGAAGACGGGAAAAACCTCTGTAGATCGTTCTCTACTCTCTCAGTTCCGAACCCCCTGGCCGACAGAGTCATCGAACCGCACCTCGGGCAATTCCTTGGGACGTGCTGTCTAAAGCCGCAATAATGACATTTAAGCATATTGTCGGTCCTGTGATAGCTCATGGACACGGAGCAGTGAGGACAGGTTATGGTGTTTCCACACGTGTGACAGACGACATAGTTGGAAAACCCCTTTCTATGAACAAAGACAAAGACCTGTTTGCCAGATGCCAATGTGTTTTCTATCTCTTTCAGAGCCTTTTTGCTGATGATCGGGTTCTTCTCCTCCTTCATATCTATGATTTCTATAGAAGGGAAGCTGCCTACTGGTCTGCTCTTCAGTTCGAACAGCTCGAGGTCCTTTTCTTGAGCCGTAAAGAAGTGGCCTATTCTGGGTGTCGCCGACCCCAGGATTACGGGTATCTTCAGCAATTCGGCCTTCTTAAGCGCTACCTCGACTCCGTCGTAGTAGGGAACACTCTGCTGGTAGAAACTCGAATCATGTTCTTCATCGAGAATCATAATGCCTGTCTTCTTCATGGGAATCCAGAGCGAACTCCTGGTACCGACTAAAATATCTAGATTTCCTTCCACGGCGTCGAGCCATATCCTCTGTCGTTGAGTCTGGGACATATAACTGTGATACTGACCGACCTCTCTTCCCGGGAAGGCTCCTCTGACGCGGGCGAGTAGCTGGGGTGTAAGAGATACCTCCGGTACGAGATAAAGAACCTGTCTTCCCCTATTAAGCCAGTACTCCATTATCTTGAAGTAAACTTCAGTCTTTCCCGTTCCCGTAAGGCCATATAGAAGTGAAGGACCGGATATCTGTGACATCTTCTTACAGACACTATTCTGTTCCGGTGTCAACTCATAAATGGACGGTATTACCCAGCGAGAAGTGTCTTCTTCAACCTCTTCGATCGAGAGAATCCCCTTCTTGGCCAGAGTCTCGACGGGGCTTCGACTTTTCAAATCCAATCTCTCCATCAGAACCGAGATTTCTTCCGAGTCCACCGAAAGCAAGTAGTCAACTATCGACTGCCATAAGGGTGTTAGATTATCTCTTAGATCCGTCATGTTTCTCCTGAGGGAAACTCTCTTCGTCAGTTTTCTTCCGGGTCTTCTGGGATCGAAACTGTGCATGATCTTGACATCTCTTGAAGAAAGCCACTGTTCAAGTTTCTCACTGCCAAAGTCCTTGATTGCTCTGTCTCTGGTCATTGGTGAATCAAAACCGGCTCTGTCTGTTATTGGAATCACAAAATCGCTTACGGCGAGTAGCTTCCCGGGAGGAAAGAACAGGTCAAAGACCTTTCCGGGCGGAGAGAGGAACTCTTTGACTGTGTAAATCGCCAGCTCAAGATCTGACTGATTCAGGAACCCTTTTTCATCGATCTTCTTGATCACTTTCTTGATCTTGAATGGACCGGACTTTCCCTCAAGAGAGACGACATATCCAACGGTATTTCTGCCCGCGAAATTAACCTCAACCCTGTCGCCGGGAGCTAGATCAATGTCACTGCTGTAAGTGAAAGTCTCAAAAAGAGGCGAATTAGAGATCGCAACCTGAACGAGCATAATTATGAATCCCTTTCGTAGATAACTCTGGACAACATATCTGAACCCTTCGATCTTTTCTCTGGAGAGCTGTAGAAACTGGAATAGAAATCGACGGCCAGAAGATCTCTCTCTAACTGCTCTTTGAAGAGGTTCTCGTCGATTTTCATCTCTTTCTTTTTCGCCTCGTCGAGAACCTTTCTCCACATGGATACAGTGCTTATTATTGGAAGACCGATACTCTTCTTTATCTCCGAGAGATACTCTCTCCCATTCTCGTTGAAGGCTAAAAGCCTTATATACTGAGGACCGAGTCTGTTGCTCCTCTCGATCAGATCGACGGTGAATTTCAGGGCCGGATAGTACATCAGCCTCCGGATTCTCGAAAGGGTGAATCTCCTTGTCTTGACGCAATCAAGGAAGGTCTGGAGATCTCCACGCTTAGAACACTCGCAGAACCTTGCGTCCAGCCCTTCAACGAATCCGTAGAAGTCCGAGTAGTCGTTACGGGAGATCAGGCGCAAGAAAGGTAGAAAGAAACTTTCCATATCACAGGCAAGTATCGGACCACGACCGGCCCTTATCTCCTCGAGCAGAGTTTTGAACATCTCCCCGGGAACGGCGTTTTTTACACTTTCGATATCTCCGAGCCGGAGCATCTTTCTTATCGCTGTGGCGGAAGAGAAACTGCCGCGGTTCTCGTCGTCGCTATATGCCGCGCCTTTTCTTTTGATAGCGTGTGGTCTGATTTTACTGTCTATCTCACGTATGGCCCTTAGGTACTCGAGACCCAAAATGTTGTTTGAAGAGCCAATCTCCTCAACCCTGAAGGAGAGCTCTCTATCCTTTCCGCTCACGTAATCTCTTATCGCATACTTTCTGGCGTTGGGAAAGGAATGTCCATCCTTAAGATGAGAGTGGAGTCTGTGTCTGTATTCTTCGGGTTCAGCCAGCAGTATCTTCGAGACCTCGTTTAGAAGAGAGAGCTCGCCGGTCTCGCTTCCGAATACTATATCGGTTACTCCGAGCGCTTCGAGAGTCCTGATAGCTCCTGTAGCAAATCCACCCGCATCCTGCAAGGAATAGACTACCGGCAGTTCGAGCACCACATCTATACCGAGCTTGATAGCGGTTCCAGCTCTGGCGAATTTCTCTATTATCGAAGGCTCTCCACGCTGAACAAAGTTACCGCTCATTACCGCGACCGTATAATCCGGCTTCACCAGCTCCTTCGATTGCCGGAGGTGAAAGATGTGGCCGTTATGAAATGGATTGTACTCAACCACAAGACCGAGAATTTTCATTGATTCCCCCTGACAGAAGATACATCCACCGTCCATCGGGACGGGAGAATACGGAGCCCATTCTACCGCCTTACTCGGACTATCTCTCCGTACAACGGTCCTGCAGATACACTTTCTATTCTGATTTTAACAGGAACCCCTATTTTATCCAGGTCTGCCTCATAGATAACTATCTTGTTGTTCATAGTCCTTCCGTAGATCTTGCCGTTTCCCTTTATCTTTCCCTCGCCGATAACATCGAGCACTTCGTCTATATACTTCTCATTCTCTTCTCTATTTATGTGTTTCTGAAGGGCCAGAAGATCGTTAAGTCTCTTGGTCTTTACTTGCTGGGGAACGTCGTCTGCGAGCTTTCTGGCCGAGAGCGTTCCCTCTCTTGGAGAATACATGGCCAGATTGACTCTTTCGAACCGGACCTCTTTTATTAGCGAAACCGTATCATTATAATCATCATCTGTCTCTCCGGGAAATCCAACGATTATATCTGTGCTGAGTGAAGAATCTTGAACTCTCTCCTTGACCCGGCGAGTAAGGTTCAGAAAATACTCTCTTGTATAGCCCCTATTCATGGCCTTGAGTATCCTGTCGCTTCCAGATTGAACAGGCAGGTGTATTGAACGCGAAATCCTTTCTGAAGAGGCGATCACCTCGATAAGCTCATCACTGAAATCTCTGGGATAAGATGTCAGAAACCACAGGCGCTCGATCTCTTCTATTTTCAAAGTCTCCTTCAGGAGAGTTGCAAGCGATGACCCGTCTCCGAGATCTTTACCGTACGAATCGACGTTCTGGCCGAGATAGGTGATCTCCCTGTATCCGAGTTTGGCAAGTTCATGTGCTTCGGCGAGAATATCTTCCATCCTGCGACTCTTCTCTCTGCCCCTAGTATAGGGAACTATACAGTAAGAACAGAACTTGTCGCAACCGTATATGATGGTTATCCATGCGTGATGATTGCTGGTCCTTAACCTTGGAGTCTCAGAATCGAGCTCATCCACGAAATCTCCAAGCTCGATGAACCTCTCTCCGGCGGAAGCCCTGGAAAGCATCTCAGCAACTCTGGAGATTGCGCGGGTACCAAAGACAAAACTCACTTCTCTGTGCGTGAGGAGCTCATCAGAGTTCTTCTCTGCCACACAGCCGCATACTCCGACAATCAGTTTTGCATTTCTCTTCTTCTGGGCCTTTAGTTGTCCAAGTTTTCCGTAGAGCTTGTCTTCGGATTTCTCTCTTACGGCGCATGTGTTTACGATGACTGCGTCCGCTTCTTCTTCACTGTTGACTATACTATGGCCCGCCAGACGCAAGAGGCCCATCATCGCTTCAGTATCGCTTATATTCATCTGACAACCAAAAGTTCTGAACGCTACCTTCAAAAGATCACCTCTAACCCGATATTGATTCTCAGCTAAATTCTACATCATTGACTGAGTTCAGGAAACCGCATTATGTTACCATTCAACTGTAGAGTTCCAGAATATCTTCGACAGCGGATAGTCTAATAATTGCCGATTACTATAAAACCTGGAGGTGAGATATGTTTGCAAGAGCTTACGAAACGGCCAGCTCCTTTACTCGTCCAGTCGTAGTTCTGAACAGGAGAGGTGATGGAAAAGTAAGTGCAACCTGTGGAACGTTCGTTATCTTGAACAGTAGAGGCTGGATAATTACAGTCGCTCATCTGTGGCAGTCTTACTTTCTCTTCAAAAAGCAGCAGGCAAATCCAAACGAAACTCCCGAAGCTCAAAGGATAACTAACCACTCATTCTGGTGGGGGAAAGACGGCATAACTCTCAAGGATATAAGACCGTTTCCGGAATACGATCTTGTTGTCGGAAGACTTGATCCATTCGAAACTTCAGAGGTAAAGGAGTATCCAGAATTCATTAAGGCCGAAGATATGAGAATAGGTACCAGCCTCTGCCGTGTTGGCTATCCATTCTCCAGAATCAAAGCGACTTTCGACGACAAGCAGTCACGTTTTCTTATGGACTCGAAGAGCCTTCCGTCTCTCTATCCGATTGAGGGCATATACACGAGGTCAGTGTCCGCACCAGCATTCAAAGGGGCGAAGAAAATTGCCAAATTCATAGAGACTTCATCTCCTGGACTTCTTGGACAGAGTGGCGGTCCTATTCTGGATGTAACAGGTCGGGTCTGGGCCGTTCAGAGTCGTACCGTGCATTTGCCGCTAGGGTTCAGTCCAAAGGCGAGAAAAGAGGGCAGAGAAATCGAGGAGAATCAGTTTCTGAACGCAGGTTGGGGGGTTCATATTGAAATGATTGAGGACGCAATAAGTACGTCGGAAATCAAAAAATCGATCGCTATCTGATAGTTGCCAATTGTAAATTTGTAGGGTGGTAGGATAGTATAAGATTACTTCATGGTAAAATTATAGACAATGGATAACCAAAATCTCAATCTCTTTCTTCAAGGAGTAGATTACTGTGAAGAAAATTCTGTATACTGTCTTTCTGTCTCTTGTGATTATTACTATGGTAGCAACTCAAGGTTGTTTCCTCTTCCGTGTTGTAAAACTCGATCTGCAGACCGATAGTTTGACGCTTTTCGTAAGCGAAGCCGAGGTCATTCAGCTGAAATTGAATCCCGCCGACGCGGAGTTGAAATTCACGTCTGCGGCTACTTCAATTGCCGTCGTTTCCGATGCGGGCGAGGTTACCGGTGTCTCCCCGGGAGAAACTAAAATTACTATTGAGGCTTCAAAAGACAGATATAGAGGAGTCTCGAAGACAGTCGATGTCACAGTTCTGCCTGTTCCCGGACATGAAGTGACTTTCAGTGTAAGTGATAGTCAGGGTGCGGTTGAGGAAGCTGATGTCACGTTTAACGGTGAAACAAAGGCCACGGACGCGCAGGGAAAGGCAGTGTTTACTGGAGTGCTGGCTGGTAACAGAGCATATACGGTTAGCAAGACAGGATACAACAACGTGACAGGAAGTGTCAATGTCGATAGCGACGAGACAGTAGACGTGATACTCACAAAGAAAACTTACACGGTCATCGCGACAGCTGGATCGGGAGGCAGCATAGACCCTTCCGGAGAAGTGGAAGTCAGTTATGGAGACAGTATCACTTTCAGCATACTTACAGACGATGGTTACGCTATAGAAGACGTGGTTTCTGACGGAGTCTCAATTGGACAGGTTGACAGTTACACTTACACCAAAGTCACATCAGATCATACAATTCACGCAACTTTCAAGCTCAAGACCTATAGCCTGACGACAAATGTAGTAGGTCAGGGGACTGTAACTAAGAACCCGAGCAAATCTACGTACGATCACGGGGAGGAAGTGCAACTTACGGCTATCCCGGATGAGGGTTGGGACTTCACCGGCTGGAGCGGAGACCTGAGTGGTACTGCCAATCTGGCAAACATAACGATGGATTCAAATAAGACAGTAACGGCGACCTTCACAATAAAGAAGTACACGATAGCCGCATCGGCAAATCCTCCGGCCGGTGGAACGGTAACTGGAGCCGGGAGCTATAACCACGGAGACACTGTAAACCTTGTGGCCACCGCAAACGAAGGCTACGAATTCGTAAACTGGACAGAGAACGGAGTGCAGGTGAGTGCTAATACCACGTACTCGTTCACAGCGACCGCTAACAGAACGCTAGTAGCCAACTTCAGATTGAAGACCTACACGATCACCGCGACGGCGGGAGCGGGAGGCAATATAAACCCCGCAGGAAGCGTGAATGTTACCCACGGTTCGAGTCAATCATTCACAATAATTCCCAATGCCAATTATGACATAGGAGACGTCAAAGTAGACGGAGTCTCAGTTGGAGCTGTATCCAGCTACACATTCAACAACGTGATAGCCAATCATACTATAGCTGCCACTTTCAAGCTCAAGACCTACACACTAACGACAAACGTAATAGGCCAGGGGACTGTAACTAAGAACCCGAGCAAACCTACGTATGATCACGGGGAGGAAGTACAACTTACAGCTACCCCGGATGAGGGCTGGGACTTCACCGGCTGGAGCGGAGACCTGAGTGGTACTGCCAATCCGGCAAACATTACGATGGATTCAAATAAGACAGTAACGGCGACCTTCACAATAAAGAAGTACACGATAGCCGCATCGGCCAATCCTCCGGCCGGTGGGACGGTAAGTGGAGCCGGGAGCTATAACCACGGGGATACAGTTAACCTTGTGGCCACCGCAAACGAAGGCTACGAATTCGTCAACTGGACGGAGAACGGAGTGCAGGTGAGCGCGAATACCACTTACTCGTTCACGGCGACCGCTAACAGAACGCTAGTTGCCAACTTCAGACTGAAGACCTACACGATCACCGCGACGGCGGGAGCGGGAGGAAGCATAGATCCTTCGGGTAATGTCTCGGTAAATCATGGAGATGATCAAGCATTCGCAATAACTCCCGATGAAGGTTACAACGTTGAAGACGTACTGATCGATGGGGAGTCTGTTGGACCGAGGACATCGTATACTTTCACTGGAGTAGCGTCTGACCACACGATCCACGCCAGCTTCTCACTTCTGCCTCCTCCAACATATACAATTACCTTTAACGTAAGCGATAACCAGGGAGCAGTTCAGGGTGCGAGTGTAACATTCTACGGTGAGACAAAGGCCACGGACGCGCAGGGGAAGGCAATGTTTACTGGAGTGCTTGCTGGTAACAGGGCATATACGGTGAGCAAGACAGGATACAACAACGCGACTGGCAACGTCAATGTCGATGGCGATGAGACAGTAGACGTGATACTCACAAAGAAGACCTACACACTAACGACAAACGTAATAGGCCAGGGGACTGTAACTAAGAACCCGAGCAAACCTACGTATGATCACGGGGAGGAAGTACAACTTACAGCTACCCCGGATGAGGGCTGGGACTTCACCGGCTGGAGCGGTGACCTGACTGGCACTGCCAATCCGGCAAACATAACAATGGATTCAAATAAGACAGTAACAGCGACCTTCACAATAAAGAAGTACACGATAGCCGCATTGGCAAATTCTCCGGCCGGTGGAACGGTAAGTGGAGCCGGGAGCTATAACCACGGAGACACTGTAAACCTTGTGGCTACCGCAAACGAAGGCTACGAATTCGTGAACTGGACAGAGAACGGGGTACAGGTGAGCGCGAATACCACTTACTCATTCACGGCGACCGCGAACAGAACGCTAGTTGCCAACTTCAGACTGAAGACCTACACGATCACCGCGACGGCGGGAGCGGGAGGCAATATAAACCCCTCAGGGAATGTGAATGTTACCCACGGTTCGGATCAGTCATTCGCAATAACTCCCGATGAGGGTTACAACGTTGAAGACGTACTGATCGATGGGGAGTCTGTTGGACCGAGGACATCGTATACTTTCACTGGAGTAGCGTCTGACCACACGATCCACGCCAGCTTCTCACTTCTGCCTCCTCCAACATATACAGTGACCTTCAACGTAAGCGATAACCAGGGAGCAGTTCAGGGCGCGAGTGTAACATTCTACGGTGAGACAAAGGCCACGGACGCGCAGGGGAAAGCAATGTTTACTGGAGTGCTTGCTGGTAACAGGGCATATACGGTTAGCAAGACAGGATACAACAACGTGACAGGAAGTGTCAATGTCGATAGCGATGAGACAGTAAACGTGATACTCACAAAGAAGACCTACACACTAACGACAAACGTAATAGGCCAGGGGACTGTAACTAAGAACCCGAGCAAACCTACGTATGATCACGGGGAGGAAGTGCAACTTACGGCTACCCCGGATGAGGGCTGGAACTTCACCGGCTGGAGTGGAGACCTGAGTGGTACTGCCAATCCGGCAAGCATAACGATGGATTCAAATAAGACAGTAACGGCGACCTTCACAATAAAGAAGTACACGATAGCCGCATTGGCAAATCCTCCGGCCGGTGGGACGGTAAGTGGAGCCGGGAGCTATAACCACGGAGACACTGTAAACCTTGTGGCTACCGCAAACGAAGGCTACGAATTCGTGAACTGGACAGAGAACGGGGTACAGGTGAGCGCGAATACCACTTACTCGTTCACGGCGACCGCTAACAGAACGCTAGTAGCCAACTTCAGATTGAAGACCTACACGATTACTGCGACGGCGGGAGCGGGAGGAAATATAAATCCCGCAGGGAATGTGCAGGTAGAACATGGATCGAACAGACTGTTCAACATAACCCCGAATACCGGATACGAGATAGAAGACGTAAAGGTAAATGGAGTCTCTATTGGTGCCGTTTCCACATACAACTTCACAAACGTCACGACTAACCACACCATTCACGCTACATTCCGACTTAAGAGTTACACAATAGCCGTTTCGGCCAATCCTCAGGCCGGTGGAAATGTGGGCGGCGGAGGGAACTACACTCACGGAGACACTGTAAACCTTGTGGCTACCGCAAACGAAGGCTACGAATTCGTCAACTGGACGGAGAACGGGGTGCAGGTGAGTGCGAATGCCGCTTACTCGTTCACGGTGACCGCGAACAGAACGCTAGTTGCCAACTTCAGATTGAAGACCTACACGATCACCGCGACGGCGGGAGGGGGAGGAAATATAAATCCCGCAGGGAATGTGAACGTTACCCACGGTTCGGATCAGTCATTCGCAATAACTCCCGATGAAGGTTACAACGTTGAAGACGTACTGATCGATGGGGAGTCTGTTGGACCGAGGACATCGTATACTTTCACTGGAGTAGCGTCTGACCACACGATCCACGCCAGCTTCTCACTTCTGCCTCCTCCAACATATACAATTACCTTTAACGTAAGCGATAACCAGGGAGCAGTTCAGGGTGCGAGTGTAACATTCTACGGTGAGACAAAGGCCACGGACGCGCAGGGGAAGGCAATGTTTACTGGAGTGCTTGCTGGTAACAGGGCATATACGGTGAGCAAGACAGGATACAACAACGCGACTGGCAACGTCAATGTCGATGGCGATGAGACAGTAGACGTGATACTCACAAAGAAGACCTACACACTAACGACAAACGTAATAGGTCAGGGGACTGTAACGAAGAATCCGAACAGACCTACGTATGATCACGGGGAGGGAGTACAACTTACGGCTACCCCGGATGAGGGTTGGGACTTCACCGGCTGGAGCGGAGACCTGAGTGGTACTGCCAATCCGGCAAACATAACGATGGATTCAAATAAGACAGTAACGGCGACCTTCACAATAAAGAAGTACACGATAGCCGCATCGGCAAATCCTCCGGCCGGTGGAACGGTGACTGGAGCCGGGAGCTATAACCACGGAGACACTGTAAACCTTGTGGCTAACGCAAACGAAGGCTACGAATTCGTGAACTGGACAGAGAACGGTGTACAGGTGAGCACGAATACCACTTACTCGTTCACGGCGACCGCTAACAGAACGCTAGTAGCCAACTTCAGATTGAAGACCTACACGATCACCGCGACGGCGGGAGCGGGAGGAAATATAAATCCCGCAGGGAATGTGCAGGTAGAACATGGATCGAACAGACTGTTCAACATAACCCCGAATACCGGATACGAGATAGAAGACGTAAAGGTAAATGGAGTCTCTATTGGTGCCGTTTCCACATACAACTTCACAAACGTCACGACTAACCACACCATTCACGCTACATTCCGACTTAAGAGTTACACAATAGCCGTTTCGGCCAATCCTCAGGCCGGTGGAAATGTGGGCGGCGGAGGGAACTACACTCACGGAGACACTGTAGACCTTGTGGCTAACGCAAACGAAGGCTACGAATTCGTCAACTGGACGGAGAACGGAGTGCAGGTGAGTGCGAATGCCGCTTACTCGTTCACGGCGACCGCGAACAGAACGCTAGTTGCCAACTTCAGACTGAAGACCTACACGATTACCGCGACGGCGGGAGCTGGAGGCAATATAAACCCCGCAGGGAATGTGAATGTTACCCACGGCTCTAATCAGTCATTCGCGATAACTCCAAACACCGGATATGACATAGAAGACGTTAAAGTGGACGGAATCTCCGTTGGAGCCGTATCAAGCTACACATTCAACAACGTGACGGCCAACCATACTATAGCTGCCACCTTCAAACTCAAGACCTATACATTGACGACGAACGTAGTTGGTCAGGGGACGGTAACCAAGAATCCAGACAAGTCCAAGTACAATCACGGTGAGGTTGTTCAACTGACTGCCAATCCTTCTGCCGGCTGGGCTTTCAACACCTGGAGCGGAGACCTGAGTGGCTCTGCAAACCCGGCCAATCTGACTATGAACGGAAACAAAACGGTGACTGCCAATTTCGTCAGAGTATATACGGTAACTTTCAATGTGAGCGATAACCAGGGAAAAGTTCAGGGCGCTAACGTCGCCTTCAACGGAGAGAACAAGAGCACCGACGCCCAGGGAAAGGCCGTCTTCACAAACGTTCAGTCAGGAACAAGATCATACACGATAAGCAAGACGGGATATAACAACGCGACTGGTAACGTCAATGTCGATGGAGACAAGACGGTAAATGTTACCCTTACAAAGAAGACCTACACACTGACGACAGACGTGGTAGGCCAGGGGACGATAACGAATAACCCGAACAAACCTACGTACGATCATGGGGAGGAAGTGCAACTTACGGCTACCCCAGATGAAGGCTGGAACTTCACCGGCTGGAGTGGAGATCTCACTGGCTCAGCCAATCCAGCCAGCATAACTATGGATGATAACAAGGCAGTTACGGCGAGCTTCAGTATGGTAACTTACACAGTAACCTTCAACGTAAGCGATTCTGAAGGAGCTGTTCAGGGAGCAAGTGTAACTTTCAACGGTGAGACGAAGACAACCGATATTCAGGGCAAAGTTACGTTCGTGGGTGTTGTGTTTGGCGAGAAGCCTTACACAGTTAGCAAGGACGGTTATGGTGATGTTTCAGGAAGTGTAAGTGTCGATTCCAACAAGAGTGTGAATGTTCTTATAGAAAAGAAGCCAATGATTGAAGTCGTTAGTCGTAGTATGGAAATTGATGATCCGTTGCCGATAAACGTAAGGGCAAAGAACCTCGGAGAAGTAGATTTCATTGAAGTGGTAATTCAGTACGATACAGGTTATTTCGAGGATTCATGGTTTCACACAGTCAGGTTGTCTAAATGGCAGGCAGTTGTTAAGGATCCGGGAAACGGCATCATTCATATAGCCCTTTCTCCTAATGAGGGAGCCGTAAAGGTTATCAACACATTAACTGATATCGTGCGAATTGAATTGACTCCTAAAAAAACAGGAACCACCAATCTTTCTTACACGAGCTATACCACCGAGGGCGGGGTTTTCTTTGAGACCAACATAATCAACTCTGAAGGCGAAAGAATTAGCGGCGCAGATCTGATACTTAAAGAAGGAACAATAAACATCACAAACTGACAATTGAGAGGCGATGATTATGAAGCGAGTAATCCTGATCTGCCTGATATTCGTATTTGCAATTTCGATTATCTCATTAACAGGGTGTGTAAAACCAACATTCCAGGTTCTTGTGCAAATAACGCCCGCTGCGGGAGGCGGCGTAACAGGCGATGGTACCTATAAGAAAGGTGACACAGTCGTATTGAACGCAGTTCCTGCCGAAAGCTATCGTTTCTTAAACTGGAAAAGTAGCGGCACTTTTCTGACAGATGAGAATCCATACTCTTTCATAATAACAGAGAATACTAATCTTGAAGCGGTCTTTGTTGCTAGCAAAGGCGAGATTGCTATTTCAGACACCAGTCTTGTTGTTGACGAAGAAGGTCAGATTAAGATAATAGGAATAGGATTGGGTGCTGTCAACCTAATAGAAGTTGTTATACAATTCGACCCTAATATGTTTAGCTGGGAAGGTAGTAGTTGCAGAATAGCCGGATGGATAACTATTGAGAAGAATCCTTCGCCCGGAATAGCGCATGTTGCCATTTCAGGTACTTCGGTTGAGGTTGATAATGAAAGAGAGTTGCTCCGTCTATACATGTTGCCCATTGAAGTGGGTACAAGTAATGTCGAATTTGTGAGCTACAAGAGCGAAGGTGGTGTATTCTTCGAAACCAACTATATAACTACTGGGGGTTCGAAGATAACCTATCCAGAGTTAAACCTTAAGAAAGGGATAGTCGAAGTAAAAGAAAACTGATTCTGAGCAGTTTAATTATGGGAGTGTGTGATAATGAAAACATTCAGATATGCCACTTTTATTCTTTTCATAGCGATTTTGCTTTCCGGTTGTTTCATTATGCGTTATGAAGAGGTTGCTTTCGAAACCAAGTTTGACGATAACAGCATGGTTTTCATACTAAGATCGGAAGCAGATGCAATCGAATTGCTTATTGACAAAGCGCTAGATATGTCTACAATAATTGTGCCTTACAACTACCTAAAGATAATCAAACACGTAGATGGAAAAACTCTTATTGCTCTGGCAAAGACCTCAAAGATGATTCGAGGCGAAGAAATACTTAGAATTAGGGGCATGAATGAAACAGATCTGATTTCTTCATTCAAGATATGGGATATTAACGGAAGCTATTATGAGTCAAATGGAACTGAACCAAAACTCCTGGGCGATTTTACAGGAGATGGTCAGGTCGAAGGATTTGACTTTATACCTTTCGCCCAGAGTTATGGAAACGCAGTTGGATCACCAGGTTACAATGAGATCTATGATATAAGCTCATTAGAAAACCCTGCAAGCAAATCATATACAGGAATTTGGGCAAAGATATACAGTCAGGAAGGTACCGCAGACGGGAAAATTGACGGCCCGGACTTCATAGTCTTCGCCAATAATTACGGCTTCGCAAATCCTTATCTCGGGACCTGGAATTTCACCGGAACCATAGACTACGAAAGCTCGACATACGGATATGTTAAGGCAACTGGAACAGGCACACTTGTAGTTAATCAGCAGAACTGGGAGATGTCCGGTCCGGTAGAGATCACCGCCAGCTCAACCTACACAGATGAAGACGGGAACGTCAAATCCGAAGAATTCAGTATTGAGATTGATTCGGTGGATATCGAGTTTACCTCCACTGAGATGACAATCACCGGGACGATGGCAAATCCCGTAAATGGTGCCAAGTACGATATACTGATGAAAGGCAAACTCCGTGTAGAAGGAGACGCAATATTCGCCGAATCATCAGGTACAGGTGAAGGCTACGGCATATTCCTTATCAATCCGGTAAGAAAAATAGGTGAATGGACGGCCCACAAATAAAACGAAAAACAGGAGGGGGAAGATGAAAACTGGAAAACTCATAGTTCTTTTCATTGTTTTCTTGGCGCTGACACTTGGTGGATGCTTCTGGAAGAGACACTTCGACCCAAAGAACGCTCCTGCCGTTTTCGGAACCTGGCAACTCGAAGGCAAAGTGAAACATGATAACACTACAATCAAAGGCACAGGCACAATGAAGATCACTTATCAGGACGGAAACACCATAAAAGGCTGGGGAAGCACGATGCCTCCCGGACTGGAACTGATAAAAGTCGATGTCGAAGGCACAGTAACAGACAAACCAGACAATTCGCTAACTGCAACTATGCAGGTGCGATACCCACCTGTGGTTGGAGATCTGAGAGACATAATCCTCACAGGTATTGTGACCATTACCGCAACCGGAACATTTGTCAACGACGGAAAAATCTACCTCGATAGCCTTGCAAGAGAAATCGGCGAATGGAAGGGAACGCTGAAAGATTAGAGAAAGGCTCAGGATAATGCTATATTGACAAGGTTGATGAACTTTTCTTATTTAAAGCTGTTCACATTATTTCTATTCAAGACCACTTGGACTTCTTCTAATGTATTATTGCATATGACGAGTACTGAATATTAGGGTCCTATATCCAGGTATTTCTACTCGTGATCTATTCTAGTCAATAATAGGGTGATCTGCTTTGTGCAAAAATGAAAACGCTATGGTTTCTGAAAATCTCGTTCAAAGGAATACGACTCTAGAGAAGGTGTTTTACCTTTTGAAAAGAGGCGTTCAAAAGGCAAGCGAAGAGTTCGTAAACAGCGAGAGGAACGTAGTCACAATGAATGAAAAGACTTTCTTGGAAAAGTTTTCGCGATATCTGACGAAAGAGTTCGAAGACTATTCGATAATCAGCGTGGATAGTAAATTCAGTACTTACCTGAGAATGCAAGATCGAAAAGAAGTCGTTCGGCGTATCTTTGAAAGGATGCCGGACAATTTCCTGTCTTTGTACAGGATAAAGTACACCCATCTTCCAAAGAGAGTTCTGAATTCTCTCCTACCTGATATCGTCGTCCACGAAAGAGGGACGATATTGCTAAACCTTCTCTCCATATGTATCGTAAGGAATACTGGAGGAAATGAAGAGAGACTTGCTCACGCCAGATTGAAGACTTACACTGACCCCACTCTACCCCGCTACTACCGCTTTGGAGTTATGATACTCTTTCGGCTGGTGAACGGTAGCCCAGAGATAGAATATTGTTGGAAAGGGTATAAATCACCGAGCGAGCAGTGAACTCATTAACAAGAATCTTCATAGAATTGCTTTCCAATGGCTTAGATACCACTACCCCTTTAGTTGGTTCTATGACTTAAAAGTAGCAAGTAGAAGACAGTTCCACTTTATCGATTCTTTCTATAAAGTCTTTTGGGAGTAATTCCAAATCCATAGATGAATACCACATTTTGTAGAAAACAACACCGCTGAATGGTATCATGGATTTACTATTAGGAAGAAATCTAAGTAAAACCATATGCCTGTCGGAGGTGTTGCTTCTATGATAAGGAAGAAGGGATTCTACGGTCTCGTACTGGCAATAGTCGTACTAACGCTTTTCTTGCCTGCATGTTTCAAACTTGGCGGAGAACCCTCGATCAACGCTGAATTCACACTTACCCGGGAAGAGATACCGTTCTTCGGGATAAGCGAGTACGCATTCAGTGTCGATGTAAAGGGAGTAAAGGACGCGGCGGTTGTCGAGTTCGACAACGGGATGGCTTCCATAGCTCTTAATGGGGGCAAGGCCGAATCAAGATTCTTCGCGAACATTGGAACAGAGGAAGTAACACTTGTTGTTAGGGACTCCAGGGGTGTGGAGCTTCTAAAGAAGACCGTCGTGCTTGAGAAAACCGTTTCTCAGTTCAGGGAAGCGGCGCTTGGTGCCAGGACAGGATTGTACATATTCGATGATCCCGATCTGGTGTTCTACTCTGTAGACTGTCTTCTTGGATTGACGCTTCTGGAGAAGTCGGATATCCTGGACGCCATAGACGGGGGCCTTGGGGCATACATAGTAGTAGATATACCGGGCTTTGTCAGGATATACGATTTCAACGACTATCCGAATGGCGACATGCCACTTACAGAGGGCACTCTTGACACTCTCGAACTCCCGTATTTTGCAGAAAAGTTCTGTGAGGGCGGATTCTTAAACATACTCAACGGGAAGTCGCTGTACAAACTTGTCCTGACTGTAATTGGGAACGGGGAAGTAACAGTCGATCCCGAAGAGATGCTGTATGAAGAGGGAACGGAAGTCTCGCTGACGGCTCTGGCGGGAACTGGCTGGTACTTTGGCGGCTGGGAAGGAGATCTGGAAGGCTCTATGAACCCAACGCAGATAACTATGGACAACGACAAGACTGTGACTGCAACCTTTGTCGAGGAATTCTCTCCATACATTGTAAGTTACAGCTACGAACCAAATCCAGTGTGCGAAGGTACAGACTTTGAAATAACTGTAACAGTGGAGAACGCAGAAGTAGTAGAGATAACATTTGAAGGCGAAACAGTGGTAGCCGAAAAGGACGGATTCACCTACACTGCAACCTTCACGGCGCCTTCCGTACCGCTGAACACATTCAAGCCCCTGAAGATAGTAGCGACAAATGAAACGAAAACAGTAGCGCTTGACGAATCAGAGGGCATATACGTATTTAAGAGCGAGGGCGAGATAGAGATACTGAAGTTCGATTACGCCAAGTTTGATTGCGATGCGACAGGCACATACCTGTACATAAAGACCTGCTGCTATCCTGAACCTGAATGGTTCGACATCATTGTCGAGGGACCGTTCGAAAACAAACCGGAATTTGTGAGCAAGAAACGCTCGGAA
>Ga0334884_1002431_pt1 | contig 23664 bp, 20 predicted proteins | sample GraSluR1_MG_7_FD_207215 | JGI IMG/M metagenome (GOLD analysis project Ga0334884, IMG submission 207215) | Sludge microbial communities from methane-producing bioreactor in Wageningen University, Netherlands - Granular Sludge_12_05 R1 | ecosystem: Engineered > Bioreactor > Anaerobic >...
AACGTACCGGTTTACCTGATCTTCCTGCAGAGTATTCCCTACCGCTTTTACAGCATTTTTGCCATCGCCCTGGTCCTGATCCTGGCTATTTCCATGAAGGACTACGGTCCCATGTATAATGCTGAAGTAAGGGCCCGGACGGAAGGCAAGCTGCTTCGCGACGGGGCTACTCCGCTTTCGGCTACCGATACCGAGGTTCTGCAGCCGAAGGAAGGTACACCGATGCGTTGGTATAACTTCGTTATTCCGGTTGTGGTAATTATCGTTGCCACTTTCGTAGGACTTTACGTGGCCGGCGGCGGAGCAGAAGTTGGCCTGATGAACGCTTTTGGCGAAGCCGACTCCAGCGTGGTTCTGCTCTGGGCATCCAGTCTTGGTGCCCTGGTTACGTTGGTGATGGTTTTGATTCAGAGAATAGTTCCCCTGCAGGAAGCGGTTGACACCCTGATCAACGGGGCCAAGTCGGTTTTCCCGGCCCTGATCATTTTGGTCCTGGCCTGGGCGCTCAGCTACATCTCCGGTGAACTGGGAGCTGCTGACTACCTGATTGGCCTGGTTGAAAGGGCCGGAATCAGCATTGTTATTCTGCCTCTGCTGATTTTCCTTATTTCCTGCTTTATGGCCTTCGCCATGGGCACATCCTGGGGAGTTATGGGTATCGTTGTTCCGTTGGCAATTCCGATTGCCGCGGCTATCGGCGGTGAAGCATTCCTCGTCCCGACCCTCGCTGCTGTTCTGACTGGAGCGATCTTCGGTGACCACTGTTCACCTCTTTCCGATACAACCATTCTATCCTCGACTGGTGCCGGCGCAGACCATATCGACCACGTGCGCACCCAGATTCCATATGCTCTTACCGGAGCTATTGTTGCCGGTGTATTTGGTTTTATCCCGGCCGGACTCGGTGTACATCCGTTGATTTCGATTATTCTCGGTATTATTGTGCTGATCGTTTTTGTCCGCCTTGTCGGAAAACCGACAGCCAATGCCGAAGTAATCGAGGCATCGAAAAAGTAAACATATTTAATGTTAATATATTGTATCTGAATAAACCGGCCTTCGGGCCGGTTTATTCTTTTATACTCTTTAAGAATGCAGTTTATCGGGTGAAAGACCCAAACCGGCAGGGATTATGTGAGCAGGGAATAAAAAATGATTTACCTTCATCCCGGATATTGTTACAATGGTAAAGGTGGGCAGTCGAGATGATGTCCGGAAAGGAAGGGCTGCATGGAAATCAGACAGGCTAAACCGGGAGATGAAGAAGCCGTTTGCCGTCTCTGGACTGTGTTGCTTGACCTGTATCATAAAAAAACTTCTCCTGAAATATTGCAGCAAAGCTTCCGCTATGCAGTAGAGCATCCTCACAAAGTCCTCATTTTTATAGTGCTAATCGAAGGCGTGGTAACAGGAACTGCGAGTCTTCACCTCGGGCACTATTCCACCTGGAATGACAATTGGTACGGTCATGTAGAAGATGTAGTAGTTGACCCCGATTATCGCGGGCGCGGTCTGGCTGAAAAATTAATTCGCCACATTATTGCCGTTGCTTCCGAAAAAAAGCTGGCCAGGCTTGAATTGAATGCCCTGGCAGAAAACGTTGCCGCCCGTGCTCTTTATGAAAAAGTCGGGTTCACCACTGATTCTGTGGCTTATGAACTAAATCTGAATAAGTAGGACCTGGTCAGGCAGTTATATCGACGATAGTCAATATAATACATGTTGAAAGGAGTCTTATCTATGCGTGATTATCGGGAAATACCCCTCTGGAAAGATGCCACCGAGGAGCAGTGGAACGACTGGCACTGGCAGGTGCGCAACCGCATTACCAACCTGGATCAACTCAAACAGGTGATCAACCTGACCGATGAAGAAGCGGAGGGTGTTGAGCAGTGTCTGAAACATTTCCGTATGGCAATAACCCCATACTATGCTACCCTGATCGACCCTGAAGATCCGAACTGCCCGGTACGTAAACAGGCTGTTCCTTCAATGCATGAAACTCACTGGTCAGATTATGATATGGCCGATCCGCTGCACGAAGATGTCGATTCTCCTGTTCCCGGCCTGACTCACCGTTATCCCGACCGGGTTCTATTGCTGGTGACCGACCAGTGCTCCATGTACTGCCGCCACTGCACCAGGCGCCGCATGGCCGGGGCAACTGATAATGCCCGCACCCGCGACCAGATTGAAGCGGCAATTGATTATGTGCGCCGGACCCCTGCTGTCAGGGATGTTTTAATCTCAGGCGGCGATGGTATGCTGATTGGTGACGAACTAATCGAGCGCATTCTTGCCGAGCTGAAGGCTATACCGCATGTTGAGATGATCCGCTTTGGCAGCCGTACTCCTGTTGTTATGCCCCAGCGCATAACTGAAGAGCTGTGTGCCATGCTGAAAAAATATCACCCTATTTACCTGAACACGCACTTTAACAGCCCTAAAGAGATTACTCCGGAAGCCGAGGCGGCTTGCGCCCGGTTGGCCGATGCCGGTATTCCCCTCGGTAACCAGTCTGTCCTGCTGGCCGGGGTTAACGACTGCCCTCAGGTAATGAAAAAACTGGTGCATGAACTGCTGCGCATCAGGGTTAAGCCTTACTATATTTACCAGTGCGACCTTTCACAGGGCATTGAGCATTTCCGCACTTCAGTCGCAACAGGAATTGAAATCATCGAAAGTTTGCGAGGCCATACAACAGGCCTAGGCATTCCAACCTTTGTTGTTGACGCGCCGGGCGGGGGGGGCAAAATTCCGGTTATGCCCCAGTACCTGATCAGCCAGGGCACCAACAGGATAGTGGTGCGCAACTTCGAGGGCGGATTATACTCATATACCGAACCACCGCGTCAGGTAGATCCTCACCAGCCTTGCCCGCTCTGCGGGGGAACGCATAACCATTATGATGTTGGAGTTTCTTCCCTGTTAAACGGCAAGCATGTGGCGATGGAGCCGACTGTGAAGGAGTAAACAATAAGGAGTATCAGAACACCATGGGAAAATATACATTAGCCGGTCAGCCGAAATTACGGATGATCAGCGATAAAGAGATTAAGCTTATTCACGAGAAGGCGCTGCATGTTCTTGAACATACCGGCGTTAAATTTGAATCAGATGAAGCCCTGAATATTCTAAGAGACCACGGAGCCGATGTTGATTCTGACCGGCATGTGGCCAGGATTAGTCCGGGGATGGTAGATTACGCAATAAAAAGAACGCCGTCGGAACTTAAAATATATAACCGCGAGGGTGAACTGGCAGCAGATATGAGCGGCACCAGGTCGCATTTTGATCCCGGTTCCTCGCTGATCAAGTTCATGGAGTCAGACGGCCGAACTGTGCGCAAGTCGGTAGCGGAGGACCTGGTGAAAATAAGCCGGGTTAATGATACGCTTGATAATATACATCTGCAATCTACTTCGGTGGTCTGCTACGATGTTCCCGAAATGATTGGCGACAGCTATCGGCTATACCTCTGCCTGAAAAACTCGCCCAAGGCGATTATAACAGGTGCTTTCAGCGTTGAAGGAGTCAGACACATGCGTGATATGCTTGCTGTCGTGGCCGGCGGGGAGGAGCAGTTGCGCGAAAAACCGCTGGCAATCTTTGACATCTGCCCTTCACCACCCCTGAAGTGGACCCATATCAGTTCGCAGAACATCATTGACTGCGCCCGCAACCACCTGCCCCAGGAACTGATCTCGCTGCCCATGCCTGGAGCGGGGACGCCGATCACCCTGGCCGGTTCACTGATTATTCATACCGCTGAAACCTTGAGCGGAATCGTGCTGGCCCAGTGTGTTAACCCCGGTACCCCTGTAGTTTACGGCGGCGCGCCGGTCCAGTTTGACATGCGGTTCGGCACAACCCCGATGAGCGCCGTTGAAGCGACAATAATTTCGGCTGCCTATTCGCAGATGGGTAAATACTTCGGTATGCCTACCCATACTTATGCTGCCCTTAGCGATTCAAAGGTGGTCGATATGCAGGCCGGGCTTGAGTCGGGGATGAGCGGCATTATTGCCCAACTGGCCGGGATTAACATGATTTCCGGGGCTGGGGCGCTTGACTTTGTCAACACCTTCAGCCTGGAAAAACTTGTTATCGATAACGATCTCTGCGGAATGGCCCTCCGGGCCCAGCGCGGGATTGAAATTAACGAGGAAACAATGGCGGTTGACTTAATAGAAGAGCTTGGTCCGGGCGGAGTATATCTTGAGACTGATCTGACCATGAAATATCTCAGGAGCGAACCTTATATGCCGAGCAGGGTAATTGACCGGCACGACCGGAAGAACTGGGAAGATGAGGGCAGCACTACCGTATTTGACCGTGCCCGCGAAAAGGTTCAGGATATCCTGGAAAACCATCAACCCGCCGTCCTGGATAGCGACCGTTCCACCCGGCTGGATGAGGTGGCTCGCTCCGTGGTTAAAGAGCTGAACGTAAAAGCCGATTTGCCTTACGGGCCTCAATAAGCCGCTCAACGATTTAAAAACAAAAACTCGGGACCGCTATTGTTATGGTCCCGAGTTATTTTTTTCATAACACTGGTTTATTCAGCGGCGTACTGCCAGCCTGCTTCGAAAGCCAGTTTGTTAATATCAACCAGCTTAGCCTTGATTTCCTGCTCCATTACTTTTAACCACTTATTTTTTTCAAAGGGCATGTTCCTGGCCAGGATGCCCAGCAGGAAGGTGTTGACCATACGCGGGTTCCTGGAGATCGGGTCGATAGAAAGAGCATCAACCGCGATTAGATTATCAACCTTGGTTTTAATTTCTTCCAAAATACTGTCCGGGTAATTGAGCTGACCGGTTAGCACCGGAAGGGGCTCCAGCTTCTGAGTGTTGACAATAACTGTGCCCCGGGGCGAAAGGAAAGGCAGCCAGCGCAGGGCTTCCAGTTTTTCAAAGGATATCAAAATATCGCCGTCTCCTTCAGGTATGAGAGGAGAGAATACTTTCTCGCCAATACGCACGTGGGTTATCACGCTTCCGCCGCGTTGGGCCATGCCGTGTGTTTCGGCAGTTTTAACGTCCAGTCCTTCGGCAATAGCCAGCGAGGCGATTACTCTTCCGGTTAAAATGGTTCCCTGGCCTCCTACCCCGGCAATCAAGATGTCCGTTTTAGCTTTTGCGGTCATATCATTCACCGACCTTTCCGTCAGCAGGTTTGATCGCCTCGAAACGGCAGAGCTGCATGCAGAGCCCGCAGGCATTGCAGATGGTGCTGTTGATTATTGCTTTGTCATCCTTCAGGCTTAGCGCCGGGCAGCCAAGTTTAATACATGTTCCGCAGCCTGTACAGGTTTCACTTTCAACATAGAACGGCTGGTCGAATTCGCTCATTAAAAAGATGCAGGGACGGCGGACTATCAGCACGGAAGGTTCCTTGGCGGAAAGCTCTTCCTTCAGCGTAGCTTTTAGCTCTTTCAGGTCAAAAGCATCAACCACAGCAACCCGCCTGACTCCCAGAGAACGGCAAAGCTGTTTAATGTCGACAGCCGGGGATTCCTTACCCTGCAGGCTTGTTCCGGTTCCGGGGTGATCTTGGTGCCCGGTCATCGCCGTGATGCTGTTGTCCAGAATTAACACTGTAACGGGTGCCTGGTTATAAACCAAGTCCAGCAGAGCAGTTATTCCCGAATGAAGGAATGTGGAATCACCGATAACGGCAACTGTTTTATCTGAAGATGAAGGGTTGGCCCTGACTATTCCGTGAGCCATCCCGATGCTGGCACCCATGCAAACGCAGGCATCAATGGCCTCCAGGGGAGGGAGAGCGCCAAGGGTGTAACAGCCGATATCGCCCATTACGTTAAGCTTCATTTTTTTCAGGGTGTAGAAGAGTCCGCGGTGAGAGCAGCCGGGACACATAACCGGCGGTCGACCGGGGATATTTTCGCGAACCGAAAGCGGCTCATTTTTTTGACCCAGAACTTTCTCGCGGATTATTTCAACCCCGATTTCGCCGAGCAGCCCGAAAAGTTCTTTGCCCCTGACCGGAACATCCAGGTTCATGGCCAGCAACTGCTCTTCAAAGAAGGGGTCAAGCTCTTCAATTACAATAATTTCGTCAACCATCGAGGCAAAGCGGCGGACCAGTTTTTCCGGAAGGGGATGGCTGAACCCAAGCTTTAGAAAAGTAGCATCAGGCAGCGCTTCGCGGGCATACTGGTAAACAACGCCGCTGCAGAGCACCCCTAGTTTTGAACTGCCTTTTTCAATACGGTTAAGCGGGCTATTTTCCGCTTTTTCGCGCAGTTTGATCAGTCTTTCTTCGATGATCGGGTGGCGGAGCCGGGCAAAACCGGGCAGCATTACATACTTGGCCGGGTTTTTCTTGAATCCGGATATTTTTACTTCGCGGCGTTTTCCGCGGACCAGCGTACTGCGAGAGTGCGAAATCCGTGTCGTGGTGCGCAGCATAACCGGGGTATCGAATTTTTCACTCATTTCCAGGGCGGAAATAACATAATCACGTGCCTCGGCGCTGTCAGCCGGTTCCAGCATGGGAATCTTGGCAAAACGGGCATAGTGGCGGTTGTCCTGCTCGTTCTGTGAACTGTGCATGCCCGGATCATCGGCCGATACCAAAACCAGGCCGCCACCGATTCCGGTGTAGGAAAGGGTCATCAGCGGATCGGCGGCCACGTTAACACCTACGTGTTTCATGGTTACGATAACGCGCGCCCCTTCCATGGAAGCGCCGATTGCAGTTTCGAGGGCGGTTTTTTCGTTGGGTGACCAGTTGCAGTCAATTCCGGGGTAGCGGGCCAGATTCTCGAGAATTTCGGTGCTGGGTGTACCCGGGTAAGCGGTTCCTATCGTCACCCCGCCTTCATAAGCCCCGAGGGCAATCGCCTCGTTGCCGGTCATAATTACTCGTTCATCGTTCAAATTCATTACCTCGCTTTCATCTCAATAAGACAGGGGACGGTTCTCTGTCTCATTCTCTAAGGCAGATTAATCGGTAAGACAGAGAACCGTCCCCTGTCTTATTTGTTTTAATTGTAGTTTTTTTCCGGTTGAATTGCCGGTAAGACAGAGAACCGTCCCCTGTCTTATTTATTTTTTTATTCTATTTCCCTGATTACCACTCGCTTGGTTTTGCCGGTGCTGCGTTCCAGTGATTTTGGTTCGAGCAGCTTAATTTTCGGTGCCAGGGAAAGAGTGGAACGCAGGTAACGCCTGATCCGGTTTTCCAGGGCTTCAAGTTCCTTATAACGGTCGGAAAAACCTTCCGGCGTAAGTTCTACCTGAATTTCGAGATCTTTCATGAACCCTTTTTGCTTTAAAAGCACCAGCCGGTAGTGGGGCGATACTTCTTTAAAGCCAGCCAGGACTTCTTCTATCTGCGAAGGGAATATATTCACACCCTTGATGATAATCATATCGTCACTGCGTCCCGTGATGTAATCAATAAGGCGGGTTGTCCGTCCGCATGCGCATGGTTCGGCTTTAAGGCGGGTAATATCCCCGGTACGATAGCGCAGGACCGGAAATCCTTCTTTGCAGAGCGGGGTTAAAACCAGTTCGCCGATTGCCCCCTCCGCCAGCACTTCTCCAGTTTTCGGGTCAATAATTTCAGGGTAATAAGTATCTTCAAGTATATGCATTCCCCCGCCGCACTGGCATTCGCCGGCGATTCCCGGACCGACTACCTCGGTTAAACCGTAGTTTACAGTGGCTTTCAGGCCCCATTGTTTCTCGATATCTTCGCGCATGGCATCGGATGTGGGTTCACCGCCGAAAAGGCCGATTTTAAGGCCGAAATCAGCAGGGCTGTAACCGAGCTCTACGGCAGTTTCAGCCATGTAAAGAGCAAAGGAGGGAGTACTGACCAGCGCTTCTGTTTTAAAATCTTTCATCAGGGAAAGCTGGCGTTCTGTGTTGCCGCTTGAGAAGGGAACCACGGTGGCGCCGAGTTTTTCCAGGCCGTAATGCAAACCGAAACCGCCGGTAAACAGGCCGTAACCGAAAGAAATCTGGACGATAGTTTTCTCAGTCACCCCGGCCATTTCACACACCCGGGCTACGGAACCTGCCCAATCATCGAGGTCGCGCCTGGTATAACCGGCCACAATCGGTTTGCCGGTGGTTCCTGAAGAGGCATGGATGCGCAAAATTTTATCCAGCGGCACGGCAGCCATCCCGTATGGATAGCAGTCACGCAGGTCTTGCTTGGTGGTGAAGGGTATTTTAGCGTAATCTTCAACCGTTTTAAAATCGTTTGGGTTAATCCCGGCCTTGTCGAATATATTGCGGTAAAATGGGCTGTTGTTGTAAGCGTGGGCAACAGATTGCAGCAGCCCTTTCATCTGCAGTTCAGCCCGCTCTTCAGGTGAAATGTAATCGTTTTTCATTTTGTTACCACTCCCGTAAACCGCGTCAAAAGCTGTAGATTCTGTCGTCTCCAACAATCGGCACGTTTTGTTTTTTCAGAACTTCCAGGGCTTCATTTATTTTTTCAACCCGCATCATGATTATGGCGTTTGTTGTCGGTTTCTCGATAAATGAATAGAGATACTCTATGTTGATGCCGGCATCATTCATATATGCCAGAACTTTGGCCAGCCCCCCGGGGGTGTCGGGAACTTCTATGGCGATCACCTCGGTTACCGTGGCCATGATGCCCTTTTCTTTCAACTCGGCGATCGCCTGGTCTGGCTGATCGACTATCATCCTCAGGATGCCAAAATCTGAGGTGTCGGCAATGGAAAGCCCGCGAATGTTAATGCCTGCTTCGCCAAGAACCTGGGCAATACGCACCAGTCTTCCCGATTTGTTTTCGAGAAAAACCGATATTTGCTTGATCATTTTATAACCTCCTCGCAATAATAATGCTTTGTTGACAAATCATTTAAGATTTCTTCTGTCAATCACCCGCTGCGCCTTTCCCTCGCTGCGGGGAATACTTTTCGGCTCAACCAGCTTAACATTAGCAGCAACGCCAAGCAAATTGTCAATTTCCAGGCGAATCTTGTTTTCCAGGGTCTCCAGCCCCCTGACCTGGTCGGAGAACATCTGCTCGGAGACTTCAACCATTACCTGCAGGGTATCGAGTGTGCCGCTGCGATCGACCACCAGCTGGTAATGTGGTTCAATTTCGCCCAGCTCCAGCAAAATACTTTCCACCTGTGACGGAAAAACATTTACCCCGCGGATAATAAGCATATCGTCGCTGCGCCCGCTTACCTTGGCCATACGCACATGGGTGCGCCCGCAAATACATGGTTTGCGCTCCAGGGTGGTAATATCGCGGGTGCGATAGCGGATCATGGGCAGCGCTTCCTTGCTGATCGTGGTAATTACCAGTTCCCCCGTTGCGCCGTCCGGCAGTACTTCTTCCGTCAAAGGGTCGATAATTTCGGCGATAAAATGGTCTTCGCTGATATGCAACCCTGCCTTGGCCGGACATTCATAACCGACACCGGGCCCGATTATTTCGCTCAACCCATAGATATCATAAGCGTCAATCCGCAGCTTTTCCTCGATCACCTTGCGCATATTTTCCGACCACGGTTCAGCTCCAAACACGCCTGATTTCAGCTTCATATCGGTGGGGCAAAGATTCATTTCTTCCATAGTTTCGGCGATGTAAAGAGCATATGAGGGGGTGCAGGCCAGCAAGGTGGTGCCCAGGTCGCGCATCATCTTAACCTGGCGCCTGGTCTGGCCGCCCGAAATGGGTACAACAGTGGCGCCGATCCTTTCAGCGCCGTAATGAGCGCCAAGCCCGCCGGTAAAAAGCCCGTAACCGTAAGCAATATGCACAACCGAATCGCTTGAACCTCCCCCGGCGGTCAGGGTGCGGGCCATCAGCTCAGACCATACCTCCAAATCATTCTTCGTGTATCCAACCACGGTAGGGATTCCTGTTGTCCCGGATGAAGAATGAAGCCTTACAACCTCGCTCAGGTCAACAGTAAAGAGACCGTAAGGATAATTGTCGCGCAGGTCGTCCTTAATGGTAAAGGGCAGCCTCTGCAATTCTTCCAGGGAACGTATATCACCCGCTTCTATTCCCGCTTCCCTGAACCTTTTGTGATAAAAGGGAACCAGTTGGTAAACTCTTTCAAGGGTTTGTTTCAGCCGTAGAAACTGCATTATCTCCAGTTTATCTCTTTTCATTGCTTCATACTTATAGTTCCACATTTTCAAGTCTCCCAACATAAGATATTGCTTTTTCTCTTCCAGGTGTCCGGCCCGGGCGATAATCAGGCCGGGCATAGAAAAATCAATTCAATAAAACAGGGCTGTATTCCTGCCCGTTTGCTTAAAATGCTGTATTAGAATAAGGATACCACAAACAAATCGCTGCGGGGGGTAAAAAGTGAGAGAAGAACAAAACCACCGGTTACCGGCATACCACAAATTATCTGCTGCTATAGTCTCATCTCACCTCACTGCACTGCACCAGCTTTAATAATACAGGAGAAATAATTATTATATTCTAATTTTGTAATATATTATTGACCCCCGCTGCCGGCCTGGTGTAGAATGTTTTTAGGAATAAAGCAGCACACAGATATATTTTAAAAACCTGGCAAGGAGGAGATTATAATGGCTGGAGCAGTAATGGAGATTAATGAAGCTCAATTCGACCTGGAGGTTCTGAAGGCTGAACTGCCGGTTCTGGTTGACTTCTGGGCACCATGGTGCGGTCCCTGCAAAATGCTTGGACCAGTTCTCGAAGAGGTTGCCGCCGCCAATGACGGCCGCTTGAAAGTAGTTAAGGTTAACGTTGATGAAAATCCTGATTTGGCTCAGAAATACCAGGTGATGGGCATTCCTGCCATGTTTCTGATCAAGGGCGGTCAGGTGATTGAAAGCTTCACCGGAGCAATGAACAAGGCAGCGCTTACAGAAAAGATCGACAAGTATATTTAGTGCTGTTTGATCTGAATCGCAAAAAAATGAACTTTTAAGATAACTTTCCAGCGGGTTGGAGGAACGGTGCCTCTGGGTGGCGAATAGCATAAAAAATACTCCGAAAGGAAGTGCTATTTACCATGGAGCGACAGGAAATTGGCCGGGTAGTGCATTTCTACAGTAAAATTGGTGTGGCCATCATTCAACTTGACAGTGAGTTGAATGTTGGGGATCGCATTGCAATTGTCGGCTCTACTACCGATATCGATCAGATTGTCAAGTCAATGCAGGTTGAACACCAGAGTATTGAGAAAGCAAGTCCCGGTGATCTTGTCGGTCTGAAAGTTAAAGACAGAGTAAGAGAAACAGATACGGTTTTTAAACTGGTCTGATCCGGGTCATTAACACCCGCAGGCTGGAGAAACCCGGATAAAATATTATTGTTAGCGGTAAAGGTGATTGCTTGACTGCAGAGAAAAACGAAAAAGAGAATAAAGCATTTAACCCGTTAAAAGGAGCCCTGGCCGGAACGGTCAGGGCTGTTCCTATTATCCTCGGTTACCTGCCGATCGGTTTTGCCTTCGGGGTTCTGGCTTCAACTGCGGGCTTAAACATTCTCAATGCTGTGGCCATGTCGGTATTTCTATATGCCGGTTCGGCCCAGCTAATCTCCGTGGGTATGATTGCTTCCGGGGCAACAGTGGCGGCTATTACCCTGACCGTCTTCATGGTTAACCTGCGCCACCTGTTGATGAGCGCTTACCTGGCCCCTTACCTGGGCAGACTGAACCGCTGGCAGCAGGCTCTTTTCAGTTATGAGATCACCGATGAATCATTTGCTGTTCATTCGATCCACTTTCGTAAAAACGGAGTTCCCCCGGCCAATCAGCTTTTTGCCCTGAATCACTCAGCTCACCTGGCCTGGATAACCGGCACTGCTCTCGGAGCCTGGCTTGGTGGTCTGCTCAGTTTCGATACAGAGGCCTTTGGCATTGATTATGCACTGCCGGCCATGTTTATTGCTCTTCTCGTGATGCAGCTTGAGAAGAGACTCCATGTTCTGGTTGCTTTGCTGGCTGCTGCCCTGGGTCTTGCTTTTTACCTGCTCGGGATGAGCCAACTTTATATAATCCTGGCTACAGTAATAGCTGCAGCTGCAGGCGCCATTTTGCACAGCAGGGAAGAAAATGGTGCCACCACCCTGGATCTCGCCGGTGAAGGCGAGCCGGTTTCATCTGCTGATGCCGGTGAGCAGAAAAGGGGGGACGATCATGCCTGAAATAGCCCTTTTGGTCCTGTTAACCTCAGTAGTAACCTACATACCGCGGCTGCTGCCCGTACTATTCCTTTCCAGGCGTAAACTGCCCAAATCAGTGGTGTTCTTTCTCTCTTACGTGCCGGTAGCTGTGCTTGCTGCTCTCCTGGCGCCGACTCTTTTTGCCCCGTCCGGCGCTGTAGAGCTTGCCCTTAGTTCAAACCCCGTTTTCTGGGTATCTATCCCGGTTTTTGTCATTGCCCTGCGGACTCGCAACCTTTTTGCCACCGTTCTTTCCGGTATGGCAATTCTAGCCCTGCTGCGTTATTTCCTGAACCTGTAGCCCCGCTCCTGAAATCCTGTATTTCTTTTCTTTGCACCAGTAATAATTACGCAACGGCAACCATTCCAGGCAAAGAATATGCTAATAATTACTGCAAAATAATTGAAGATAATCTCTATAATCTATAATTGACCGATAATTCAGTATCATGTTATACTTGTACAAACGATTTCGTCACGTTTCCTACATCTCTGCACAAGCTTAATAAATGTTTTGCTATATAAATAAGATAGATACCTTAAAGGAGGAGCTCGTATGGATAAGCTTGTACGCGTTAATATGACGGAAAAAAAGGTGACGGTTGAACCGTTGCCGGAGAAGTACAAAGGTAAGGGCGGACGCTGGCTCACATCGCTGATGGTCAGTGATGAAGTGCCTGCCGGATGCCACCCCCTGGGGCCTAACAACAAGCTTGTGTTTGCCCCTGGAATGGTTAGCGGAACCAGTGCGCCCAACTCGGGTCGGATTTCGGTTGGCGGCAAGTCACCTCTCACCGGCGGTATTAAGGAAGCAAATGCCGGATCGCCCTTTCCCCAGAAAATGGCCCGCATGGGTTATGCAGCCATGGTGGTTGAAGGGTTGGTTGAAGATGGTAGCAGTTGGCTGCTTAAGCTTAATGTAGATGGTGGAGAACTGGTTTCCGCGGGAGATTTACAGGGTAAAGGCACATACGATTCTGCTGAAATAATTCGCGGTAAATACGGCGAAAAAACTACATTTGTTGTCAACGGTCCTGCCGGTGAAGCTAAAATGGCCATGGCTGGTATTGCCTTTAACGACCCGGAGGGAAGGCCTGCCCGTTATGCCGGCCGCGGGGGACTTGGAGCTGTAATGGGCAGCAAGGGGTTAAAAGCAATTGTTCTTGATGATACCAATGCTCCCGGAGTAACCCCGAAAGATCCAGAAGCTTTCAAAGTCGGTCAGAAAAAGCTGGCCGAGGCAATACTTTCCCATGATGTAACTAAAAAGGGCGGAGCTCTGAACAGTTTTGGCACCGCGGTGTTGGTCAATATTCTTAACGAAGCCGGCGGGTTGCCCACCAATAACTTCAGGTCGGGCGTATTTGAGGGAGCTTCGAAAATCAGCGGCGAAGCCCTTGCCGAAGCTGCTCAGAAGCGCGGTGGCGCAGGCACTATGGGCCACAAGTGTCACCCCGGCTGTATTATTCAATGCTCCAATGTATATGCCAGGGAAGACGGTTCAGAGCATGTTTCATGTGTTGAATACGAGTCGGCCTGGTCTCTCGGGGCTAATCTCGGTGTTGACAACCTGGATCATGTCGCAGAGCTGGTCCGCATATGCAACGATGTCGGCGTCGACACCATTGAGGCAGGCGTCACTCTCGGTGTGGCCATGGAAGCGGGACTGGCTGAGTTTGGCGACGGGCCTGCTGCCATAGAATTGCTGAATGAACTGGGTAAACGTTCTCCACTTGGCCATATTCTGGGCCAGGGAGCGCAATTCACCGGCGAAGCATACGGTGTAACCCGTATCCCCACAGTTAAGAGACAGGGAATGCCTGCTTACGAGCCGAGAGCGGTAAAAGGTATAGGGGTAACTTACATTACATCAACCATGGGGGCTGATCACACGGCCGGTTATACTATTGCTCCCGAGATTCTGGCTGTTGGCGGCAAGGCAGATCCGCTGGTTAAACAGGACAAAATCGGTCTCTCCAGGGCTTTCCAGCAGACTACCGCCTTTATTGACGCAACCGGCTACTGTCTCTTTATTGCCTTCCCCATACTTGACATTGGAAGCGGTTTTGAGGGTGTAGTTGAAACGGTAAATGCCATGCTCGGCACCAGCTACAGCGGTGAAGATGTAACCAGAATAGGGGCTGAAATCCTTAAAATAGAACGAGACTTTAACCTTGGGGCCGGTATTGGTAAGGAAGCGGACCGTCCACCCGAATTCATGACTTATGAGAAGCTTCCGCCTCATAACCAGGTCTGGGATATCTCAAATGAAGAACTTGACTCGTTCTGGGAATAACAGGAAGTTAAAATGGAAATAACTGTTCGTCTCTATGCCACTCTTTCAGAGCATAATCCTGAAGGAAGGGGTAACGAAGCTTTCACGGTCAGGTTGCCGGATCAGGCAACTGTTGCCGATTTAATCGAACAGCTGGGAATAGACATTGAAGATGTCAAACAGGTTTTTATCAGGCATAAAGCCCGCCCGTTCGACCACAAGTTAACAGATGGCGATCAGGTGGCCATCTTTCCCCCGGTTGCGGGAGGGTGAAACATAGATCAGTCCGGCACACCGCCTGATCAGGTGTGCCGGACTCAAAAAATAATGCGTAACTGTTTTGGCGGATGCTGCCCTGTGGAGTCAAGCTTCTGTTAAAATGAACCTATTTATGAATAAATAAAGCTGCTGAACATTTTAATGAACCTTGATCGGTTCATTTTTCTTGTTTATTTATCTATTGATTTAATCGTCTCCCGCCAGTGTTACAGTCTTGCGCCGCATTAACCTTTTTCGATTTTTAGCCAGACTGGCATGAACCTTGCAACAAATCAATGAAGGAATAAACCCCTTGGCTGTTTAATAATTTGATGTATAATTATTAAATGGTCGAATAATTTACACCGCAATAGGTTAAGCAGACTAGAGATAAAAGCAAAGGAGAGCTATTTTATTTATGAAGGCAAAACAAGCTATTGGTCTCATTGCGGCGGTTATAGTGCTTATTTACTATTTTTTCCCCGCCCTTGTTCGGTTTATCAGAAATTGCATTTAATACTCTGGGAATCCTGCTGATCGGTTTAATTCTATGGATTCTCGAAATTGTCCCCTTGTCAGTAACGGCAATGCTGGTAATGATCCTGCAGCCACTGTTCGGGGTTAATACCCTGGCAACAGCTTTTGCAAACTTTGCCAATCCTGTCGTATTTTTTGTAATTGCTTCGTTTGCCATTTCACTGGCAATTACCGAAACTCCCCTGGCCCAGAGGCTGATTAAAGCATTGCTGAAAACATCAGGGAACAGCGTAAGTAAAATAATATTAGTATTCATGATTAGTACTGCCCTGCTTTCGGCAATAATGTCAAATGTGCCGGTTACATCTCTTTTCATGGGGCTCGCTCTGGGCCTGCTGGCCAGGATGGAAATGGGCGTGGAAAGGAGTATCTTTGGTAAGGTAATAATGATTTCAATTCCCTTTGCCGGAATGATCGGCGGTATCATGACTCCTGTTGGCAGTTCAATCAATATTCTCACCCTGAACCTGCTCCAGGAACACTCCGGTATTACCGTTAGTTTCCTGCAGTGGATGCTTTATGGCGTTCCGGTTACTATTTTTCTGATTCCCATCTGCTGGTTTATCCTGTTGAAGGTTTTTAAGCCGAAAGACCTGGAACAGCAGGTGATTAATGGTTTCCTGGATGCCGATGATGTTCCCGCTAAAATGTCCACCCAGGAAAAGAAAGTACTGGTGATCATTTCAGCTGTAATTATTCTCTGGATAGCCAGTTCATGGGTACCCATGCTTGACCTGACCCTGGTGGCAATGGCCGGGATGATCCTTTTCTTCATGCCCGGTATTAATGTTCTCAAGTGGAATGAGTTTTCCCATAATGTGAGCTGGAACGCTGTAATCATGATCGGTGGGGTTATTTCGATCGGTCAGGCTGCAATTAAGGCTGAACTGGGAGACTGGTTTATCAATCTTTTCATGGCCAGGCTGGTGGCCCTGGATCTCTTTATACTGCTCCTGGTGATCGGGATATTTGTTTCCCTGCTTAAACTGGCCATTCCGATTGCCCCGGCGATTATCACCATCTTGGTTGCCCCTCTTTACGGTTTGGCCATGATGATGGATATTTCGCCGATCCTGCTTTTCATGCCGCTTGCATTTACCGGCGGGGCCTGCCTCCTGGTGCCGCTCGATGCGGTGCCCCTGATTACCTATTCACAGGGTTACTACAACATGCGTGACATGTTTGTCAGCGGTTCATTGACTACCGTATTTTTTGTGCTGCTTACAGCTGTCTGGGTGCCCCTGGCCGGGCGGATCCTCGGTCTGTTATAAAGCGGCATAGAGCAGTAATAATAAAATAGTATTATTGATTCCCCGGGGCGCGGTTCCGTACAATATCGCGCCCCTTTTTTAATTAACACCGGTCTGGTTTTCCAAAGCCGGCCGGGTTATGTTATCATGATTACAGTTGCAAAAAAATATTTTAAACAAAACAATAATCTCTGAGGAGGTAAAGAATGCAATTATCGGAAAAACTGTACTGGTATCCCTGGAAAGGAAGAGCAAATAACTGTAACAGCTACCTGCTGAAAGGCAGCCAGGTTATTCTGTTCGACCCTGGTCATATCGAGAACGAAATTAACGAAAACTGCCTGGAAATGTTAAGCAGCCGCCTGCAGGGTGACGGGGTAAACCTTGAGGATATTGATTTAATACTCTGTACCCACGGTCACCCCGACCATAGCGAATCGGTTGGTGCGGTGCGAGAAAAAAGTGGGGCTCCTGCCGGTATTCATCAGGCCGATGATTTTATTCTGGAAGGGATCATGCAGCATTATAAGTCCCGAACGGGAGAAGACCTGCCTTCAATAAAGGCCGATTTTTACCTGGAAGAAGGCCCACTGCAAAAGGCAAACGGTCTTACATTAACCGAGAAGATTGAAGTTATCACCTCTCCCGGCCACTCCCCCGGCTGTGTTTGTTTTTACCTGCCCGACGAAAAAGCGTTGGTCAGCGGTGATACCATTTTTCAGAACAGTATCGGACGGACCGACTTTCCCGGTGGGGATATGAGCGCTATGCAAGAAAGCGTAGAGAAACTTTCCCAACTGGAAAATGTTGAGCTGCTGCTGCCGGGGCACATGGGGTTTGTGACCGGTGCCGATTCGGTTAAACGCAATTTTGAACAGATCAAGCGTTATTTCTTCAGTTAAGCAGTCTGGTCAAACCTGAACAGGCAGGAAATAGAAATAATAACGCGAATTATTTTAAGAAGTACAACAATTAAACCAGCCATATTCAATAAGCTAACGTAGGAGAAACGGATCTATCGACAGCCGGTTATGCTGACGTGAACTTACTTGAAAGGGGTGAGCGGGATTAATCACTTTATGCACAAGCGTCAGGGAGATCTTTTCAAGCGCTGTGAGCATAACCCGATCCTCACTCCCGACTGCTGGCCCTATCCTGTTAACGCCACTTTTAATCCCGGTGTGGTCAGGCATAATGGTGAAACCTTGCTCCTGGTCAGGGTGGAAGATTTGCGCGGTTTTTCTCATTTAACCCTGGCCCGCAGCAGGGACGGTATTACCGGCTGGGGTATTGATCAGTCTCCAACTTTCTTACCCGATCCAGGCTTTGATGAAGAAAGATGGGGTATTGAAGATCCCCGTATTGTCTGGCTGGAAGACCTCGAACAGTTTGCAGTTACCTACGTTTCATTCTCCAGGGGCGGACCGGTAGTTTCCCTGGCTTTGTCAAGAGACCTGAAGAGTTTAAAGCGGCGTGGAGCAATGCTTCCGCCGGAAGATAAAGATGCATCTCTATTCCCCCGTAAAATTGGCAGGCGCTATGTGCTTCTTCACCGCCCGATCATCCGCGGCGAAGCGCATATCTGGATTGCTGCCTCGCCAGATTTAATCCACTGGGGCGAGCATAAGATACTGCTGCCTGCGCGACCCGGCTGGTGGGACTGCAGCAGGGTTGGTCTGGGTCCCCCCCCGATTGAAACAGAAGAGGGCTGGCTGATTATCTATCACGGGGTAAGGGTTACAGCTTCCGGAAGCCTTTACCGGGTTGGACTGGCCCTGCTCGACCTGGAAGAGCCCTGGAAGATACTCAGGCGCTGTGACCAGTGGGTCTTCGGCCCCCATGAGCCGTACGAGAGGGTTGGCGATGTTCCCGGAGTTACGTTTCCCACGGGCGTTGTATATGAACCCGAAACAGATCAGCTGCGAATGTATTATGGCGCTGCCGATACCAGCATCTGCCTGGCAACTGCAGTGAAAAAAGAACTTGTCGAGTACCTTCTTGAAACTAAAAACAGTAAGGGGGAAGAAATTTGCCTGTAAAGTTCAGTATGAAAATAGCCATGCTTTCCCCGATTTCCTGGCGTACGCCGCCCCGCCATTACGGACCCTGGGAGTGGGTGGTCAGCATGCTTACCGAGGGCCTGGTTAAAAGAGGTATAGATGTGACCCTGTACGCCACAGGCGATTCTATTACCGGGGCAGGGCTGCGCCATGTTGCGCCACGACCCTGGTCGGAAGATCAGGAACTTGAACCCAAGGTCTGGGAGTGTTTGCATATATCAGCCCTTTTTGAAGAAGCCGATCAATTTGATCTTATCCATAATAATTTTGATTTTTTACCTCTCTCTTATTCCGCCCTGGTCGAAACCCCGACTTTAACCACTATTCACGGGTTTTCATCACCGAAAATCCTACCTGTATACCGCAAATATAATGGCCGGGCACACTACGTGTCTATCAGCGAAGCAGACCGCCACCCCGATCTTGATTACATTGCCACTATCCATCACGGGATACCTGTCTCCGAATATCGTTATCTTGAAAAACCGGCGGATGAACCCTACCTGCTCTTTTTCGGCCGTATTCACCACGATAAAGGAACTTACGAGACGATCCGTCTGGCCAAACAGGTTGGTATTCCCCTGGTTATAGCCGGAATAATTCAGGACCAGGGTTACTTTGATCAGTATGTTAAACCCTATATTGATGATGAACAAGTGCGTTATATAGGGCCGGTCGGCCCGGAAGCAAAAGAAGGAGTTCTTGGAGGGGCCTTGGCCCTGCTGCACCTGATCAATTTTGACGAACCGTTTGGCCTGAGCGTTGCCGAGTCGATGGCTTGTGGCACCCCGGTAATTGCCTTTAACCGCGGCTCCATGCCTGAATTAATCAAGGATCAGAAAACAGGATTCCTGGTTGACGATCTCTACGAAGCCCGTGATGCCATTTCCCGGGTTGAAACTATAAACCGGGCAGAATGCCGCCGCCATGTTGAAGAAAACTTCACTGTTGATTTGATGGTTGACCGTTACATTACTGTATATAAACAGATCCTGGGAAGGTAATTAATCAGCTTCTAAATAGCAGCAGTTCGCTACCACCAAAATGAAGGGGTGATTCAGATGAACCCGGGAAAAATATTAAAACCGGTTAAAGTTTCTTTTATATCGACATACCCGCCGCGCCAGTGCGGCATTGCCACTTTCTGCCAGGACTTACTGAACAGTATGAAAACCGTTTATGGTAGCGCTGAGTATAACGGTGATCAGAGCAATTTTGAAGTTGTTGCCCTGAACAACGGCAATAATAACTATGCCTACGGCAGCGAGGTTACTTTCCACATCCGCGATCAGTTCCGCAGCGATTACCAGCGGGCGGCGGACTTCATCAACCATTCGCCGGTTGATGCCGTTTCTATCCAGCATGAATACGGCATTTTCGGCGGGGAAGATGGAAACTATATAAACTACCTTTTATCCGGATTGAAAAAGCCGGCCATTACTACCCTGCACACTGTTCTCGAAGAACCGTCGCAGGGTCAGAGGCAGACGCTAATCCGCATCTGTGAACAATCTGTTTCAGTGGTGGTTATGGCCCAGACCGCGGTCGATATCCTGACCCGGGTTTACAATGTTCCGGAAGAAAAGATTATTCTCGTTCCTCACGGTGCGCCTGATGTGCCTTTCCTCGATTCCTCCTACTACAAGGACCAGTTTCAGGCTGAGGGGAGGAAGGTGCTGTTAACCTTTGGCCTGCTCAGCCCCAGCAAGGGTTTGGAATATGCTGTTGAAGCGATGGAAGAGGTTGTCGCTGTTCACCCCGATGCCCTTTATATAATTCTTGGCGCCACTCACCCCGAAGTCAAACGGAGACACGGCGAAGAATACCGTCACCTGTTGAAGAAAATGGTACGCGACAAGGGGCTCGAAAATAACGTTACCTTTTACAACCAGTACGTATCCCTCGAGAGGCTGGTCCAGTTTCTTGTTGCCACCGATGTTTACATAACTCCCTACCTCAGCCGCGAGCAGATCACATCCGGGACCCTGGCCTACGCCCTGGCCTGCGGCAAAGCCATTGTATCGACACCCTATATTTATGCCGAAGAACTGTTGGCCGAGGATCGGGGGCGCCTGGTGCCGTTCCGCGACAGTAAAGCTATGGGCAAAGCCCTGGTAGAACTGTTGGGTGACGATGGACTGCGCAACCGTATGCGGAAAAAATCTTACCAGTACGGCCGCCAGATGATCTGGAAAGAGGTAGCTCGCAACTATGCCACTGCCTTTGAACAGGCCCGCTTCAGCTTCAGTGAACATTTTGGGCAATCTGTGCGCGATGTAGATGTAACCGAACGCGCTATTTTACCAGAAGTAAACCTTACTCACCTGCAGGCAATGACCGACGGCACCGGTCTGTTTCAGCATGCCGCTTACAATGTGCCCGACCGCAATCATGGCTACTGCACCGATGACAATGCCCGGGCTTTAATCGTGGCGGTAATGAACTGGCGCCTCTTCAAAGATGAATCTATTTTACCCCTGCTCACTACTTACATGAGTTTTGTCAATCACGCCTACAGCGAGAGCTACAAGCGGGTGCGCAATTTCATGAGTTTTGACCGTCGCTGGCAGGAAGACATTGGCTCGGAAGACAGCCATGGCCGTACCCTCTGGGCTCTCGGCTACACAATTGCCCATCCTACCGGTGACGATTTACTGGCCCTGGCAACCCGTCTTTTCAAGGGTCTGATCAAGTCGCCGCTCAGTTTTACTTCTCCGCGGGCCTGGGCATTTTCAGCCATCGGAGCTAATTATTACCTACGCCGTTTTAGCGGTGACACCCGGGTTCGCGAGATTATGAGCTCGCTCAGTGAAAAACTGATGAAATTGTATAATAGAACGGCGGGCGAAGACTGGCCCTGGTTCGAAAATGTTGTTGCATACGACAATGCCAGGCTATCCCAGGCCCTGGTAGTTACCGGGAGCTACCTTGAAGACGACGAGATGCTGCAGACCGGACTGAAAAGCCTGCAGTGGCTGATAGATATTCAGACTAATCCCGAGGGGGGCCATCTCTCTTTGATCGGCAATGAAGGCTGGTACAGGAGGGACGGCGAAAAAGCCCAGTACGATCAGCAGACTGTCGATGCCGCAGCCCTGGCAGATGCCTGCTACCAGGCTTTTGTACTGACCGGCGAAGAAAGCTGGCTCAGGAAAATGGAATGGGCTTTCAACTGGTTTTTCGGCAATAACGATGTACGCCAGTCGCTTTATGATTTCAGCAGTGGAGCCTGTTACGACGGGCTGCAGCCCGGCGGAGTGAATCGTAACCAGGGCGGCGAATCAATCGTCAGCCTGCTCTTAACCCTGCACCGGGCACACCTTGTCGCCCACCAGGGCCTCAAATAAAATAAGACAGGGGACGGTTCTCTGTCTTATTGTTAAATTGCAACGCAGCCCTTATTATATGGTTATTATTTTGTTAGGTTTAAGTCTGACCAGCCCAGAATTTGCTTGACGGAAACGATGAGACAGAGAACCGTCCCCTGTCTTATGGAAAAGAAAATGATAAGACAGAGAACCGTCCCCTGTCTTATATTGTGGGAGTGATGATTATGTATGCAGTTATACTGGCCGGTGGAAGTGGAACCAGGCTCTGGCCGCTCAGCCGGGAACTTTACCCGAAGCAATACCTGACCCTGCCGGTGAAAAGCGCAGATTCTTATAGTCCGGAAGAAGATAAGGAAAGCGAAACCTCTTTATTTATCAATACAGTGCGCAGGGTTTTACCCGGGGTGGAAAAAAGCGACCGCATTGTTGTGGTTACCCACAGGGACCAGTCCGTTGAAATTAAGCGCCAGCTTGACACTGAAAAAATCAGCGGGGTTCGCTTGTTGGCCGAGCCGGAGGCACGCAACACTGCTCCGGCTATCGGTATCGCCGCCTGGTATATTGCCCGTGAGGCGGGCGACAGCGCAGTGATGGCTGTTTTGCCATCCGATCATTTAATCACTGATTGGCAGCAGTTTGGCACCCTTTTAGAAGATGGCAGCAGGGCTGCCGAAACTTATGGCCTGGTTACTTTCGGTATTCGCCCAACTTACCCCGAAACAGGCTACGGTTATATCCGCTGTGGTGAAAAGCTGAACGATAAAACCAGCCGGATTGATAAATTTGTAGAAAAGCCTGATCTTGAAAAAGCCAGCCAATATATAAAGGACCCCTCATATCTTTGGAACAGCGGTATGTTCGTGTTCAGGGTTGGCGCTTTGAAGGAAGCCTACCACAAACACTTGCCTGAAATGTATAGTTTACTGAACACTATAGATTTTAACCAGAGCGAAACACTCGAAAAGGTTTACGGTTCTCTGGAAAAAATATCGATTGACTACGGTATCCTCGAAAGAGCGGAGAAAGTAACTGTTATACCAACAGAAATTGGCTGGAGCGATCTTGGCAGCTGGGAATCATATTACCAGGTGGCTAACCACGACCAGTATGCTAATTTTTCAAAAGGACGCGTAATTTCCTTCGATACTGAAGGGAGCCTGATTTATTCCGGTTCGCGACTGATCGGTACGCTTGGTGTCCGGGATACAGTTATTGTCGATACTGACGATGCCCTCCTGGTCTGCGACCGCAGTAAAGCGCAGGATGTGAGGTTAATAGTCGACCAGCTGAAGAAGGAGAAGGCCAGGGAAGTGAAAGAACACCTGACCAATTACCGTCCCTGGGGCAGCTATACTACCCTGGAATTGGGTGATACATACCAGGTTAAAAGAATAAATGTCAACCCCGGCGCCCGTTTGAGCCTGCAAAGTCACAAACGCCGCGCTGAAAACTGGGTAGTGGTGGAAGGGGAAGCCCTGGTGACAGTTGACGACCGTCAGATTGTCGTGAAAAAGGGTGAAAGTGCGTATATCCCCCGCCAGGCCCGCCATCGCATGGAAAATAAAGGCAGTGAACCTCTGGTGCTGATCGAGGTGCAGAACGGCGATTATCTCGGTGAAGACGATATCGTCCGTTATGAAGATGACTACGGGCGCAGTGAAGATGCCCCTGTGCCAGTAAACAATCTTTCTTCCGGCGGGCAGCAAATAGCTGACAGTACCGCAACCCGGCTAAACATAACCGCCAGGGAGCGTTTTGATTTCTGGCTGACCCAGCCC
>Ga0334884_1002433_pt1 | contig 23659 bp, 20 predicted proteins | sample GraSluR1_MG_7_FD_207215 | JGI IMG/M metagenome (GOLD analysis project Ga0334884, IMG submission 207215) | Sludge microbial communities from methane-producing bioreactor in Wageningen University, Netherlands - Granular Sludge_12_05 R1 | ecosystem: Engineered > Bioreactor > Anaerobic >...
AGGCTTGCCTGTATGCTTCTTATAGAAGACCAGCCAGATCCCATCGCTTCCGTTATGATGCTGATTCAGCCAGTCCCTCCATTCCTTGCGTGTTTTTACATAGACGTGATTCATAGTGCCCAAATCAGATCAGCTCCCTTGCTCATTTGGAGTAGACTTCACTCTACGCATTTTTCAGCCGGTGTCCCGCCCTAAAGATTGTATTCCTTTATCTTCCGGTAAAGCGTCCGTTCGCCAATCTCCAGAATCTTCGCCGCCTCCGCCCGGTTGTTGTTCGTCAACTCTAAGGTCCGCCGAATATGCTCCCGCTCCACCTCATTGAGCGACTTGCCCGCCAGCGCATCCTCCGGTGTCTCGCCGTCCAGTTCCAGCGGAGCCACCGCCCCCGACAGCCGCCGGATATGATGAATGTCCGCCGGAATATCCCGCACGTCCAAGGTATCCCCCTCGCACATCACTAACATCGTGCGCACCGCATTACGGAGCTGCCGAATATTGCCCGGCCAGTTATACCCGACCAGCACCTTCATCGCCTGCTCCGTGATCAGATGAATATCCGTTCCCGTCTCCTCGCACGCCTGCCGCAGGAAATACCCAAACAGCTCCGGAATATCCTCCGGCCGGTTCCGCAGCGGCGGCAGCGTCACGCTCACTCCCTTGATCCGGAAAAATAAATCCTGCCGAAACTTCTTCTCCTCCACCAGCTTCGCCAAATCGTGATTCGTCGCACTCACCACCCGCACATCCACCACCGTCGACTTGTTCGACCCGACAGGCGTCACAATCCCGTCTTCCAGCACCCGCAGCAGCTTGGCCTGCATCGACAGCGGCATATCCCCGATCTCATCCAGAAACAAGGTCCCCCCATCGGCCATCTCGAAAAGTCCCTTGCGGTCCGCCGCCGCCCCCGTAAACGCACCCCGCGCATGCCCGAACAGCTCGCTTTCCAGCAGACTCTCCGCAAGTCCCGCACAATTCAGCGGCCGAAACGCCTTGCCCTTCCGCGGTGAGTTATTATGAATCGCCCGCGCCGTCAGCTCCTTGCCCGTGCCGCTCTCGCCCTGGATCAAAACGCTGATATTTGTCGGCGACACCCGCCGCAAGACACGAAACACATGCTGCATAGCCCCGCTGCGGCTCACCACCCCCTCGAACACAAAGTCCTTGCCTAACACCATCGCCTTCCGTGCCGGAAGCGCCTTGGCGACCATCGCCCGCAACTGATCCACATCGATCGGCTTGACCAGATAATCGTAAGCCCCGCTCTTGATCGCCTCCTTGCACGTGTCAATCGTGGCATATGCCGTAATCAGAATCACCCGCACGTTCCGGTCGTGCTCCCGTGCCGCCCGAAGAATATCGATCCCATTGATATCCGCCCGCAGGTTCAGGTCGGTTATGATCAGGTCGATCTTCTCACGCCCGATCGCGTCCAGCGCATCGTCCGCCGTATACACCGCAAATGCCCGCCCGCACTGCTTCTCCATCGCTTCGACAAGCACGTCGGCGTGTTCCTTCTCGTCATCGACTACCATTATCGTCGCATCGTTGTTCATCTTGCCGTCTCGCTCTGGCTGACGGGCAGTTCAATGGTGAAAGACGTTCCCTTGCCCAATTGCGAATGCACATCGATCCGCCCTCCGTGTGCATCCACTATCTTGCGGGCGGTCGGCAGGCCTAATCCGCTGCCGCCCGGTCGCGTAGTATAATATGCCTCGAAAATCCTGTCCAGTTTGTCCGCCTCGATGCCGCCCCCCGTATCACTGACCTCAATCACTGCCAGATCGTCGCGCCTGTCGGTACGGATGATCAGCTCGCCCCCGTCCCGCATCGCCTGCTGCGCATTAATGAAAAGATTCAGCAAAACCTGCTTCATCACGGCCACGTCGATATCGCAAAACAGCGTGCCTTCCGCAAGACCCTGACGAATAGTAACCCCGTGCGACAGGGCCTGCGGACCGTAAAAATCCACCATCTCCTCGACAAGGACATTGACGTCCGCAGCGACCCGTTTCAACTCCGGCCTGCCGATATACCGCAGAAAATCTTCAAGTATATGTTCCAGCCTCTCGGTTTCCTTCTGGACAACCTCGATCTTGCGAAGCCAACGTGCATGCCCCTTCGCCTCGGCCGAGACGTCTTCGCCAAGCAGCTTGAGATTCACCTTGATGGTTGACAGGGGGTTCTTGATCTCATGCGCAAGTCCGCCGGTGAGTTTGCCTAATTCCTCGATCTGCCTGCTCTGTGTCTCGCTGCGGCTGCGCGCCCTGGCGCCGCTGCGCCGCATCACAAAACAGAAAGCGACCCCCGACGCGGCCGCGCCGACAATAAAACCAACTGCAAAAGAAGACAACCTTCCCCTCTCGATCAGCCTGTTGGCGATATCGTGGTTCCGATGTCGGCGGCCGAATTCCGGAAAACGCGGCTCACCGCCGAGACTCGTCCCGTCGGACGCGGCTCTTAACCGCGGGCCGCGGTGACGGCTCCTTTGTCTTCACCTCGACTATTTGCACGCTCTTGCCCTGGAGACCCTTGCCAGTCTCGAACTGCTCGTACTCGACCATCTGTCCGTTACGCAGGCATCGAAAGCCATCCCCGTCAATGCTTGTATAATGAACGAAAACGTCTTTACCCTCTTCATTGACGACGAACCCGAAGCCCTTCTTCGGATCGAACCACTTCACTGTACCCTTAGCCATATACGCCTCCCTACTCTGAACCACTGGCACACAGAAACAGCAATCGTAAACGGATTCTACCTCGTTTGCCGCACTCCTGCAAGAACCATCAACTGATGCGGCGCCCGCTCACAGACGCCGCATCGGCTCCCTGTTACTGGCCCCTCAATGTTTCGCAGGGGCTGCTGGCTTCTTGGGTGTCCCGCCGGCAAGTTCGATCAATGCCGCCTTGCGCGATAGCTTGAACCTGCCTTGATCGTCAATGTGCAGCAGCTTCACCTCGATAATATCGCCCACTTTGCACACATCCTCGGCGTTCTTCACGTATCCCTCGGCAAGTTCGCTGATGTGGCAAAGCCCCTCGACACCCGGGCTGATCTCCACGAACACGCCGAACTCCTTCACAGAGACAACCTTGGCGGTCTTATATATCTTGCCAACCGTCGGCGGCGTCGTCATCGACTCGATAATCTCGCGGGCCTCCAGATGTCCCTCTCCGCCAACGCAACTGATGCAGACCGTTCCGTCCTCTTCGATCTCGATAAGCGAACCGGTCTGCTCCTGGATGCTCTTGATCATCTTGCCGCCCGGGCCAATAATCTTGCCAATGTATTCCGGGTCGATCTTGATGCTCACAATCTTCGGTGCATACACGCTCAGCGCCTCACGAGGCTTGTCAATCGCCCGCGACATGATGTCCAATATCTTCAGACGGGCCTCTTTGGCTCGCCCAAGCGCCTCAACCATGATATCGTGCGCCAGTCCTTCGGCCTTGATATCCAGTTGGATCGCCGTAATGCCCTCGGTCGTGCCCGCCACCTTGAAATCCATGTCGCCGAAGTGGTCCTCGTCGCCGACAATGTCAGTCAGAAGCACGTGCCGCCCTTCTTCCTCGACCAGACCCACCGACACACCCGCAACCGCTGCCGCCACCGGAACTCCCGCGTCCATCAGAGCCAGACTGCCGCCGCAAACCGACGCCATCGAGCTGGAACCATTGGACTCCGTGATATCCGAAACGATCTTGATCGTGTACGGGAAGCCGTCCTCTTCCGGACGAACCTTCTCCAGCGCCTTCTCGGCCAGAGCCCCATGACCGATTTCACGCCGACCCGGCCCACGAATCGGACGCACTTCACCCACCGAAGACGGTGGAAAGTTGTAATGCAGCATGAACGCCTGCCCGTACTCTTCCAGCAGGCCGTCGACCGTCTGCTCATCGCGGCCCGTGCCCAGAGTTACCGACACCAGAGACTGTGTTTCACCTCTCGTGAAAAGTGAAGAACCGTGTGCTCTCGGCAGAACACCGACCTCGCACTCGATCGGACGCACATCCGTATATGAACGCCCGTCCGGACGCCTGCCGTTAAGAATCATCTCGCGAACTATCTGTCGCTGCAGCGTTTCCGTAATTCGTCGCAGGATGCCCGGGGCGCATTTCGGCTCCCCGCCTTCCGCGGCCTCACAGAACTCCTTCTGAGCATTGTCCAGCACCGCTCTTACGGCAGCGTTACGATCTGCTTTGCTCTCGATGGCGAAGGCCTCGCGAAGCGGACCCGTAAGCTTGCTCGAAACCTCCGCCAAAAGAGCGGCGTCGATTTCGCGAATATCCAGTTCCTTTTCAACGCCGCATTTGGCCTGCAGTTCCGAGATCAGGTCGCAAATCTCACCGACAGTCTTGTGAGCGTAGGCGATCGCCTCGGCGGTCTTCTCCTCCGAGACCTGCCGCGCGTCTACTTCAATCATATTGATCGCTTCCTTGCGGCCGCCCAAAATCAGATTAAAAGTGCTCTTTTCCCGCTCGGCATACGTCGGAAAAAGAACAAACCTGTCATCCACAATGCTCAAACGGCATGCACCTAACGGCCCAAGAAACGGTATCTTGCTGATCGACAGAGCGGCGCTTGCACCGATCATCGAAATCACATCCGGATCGTTGTCGCGGTCGGCGCTGATTACCGAAACAAGCACCTGAACCTCATTGAAATACCCCTCCGGAAAAAGCGGCCTGATAGGTCTGTCTATCATTCTCGCCGTAAGAGTCTCCTTTGTACTCGGACGACCCTCACGCTTCATGAAACCGCCCGGAAACTTACCCGCAGCGCTTAGTTTCTCACGATAGTCCACGCTCAACGGGAAAAAATCTATGTCCTCGTTCCGAGGTGGCGCAGTCACTGCCGTAACCAGCACCATCGTATCTTCACATCGAATGACAACCGCCCCATGTGCTTGTCTTGCGATACGTCCCGTTTCAAGGGATATGACTTTCCCCCCAATTTCTCTTTCTACCTTATGAATTGTAAACATATTCTTACGTATCTACCTCTTTCTGCAAAAATCGTCTCTATATACCCTTACACTTTTTCTCTGTCAACTGGCAGTGACCGTCCGCGGCTTTTCTGCCGCTGTCTCACCCGTCGGCTGGTTGTACAGTACAACGCCTGCCGCAATGCCCGCATCCCTGACTGAATTACTTGCGCAGACCAAGCCGCGAAATGATAGCGCGGTAGCGATTCACATCGCGATTCTTCACGTACTTCAATAAAGCAGATCGTGTTCCCACCATTTTCAACAGCCCCCGGCGGGAGGAATGATCCTTGCGGTGTTCTTTGAGGTGTTCCGTAAGCTCGTTTATTCGAGTTGTGAGGATGGCGATCTGGACTTCCGGAGACCCGGTGTCATTATCCGCACGCTTGTAATCCCCGATTATCTTGCTTTTGGCTTCCTTCGTCAACATACAAACCTTACTACCTTTCCACTGTTCCTTTCGGCAATTCTTATGCCCGCACAACAAACTTTCCTACCCACTCTGTAAACAATCGCGTTATTATACGGTCGCCACAGAGCTTTGCAACGTTTTTATCACCCGCATTTTCACCTTTTTTACGCGATTTGCCCAGCGTTGTTCCCATGTCCCCCGGCACAGAACCACCCCAACCAGTCCTTGTCGAATGCGAAGCACTTTTTTGCCTTTGCATTCCACTCCGAAACTCTATAATGCCCTGACCACATAAACATGAATCAGGACGATTTTGGAGACACAATGAGCCACCTTTTCATCAAAGATATCAAGCCAGGCCTTCCCCTTAATGAGATCTATATGGTCACACAACCGGTACTCCGCAATACAACCAAAGGAGATCTGTATATCGCAATGTTCCTTTCCGACCGCACGGGAAAGGTCAACTCGCGAATGTGGCAGGCGACCGAATCAATCTACAACCAGATCCCAAGCGAGGGCTTCGTACATATCCGCGGCAAGAGCGAGCTATACCAGAACGCCCTGCAGATCGTCATAAACGATCTCGTGGTAGTTGATGCCGCGAAGGTCAATCTCGCCGACTACATGCCGCGGACCGACAAGGATGTCAAACTTATGTTCCAGGAACTCGGGCAAATGCTGGCCGCCATCCGCGACCCAGCCCTCGGCGCCCTCGTCGCGGAGTTCCTCGCCGACACCGAACTCATGCGACAGTTCTGCACCGCGCCTGCCGCCATGCAGATGCACCACAGCTACCTCGGAGGTCTGCTCGAACACACCCACTCCATGATGAAGGTTGCCACCGCCATCCTGCCCAATTACCCTAAGATCCAGGCCGACCTCGTCCTGGCGGCCATCTTCCTCCACGACATCGCCAAGACCAGTGAGCTTTCGTACTCTATGGGCTTCTCATACACCGACACCGGCCAGCTCCTCGGCCATCTCGTCCTCGGCGTACAACTGATCAACGAAAAGGCCGCCATCGTCGCACGGAAGGGAGCCCCCGTCGACAAGGCCGTGCTCGACAACCTCCTCCACATCATACTCAGCCACCACGGCTGCTATGAGTTCGGTTCGCCCAAGCTGCCGGCCACCGCCGAGGCCTTCATGGTCAGCTACGTCGACGACCTCGACGCCAAAATGAACCAGGTCACCACCCTCATCGACACCGACCCCGGCGACGGCAACTGGACCGCATACCAGCGGCCCCTGGAGACCAAACTGTATCGCCCGCGCCCGCTTTCTCAAGACGAATAGACCTGCAAGCATCCATGTTGATACGCGCCCGCTTCGCAAGTAGCCCTTAAACACAAATCCTGTGCACAAAAAAAGACCCCGCGGGCGAGACTGCCGCCGGCGGGGTCTGAATAAAACCTTCAGATCAATGTTTAGTTAAACGGCCAGACCTTGAGGTACTGCTCCGCAAGCACAGCCAGGTCAGCAAGATTTATCACGCCATCGCAATTCAGGTCGGCGCAACCCGTACACGTATCATCACCTGTGAGGACAAAGGCCATGTCCAGTGATTCCGGATGCAACGGATGTCCGTCCGGATACCGCAGCTCACGCCATGTCATCTTACCAGTCAGGTCAACAACGCCCATGACAGAATCGTCGTTGTAGTGTTCCGGCCATCGTCGAGTCTTCCAGCCAAACTCGCCGCCCTCGGCCATCACCGCCACGTCAAGCCAATAGACCATCGGACGTTCAGGTGAACCCTCCTGCAGGAACGCCTCATCTTTGGGTATCCGGATGTCCACCTGCCAGATGCGGTGATCACCAGGCCACTTGAATTCGCCCGTATACGGATCCCACCAGTGCTCTCCCTCATCTACTGCCGCATAGAATCTTTCTGCAAACTCGCCCGGCCCGAAATCTCGCTCCCACAGCAGCTTGTCTGGTTTGGAGTACTCATTCTCAGGGTCTGTTCCGCCCGCTCCAACCGGATCGTCGGAGTGAATGCTGAGGCGTATACCGGTGATTTCACCCTTCTTGTCATCCTTCCAGGAACCCCAAAGATGCACGTCGGTGATCCAACCGAAAGACGTACACTCAAAATCATCTGCCAACACGCGAGGTATGCCGTCGTTGCCGTCGACGCGAATGTCAATACCCATACGCGTAACATCGGGCCGCTGGACCCACTTAATGTCGGGGTTGCCGCGCACCAGAATGAGGTAGTCCTCAACCTCACCGTCGTCAGCGGCGCCGTCGAATCTGCTCACTGGCTGCGTGGCAAAACGAAAACGCCCGTAGGTCCTCGCGTTGGGCTGCGCCGTAAGAGGCACACCGAACACAAGCGTGTTGACCCCTGCGCTGATCGGCAGACCGAGGAAGATCTGGTCGACCGGATCGGTCCAGTCGCCGTCTGCGCCAAAATCAATCCACGCCGACAGGAAGCCGGCTACCGAAGCCTTAACCTCAACTGTTGCCGGTCTGCCCGGGCGCAGCGGCCATGTAACAAATATCACGCCGTCTTCATCATCACCCTCTGCGTCCGTATCATCGCCGTCGGCGGCAAGGGTGGGCTGACCGTCATGCTCGGCATCTATGCGATCTCCTAAAAACACTTTGGGGTCGATCTTGTGGCGCGCCCCGTTGCTGGCAAGCAGTGTACGATATCTGTACAACTTGCCCTCATCAGGCGCATCTCCAAAATCGTGATCCGGCTCAGGCATGGGCTCAATGATCACCTCATGGTCTTCTACTTCGCCGTCCATCGCAATCCCCACGGGCGGCAGCCCACCCTGTGTACTGATGCGGAACCGCGCGAACGTCTGCCCAACAACCGATGCCGCTGGCGGCGTCACCGCAATCGGGTGAACGCCCGCAGGCAGAAATCCCCCAAATATCCGCTCCGCCGGCTCCTGCCACTGCCGATCTCCGTTCCAATCGATCCACGCATCCAAGACGCCGCCCGCCCCGCCGACCTCAACCATCGCATGGCTGGTCGATCCGATGATAAGAACCGGTATCTGAACGCCGTCTTCATCATCGTTGCCGTCGTTATCGTCGCCCAGTGCCGACGGGTCGGGCTGTCCGTCAGCCTCTGCGTCGGGCACATCACTCGCATCGCCCAGCCACGGTCCACCTATCAAATGCCGCGCACCATTGCTCGCCAGCGTCGTCGGGTAACCGATCCCCGTCGGGTCCTCCGGCGCATCGCCGAAGTCCAACCTGGGCCCGGACGGCGTCGGTATCAGATAATCCTCCGTCTCACCCCAGGCATACCCCTGCTGCGGCCCCGACCCGCCGAACCCTAAGCCCCCCACCGTCGGTTGCCACGGCTGTTCGGCAATCGTAATTCGCATCCAAATGTGATCTGTAGGATGATCGATCGGCCCCAAAAGCCAGTAAGCTGCAAATGGCGGCGTCGTTATGACCTGCATCCCCGGCCCCAAAATCGGAACCACCTGGTTCTGCACCGCCCATTCCGGAACCGCGACACCCTGCGGACACTGCAGCGTGTCGTCCCAGTCGCCGTCCATGTTCCAGTCGAACCACACGTTCACAAACATCTGAGGCACAACCGGATTATTCACCGTAACCATGTACTGGAACGTATTATTTGGCTGACACCACTGCAAATTCAGCGGCAGCATAACCCCGTCGTCGCCCATGTCCAGGTCCGGCTGATCCTGCAGCGGAACAATATTGTTGACGCCATCCATGTCCGGCCCCATATCAGCCTCCGTCTCGCCCGTAACCAGCGGCCCCAGGTGAATCCACTGCGGCTGCCAGTGAATCGGACCATGCGGCGGCGAACCAGCGGCGTAAACCGTGGGGAAATTCGCTGGAACCTGAGGCGGACCGCCCGGAGGATATGCACTCATCGGCACTCCCCATGAGTTCGTGCTGTCCGGAGCATCCCCAAGGTCGTGCATCTGTCCCTCGTGCGCCTCATGAAAATGCCACGTCCATCGAACATCGGGCTCGCCCGCATTATTCACAAACTCCACAGCCTCTCTGACCAGAAGAAAACCACCCGGCGCAATCGTGATCGGCTCCGCCGGATGCGGCATGGACGGATCGGGCAGCTCAATTTCAAAGAACACATCAAAGAAGCTGTCCACCATGAACGGCCCTTCCAACGGCCGCCCGTCCTCCACGACTACCGGTATCCACGGCAGCAACTCCTGCCCTCCGCCAAGACGCAGCATTTCGAACAGTACCTCGGGCGAACCCCACTCCTGCAACTCCTCCCGTGTCATAGCCACGACGTCCATCTGCCGCAGATACCCGTTGATGCCTTCGGAAATGCCCCCGATTCCACCGCCGCCGCTGTCATTGCGAACCTGCAACCGCTGCGGCCGAACCTCGTCCTGAACATCGAACCCTGGAATCAGAACGTGTCCCCGGTTCTGCCCTCCAAGTGGTTCGCCATTAAATGTCCACCATCCCACAAGCTCGATCACCAGGTTGTGGCACTCCACGTCGAACAACAGCCCAAGGTGCAAAACTTCGCAATACCTGTACTCCGCACCCGACCAATCCGCCTTGAAGAAGAAAGTATTCTGGTCCGGATCGCCCGGGTCGGGCATAATGACGTACGCGAACTGGGTAAACCTGTCATCGATGTGCAGCGCCAGCACCGGCGGCTTGGACCACCCGCCCCCCGGCGGACCCGACTTCACGATACCCTCCACGTGAAAATCGTTGGCGATCGTCCCCCCCGTCGGGTCGATATCCATATGAACGTCCGCGTTCCATCCCGTCAACAGCGCCAAACCCGGCGACGCCATTAACACCAGAAATGTAAAGAAAACACCAAAGCGCACACCAATCGTACTCATGGCCGACATCCTCCAAGAGATAGGTTTGCCACCACACGTTCGCGGCGCGTGTGAGCTATGTCAGGTTTGGAAACTGATCGCGGCCTCCAACATTCCGCGCTCCTCGTTCTTTTCCGATGCAAACCGGCTGGCGAGTTTCAGGAATGACACCGCCACGCCGATCCAAAGACAGTCCAGCACGTACGACATTTGAAAGAGTTGCATTTCTCGGCCTCCTGATGACAATTCCCCTTTGCCAATTCGGCCACAAGTTGCAAAATTCAAAGTGCACGCCAAGTATACCACCTCAAAGCAGCCGTGTCAACTGGTAAATGTACGGATTTCTGATACAGCTATTCACTTAATCAGAGGGGATCCATGTCCGAATTGGCAAATTAACCATGGATGCATCACCGGTATCAAACTGCCGAGGCCATGCTCTTCAGGAATTCCCGGTTGGTGGGGTACTTCTTGAGCAGTTTGCCCATCGACTCGATTGCCTGCCGTGTCCCATAGCTCGACAGTACGCGCCGCAGCGTCACTACTCCCGCCATGCTTTCTTCGTCATAGAGTCTGGCTTCTTTCCGTGTGCCGCTGGCCGGAATATCGATAGCCGGAAAGACCCGAGCCTCCGCAAGCGACCGGTCCAGAACAATCTCGCTGTTGCCTGTACCCTTGAACTCTTCGAAGATCAACTGGTCCATGCGCGACCCCGTGTCGATCAGGCACGTGGCGATAATCGTTACCGAACCGCCGTTTTCGATGCTCCGCGCCAGACCGAACAATCGCCGCGGCACCTCCATGATCCCCGCTTCAAGCCCGCCGCTCATCGTATGGCCGCGAGGCTGTCCGCGGCGCCCCCGGCGGCTGTTGAATGCTCTCGCCACGCGCGTAAGACTGTCGATCAGAAGAACGATGTGGTGCCCGCACTCTAATTCCGTCTGCACGTGCGCAAGCATCAGCTCGACCAGCTCGATATGCTCTTCGGTCTTGTTGTCTATCGTACTCGCCACGATATCAGCGCCCTCCACAGCCCGCCGAAAATGCGTAACTTCCTCCGGCCGCTCGTCAACCAGCATTACGATAACCCGGCTTTTCGGCGATCCGGCGACGATAGCCCCCACGATCTGCTCAAGCAGCACCGTCTTGCCGGCCTTCGGAGGCGATACGATCAACTGGCGCGTCCCCTTGCCGATCGGCGCAATAAGATCCACAATCCGCATGCTCTCAACGCCACCGACGCCAAGATCAAAACGCTCGTGCGGATCGACCGCCACAAGCTCGGCAAAACGCCCCCGCCGTTTGAACGCATCCGGCGCCATCCCCCCTATCGTATCGACGAAAACCAGCACATTTCTGCCCTTCCTGCGCTGAAGTTTGCCCGTAATCGCCGCACCTTCAACAAGCCCGAATCGCCTGACCAGCTCCGGCTGCACCATGATCTCAACCGGCCCGGGCCTGTATGACCTGTCAAGCGTCCTGACCGCAAATTGCTGGTTGTTGAGCCGCTTCAATATTCCTGTAACCGTCTCGCTGGCCAAATCTCACCTGTAATATGAAGAAGGGAATATTCACGAAAACACCGAAAATAGCACAAAACGGCTCTCCTGTAAACCGTTGATCGGCCCGCCTGGCCGCAAACATGACCGATCGATCTGCGCAATCGCCGCTGTTGACTTCTCAACCCCTCTTGTTTCCGCCGACCGGTCCTGATATGCTCTCAGCAGTGGCCCCGCGATTACACCACCCGAAGATTACCCGGCACGCTCGACCCAAGACCGGCTCCTGTACGTTTCGCGTCAAGGAAAACGGCGGGAGCAAATGCCGGTCGCCTGCTCCCGCCGCTTGAATCAACCCAATGTGCTACTTGGTCGCCGGAATGTCGTCTATCTCGCGGACCCAGATATTGCGATAGCGAATCGCATTGTTATGGTCCTGAAGTTTCAGCGGCAGCTTGTCCGGATGATACCGATACTCCGCCGTCCTCTTGTGATGCGTCGTGCCCTTGATCTCCCAGTTGTCCTGTATGAGTACCCCGTTGTGGAACACGGTAATCGTCGCCGGGCGGATCACCTCGTTGGTCCGGTCCTTGAAGATCGGCCGATGATAGATAACATCATACGTCTGCCATTCCCCCGCCGGACGGCTCACGTCAACCAGCGGCTTCTTCTGTCCGTAGATCGCCCCCGCCTGACCGTCGGCATAGGTCGGGTTCTCATGTGAACAAAGCACCTGCAGCTCGTAAATACCCTGGAAGAAGACACCGCTGTTGCCGCGACCCTGCCCGGCGCCCTCTATCTTCTTGGGTGTCGCCCATTCGATATGCAACTGAATGCTGCCGAACTCCTGCTTCGTCCGTACAGTACCAGCCTTCTTGGTGCACTCCAGCGCACCTTCATCGTTGATAATCCACTTCGTGGGATTGCCACCCTCATCCGACAATTTCGAAGTATCCGTCCCGTCGAAGATCACTATGGCATCCGACGGCGCCTGGCTGGGTGTTGCTCCCGGCGTAACAATCGGCGGACGCGGCTCGTCCATGTCATGCACCGCCCATGTCCCGCCATGCTTCATCGGCCCTTTTTGAGCCTCCTGCGAAATGCCTATAGTGCACAGAACCCCCACGATCACCAGTGCCACAACCGCCTTCATTGCCTTACTCTTCATAACGATCTCCTGTATCCTTAAATACAACAGTAAGCCGGCACACTGCCCGCCTGACCAACAAGCATCTATTTTTAACACATCGACTAAAAAAAAACAAGGCATGACCAACACAATATACCCCCCAAAAAACCTGCAAATCCGCGACTACGCACCCCTCACGAGCCTGCCTCCACCACCAGCCCCAAGTCCTTCACCATCTGTATGTCCGCCTCCGCCGACCGCCCCGCCGTCGTCAGGTAGTTCCCCGTAAGAATGCTCGTCGCCCCCGCATAAAAAATCCACGATTGAAGGTCCCTCAGATTCAAAACACGCCCCCCCGCGATCTTCAGGTTAACCTCCGGCAGAATAAAACGGTACATCCCGATGATCCCAAGTATCTCACGACCGCTCAACGCTGACCTCTCCCCCAGCGGCGTACCCGCAATGGGATGCAAAAAGTTCATTGGCACCGTATCTACCCCCAGCCCGCGCAGTTCAAGCGCCATATCGATGCGGTCCGCCTCCGTCTCCCCGATCCCGAAAATCCCCCCCGCGCAAATCCCCAGACCAGCCGACTGCGCCGCCCGGATCGCCGCAACACGATCACCGTAACTATGCGTGCTCACAATCCGCCCGAAGTAACGCTCCGACGTCTCCAGATTGTGGTTATACCGCTTAAGACCCGCCGCCGCCAGCCGCCGCCCCTGTTCCGCATCGATTATCCCCAGCGCAGCGCACATCCCAAGACCCGTCTGGCGTGTGATCCTGGCGATCAGAACCTCAAGTCGAGCAAACTCCGCCTCCGTAACAGCCTTGCCGCTGTACACGATCCCGAAGTTCGGCACACCGTTGTCCCTTGCCTCCTCCGCCGCCGCAATGATCTCCTCGTCGCCCAGCGTCTTGGCCGTCTTCTCGATGTGCGTGTCATACCGCACCGACTGAGCACAGAAGGCACAATCCTGATTGCAGCCCCCAAGCCGACCCGGCACTATCGAGCACAGCCTGACACTGTTGCCGAAGTGCTTCTGCCGAATCCTGTTGGCCCAGTACAGAAGATCGTCCGGATCTTCGCTTGCCGCGCCGGCAAGCTGATCAATCTGACCTCGCCCCAAGACGCCGCCGCCAAGAACAGCCTCTGCGTATCCCGCTATAACCTCGTTCATCGAAGCCCCTACAAACCCACCACCGAATAGACTATGTCCTTCACTATCCCCTCTGCCGCCAGACGAGCAAGTATCTGGTCCAGTTCACTCGGCGAGCCCGCCAGAAAATAAGTCCAATGGACCTCCTGCTTCACCAGTTCGCACGTCAGAAACGACTCCTCGCCCGCCACGTCCCGCGGCTTCAGTTCGCGCGTCGCCGCAACAATCGCCGACTTCCGCAGCGACTGTGAAATATAAGGATGCTCCTCCAGCGCGCTTACCTTGCTCAGCCGCCTGACCTTGCGCACCATGACGTCCTTCTCTTCCTCCGTGCAGAAAAACGTCAGAACAACGCTGCCGCCCAGCAGCGTCCGCTCTTCAGTCCCATGCCCTACCACCGTATCGATCGAAATGCCCTCGTTGCTGAACGCCGACGCAATGCTCGTAAGCGCCCCCGCCCGATCCACCACATGTGCCCGAAATACCCAGTGCTGTCTGTCTTTACCGTCCATCGACCTGACTCCATCTCGCTGCCATTCTCATTCCCCGACTTTCCTCGGCCGCCTTCACGAGCCGTTCCACCCCCGCGTCCGCTGAGCGTATATGCTGCACAAAGCAACCGAAACCAGCCGTGTCTCAACCGTATCCGCCCGTGACAGTATGATATACGGAACCCCGAACCCCATCGTAATGCTCGCCAGCGACGCCTGCCCGTACTTGTTCATCGCGCTGATCGCCTTGTAGAGAATATTTGCCGAATCCAGCCCCGGGCATACAAGAATATCCGCACGCCCCGCAACCTCCGCCGCGTTCGGACAATCCGGCATGCCCTTCACTTCCACGCTGCCCGGATCCGTCGCAAGATCAAACGACAACGGCCCGCACACAAATGCATCACGCCATGGACGCCGCGCCAGTTCCAGACCCAGGGCCGTCGAAGGAAGCGACCCGATCTGCTTCTCGTTGGCCGACAACAGCGCAACCCGAGGACGCTCGATACCCATCACCACATGCGCAACGTCCACGGCGTTTTCGATAATATGCGCAGTCCGCTCCGCCGTGCAAACCGTTGTAACACCCGCATCGGTAAGAATCACCGGCGCCCCGCCCCGTATCGGCGCCGCGTCGAAGATCGTAACCAGGCTCACTGTCGGCCGAACCGCCAGCGGCAGCAGGGCACGGTTAAGGACCGGCGTCGAGATATTGCCCTTCAGCACGACGTCCACCGCATGCGATTTCATCAGCTCAACCGTCTCTGCCGCTATGTCCTCGTCGCTATCCGCCCCTATAATCTCACAATCCCCCGCATCAATCCCGCCCCGCGCCAAAGTAACCGAGATCCGGTCCCGCCGACCGATCAGAATTATCCGGTCGACGATCCCGTGGTCCCGCGCCGACTCGACCAGCAGAAGATCCTCGACCCGATCCCCCCCGACCACCACCACAGCCGACGCCGTCATGCGACCCGCGATATCTATCAGATCGATCACATTCTCCAATTGTTCTACACCGTCCCGGTCAGACACCTCAAACCTTCCCGTTCGCTGTCAGTCAGAATCCCCCGAACATCCGCCGCAAGCCGCCGAAAATCAGCCGCCCCAAGCATAACAGTCCCCCATCGACTGCTCCGCACCTTCATACTCCGGCAGTACGCATCAACCGCTACCGCATAAAACATATACTGATGCCCGCCGAACTCATACACCTGGCGCCCGTCCGTCTCGACCACCGGCAGCTCGAATCGATACGCAAAAACGAAAACCGCCCTCGCCCGCTCGCCGGGCTCATCGAACTGTCTCTGCCACGCCAGAAGCCCCTGCACGTCCTCGACGGTCGCCCAGCACTGCAAAGCCGGCCTGCCGCCGAGCGTACTCCCCTTAAACAGCCGCCCCTTCACCTCCACCACAACAACGCTCGGCCGATCAGGCCCCCACCACCCATCTGCCTCCGATTCTCCGACACCCCCCGGATAAACGAGAAAATCAAACGTCTTGATCCGGTTGCGCACCAACATACTCCGCCGCCCCTGGTCCACCGCCACATACCTGACGCCGTTTTCAGCCAGCCAGCCCTCGAACGCCCGCTCGTATTCATTAGCCCGCATCAACATCCCGCAAAGCGTACGCATTCTCCCCGCCCCGGTCAAGTCCAATCCCACTTGCCGCCGGCATTGCCCCATTGACTTCACCATCCCAACACCCGCCCCGGCCCTGGAGAGCAAAACCGTTTGCCCAATGCCCAACATTTAGATCATCTGCTCGCCGTGGTGACACGTGTCGCGGGCATCTTGCCCGCGCAGCCCTTCCACTCCTGCCACCCACAAATCCATTGTAAAACCGAAAAAACCCGCTACAATGCATATTCCGCGCCCGCCGCCGCACGATTCTGACAGGATGAGATATGTTCAAATACCAAACCGTAATAAGAATGCAGTACACCGACGCCGCCGGCGTCATGTTCTTCGCAAGCGCATTCGTCCTTGCCCACAACTGCTACGAGGCCTTCCTGGAGCAGCAGGCAATGAGCCTCGGTTCCATTATCGACGATGGCCTCTGCCTCGCGCCGATTGTCCACGCAGAGGGCGACCTGCGAAAACCGATGCACCTCTCCGAACAGATCGCCATAGAAATGACTCTCACCCGGATCGGGCACAGTTCTTTCGAGCTGTCCTACGCCTTCACCAACTCCAAAGGCCAGCCGGCCGCCCGCGCAACGACCATCCACGCCGTCGTCGACAGGGCCACCAACCGCCCCATAAGGATCCCGGACCGCCTGCTCAACGTCCTGAAGGCAATTTGACCCTGACCGCCGTGCCAGTGCCACGGGCCAGTGCCATGCCTTGCTGCCGACGCGCCGAATGCCGCCCGCTAAAGACCCGATGCAATCTCCCTGAGCCGCTGCCGCGAAGGCTTCAGCGCCTCCGAAAGCCACTCAGGCCAGGCATGAATCGCCTTTGGAATCTTGAATCGTTCCAGACGCTCGCCCAATGCCGCCCGGATTGCCTCCCCGTCGATGGCGCCGTTGTCCTTCACCTTCACAAACGCCACAGGCCTGCGAATAAATTCGGCGTCTTCAACGTCGACCACCGCCGCCCGTTCGACCCCATCGACGGACAGCATCGCCCGCTCGATCTCCTCCGGATGTACGTTCTCGCCCCCCGACACAAACATCAGATCCTTGCGCCCCTTCACCCGCAGCGACCCGTCCCGCTCCATCTCCCCCACGTCTTGCGTGTGAAACCAGCCGTCTTCGTCGCGCGATTCATCGATCGCCTCGCCCCGCACATACCCCGCAAAAAGCGTCCTGCCCCTCAGGCATATCTCGCCGTCCGCCGCGATCTTCAACTCCCGGTATGGAAGGACCTTAGCGCCCTCGCCGAGTCGTCCCGGCGCCGATGTCGCCACCTGCGACGCCGCCTCCGTACACCCATAGCTGATACAAACCGGCAGCCCAAGGCCGGCCGCACGTTCAAGCAGCTTCGCCGAAATTGCCTCCCCGCCCAGAAGTATCGCCTTCAGTCCTCGCAGCCGATTCACGCAGCCCGGCGCCTCCAGCAAGCGCAGCAACTGCGTCGGCACAAGCGAAACATGCGTCACATCACACCGCATGATCGACTCCGCCAGCGTCTCACCCGCCCGCCCAAAGACAATCCTCCCTCCTCCTGTCAGCGCACGCCCGATCAGCGAAAACCCGCCCACATGATACACCGCCAGCGACGCTAACCAACCATCTCCCCCGCCGAACGGTATGTTGGTATTAGAACCCAGCGCGCTGTAATAATGATTGCCGATGGTATGAAAAACACCCTTTGGCTCGCCCGAACTGCCCGATGTAAAGATAATGCTCGCCCCGGCCTCCATTTCGAGCCCGAGCTCCTCAAAACCAACCCCGCCGCACTCTGCCCCGCCATCGACAAAGTCGCCCATCGCCTGCACCCGCGGCCCGCCGTCCACCGCACGCCCAAGGACCAGTCCGCACCCGACCGACTCCAAAGCATCCCGCACCTTCTCAGCCGGATACCGCGTGCTCACCGGCACGATCGTCGCCCCCATCCTCCAGCAAGCCAAAGTCAGGACAAACATCTCACGACACGGCTCGCAGATCACGCCCACCCTGTCCCCCGACGCCGCCCCGGCCGCCCGAAGCCTCCCAACCGTCTCTTCTATCCGCCCTCGCACGCCTCAAACCTCCTCCAGCAGTTCCGTCCGCAGCACCGCAGGCCCCCCCATCAGTTCGCCCGCGTCCACGTGCCCGCCCGAAACCTCGAAACCCTCGCGAAGAAGCGGCGTCTCGAACCACTTCAGCGTATCCAGACCCAGCGGCGTATCGAACATCCGAAACAGCACCGCAAAACGCGCAAACGCCCGAAGCGAAAGGTCGCTCTCGAAAGCACAGCTCATCACAGGCCTCACGTCCGCTTCGAGCGCCCGCGCTATGAACTCCCCCGTCCAGGTCAGCCCGCCCAACAACGAAGGCTTAAGCACATAAACCGCCGCCCCTTCCCATTCCTCAACGCCGTCTATTCCCAGCTCCGCAAGAGTCTCGTCGAACGCAACCGGCATGTCGGTACGTTCGTAAAACGCCTCGTACTCCTCAACGTCCGCCAGCGGCTCTTCTATATACTCTATGCCTTCGGCGCCGACCGCCTTGCAGAAGGCTGCCGCGTCATTGAGCGACCACGCCCGATTCGCATCCAGGCGAATACCCGCCCTTCCCGCGATCATCGTCCGAAGCCGCTCCACCGCCCTGATATCCTCCCCCACCGAACGCCTGCCTACCTTCACCTTAACAGAAACATAACCCGCCTCAAGCATCGCCTCCACTTCATCGTACATCCCTTCATCCGCCGCCATAACCAGACCGCTCACCGGTATCCTTACGTCCCGCCGCATCGCGTCCATCTCGACGTCCCCCGACCGCAGGTCGAACATCGCCATCTCCAAAGCCGTCTTCGAACTCCACGACATCGTCTGCGATGCAGCCATGATCTCCGCCGCCCCGCACTGGCCCGCACGCCGCCTGAACGCCTTAAGCTCCGAAACGACCTCCTCAAGGCTCTCCGCGTGCAGTCCCGGCAGCGGCGCCGCCTCCCCATGAACCGTGTGCCCCGCGTCATCCGTCAGCGAAACGATTATCCCCTTGCGAGACGTGCTCTCCCGTCCCCCAACGACAAGAGGCCTCACCAGTGGAATATCGTATCTTCGTAACTCTATACCTGTGATCTTCATATCAGCCACCCGATCGAAAACAGTATACTGTAAAGCAACAGCAGCCCCCCCGTCTGCGCCAGAACTCTGTTAAGGACCTCAGGCGCCGGCCTGCGCACAATCGTCCTGATCGGAAACACCGCCGCCGCCAACGTCAGCACCGCCAGACACCCCCGGCAGTTCGCACCCCGCGCCGCACACAGAAATACCGGCGTCAGGCACGCCAAAACCACACACACGATGTACTCAACGACCCCGAAACCATACCCGAACCGAACGGCCAACGTCTTCTTGCCCGCCGCGCGATCCGTCTCAATATCCCGAAAATTGTTCACTGCAAGTATCGCCACCGACAACAGCCCGCACCCAAGCCCCGCGATGAGCACGTCGGCGTTGATCCCGCCCGTCTGCAGATAATACGTCCCCCCAACCGCCACCGGCCCGAAGAACGGCAAAACAAACGCCTCCCCCAGACCGACATACCCCAACGGAAAAGGCCCCGCCGTATAAAGCACCGCGCAGACGATGGACGCCGCCCCGATGATCAGAATGGGAACACCCCCCCTCGCCGCCAGGTAAATCCCCGCCACCACCGCCGCCCCAAACGTCAGCACAAACGCAAGCCTCATCTCCCCCGGCCGAACCAGCCCCGCCTGCGTCGCCCGCACGGGACCCACCCGATCCGCCGTATCCGCCCCCTGGACATAGTCATAATAGTCGTTCGCCAGGTTGGTCCCAATCTGTATCAGCACCGCCGCGACCAGCGTAACCGCAAGCACCCCCGCATGAAAATACCCGTCCGCATAAGCCATCGCCCCACCCACAATCACCGGCGCAACCCCCGCCGCGAGCGTCTTCGGACGGGCGCTTGCCGCCCAAACCTTCAACTTCAGCGCGTCCATACCCGCTCACTTCCTGAACTTCGAAAAGTCCGGCCTGCGCTTCTCCACAAAGGCGTCACGCCCCTCCTGCGCTTCAGGAGTCTGATAGAAAAGCATCGTCGCAAGACCAGCCAGCTCCTGCAAGCCCGCCTGACCGTCACAGTCCGCATTGAACGCCGCCTTCAAACACCGAATCGCAACAGGAGACTTCTCCAGTACCTCCCGGCACCATTTCACCGTCTCGCTCTCGAGCTGCTCATAAGGCACCACCGCATTCACCATCCCCATCGCCAAAGCTTCCTGAGCCGTATACTGCCTGCACAGATACCATATCTCACGAGCCCGCTTCTGCCCCACCATCCGCGCAAGATAAGACGCCCCGAACCCCCCGTCAAACGACCCCACCTTCGGACCCGTCTGCCCGAACACCGCGTTCTCCGCCGCAATCGTCAGATCGCACACCACGTGCAGAACGTGCCCGCCGCCTATCGCGTACCCGGCCACCATCGCGACAACCGGCTTGCCGCACCGCCGTATCTGCCGCTGAAACTCCAGCACGTCCAGGCTCTCGCCTCCCGCCGCATCCCTGTATCCCGCGTGCCCCCGTATCTTCTGATCGCCCCCCGAGCAGAAGGCCTCCTTGCCCTTGCCCGTCAGAACAATCACCCCGATCTCCCCGTCCCGCTCAGCATCACGCAGCGCCTCGATCATCTGCCGCACCGTCTCCGGCCGAAACGCGTTCCGAACCTCAGGACGATTGATCGTGATCTTCGCAATCCCGCCCATCTTCTCATAGAGAATATCGCTGTACTCCCCCGCCGTCTTCCACTCGAACTGTTCCATCCCATCGGCTCCTGTGCCATTCACGCCCCCGCGCCCGCCGACGCGTTGAGCATCTCTATTATTTCCATCTTCATCGCACGCCGCAGCCCAAGATTCTCCCCCCGATCCGTGCGCACTTCGATCACATGAACCCCGCTGCCTCGCACCGCCTGCCGGTATGCCCGCATGAACTCCTCCTTGCCATCGCACCGCTCATACCCAACCCCGAACGTCTCGCACACTCCGCCAAACGAAAACTCATGCCCCGCCGCAAAGAACTCCTCGAATATATCGCCATGCGCCGCAATCGGCAGAAAGTGAAATATCCCCCCTCCCCCGTTATTGATAACCACAATCACCAGCCGCAGCCCCGCTCGCCCAATCCCCGAAAGCGCATTGACATCATGAATAAAAGCCACGTCGCCGATCAGCAGCGTCGTCGCCCTCCCCGACCCCGCCGCAAATCCCGCCGCACTCGAAATCACCCCGTCGATCCCGCTGATCCCCCGGTTCGCCGCAACATGCACGTCACCACGCCCCGACACCCCATAAAGATCCACGTCGCGAATCGGCATGCTGCTCGAAACAAACAACCCTCCACCCTCCGGCGCCTCCTCCGTAACACACCGCGCCACAAACGGCTCACTCGCCCCCGCGTATTCGCCAATATGTCGAGCAATAATCCCCTCCGCTTTCTCCGCACAAGCCGCCAACAACTCCCCATACTCCTCGTCCCGACCCGCGCCGCTCACATCAAGCTCTTCGCACACCCCGGCAACATCCGCCTGCACGTGCAGCGTCACCCCATGAATCGCATCATACCGCTCCCCGCTCGCCTTGATCACGACATAATCGTCCGGCCGATTCCCCGCAAAAAACTCCCCGATCCGCTTCGACACCGTCCTGCCCCCCACGTGCAGCACAGTCTGCGCCCGCACCCGCCGCTTGAAATCCTCCCCCAGCAGCCGCTCGTCCAAATACCGAATCACATGCGTCCCGCACCGCCCCAGCCGCAGCCCCGACATAACATCCGCATACACCGGCCACCCCAAACGCTCCGCAAGCCCAAGCACCGCACCCCGCTCCTCATCCGAATCCAGCCGCCCCGCCACCAGGAGCCCGCGCCCCGTACCATCTAAGACCCGCCTCACCTCCTCCACAGCCTCCGCCCCCGCCGCCCACCGACTGCCCGCATAAACCGTATAAGCCCGGCCGCTCTCCATCCACGCCGCCGCCCCCGCAGCATACTCATCCACCCCGCCCCGACAAGGCTCTAACGGCTCCCGATACCGGCAATTCAAATGCACCGGCCCACCCTCCGCCGCGCTGCGATACACCGCCTGATCCACTGTCGTCAGCAACATCCGCCACGGCACATCAAAACTCGGCGCAGGCATATCGAACGCCCAGCGAACGTACCCTCCGAACATCCCGTCCTGCCGCATCGTCTGATTCGCCCCCGCATCGATCAGTTCCGACGGCCGATCAGCAGTCAGCACGATCATCGGAATCCGATCCACCGATGCCTCGCAAACCGCCGCAAAAACGTTCGCCGCCGCCGTACCCGAAGTCGTAATCACCGCCGCCGCCCGCCCCGTCGCACGTGCATAACCAACCGCCCAAAACCCCGCACCGCGTTCGTCATAAACCACGCAATGCCGCGCCTGCACGTTGTGAGCAACCGCCGCAACAAGCGGCGTCGACCGCGACCCCGGCGCAATGCAGAAATAATCCACCCCGCACCGCACAAGCTCCTCCACCACAAGCTCCGCCCACAGCGTATTCAGATTGCACCGCCCCTCACTCATCGCCCGCAGCCCCCATCGCACTCAAAAACAACCCCAGCTTGCTCTCCGTCTCCTCCCACTCCGCTTCCGGCTCGGACCCCTGCACAATACCCGCACCCGCAAACAGCCGCACCCGATCCCCAACCACACGACCCGACCGTATACCCACCGCAAACTCCGACTCCTCCGCCCCGATCCACCCCACCGGCCCGGCATACCACCCCCGACCCAACGGCTCCAACGCCCGTATCTCCTCCAGCGCCGCCGACCGAGGGTGCCCGTTCACCGCCGCCGTCGGATGCAGAGCATTAATTATATCACCAGTCGACACCCCCCCGCGCAGCCGACCGCCGAACCGGCTGCAAAAATGCTGAACATACCCCAAACAGACAATATCACGCTGCCCGATCACCTGCACCTCCTCGCATATCCCCTCAAGACCCTCGCGCACCCCTTCCAACACGTAACCATGCTCCTCATGATCCTTCGCCGAACCCGACAGAATCCCACGATGATATCGCCGCTCAGCCTCCGTACTGCCCGTCAACACCGTCCCGGCAACCGCCTCGCTGTAAATCTCATCCCCGCGCCGCCAATACAAACACTCCGGACTCGCCCCCAAAAACGCATCATCCTCCCCCGCCCGAAAGCAGAACCCGTAAGCGCCGCCACCATGCTGCCCCAACCGCTCCATCAGCCGAACCACGTCCACACGCCCCGACATCGCCAATTCAGCCTGCCGCGAAAGCACCACCTTGTCGATCGCCCCCTCCGCAATCCGCTCGCGAGCCGCCGCCACCATCCGCGCCCAGTCCGCCCGCCCCGGCACATCCGTCCGCCCCGCCGCCCGCACCGCCTCACCGCCGCGCCCGTCCATCCCTAACGCATCGAACACGACGCCCTCCAGCGCCCCCGCAATCTCAGCCTCCAGCCCCTCCAATGTATCCCCCTCCCTCCGCAGCA
>Ga0334884_1002436_pt1 | contig 23626 bp, 18 predicted proteins | sample GraSluR1_MG_7_FD_207215 | JGI IMG/M metagenome (GOLD analysis project Ga0334884, IMG submission 207215) | Sludge microbial communities from methane-producing bioreactor in Wageningen University, Netherlands - Granular Sludge_12_05 R1 | ecosystem: Engineered > Bioreactor > Anaerobic >...
CTTCTCTCAATTGGTTTGCCAGCGCCGATGGCGACCCCAACACGGTCAGCCAGGATGACGTGCTGATCGTCAACATGTCTGCTGGCTACGCGGAACCCAGCGCAGCGGCGGGGAACATGTTGGACTGGTACGCCCGCTTCCGCTCGATCACCATCGTCAAGACGGCGGGAAACAGAGGACTCGACGCCGAGGCGAGGACCGACTGCCTGGCTCTGAACGCGATCTGCGTGGGAGGCGTCACGGAGTATGGCTGGGGCCTGCAGCCCAGCGACCGCGACTCCCATCGCCACCTCGATCGCCTGTGGGCGAGCTCAACGTGGCGCAACCCCGACCCGGCCAGAGAGATCGAGAAACCCGACGTGGTGTCTTTGGCCCACAACGTCGACGCGCCCGACTATGGCTCCAACCTCCGCCCCAAAGACAGCGGCACCAGCCTGGCCGCCCCCATGGTGACGGCCCAGCTCGCGCTCCTCGCCCAGGCCTGTGGCGTCGTCCGCAGCCCGGCGATGCACCGCGCCATCTTGCGCACCTCAGCGGTGCGCAACGCGCGCATCGAGACCCACGATGGTTACAAGCCCTGGCTCACGCCGCCCCCCATCGATCCCCCAACCTGTCCGGGGATGGGCGCCTTTCCCCGCTATCCGAACCCGACCTTGGGTTGCGATTACCGCGGCGGCTGTGGTCGGGTGGACTCGGATCGCCTGGTGATTTGGTGCGGCACCCAGCCCGAGGAGTGCACGGCGGCCACACCGTGCACGTCGAGCAAAGAGGGCGCCGTGGGCGCCGACGATGCTGCCTGGGGCGAGATCCCCGAGTGGGCGCGGACGGCGGAACCCGAATACTTCCTGGACAACGCCACCCAGCACAACACTGCACAGACGCGGCTGCGCCAGGACCCTGACGCGCGCTGGATACCCATCCACAAAATGGAGACGTTGAAGGCTGGGACCACCATTGCCGCCAGCCTCTCTTACTATGCCTGCCCTCCTGCCTACGCCAACACATCAGGCCTTCCTTCGGCCGTCAAGAACAACCTCGATCTGGCCCTCTGTGGTAGGAAGCTCAGCAATGACCAGCTCACCTGTTTGTCGGTCAGCGAGAGCCTGCACGACAGCAACGAGGGTTTCGAGATCACCCTGCCCGAGGATTTCACCGAACTCTATTACTATCTCATCGGCCCGGCCAAATCCGATTGGCAGATCTGCACATCTAACAACGGGTCGGGGAGCCTTGGCACGCATGACGTCGAGCCCTGGGCGCTCGCTGTCATGTGGTGGGGGTAATCATGTTTGACCACCTCATCCGATCTGCCTGGATCTGCTGCTGCATCGGTGCCTACCTCGCCGCCTGCGACCAGCACGTCGCCCAGGAGCCTGCCGACGAGCTCCTCGAAGACCACGAGCTGCCCCCGGACGCCGAAGACCAAGACACGGCGGACGACGCGGACGACGGAGCGTGGGCCTGCCCAGGGTCCCTCTGGCACCTGGATGCCGACGAGCTGCTCTTCGAGTTCCGCATCGGCTGTGTCGACTACCGCGCCGTCGTGCACTGGGCGGGTATGGAACTCTATCTCTGTAACCGTTGCGAAGAGGATTTCCTCATTGCCTACTATTATACAGAAACCTTTTCGTATGGGGGCATCAATCCCTGCTTCATCGACAACACCTACGCCGTGCGCGATCAGCAGGGGCGCGAGCTCCCGCTCGGCTGCGACAAGGTCAGCTACTGCCTCCGCACAGCAGAAAAGCGTGCCGCGCTGCCGATCTCGACCATGTTGATCCCCGGCGGTGCCCGTGAGACGCGGTGGTTGCATCAAAGAGTCGCTGGCGAGGATTTCCGTGAGATCCTCGCGCAGCCGCAGGAGTATTTGTGCGGTGAGCCCAGCCTCGTCGCCGATCCCCTCACCGTAGGCGACACGCGCTATGACATCGTGCTCTATCTGCCCCGCCTCTGGCCCGCTGACACCCCGGTCGAGTTGCTGCGCCCCGAGCGACAACGCCCCCTCGCCTGTGCCCAGGCGGGGCTCTACGAGTTCGCCTGTATTCCCGATATCCCGGAATATCAAGCCATCGACAACCCCCTCGATTGGTTCCCCATCTCGCCGGACGAACTCAACCCTTACGTCATCAAAGACGTCGACCTGGCGAAGCTGTGGCCGGCTTTTGCCGCCCCCTGAGGAGAGAGAGCGGCCCCCCCTCCCACCGAACCCCACCACGGGCTCCCAATCCCATGCCACAATGGCTCGCGTCGCCGCGCACTTTGCCCCATAGTAGCGCTGACAGTCGCGACGACTGCACCGACCACCAGCGCGTGGCCCTCAACCTCTTGCACGGGATGCCCCCAATGCGCACCTGCACCGCCCTCACTTCCGTCGCCCTCTTCTTCGCCCTCATCGCGCCCCTTGGTGCACAAAGTCAGGAGCTCTCTCCCCTCTTGGAGTTCCCACCCCACAGCGGCCCCTTTCTCCGCAGCATCCCCGAGGCCCAGATCCCCGTCACGGTGCGCCTCTTCGCCCCTCCCGACGAAAAGACCCTCGCCGCCCTGGCCCACTTCGGTGAAGTCGCGGTGGCCAACGGCAAGCCCGCGGTGGTCGGTCGCGTCGTCGCCATGCGCGTCGACCGCGCCCAGCTCGCTGCGCTGGCCGCCCTGCCCCAGGTCGAACGCGTCTCACCGGGTCAGGCGCCGCTGCTCTTGCGCCCCCTGAACCAGACTGTCGCCGAAATCGGCGCCCACCGCGTCTGGACACCGCCCCCGCCCCGCGCCACGAACCTCGGCGAGGGCGTCATCCTCGCCGACCACGAAGAGGGCTGGGACATCTTCCACCCCGACTTCTTCCGCCCAGACGGCGGCATCTTCGACTTCGAGGACACCAGCGGTAACGGCTTCGCCAATGCTGGCGACAAAGTGGATCTCGACGGCGATGGCGTCTTCGAGTCCACCCTATCCCTCCTCGAAGGCTGCACCCTCGACAACTACACCGACCTCAACCCCCGCTGCGAGAACGGCTATCAGCCCGAGCTCGACTGGCTCTACGTCGACATCAACAACAACGGCAAGCGCGATTTTGGCCCCACCTACGCCAACGCGCCCGCCTTCGGCGAGCCCATCTTCGTCGGCGACGACGTCGACGGCAACGGCCGCATCCAGATCGGAGAGAAGCTGATTCGTCTCAACACCTCCAAGGTCATGGCCATCGACGTCGAGGGCACGGTCTACCGCCGCGGTGCCAACCTGGCCAGCTACCCCGTGGCCAACTTCGACAACAGCCATGGCACGCCCGCCATTGGTATCGCCGCAGGTGGTTGGCCAGGCCTGCGCCGCTACACCGGCGTGGCACCGGCGGCCGATCTCGTCCTCATCTCGCGCCAGACCCAAGTCGAAGCCGTGGCGGCAGCCAAGAGCCTTGGCACCCACGTCATCTTCTACGAGTGGGACAGCCCCTATGAGTTCCAGGACGGCTCCACCGACTTCGATCTGGCAGCCACCACCGCCGCCACCGAGGGCATGGTGCAGGTCGCCGCCGTGGGCAACTTGGCCGGCGCCGATCACGTCTTTCGCCTGACCCAAGTCGGCACCCAAGCGCGCACGGTCCGCCTCTCCACCGACGGCTACGGTTACTACCTCTATCGCAGCGCCTATCTCCAGATCTTCTGGCCGGGTTTCAACATCATGGACGCCACCATCACCGCGCCCAACGGCGACAGCCTGACCGCCCCCAGCGGCATGATCCCCTATGCCGAGGGCTGGCTCCAGGGCATCTTCGTCCAGATCTGGCGCGAGACCTCCGTCCGTGGCAACACCCGCTTCTTCATCTACCTCAGCAATAACAACCTCCCCATCCCCAACCGCACCCTCACCTTCACCCTGAGCGCCAAGAGCGGCCAGGTCATCCCGGAAGTGCGCGGCATCGTCTTCGACGACCAATCCGGCTGGGGCAAAGGGGTCTCCTGGCTCGATCACCTCACGGACGTTGGCTCGGCCTTGATGCCATCCACGGGCGACAAGATCATCGGCGTCGCCGCTTACGGCGGCATCCGCGACCTCAGCACCTGGGGCTGGGGGGACATCGGTGAGCGCCGGGGCTATTCGGGTATGGGGCCCCGCATCGACGGCGCTCGGGTCGTCGACATCGCCGCCCCTGACGACCCCTTCGCCCCCCGCGCCGACGCCACCAGCGCCCATGGTGACTACGTGAGCTTTGGCGGCACCAGCGGCGCCCTCCCCCATGTCGCTGGCGTCGCAGCCCTGCTCAAAGCCGCGCAGCCCACTTGGGGCCACGACCAAGTGGCCCAGCGCCTCATGGAGAGCGCTTTGGTCGACTCCTTTGTCGGACAAGTGCCCAACGAATCTTACGGCATGGGCAAGGTGCGCGCCTCCCAAGCCATCCTCGGCGTGGAAGCCCAGCTCGGTGCCCCGCCGACCCTCTCCTTGACCCTGACCAGCCCGGCCATCGTCGGCCGCACCACCTCCGTTCAAGCCACAGTCACCTCACCCGCGGGCAACGGCGACGCCTGCCTGGTCGGGTGGGATCTGGGCTACACCGGGACCTTGACCCACACCCCCAGCGCCGCCCGCGTCCTCGACGTGGCCATCACCTCCACCGAACCGCTGCGGGTGGTCGGCAAGGCCATCGCCCCCAGCGGCGCCTATGCCCGCGCCCTGCTCACCATCGTCCCGACGGAAGACTGCGCCGTCAGCGGCTGCGGCGAGGCCTGCTGCCAACCCGACGGCCTCTGCGCGCCGTGTCCCCCCGAGCCAGAAGAGGATCTGCACAGCGATGACCCAGACCTCGACGACGCCACTGAGGGGCTTGAAAGCACCGAAGAGTTGACCGCGGACAACAGCCCGGAGTTCACCCCCGACGCGGACGACGCACCCGACCACCTCGAAGGCGATGACCTCGGCCTCCCTGCTGGCCGCAAAGACGATGGCTGCGCCTGTCACAGTGTCCAGCGGGCCCGCCAGATGCCGCCCTGGAGCCTCTTCTTGCTCTGTCTCCTCGGCGCGGCCGCTGTCCTGCGCCGCCGTCGTCGCCCTTGAGGACCCTAGACCCGCCGCCGTCCCTCTCTCGGAACCCGCCATGACCACAACTGGACACAACGGCGCTCGCCGGCCCAAGCTCTTTCGCGACCCCATCCACAACGTCATCAGCCACGACATGCGCAGCCCCCAGGGCCAGCTCCTCGTGCGCCTCATCGACACCAGCGCCTTCCAGAGGCTGCGCCACATCCGCCAATTGGGCCTGGCGCACTTGGTCTATCACGGGGCCGAACACAGCCGCTTTGCCCACGCCATGGGCACGGCCCACCTGGCGGAGCGCTTCTTCGACGCCATCGAGCGCGACCGCCATCCCGCAGATGAACAACGGGTCGTCACGGTCGCCGCGGCGCTGCTCCACGACATCGGCCACGCCCCCTTCAGCCACGCTTTCGAGAACACCTTGGCCCAGAGCCTCACCCTGCACCACGAGGCCTACACCGAGCGCATCATCCTGTGGCCCGAGGGCGACGTCTATGGCATCCTGGCCGACTTCGATCCCAGCCTGCCCCAGCGCGTCGCCGACCTCTTGACCCACCGCAGCCACGCCTGGACCGCCCAGATCATCTCCAGCCAGCTCGACGCCGATCGCATGGATTACCTCCTGCGCGACGGCTACATGACGGGAGTGCAGAACTACCATTACGACGCCGAGCGCATCCTGGAGATGCTGGACCGCGACGACCAGGGCCCCCTGGTCCACGCCCGCTCCCAGCAGGCCGTCGAGAGCTACCTCCTCAGCCGCTTTCACATGTACCAGCAGGTCTATTACCACAAGACCGTCCGCGCCGCTGAGACCCTGATCGAGTCCATCTTCCGCCGCGTCTTCGACACCATCCGCGACGGCGACCGCAGCCTCTTACCCAGTGGCGCCCTCGGCCGTTTTCTCAGCGCCGCCTGCCAAGGACAGCAGCCGGAAATCGCCGATTACCTCGGCGTCCACGACGCCCACGTCTGGGTCGCCATCGACACCTGGACCCACTGCGCCGACCCCATCCTCCGCGACCTCTGCCGCCGCTTCGCCACGCGCAACCTCCTCAAGACCATCGAGGTCGCCCCACACGCCAGCGGCCGCATCTCTACCCTGTGGCCCGACTTGGAGGCCATCGTCGCCGAAAGTGGCTTTGATCCGCGCTACTACCTCGCCTTCGACAGAGCCGAGAACAGCGCCTTCATCCCCTACGCCCCCCCGGCCAGCCCACTCCTACCCTGGGACGAGACGAACCTGCATCCGACCACCCCCCACCACGACATCCGCATCCTTTTGCCCGGCGGCCGCGTCGCCCCCATTCAGGAGGTCAGCGACGTGGTGCGCGCCCTCACGGACATCCGCTACCGCGTGGCACGCTGCTGCCTTCCGGCAGAAGCGCGCCAACGCGCCACGTCCCTCCTGCGCACCCACCACCTCACCGAGGCTCTCTAGCGCCCAGGCTGACCCCTCAGGCCCGCCGCAGCACCACCAGGTTCACCTCCGCCGGCACCCCCAGCCGCATCGGCGGCCCCCAGTAGCCCGCACCGGCGCTCACATAGACCCAGCGCCCCTGCGGCGCCTCATAGAGCCCGTGGCCGTAGCCGTGGATCACATCGGTAAAGAGGTTCAACGGAAAAAACTGCCCCCCGTGGGTGTGACCCACCAAGACCAAATCCGCCTGGGCCGCCAACGCGCCAGCCACGCTGCGCGGTTGATGCGCCAAGAAGACCCGGAAGGCGTCCTCTGGCGCGCCGGCCACGGCGGCGTCGGGATCGCTCTTGTGGCTCGGCTCGATCCGATGCGCCGTGTGATCCGTCACCCCAGCCACCACCAGCTTCGCCCCCTCCCGCTCGATCACCCGGTGGGCGTTGTTCAGCACCACCACGCCTTGGCGCGCCACCTGCGCGCACCACCCCGGGCCATCCCAGTAATACTCGTGGTTGCCCGTACAATAGAAGGCACCGTGGGTCGCCTGCAGATCCGCCAGCGGACTGATGTCCTCCCCCATGTCTTCGACCAGGCCGTCCACCAGATCACCCGTGATGGCCACCATGTCTGGCGACAAGGCGTTCGCCTCGGCCACCATGGCCACCAGGTCCGCTTTGCAAATGGTCGGCCCCACGTGAATGTCGCTGAGCTGCACGATGCGAAAGCCATCGAAGGCCTCCGGCAAGCCGGGCACTCGAATCACCTCTTCTCGCACCACCCGCTTCTTGCGCGCCGTCCACACCCCGACCCCCGTCCCGGCGCTCGCACCCACCACCACGCCTAGACTCGACACGTTGAAGAGAAAGCGTCGCCGCGCCAGGTCCGGCGCTGGCGGCACGGCCGCGCTCGACCTAGCGCGCCAACGCGCCACACCCCACATCACCCCCTTGACCACCAGCCACCCCAGGTCGCGAAAGACCACGAAGGAAAACAGCACCCCTGCCGCGCCCATGAGGCCAAAGCCAATCCACGGCAGCGGCCCGAACCAGGCGCTCTGCCCCAGCATCCTTCCCGCCGCCATCACCGCCGGCCCGCTCGCCCCGAGCACCACGATCCCCGCCCAGGCCAGCCGCCGCCACCGCGGGCGCAAGCCCAGCGGCCCGATGAGCCGCTTCCCCAGATAGGTGCCGAGGATGACGAAGGTCACCAGGGCACCGAAAAAAAACAAAATGCTCTGCCAATGAACCACAGCCTTACTCCGCCGCGCGCAGGACAGGTCGCGCGCTGCCCTCAAAGATGTCCATGCTCCCTTTCACTGGCAAGGGTTTCTGCGCCGCGCCGCGACACCGCTAGGCCGTCGCGACGATCCAGCCGCGCCCCAAAACGGCATCCCCATCGTAGAAGACCGCCGCCTGCCCCGGGGTCACCGCCCGCACGGGCGCGTCGAAGCGCACCTTGAAGCCCGTGGGCGTCGCCGCGTCCGGCGCGATCTCCGCCGCCACCGCCCGGTGGCGGTAGCGCACCTGAACCGTGCAGCGCTGCGGCTCGCGCGGTGGCGCGCCGCCGCTCCACACCAAGTCCTCCACCAACATGGCCTCAGCCGCGAGCTGATCCGCGTCGTGGACCACCTGCACCGTCCCGCTGTCGACGTCCAGCGCCGCCACCCACATCGGTCGATGATGCGACAGACCCAGACCGCGCCGCTGCCCGATGGTGAACAGGTGCAAGCCGGCGTGAGGCCCCAAGACCTCCCCGGCGTCATTGACCACCACCCCCTGGCGCGCCGTCCCCGCGTAGCGCTGGCGCAACACCTCGGCAAAAGGCTCGCCCGCGGCGCCGACCAGGCAGGCGTCCTGGCTCTCAATCTGCTGCGCCGTCGGCAAGTCCAAGCGCGCCGCCACGCTCCGCACCTCCTCCTTGCGCATCTCCCCCAGGGGAAAACGCACCGCCGCGAGCTGCTCGCCCGTCAGCCCCGCCAGGAAGTAGGTCTGATCCTTGCCCGGGTCGTGACCGCGCAAGAGCTGAAGCCGACCCGATGGGTGACGCGCCACGCGCGCATAGTGGCCCGTGGCTACCCCAGCAGCACCTACGCCTTGGGCCCACTCCAGGAGGAAGCCGAACTTGATCCGCTCGTTGCACCACAAGCAAGGGCTCGGCGTGCGCCCCGCGGCGTAAGTCTCCCACGCCGGCTGCAAGACCCGAGCTTCGAAGGCGTCGATGGCGTCGACCACATAGTGGCGCACCCCCAGCTTGCCCGCCACGGCGCTCGCCCGCGCCACGGCGTCCACGCCACAGCAGGAGCGCACGCCGCTGTCTTGGCCATCGCAGCGCTGCAGACGCAAGGTCACGCCGATGACTTCGGCGCCGCTCGCTTGCACCAGGGCCGCCGCGACGCTCGAGTCCACGCCACCGCTCATGGCCACCACGATTCTCTCTGCCCCTGCCATGCTCACCTCGGCTCACCACCCTGACGCCGGCCAGGGCCCGTGGCGGAAACTAAGGAGGGTGACGACAATTGGCAAGACGACGCGCGGCGCGCTCCCCGTGATCGAGACAAACGGCCGCAAAAGGGTTAGCTTTCCGAGCCTGGCCTGAGCGACCACCCCAACCCTTGTGACGAGGTGTGACCATGGAAGCCATCTACCGTTTCACCGCCCCAACGGGCCCTGCCGCCCCCCTCTTGGTCAGCGTCCCCCACGCCGGCGAGGATGAGCCCGAGGACATTCAGAACGCGCTGTTGACGCCACATGCCCGCCGCAAGCGCGATTTCGACCTCTACGTCGACCGCTTCTGGCGCGACGCACCGCAGCACGGCGCCGCCTTCATCGTCGCCAAGTACAGCCGCTACGTCTTGGACCTCAACCGGGCGCCAGAAGACGTCGACGCCGGCTCCGTCCTGGACCACCCCAACCCCATCGGCACCTACAGGCGCGGCCTCTTCTGGCAGGTCACCGCCGCCGGCGAGCCCGTGCAAGGGGCGCCGCTGCCCCAGGCGGCCTACGCCGCACGGGTGGCCACCTACCATCAGCCCTACCACGCCAAGCTCGAGGCGACCTTGGCCCAGATCCAGGACCAATTCGGCCACGTCCTGCTCATCGACGCCCACTCCATGCCCTCCGTAGGCCGGGACGATCACCCCGACCCGGGCCAAGTGCGCGCCGATATCGTCCCGGGCACCAACCTGGGCCGCGCCTGCCCGCCCGACCTGGTGGCCCTCTGTGTCGACACCTTCTCGGCCCACGGCTTCTCCGTCGCCGTCGATCAACCCTACAAGGGCGGCTGGATCACCCGCCACTACGGTCAGCCTGCGGCCAAGCGCTTCGCCCTCCAGATCGAAGTAAGCCGCCGGGTCTATATGGAAGAAGAGACCTTCGCCATCAAAGATGAAGGCGTGGCCAAGCTCCGCGCCGCCTGCCAGGACTTCATGGGCCGCGCCGCCGCCTGGCGCCCCGGCCACTGACCCGAGGAACACCCATGCTCTATCTCGACCACAACGCCACCACCGCCATGGCGCCCGAGGTCCTGGAGGTCTTCCTGGGCGCCGCCAAGCAGGCCTTTGCCAACCCCTCGAGCTCCCACGCCGCGGGCCAGGCCGCCCGCCGCGCCATGGATCAGGCCCGCGCCCAGGTCGCCGGGCTCATTGGCGCTCAGCCACCGGAGATCGTCTTCACCGGCGGCGGCACCGAGGCCAACAACCTGGCTATCCTCGGCCTGGCCGAGGCCCTCAGCGCCCAGGGCGCGGCGGGCCACATCATCACCAGCGCCGTCGAGCATCACGCCGTCCTGCGCCCCTGCCGCCGCTTGGCCGCCAACGGCTTCACCCTCACCGAGCTCCCCGTGGACGCGCAGGGTCAGGTCGCCATCGCCACCTTCGTCGCGGCCCTCCGCCCTGACACCCGTATGGTCTCCCTGATGTTGGCCAACAACGAGGTCGGCACAATCCAGCCCGTCGCCGAAATCGCGCGAATCTGTGCCGAGCGGCGCATCTGGCTGCATTGCGACGCCGTCCAGGCCGTCGGCAAGATCCCCATCGACGTCCAGGAGTTGGGGGTGGATCTCCTCTCCCTCTCGGGTCACAAGTTCCACGGTCCCAAGGGCGTCGGAGCCCTCTACGTCAAAGAAAACACACCCTTGCAGCCCGTGCTCACCGGCGGCTCGCAAGAGCGGCGCCTGCGGCCCGGCACGGAAAACGTCCCCGGCATCGCCGCCTTGGGCGCCGCCGCGGCCCTGGCTGCGCAGGACCTGAACGCCTCCTTTGCCCACCAGCTCAACCTGCGCAGCCACTTCGAACGCCACCTCCAAGAAGCCATCCCCGACGCCGTCATCCACGGCCTGGGCGCCACCCGCCTGCCCAACACCACCAGCGTCCGCTTCCCCGGCATCAAAGCCGGCGCTCTCCTCATCGAGCTGGACCTGCGCGACGTCGCCGTCTCCGCCGGGGCGGCTTGCGCCACGGCCAACCCCGAACCCTCCCACGTCTTAGTCGCCATGGGCCTCAGCCCGGAAGAGGCCCGCGCCACCCTGCGCTTCTCCGCCGGGCGCGAACACCAGCTCGCCGACATGGACCGCGCCGTCGCCCTGCTCAGCCAGGCCCTCTCGGCCTTGCGCCAACGGCGCGAGACGCAATAATGATCCTTACAGGAGCGCGAGCGCGGCCTCGGGCCCACGGCGCCGCCTTTGGACGCTCCTGTCGGCACTGGACCCCACTACCACCCACGGCACCTCACCTTGCGCGCATCCCTCGTCCACCTCTGCGCCGCCCTCTGCCTCCTCAGCATCGCCTGCGATCCTGATGGGCCTGAGACCGCGGGACCCCAGCGCACCTGCCAGCACTATTTCTTCTTCCAGGCCGACCGCGACCCCGCGGGTGAGCTCCTCCGCCCCAGCGAAGTCGCCCTCGTCGGTGATTTCAACCACTGGAACAAGGACCGCCACCCCTTGCGTGAGATCAACCGCCAGGGCCTCTACGCCGCGGCCGTCACCCTCCCCCCGGGGATGCACCTCTACCGCCTCTGGCTCGGCGACCACACCCGCCTCGATCGCTTCAACCCCCTCACCCATTTCGCCTGGAACGATCGGGAGAGCTCGGTGATCTTCGTCGACGACTGCCAACGCCCAGCGCTCCAGGTCGACCACCTCCACGCGAGCCCCGCAGGAAGTCTCGAAGCCACGGTAAGCTTCGTCAGCGGGAGTGGCGGCGCCGCCCTCGACCCGGCCGCCATCACCCTCACCCTGCACCGGGACCAGCAGCCCTTGCCCCCCCCCGCGTACAGCGTCTCAGGCCACCGTATCGCCATCAGCGCCACGGGCCTCGCCCCGGGCAAGCTCGGCCTCCGCATCCACGCCACCGACCGCAACGGGCGCCAAGCCGAGCCCCTCCTCTTGCCCTTCTGGGTCGAGGAGGCGCCCTTTGCCTGGGATGACGCCCTCATCTACCAGGTCGTCGTCGATCGCTTCCGCCGCGGCGACGGCCAAGCCCTACGCGACGACGTCTCCATCTCTTTCTTCCGCGGCGGCGATCTCTGGGGCGTCCACGCCGCCCTCGAAGAGGGCTACTTCGACGCCCTCGGTGCCAACACCCTCTGGCTCTCGCCCCTCTACACCAACCCCGAGGGCGCCTTCATCGGCCGCGACGGGCACCTCGCCGAGGGCTACCACGGCTACTGGGCCATCGCGCCGCGCAGCGTCGACCCGCGCTTCGGCGGTGAAGAAGCCCTCGACGCCCTGGTCGCCGCGGCCCACGCCAGAGGCATCCGCGTCATCGTCGACCTCGTCCTCAACCACCTCCACGAGCAACACCCCTACTTCCAGGCCCAACCCGACGCCACCTGGTTCAACCACCCCAAAGGCGACTGCATCTGCGGCATGAGCTGCCCCTGGCACCTCCATATGCTCGATTGCTGGTTCGACCCCTTCCTCCCCGATCTCCAGTGGCGCAACCCCGCCGTGGGCGAGCAGATGATCGCCGACGCCCTCTGGTGGCTCGAACGCTTCGATCTCGACGGCCTCCGCCTCGACGCCGTCCCCATGATGCCGCGCTTGGCCATGCGCCACCTCCGCCACCGCGTCACCCAGCGCTTCGACCAAGGCGGCCAGCACACCTATCTCCTCGGCGAAACCTATACCATGCAAGGGGAGCAAGCCGTCATCGGCCACTACGTCGGCCCTGAGGCCCTCTCGGGTCAGTTTGATTTTCCCGTCATGTGGCTGCTGCGCGCCGCCTTGACCCACGCCGCCTCCTGGCGCGCCCTCGATGAGGAAGTCCTGGCGAGCGAACGCACCTGGGCCCAAGCGGGCGCCACCATGGCCCCGATCATCGGCAACCACGATGTCCCGCGCATCATCTCCGCCCTCAACGGCGATCCACTCTGGCAACCCCGCGAAAACCCGCCCCCTCAACCCCAAGATCCGACGGTCTTCCAGCGCCTCCTCCTCGCCTGGACCTTCCTCCTCACCCAGGCCGGCGCCCCCGTCATCTACTACGGCGACGAAATCGGCCTCGCTGGCGCCTACGACCCTGACAACCGCCGCAACATGCACTTCAGCGAGCTGAGCGACCTGCAAGGCCAGACCCTGGCCGCCGTCCAGCGCCTCGGCCAAGTGCGGCGCTGCTCCGTCGCCTTGCGCCGCGGCGAACGCACCACCCTCCTCGTCGGCAACGACCTCTACGCCTACGCCCGCGCGGTCGAGGCGGGCCCCTTCGCCATCGTCATCCTCAACCGCGCCAACAGTGAGCAATCCCTCCGCCTCAGCCTCCCGCGGCGCTGGGACTTTGGCCCAGCAGGCCCCAAGGAGCTCTTCGGCGCAGACGCCCAACAAATCGGCACGGACCTCGTACTCACCCTGCCGCCCTTGGGTGCTGCCGTCTTGCTCCAAGAGGGACACTGCGTCCCCGCCAGCCCCGCTCGCCCCTAGTCGCCTTCCCCCTCACACAGGGCCAAGCAGTGGCTCTCCAGGCAACCCTCGTAGGCCCCGATCAGCTCTTGGGCTGGCGTGTGCTCACTCTCGCACTGCGCCTCACAGGAGACATCCTCGCAAGCCTGCCTACACTCGATATAGGACGCGATGAGTTGGATCTTGCCGTAATAAGCGTCCTTCTCCGCGCCACAGTGCTGGTAAGTGCACGACGTACAAGCGTTGACGCAGCCATGGCCGCGCTCCGCATCGATGAAGGCACAGAAGAGCCCCTCCAAGGCACAGTCGCGGCGCACCAAGCCCGCGTCCATCTCGCTGCACACCAGCAGCACCTCCCCCTCGCACGTCCCCGTGGGCGTCACCTCCCCGCACGGCTCCAGCGGCACGACCTCGCTGACGTCCTCGGGCGCCACCTCGGGTGCCACATCCGGTGTCACCTCCGCCGTATCTTCGACGGGTGTGGATTCGCTCTCATCGTCACATGCGGCCAACCCCACCCCAACCACCACCAAGATCGTGATCCATTTGTTCATCGCGCCCTCCTCCTGCGACCCGAGCACCCCCTCAGGCCCCTCGACAACGTAGCCTATCCCACGCGGCAATCAAAGCCCGGCCCACACCATCCCTGGCTATTGCCCTTTTGCCTGGCCTGTGCTTGTCTTCTCCCCTCTGCGGCGCGGCCCAAGGGCCGGCCCCTCACCCACCCACGGCGACTCTCCCCACCTCCGAGGTGAACGTGCGCTCCTGGCTCAAAGAAGCGTGGCTGCGCTTCCAAAGCGAAACCCAGGCCTTGCATCTGCGCTTTGCCGACGGCGCCGTGCAGCCACCTCCCCTTGCCCGCCGCGAAATCACCATCCTCTTGAGCACGGCCGTGCTCTTGGTGATCTATTTCTACTACGGTCGCACGGGCACCTTCTACCAGCTCTGGTGGCCACGCCTCGAGGGCCAGCCCTGGCTAGCGCGCATCGGCCCCGAGTGGTATGACCTCCTCCCCTATGCCTACTGGGCCGCCGCCAGCATCGTGTTGCGCCTCATCGTCCCGGCTCTCATCATCCTCTTCATCCTCCGAGAGAGACTCGGCGACTACGGCTTCGGCTTTGGCCGCACCGCCCATCACCTCTGGCTCTACGCCTGTCTCTACCTCCTGCTCCTGCCCGCCCTCATCTGGCTCAGCACCGATCCTGCCTTCCAAGAAAAGTACCCCTTCTACCGTGCCGCGAGCCAAGGAGGCGCGCACTTCTGGCTCTACCAGATCACCTACGGCCTGCAGTTCTTGGCCCTCGAGGCCTTCTTTCGCGGTTTCCTCCTCTTTGGCCTCTATAAGCGCATGGGCGCCTACGCCATCCTCATCATGAGCATCCCCTACTGCATGATCCATTTCGGCAAGCCCCCCATCGAAACCTTCGCCGCCATCGGTGCCGGCGTCATCCTCGGCGTCCTCGCCCTGCGCACCCGATCCTTCTACCCTGGCTTCCTCCTCCACTGGGCCGTCGGCCTCACCATGGACAGCCTGGCCCTCGCCCCCAACGCCCTGCCCCACCCCTAGACGCCCCATCGCGTTGCGCCCGGCATTGACACACCCCCACCCGGGCGGCAAAACTTCTCTCAGTCCGTCCCCTCGCCCCAGGTGTCACCTCGGCAAGGAGTGAACCATGCCATCCCGTCTCTCGTCGCACCGACGCCGCGCTGCCTGCCCACCAGGACACCCCTGGCGCCACCTCCCTCTCGCCTGCGTCCTTGCCGTGCTCCTGGGCGCCTGTGCCGGCCCATCGGCCTCCTCGGATCACGCCCCTCTCCCTGGGGCCAGCCAGGATTCGCGCCTGCAAACGCCGGCCCCAGAGCTGGTCAAGGTCGACGAGCGCCTCATCGCCATCGATCAAGAAATCCAGGCCATGCGCAACGACCTCAACGACCTCCAAGAACGCGTCGGCGCCCACATGGGGGATGCCGGCGCCAACCTCTACCAGCTCGAGTACCAAGGTGGACAGCTTTACCTCGAAATCGATCAGAGAAGTCTGCTGCGCGTCAACGGCATCGCCATGGGCCAAGATGATTTCTATGTCTTCGCCCGCAACCGCAGCGCCTCTCTCTGCTCCCCCACCCCCATCCTGGTCGTCCACCCAGAGGCCAACTACGACGTGGTGGCCTGGGTCCTCGAGGCCATCTATTCCCAAGGCTGCTCTAGCGTCGACATCAGCGAAAACCGCCGAGCCAATCCATGAAAGCCATCCCCACCCTCCCGCTGGCCCTCGCCATCCTCAGCCTCTGCGCCGCATGTGGCGCCACCCAAGGCGGCCAGGCGCGCCTCGTCGACGGTGAGCCCGAAGTCCAACACCTCGCCGACAACCTCGAGGTCCCCAACCACTTCCTCACCTGCGCCCTACACCGCATCGCCCGCACCCCTTACCCCATCGTCACCTATCTCAGCGGCGCACCCAACGCCCTCTCGCTCTACGACTTCAGCCATGACCTCGGCCAGCTCCGCACCTGGAACATCCACCACCCTGGCGCGCGCGCCTTCAACTACCGCCGCAGCGGCAGCAGCGGCGAGGGCACGGTCATCGGCCGCGCCTTGAGCGAACCCTGCTTCGGCAACGGCAGCGAAGCCAGCCGCGTCATCCGCCAAATCGTCATCCACCGCGCCCCGGGCGACTCCCCCCAGGAGGCCCTCCACCAGCTCATCTACCAGGGCCGCACCACCCACTTCATCATCGCCCCCGACGGCACGGTCTTCCAGCCCCTCGACCCCGTCCACGCCGCAGTCGCCCCCACCCCCAGCGCCAACTGGGCCATTTACATCGCCTTGATGAGCCCACGCCGCACCCATGAGTGGCTCGGCGCCATCCAGCGTTGGGGAGCAGCTTTGGGATCCACAGGCGCTTTCACAGCGCGGCTGGGACACCACGCCGCCTCAGCCATCGCCCCCCCCAGGGATCGCTTCGCCCAGCGCACCACCTGCCAACGCCACCAGCGGCCGGTCTCTACTGAAGTCTACACCGATGACCAGCTCCACAGCGCGCGCCACCTCATCCGCCTCCTCACCATCGACTACAGCCGCATCACCCTCGAGATCCCCATCCAAGCCGACGGCAGCCCGCTCACCGAGGTCTTACCACGCGCCGAATTCCACGTCGGCGTCATGGCAGACTACCACACCCGCGCCGACTCCATCGAACCGGGTTGTCTCGACATGACCCGCCTCATCGCCGACCCCTGACCCCCCTCGTCAGGCATCACTTCAGTGCAGATGGCGCTCTTCTTGTGGCACCGGCGCGAGGAAGGTCGCAGGCTCCAACATCTGCAGGATCTCATCGGAGAAACGGTGCCCTGCGCCAGCAAAAGTGATGGAGCTGCCCTGAAAACGCGCCACATACAGCACGGGCCGCCCACCGCGGCTATAGCCCAACTGCACCAGGGTGCACTTCGGAATGATCTGCTCGTCCGAGAGGTGCACCGTCTGCCGCAGCACGTAGTAACCTTCCGGCAGCCGCCCTTGTAGCGACGCCAGATAATCGAAATCTCTCACGATAAACCCTCGCTCCTGAAAGTCCCATCGGTTGTCGTGCTGGCGACTCGGCAAAAAAAGCACCGGGAGGTTCTGCTCCGCAGACCGATTGAGACGAACCAAGCGGCCCGCTGGCAGCGCACCCTCATGCCCCGGCATGGGCCTCGTAGTCACATACAAACCCACCGAGACCGTTATCACCTTGCGCTCTTGGCTCACGCCTCGACCTCGCTCGCACCCCAAGCAACGACGACCCAAAACACCACCCCAAGGCTGAGCCCCGTGAGCGCGCACCGCCCCTCACGGCATGCCCTGCCGGCTCACTCAAGGTAACCCAAGTCGTCAGCGCCAGCAATCTATGAAGCAGCGATCGCCGCCGTCTACCCCTCGCCCTCCTGACGCCGCCCATCGCCCTCGATCCTGGACATTGACGCGCACGACAAAGCCCGAAACAATAGCCTGCTGTTGCGAGCATCCCTGCTCACCCTCGCCCGTGGAGCCCCATGTATCGACCTCGCCCCATCCCCATCATCCTCCTCGCCATGCTGGCCCTCGGCGGCATGAACGCCTGCGCTGGTGCCCTCCCGTCGCACCCGCTCCACCTCTTCGGAGCTGACAGCGCAACCCCGCTGCAGCTACGAGAAGACTCAGCCAAGCTGCTCCTCCCACCGGACCACACCTACCTCCCCGGGACACCGCTCGGCCTCCTCATCGAGGCACCTGAGCACCGCCCCATCCTCGGCGCCGTCCTCATCGCCGACACCTTGCAGAGCGCCCACCAGGAAGCGGCTCTGGTCGCCACAGCCCGCGGCCTCACCTCTGCCGCCCCCAGCCGCCTCATCGCACTGACCGACCTGCCCCAGGACGCGACGGGCCTCCAAGTCTATCCCCCCCTGGCCTTGGGCGGCCCAGAGCTGCGCAACCAGCACCCTTACCCGACTTGGTTCTGGGTGCTGCGTCACAGCAGCGACCCCAGCGCCCCCGGACCGCTGGCCTTCGCCAGAGGGCTGGCCCTGGTCGACGTCGATGGCGCCCTCCTCATCGAGCTCGGCGCCGTCTCGAACCAGCACTGGTGGGTGGAAGCCCCCCCTCACCCCTATCCCAGCCGCCACCACCCCCTCCGCCTCGCGCTCCCAACCCAGCTCGAAGAGGCTGGCGCGAAGCTCGGGCACAGGGCCGCGGCGACCCACCTCAGCGTCCACATCACCTACTTCGATGGGCCTCCTCCCCAGGACGCAGACATCCTCGTCCAGCACCAGCCCGATGGCGCGCTCCGAGCCACCTTCCTGCCGACCTATTTCACCGAAAACGCCTTCGACCCCCAGCGCCTCGCCAACGAGCACGCCATCACCTGGCTCCCCCTCGATCTGCAAGCCCAAGGCGATACGGACCACTTCCTCTTCGCCCTCCTCGCCCTCGCCATGGAAGGCAGCCCCGTCGCATCGTGGACCTTCGCCGCTCTGGCCCACAGCGGGCAACTGCAGCTCGCCAACACGCCCCAAGCGCTCCCCTGGTACCTGCCCGAGATCTATGCCCGCAGCGCCAACCCATACCTGGCCGCCCAGGCTCTCTACGCCTTGCGCAGCCCCCAAGAGGGCGCGCAAGCCGACTACTTGCGCCACCGCGCCACCCTGCATCTCATCGACGGCGAGGCCCTCGCCCAGGCCGCCCAAGACCTGCACCGCGCCCTTCAGAGCTACACCGCCCTGGACTTTGCCCCGGGAATGGCTGAATGCCACCTCCGCCTGGGCGACCTCTACGCCACCCTCGGCGACGCCGTCCAAGCCCGCAAGCACCGCACCGAGGCCCTCCATCACTTCGCGCGCACCGAGGCCCAACGCAAGACCGAGGTCATCCGCGCCCGCTTCTTCCTCAGCCTCCTGGTCGAGGGCGCTGGCGACGTCGACCTGCGCCAGGAAGCCGAGCGCCTCTTCGCCGTCACCGCCGCTTCACCCAAAGGCCAGGATGCGCTCCAGCGCCAACACGTCGCGTGGGTGGCCGCCCTCACTCCCCACAGCGATACGGCCTTCTCCCACCTCCAAGACCTCATCGCCTGGCACCGCGAGGACCCCAGCTTGGCCCCACACATCGCCCTGGTCGAAGCCAACCTCGAGTTCCAAGCCGGACGCATCGACCAAGCCGCGACGACCTTCACCGACGCCATCACTCTAGCCGCGCACCACCAAGTCCCCGCTGCCGCACTGTGGGCCGCACACCAAGCCACAGCGCTCGTCGCGCAAGCGCGAGACGGTCGGCTGCCGCCACAGCGCGCGCAACAAGCCCTACGCCTGGTCGCCGCTATCGCCACCGCCAGCAACGCCCTCCCCCAAGCCCAGGTCCAGCGAAGCCTGCATGAGCTGCAGCTCGCCGCAAACCTCATCGCCGCACAGCACCCCGCAGCGACCTCCGTCTCTCTCACTTGCACCGAGCTCGTCCCCCTGGCCACGGGCCTCATCTGGGCCATCGACCGAGCCCCGCAGCACTTCCCCACCCTCCACGCCTTCTTCATCGGACGCGCCCGCGAAGGCATTCGCCACAACCAAGACCTCGATGGAAGCTGCCGCGACCTCTTGGCGGCGACGGCGACCCGACTGCGCACCTGGCCCAGCCGCAACGATGAGGAAGAGCGTATGCGTTTGTTGGCCATCTTGCACACGGCGCAGGCCTTGTCTCACAGCCACCGCGCGCGCCAGGAGTGGATGGCTGCCGCGACCAACCTCGAAGTGGCGGCCGCCATGGTGGAGCGCGCCCTGGAATCGCCTGTCGACGCCGACATCGAAGCGGCGCTGCTGGACACCCGCCTCATGGCCATCGAAGGTCAGTGTCACAGCGGTGACTTCTCCCAGGCCGCTGAGGCGCTGACCCGCGCGCGCAGCGCCGCCCCAGAGCGACCACTCGCCCAAGTGCGTCTGGCCCTCACCGAGGCCACCTGTAGCGCCGCCCAGGAGCGCTTCCTCGAAGCTGAGGCCATCCTCGACCAGTGCACCCCCCACCTCGACCACGTCCCCACCCCCTTGCGCTGGAAATTCATCATCACCCGCGCTCGCTTGCGCACCCTCGCGGCGATGCACGGCGCGACGCAATGAAACGACGACGCCCACTTATCGACACCGCATCCACCTCCAATCGCGATCCGGACTTGACAGACGTACTTGGGCCGGGTATAGGCATTCGGCTTGTCGGAACGTCCCGTCGCCGGGGTGCGATTAGGCGGACGCCCCCTTCAAAGATTTGCGGACTGTGGAACCCATAGGGTTGCCATCACTTTACCCATTGCAGCAGGAAAGGAGAGGCCTCGACCATGAGTCGCTACACCGGCCCACGCGTGAAAATTCTTCGTCGCTTCGGACAAATGCTTCCCGGTCTCACTCGCAAGAGCACGGATCGCCGACCCTATCCACCGGGCCAGCACGGACAGAACCGACGGCGCAAGGCGAGCGACTATCGCATCCGTCTCGACGAGAAGCAGAAGCTCCGCCTGAACTACGGCATCAGCGAGCGCCAATTCCGCATCTACATCACCAAAGCGAGCCGCAAGAAGGGCGACACGGGCCTGCGCTTGCTCCAAATCCTCGAGAGCCGGCTGGACAACGTCATCTTCCGCATTGGCTTTGGGCCAACCATCCCAGCGGCGCGCCAGATCGTCAACCACGGACACGTCCGGGTCAACGGTCGCAAAGTGGATATCGCCAGCTACCAGGTGCGGCCAGGTGACGTCATCACCCTGCGGGAACGCAGCAAGAAAATCGCCATCTTCCAGGAATCCCTCGAGTCCCCCAGCCTCGCCAGGCCAAACTACCTGAGCTGGGACGCGGACAAGCTGGAAGCCAAGGTCACCTCTGAGCCCAACCGCGAGGACATCCCCCTGGAAGTCCAGGAAAACCTCATCATCGAGTTCTACTCACAGATGATCTAAATTGGGGGCGACGGACCCGCGCAGGTCACTCCCAACTCCGCTTGGCGCGCCCTCCGGCTCTCCCCCTTCTGCAGGGCCGATGGCGCTCATCTAGGGCGCATGCCTTGCACAGTGAATCATCTGCAGGCTTCGTCGTCGAAGGCCCTCGACCGGCCAAGCGCCACTGATGGGAGCGACCCATGCGTTTCGTCCTCGCCTTAGTCCTCATCTTCTCCGTGAACGCGACCGCACTGGCTCAAGAGCAGGACGCACCTCCCTGCGAGGACGCCTCCTTGAACCCAGTGCCCCAGAACCTGGTCCACTACGACCTCCAGGGAAAGCGACTCTCTCTCTCTGATTTCGTCACCGTTGAAGGCGCCTGGCGCCCGCTGACGCCGCGGCCGGTCATCCTCATCTTCGGGGCCCATTGGTGCGTCCCCTGCAAAGGCGTCATGGCCCAAGTGCACCAGGCGCAAGCGCAAATCGCCGCCATCGATGCCCTCGTCATCTACCTCCACATCGATGACCTCGACCGCTCGGATGGTCGCAGCGCCAAAGAAATCCGCGAATTGGTCCGAGAGCTCGCCAGCGGACCCCACTACTCGGGCGTCTCGGTGCTCCTCGGCGGTGACCTCTCCCAGTTGCGCACCTGGACCCGGCGCAACAACGACGCCCTGCCGGGCTGCGTCTTCATCGCCCCCGACGGCGGCATCCGCGCCACCAGTGATGCCGAGAATTTCGCCGAGCAGCTCAGCCACTTCCTCGCAGCCATGGCGCACGACAAGGCGAAGGTGGATCCCCCCAAAGAAACCACGCCCAAGCCCTGAGCATCCAGGCTGCTTACAGTACCAAGCCTTTGCGGTATTGGCTCAAGGCCGCCTCGGCCTCATGCAACGCCGTCCGCAGCTCCGCCAGGCGCTGGCCTTGCAGGCGCAGCTCCTCCTCCAGGATGCCACGCTCGACGGTGACACCGCTCGGCTTGAAGACCACGGCCCAGAGGGCGCCGTCCTCACTGAGCGCCGTCAGCCAGAGGCGCATGAAATCACCGCGCGCGTGGGCGTGATCGCCACAGGGCACACAGCGCGTCAACAAGTCCAAGCCGACGACGGGCCTTTGCAGCAACTGGGACCAACGCAGGCGTTGCTGGCCTTGCTCCACCTCGACCTGATCGACCAGGAACGCCCCCAGGACCAAGCGCCCCGGCGCCGCCAGCCACGCCACGTAGCGAGGGTTCGCGTGCAGAACGTGCCCGGCGCCGTCGACAATCACGCAAGGATCGGGGACCCCATCGCAGAAGCGAGACGCCGAAAGCAACTCTCCCTGTACTTCCCTTGTCGCCATGGATACGGGCTCAGCCAAAGAGCAACCACGCAAAGAGCGCCACCATCAACAAAAAGAGCAGCGTCATGCCGATGATCAGGATCAACAGTGTCCGCGATCGCACCGCGTTCTGTCCACCCGACGACATGAAGGCCGACGCCTGGCTCGACGACGCCATCATGTAAGCAGAAGACGGCAGGTTCTGCACGGATCCGCTCATCTGAGCGGGGTCCGACGCGGGCGAGCCCCCGGGTCGTGCCCCGGGAAGGGCTTGCACGGCGCTCCCCGCCGTCGACCAGGCAGAAGAGGGCGGTGTGGGCGCACTGGGGCGAACCGCCACGGGAGAAGGCAGCGAGGCCTGCTCCCACCGCCCCATACTCGGAGACTGGCGCGTGGCCTCTTGTTGCGCAGGTGGCATCACCCTCGCCGGCGCTGACGAGCGCGGCGTGGGATCCTCCAGATCGGCAGGGTAAGCCGCCATGGGTTGCGGTCGCTGCGGCGCCGCTGGACGTTGCAGGCCGCCCCCCACCGCGTTGGGCGCCGCAAAGGACATGGAAGCAGCCCCCGGAGGGGGTGGAGAGACGGGGGCTTGCCGAGCCGCAGCCATCCGCGCGTGCTCAGGGGTGAACTGGGCAATGAGCTGTTCCATCTCGGCGCTCAGACCCAAATCGCGCCCGCGCAAGCCGCTCATGAAAGCGAAGTAGGACTCCTCGAACTCGTCGAACTCCAGGGCCACCCCCGTCATCTCATCGCGCACCTGCGGTGCCCGCAGCGGCCATTGATCCTTGAGGTCCCGCGTGTAGAGCAAGATCGACTTCTCTTCGTCCGTATCGGGATTCACATAGGGCGCGAAGAAGCTGTGGACCACCGCCCCAGCGGAGAAGTTGGTCACCATGTTGACTTGGTTGATCACCGCCGGTGAGCACCGCATCATCACCACGAAGACCCCCATGGCGCTGAACTGGCCCAACCAGTTGACCCAATCTCGCACGCCACAGGAGTTGATGCGCTCCACCTCTGACAGGTCGAGAAGCAACAAGTTGCCCTGAATCTGCCCCGTGAGCCGAGTCAACAAGTTGTCCTCGTCGATGACGCCTTGGACCTTGAGGTAGGTGTAGCCGTTACCCGTGCGCAACGTAGGTATGAACTTGCGCTCCATGCCAACTTCCCGACTTTGCAGAGCCTTTACGATACGCGCCCGACCTTCGCCAGCGACGACCTTTGGCCATTGGTCGCCCCGATGACACGAGAACAGCGCACCCGTAGGCAAGCACATTCACGTGTCGAGCGCAACCACGTGAGAAGCAATGCTCCCAACGACACGTGCCTTTTGTCCGTCCTCTTATGGACATGGTGCAACGCTTTGTATAGCCTCGAAACTGTGATTCCAGGCCCTTGGCCTCAGTCCCCTGCCCAACCGTCCCCAAAGGCGTCGAGGATCTCATGCGAACGCACTCCGTAACCTTTCTCTGTTGCACCCTGCTCACTGCGGCCTACGCTTGTGACTTGGATGTCACCGGACCCAGCCCAACCCCCCCTCCCCCCTACCCAGACG
>Ga0334884_1002458_pt1 | contig 23473 bp, 17 predicted proteins | sample GraSluR1_MG_7_FD_207215 | JGI IMG/M metagenome (GOLD analysis project Ga0334884, IMG submission 207215) | Sludge microbial communities from methane-producing bioreactor in Wageningen University, Netherlands - Granular Sludge_12_05 R1 | ecosystem: Engineered > Bioreactor > Anaerobic >...
AATAAAGGCATGTTTAGAAGGATATAAAGTATTATTTACAACTGTACCTCTTTTTATTACACAATTAAAAGAATTAAAATCTACTAAAAGTTTAAGAGGATATCAAAATAAACTTTCTAAATATGATCTAGTTATATTAGATGAATTTGGATATATATCTTCTGACAAAGAGGGGGCGGAGCTCCTGTTTACTAATATCTCTTTAAGAGCAGGCCAAAAATCCACAATAATTACAACTAATCTTTCTTTTGACAGGTGGGGTGAAATATTTGGCGATCCTGTGATGACTGCTGCAATGACCGATATGTTGACTCACAAATCTTACGTTGTTAACATGAATGGAAATTCTTATAGAATGAAAGAAACTAAGGCTTGGTTAGACACTCTTGAAAACTAATTTCCATCTTTTGGTGGAAAGGATTTTAATTATATTTTGGACTGAAAATTAGGAGCAGAGAAAGGCTAATATATTTAATAACAAAATATAGAAAAATTAAAAATATTATTAATTTAGATTGCTATATTGCTTATAAAATAATTCAATTTTATAAGCAATATAGCAATTTTATGATTTAATTTATGTAATTAAATTATAAATTAAGTAAATTACAAGATAATAAATAAATTTACTTTAAAGTAAAAGTGGTTGATGTTTTTTTAAAAATCTATACAATAAAAGCATAGGAGGTTTTAGGGACTTTAATAGATTATAAATTTTGTTTAATTTTTATTTTGCAGGGGGTATTCAATGAATAGGAATATGATATTTTTTGATATTGATGGAACTATAATAACCGAAGGAACACACATTTGTCCTAAGAGTACAGAAAATTCAATAAAGAAGGCTCGTGAAAATGGTCATCTGGTTTTTATTAATACTGGTAGAACTTTTTTCAATGTAACTGAGGATATACGCAGCATTGGCTTCGACGGCTATGTTTGCGGTTGTGGAACTTACATAAATTATAATGATAAAGAACTTTTGTATAAATCTTTAGAAAGAGAAAAGTGTATTGAAATAGTACAAAAACTTCGAGAATATAGAGTTAATGCACTCTGTGAAGGATTAAATGATGTTTTCTTCGATAATAGAAGACCAAGTATAGGTCATCTTGCAAGGATAAAAGCACAATTTGGAGCTCAAGGATTTGATGTGTCAAAATCTTGGGATGATCCAGAAATAAGTTTTGATAAATTTGTTGTTTGGAAAGAAGAAAGTAGTGATTTTGAAAAATTTTATTCTTATATTATAGAAGAATTTGATTACATTGATAGAGGTAATAATTTTGGAGAGGTAGTACCTAAAGGATATTCAAAGGCAACTGGAATTAAGTTTCTGCAGGAATATTTTGATATACCTTTAGAAAATTGTTATGCTATTGGCGATAGTACTAATGATTTGCCAATGCTTGAATATGTTCCTAATAGTGTTGCTATGGGAAACAGCACACCTATCTTATTTGATTCCGTAGATTTCGTTACAAAGCATATAGAAGAAGATGGAATTGAACATGCATTAAAGCACTATGGGATTATATAGATAGTAGTGATTTATGTTATAATTAAATATTGTAACGTATAAATTACTATAAGGTGATAAAATGGATAAAAACTTATTGATGCAAATATTCAATGAACAGATTACCGGAAAGAATCATTCTAAAGGTTTAAGAATTGTGGATAATGACTTAGTTTCTTCCATAGAATTTGACAGTGAGGGAGAAATTGTCTACATAAAGGGGAAAGTAATTTCAGAAAATCTTTTTAGTGAATATAAAACCAGTATTGAAATGGATGCTGTAAATAATATTATAGTATCCACTTATTGCAGCTGCAAGGATTATGAAAACAATGAGCATAGACAAAATTATTGTTGTAAACATCTAATGGCTACTTTTTATAAATCAATAAATAAACTCATAGAGCAGCCTCTTTTAAATTCATCAAAAACTGAAGCCTTATTTGAGCATAATAAAAATATTGTAGATACAGATACCTTGGATATACTTTTAGGCAAGGATAGAGATAAATGTGAAGTAAAAATAGAGGTCTATATAAATAGAAATCAATGGGACCATAGTATTTCAGCAGAATTTAAAATAGGAACTAGTTCTATGAGTTCAAATAATCTCTATGTATTAAAAGACATAAATCAGTTTCTTATGGCAATATATAATGGGATTCCTGTAACCTACGGTAAAAATTTTACGTTGAATATGCATGAAAATAAACTTGGTATGAAGAATAGAAAACTTGTGGATTTTATTCAGACTCTTTTAAGTATAGATGGATCTTCAAACTATTTTAGAAGAGTAAAAAAGTCAAATATAGAGGGGAAATACATACATATACCAGATTATTTATTGAGGAATTTTTTTCATACAATAAAAAATCATAGGGTTTATCTAAATACAGGTTTTTTATATAGAAGTTTTGAAACGGAAATATTGGAAACCCCTCCACCTATTGAATTTGATTTAAGAATAGTAAAGGGAGAATATGTGCTTAAATTACTAGGGGATGCTCCCCTGGTATTGGGAAACAAGGAAAATATATTTTTATATGGAACAAGTATATATATGCCAAATTATGAGTATTGCATTAAAATAAATCCTTACATTAATGTATTTAAAACCAGTAAAATAGTTAAATTACCAATTTCACGGGAAGAGATCATATTAAGAGATCTGATCCCCAATTTAGATTTTTTAGCAGAGGATATCACCTTATCTAAATCTATAAGAGATAAAATAGTGAAGGAAAAATGTGAACCTAAATTTTATTTTGATAAAGATGGAAAAGATATTATTGTAACATTAAAGGTTAAATATGGAGCTTTTGAATTTAACATATTTGAAGATTGTACAGAAAAAATCATATATAGAGACTCAAAGAAAGAATCACAGGCTTTAGGGATGCTCAGAGGTCTCGGTTTTGAAGAAATAAACAATAAGTTTTACATACTTTGGGGAGATGACTATATTTTTCGATTCTTTAAAAGTGAAGTGAATAGACTTCAAACTTTAGGAGAGGTATTTTATTCTGAAAACTTTAAAGGTATTAAGTCAATTAATTCAAAGAATATAAGTGCACATATAAAAACGGGAAAGTACAATTATTTTGAAATGGACTTTAATCTAGGAGATATACCTGCCGGTGAAACGGCAATTATACTGAGAGCCTTTAGAGATAATCTAAAATACTATAAGCTTAAAAGTGGAGAATACCTTGATTTAGAGGAATTGGAAATTAGAAAATTTTTAAAGCTTTTGGATTCTGTGTCACCGATAAACATAAAGAAAAATCACATTGAAATTCCCAAAAATAAGGGCCTTTATATAGATGAATACATGGAAAAAAATAAAATCAGGTATATTAAGGGTAAAGCTGAACTTAAAAAGATAAGGAATAAGTTCGGTAAAATAGATAGTCTTAGTTTTAAGGAACCAGAAAATTTACAGGGAAGTCTAAGAGAGTATCAAAAAATAGGGTATAACTGGTTTAGGACTTTAGACTATTTGGGATTTGGCGGAATACTTGGAGATGAAATGGGACTGGGTAAAACCTTTCAATCCATTACTTTTTTATTGTCAAACCCAGGGAAAAAATCATTGATTGTGGTGCCCACTTCTCTAGTATATAATTGGGCACATGAATTTGAAAGATTTGCTCCAACTATGAACATAGCGGTAGCTAACGGATCAAAAAAAGAAAGAGAAGGAATAATTAAAAATATAGATAAGTATGATGTTATTATAACTACTTATAATCTCTTAAAAAGAGATTTCCAATTGTATAGATCCATAGAATTTGATTATTGCTTGTTAGATGAGGCTCAAAATATAAAGAATTCACATTCTCAAAATGCATTAACTGTAAAAAAAGTAAAAGCTAAAAGTAGATTTGCATTATCAGGAACTCCTATGGAAAACTCTGTCATGGAACTTTGGTCTGTATTTGATTTTATAATGCCAGGCTATCTTTATGATGAAAAGAGGTTTAGTGTAAGGTATTATAAAAAAATTAAAGAAGAACCAGAAGTTATTGAGGATTTAAATAGACTTATAAAACCTTTTATTTTAAGACGAAGGAAAAAAGATGTAATAAAGGAATTACCAGATAAAATAGAAAAGACTATGATGATTAATTTAGAAGATAAACAGAAAAAAGTCTATGGAACTTATGCAAAGCATGCAGTGGAGTTAATTAAAAAGAAAGTTCAAGATGAGGAATTTAAGAACAGTAAAATAGAAATTTTGGCATATATAACTAAATTAAGACAGATATGCCTTGATCCATCTGTAGTAATGGAAGATTACAATGGAAGTAGTGCTAAAATAGAAGCACTGTCAGATTTATTAACTCAGAGTATTGAAGAAGGTCATAGAATACTTGTATTCTCACAGTTTACCTCCGTTCTTAAAAATATAGCAAAGAGAATAGAATTGGAGAAAATAGATTATAGCTATCTAGATGGATCTGTATCTTCAAAAAATAGAATGAGTCTTGTGGAAAGCTTTAATAGAGGAAAAAATTCAGTATTCCTTATAAGTTTAAAAGCTGGTGGTACAGGATTAAATTTAACATCAGCAGATGTAGTAATTCATTTCGATCCCTGGTGGAATCCTGCGGTAGAGCAGCAGGCTACAGATAGAGCTCATAGAATAGGACAGAAAAATGTAGTGGAAGTAATAAAGCTAGTGGCTAAGGGAACTATAGAGGAAAAAATTATAGAGCTGCAAGAAGAAAAGAAGAAGCTCATAGACAGTTTACTTGGAGATGAAGTTTTTAGTGGAGATGGAATTGCAGATTTAACTGAAGATGAAATAGTAAACTTATTTAAATAACACAGTATTTATTGATAGAAAAGTAGTTATCCCAATGAGAAATACTATGTACTAATATAATAAAAAGTTTATATAGAAAAAAATAATAAAAAATACTTGATATTAGTAAATAATAGTGATACAATAATATTAAGCTTAAATGAATCGTAATTAATGTAACACAAATATGTTTCAATTAGTACTTAAAAATAGTATTCTATATCGAAATTTTATTGTTGTATTATTACAAAGAGTTTAAGGAAAGTAAAATTTCGGAGGTAAGGTTTAAATGAACGGTACAGTTAAATGGTTCAATGCACAAAAAGGATTTGGATTTATTACAGGAGAAGATGGAAAAGATGTTTTCGCACATTTTTCACAGATAAATGCAGATGGATACAAATCTCTTGAAGAAGGTCAAAATGTTTCTTACAACGTAGTTGAAGGACCAAAAGGACCTCAAGCTGAAAATATCACTGTTCTATAATTAGTAGATATTTTAATCCCTTAAAGCTAAGCTTTAAGGGGTTTTTTGAATTTTACATAAATATAAATTTACAAGTATCAAGTTAAGAAGAGATTAATATTTTTGTCTATTTTAATTTAGTTAGGATATATATCCTAACTAAATTAATTTTAATAAATTTTTGGGAGTAGTGGAGTTTCTACATTATATGTAATATGCAGAAACAGTATTAGATTAAATTTTGCTTAGTACTACCATATAGATTGGAATTACAAATATAGATGCAATTGTAGTTACTGTTATTATAACTGCAGCAAAGGAATGATCTGCATTGTAAGACTTTGCTATTATAGAGGAGTTTGTCATTACAGGCATAGCAGCTTGTATTACAAAAACACTTCTCATAAGAGAGGGTATTGGCATAAACAAGCATAATATAAAAATAAGAACAGGAGATAGAATAAATCTACCGAAGAATATAGCTATCATTTCTTTACAAAGTTTGAATGCACTTTTATCCACAGAGTAAATAGTTATACCTATAAATATCATAGATAGTGGTGTAGAAAGATTACCTAAGTATTTGCAAGTACTCATTAAAGAATCTGGTAATTTAATTCCGAAAATAATAAAAACAAGACTTATGAGATAGCCTATAAGAGGGGGAGATAATATTTTTTTTATGGTCTTCATAGAAAAAAATCTGGATTTTTCTTCAGTACCATCTTTACTTATTTCATACACACCTAGTGTCCAAAAAAATATTGTATTAGCTACATAGTATAAGAGAACATAGGGTATACTTTTTTCTCCAAAGAGAGCCAGATTAATAGGCAATCCCATAAATATTGTATTGGAATTAAAAAAGCAGGAAGTAAAAAGACCTTCTCTATTTTTTTGTACATTTAATATTTTGGCTACAGCTGTACCTATTAAAAATAAGATAAATATTGATAATAAGGGTATACTGAGTCCTTTAAAAGAATGTATAAGTTCATTTCTGTCAAAATTCTCTAACATTATACTAAAAAGCAATGGAGGTAATGATATTTTAATTACAAGCTTTACTAGTAAATCTGTAGAATTTTTATTAAACCACTTTTTATATGCCAGTACATAGCCAATAATAATCATTATGGCTATACTTAATACATTTCCTATAGATGTAAGCAGCATTAATAAGTCTCCTTTTATTTTAGTCTATTGATATATGTATTCTAAAATACAGCACTTTCTTATAGTATACACTACAAGAAAGTGCCTTTCCAGAATGAGGGTATATATTAGGGCTATATATAATATTAATAGTATAGGCTGTTAAATTTTATTATACAGAAATACAATCTAAATCATTGTCTTTAATAGTATTTACAGGCCATGTTGGTGCCTCACCCATTAAGACTTCATGTATGCCTAGTGTTGAATGAAGAGCCATTCTTTTAAGAGTTTCATTTGTAAAAGCAGCAGTGTGTGGAGTCACAATTACATTTTCAAGTTTAAGAAGGGGATTATCCTTAGAAGGAACTTCACCTTCAAATACATCTATTGCAGCTCCAGCAAGTTTGTTTCCTGTAAGAGCTTCTACAAGAGCTTCCGTATCCACAACTTCTCCACGAGCAGTATTTATAAGGAAAGATCCATCTTTCATAAGACCTATTTCTCTTTTACCAATTAATTTTTTTGTCTTATCTGTAAGAGGAATATGTAAGCTTACAAAGTCAGAATTTTTAAGTACATAATCCATATCTTCAGTAAGTTCTACATTTTCCATTGCTGTTACATTTTTAATATTTCTCTTGTAACCTATAACTTTCATTCCAAATCCTTGAGAAGCTTTTTGAGCAACTAGATTTCCGATATTACCCATACCGATTATTCCAAGAACTTTACCTTCAAGGTCCATTCCAAAAGTTTGTCTTATTTGGAAATTTCCCTTTCTCAATTCTTTGTCATATATTCTGTATATTTTACTTAGAGAAAGTACCAAACCTATTGTATACTCAGCTACTGAATTTTTATTTGACTCAGGTGAGTTGGTAACTTGGATGCCAAGTCTTGTAGCAGCTTCTACATCTATAACATCTACACCTACTCCATGCATTGATACAACCTTAAGTTTTTTACCAGCTCTCATAACTTTTTCTGTGATATGACCATTACGAGTTAGTATAGCATCACAACCTTCAACTTCTCTTATTAATGTTTCTTCTTTTATGTCGGAACAAATTTTTATTTCATATCCTTGTTCTATAAGAAAATCTTTTCCTGCTTTATTAATATCTTCAGTAAGTAAAACTTTATAACTCATTTATAAACACTTCCTTTAATAAATTTTTTTATCAATAATATATGAGAATAACTTTATTAAGTTATTTTTCTGCGTTAATACTCGCATTGACAAGTTCAAAATTAATTTTTATGAATTTTTCAATTCTATCCAATCCTTTTTTTAGATTATCTAGATTGTCAGAATAGGAAATTCTCATGTATCCTTCCCCTTTATCTCCAAAGGCATCTCCAGGAACAACAGCTACTCCAGCTTCATCTAAAAGCCTTAAACAAAATTCGTTACTCTTTATTCCAAATTTCTTTATAGAAGGGAAGATATAAAAAGCACCCTTTGGCATTTCAACATCAAGACCCATTTTTACAAGCCTGTCATATACATAATTTCTTCTTCTAATAAATTCATTTTTCATGTCAATTGCATCCTGTCTGCACTCTTTCATCCCAGTAAGGGCTCCCCATTGGCATATTGAAGGGGCACAGGAACAGTTGTAAGAATGAACTTTTAGCACAGCCTTTATAATTTGTTCACTGGCACAAACATATCCTACACGTAAACCAGTCATGGAGAACATTTTTGAAAAACCACTTACTAAAATAAATTTATCTTTAATATCCTCATGTTGTATAGGAGTATAGTATTCATCAAAACAGAGTTCACAATAGATTTCATCACTTATAGCTATAATGTTATTGTTTTTTATTATTTCATATAAACTTTCCCTGTCATTTTTACTTAGTATAGCTCCGGTTGGATTTGAAGGAAAACATAATACAATGGCTTTAGGCTTATGTATTTTTAATTTGTATTCTAGATCCTCTATATTAATGGAAAAGTCATCGTTGAATTCATAGTAAATTGGATCTGCACCACACAATTTTAAAAGTGATTTATAAGAAGGAAAGCCGGGATTTGGTATAAGAACTTTGTCACCAGAATTGATAACAGCTTTAAAAGCACATAATAGACCTTCGGCACAGCCAACAGTTAAAGCTGTCTCATCAGGTGAGTATTTTATATTCTTTTCTAGTAGATACTTGCAGATTTCTTCTCGCAATTCAGGTATTCCGGCATTAGAAGTATACCCTGTTTTTCCTAAATCAAGGGCCTCTGATACTGCGGTTTTAATTTTTTCAGGTACTGGAAAGTCTGGTTCACCAAAAACAAATGATAAGGCATCTGGATAGTTTTGCAGGGCATTAAAAAACTTTCTTATTCCTGATATTTCAATACTTTCAACATCTCTTGCAATAATATTTTCCATAAGGCTTCTCCTCCAGTTATTAGTAAATCTCATCTATTGGTAGCTTATATTACCAATAGGCTTAAATTGACAATCAATATTTTTTATAAGTTGACAATTAATATTATTATAATTATGTATTGACGATGATAATAATGTAATTTTAAAGTGATTATATTATCAAGTTGTTAATGAATTTCTTGAAACTCATTATAATTTATTTTTATATGTCAAACAATCAACGAATTGTATGTAAAAATTAGATATAAATATACAACTTGTACATGTAAATGGATAACATAGTGAAATGAATAGAATTTACTACAATATAAGGAACTATTTTTTATATTATAAAATTTTTTTATAAAAATTATAAATTTTATTTATTTGATAAATTTTTAAATATATTATTGCTTAATTAAAAATATTATGATATATTACTAATTAATTTAACCCGTTGCCCACAGTTAAATTGATTAGTAAAAATTGTAAATGAAAAGAATAATCTATATTATACATTTACATTGAGGATTCTATTACAGTTGTAAAACTTTTGCATCTGTCATATCAACAGTATTTTATAATAGACACGCCCATGTTTGTTAAAATTCTAGAGATCCCAAGTATTTTAGTATTATATCAGTTAAATAATTATATATGTTGTTAATTTATTGTCCAAATTTTAATAGATAAATTCTATTGAAGTTAAATTTTGTTGCAGTAAATTAATATTAAGTATAATGTTTGATGTTACATAAAAAATACAATTAATGTAAATAATTTAATATGGACATAGGGTTGATTTATAGCTTAATGCATTAAATATTTTAAATTTAAAGTAATAAAAATCAAGGAGGAACTAAATATGAAAATAGTTATTGTTGGTGGAGGCTGGTCTGGATGTGCAGCAGCTGTATGTGCAAAAAAAGGTGGAGCAGAAGTTACACTACTTGAAAGAACTGATATGCTTTTAGGAACAGGCTTAGTTGGTGGAATAATGAGAAATAATGGACGTTATACTGCCACTGAAGAATTAATTGCCATGGGCGGAGGAGAAATATTTAAGATTGTAGATGATAATTCAAAACATAAGAATATAGAATTCCCAGGACATAGTCATGCCAACTTATATGACATAGGAAAAACTCCTGCAGCTGTATTAAGTTATCTTAAAGAAATTGGTGTAAATGTAGTTTTTGAAGCAAGAATGACAAAAGCTAATATGGAGGATAATTCTATAGTCAGCGTTGAAGATGCAAAAGGTAATGTCTATGAGGCTGATGTATTTATAGATACAACAGGAACAGCAGGACCTATGAATAATTGTACTAAATATGGTAATGGATGTGCTATGTGTATATTAAGATGTCCAAGCTTTGGAGGAAGAGTAAGTTTGACAGGACTTACTGGCATAAAAGAATATGTTGGTAAAAAGGCAAATGGTTCTGTAGGAGCTATGAGTGGTTCATGCAAATTATATAAAGAATCTTTGTCATCTGAAATAGTTGAAGAGTTGAACACAAAGGGTGTAGCTGTAATACCTATACCAGAAGAACTTATAGAGGATCATTTAGATATAAAAGCTTGTCAACAATATGCTTTAAAAGAATTTAAGAAAAATGTAATTCTTTTAGATACAGGACATGCAAAATTAATGACACCTTATTATGAGCTTGCAAAATTAAGAATGATACCTGGTTTTGAAAATGCAAGATATGAAGATCCATATGCTGGTGGAAAAGGTAATTCTATGAGATATTTTGCTATGGCACCAAGAGATAATAAGCTTAAGGTAGAAGGGGTAAATAATCTATTCTGCGCTGGTGAAAAAGCTGGACTTTTAGTTGGACATACTGAAGCAATAGTTACAGGAACTCTAGCTGCATATAACAGCGTTAAATTCTATAAGGGAGAAGAACAACTGGAAATTCCAAGACAATTAGCTATAGGAGAAGCAATTGCATATGTAAAAGAACAAATGGAAACAGAAGAAGGATTATCTAAGAAATATACTTTTTCAGGATCAGTACTTTTCGATAGAATGAAAGAATTAGGATTATATACTATAAATAATTCTGATATTAAAAATAAAGTTGAAGAACTACAATTAAAAGATATTTTCTCTTATAAGACTGAAGTACCAAGTGAATTAAATCTGCAGGGAGCAAAATAAAATTATTCTATAGATAATTATGGGTTTAAAACTAAGGAATACTTATACAATACAATTTATTTATCAATGAGTAGTATTGTATAAGAACTTCCAAAATTTAAAATAAATTTAGAGGTAATTTAAAATTAAATTACACTATGGAGGTAGTTAATAATGGTAAGTTTAGGTATTCTGCATTACATCTACATAATAATGACTATAGTTATTATTGTAACTTTATTAATGAAAAAAGAAATTGTTCTTCCTTGTATCATAGGTACCTTCCTAATAGGAATTGTTTATTCGGGAAATTTACTTAAAGCAGTACAGATTATGTATAATTCTGTAGTGGAATCAGGTACTCAATTTTTAGGAATAATAGTTGTAATATCATTAGTTGTTGCTATGTCAAGATCATTAAGTGATATAGGTTCAGATGAATTGATGATGAAACCTATAAAAAAGGTTATTAGAACCAAGAAAATGGCTTTCTTTGTAATAGGATTTGTAATGTTAATTGTATCCTGGTTTATTTGGCCATCACCTGCAGTTGCTCTTATTGGAGCATTATTACTGCCAGCAGCATTAGAAGTTGGATTACCTGCTATTTGGGCAGCCAGCGCAATGAATTTATTTGGACACGGTATGGGTTTATCTTCTGACTTCTTTATACAGGGGGCACCTGCAATAACAGGTAAAGCAGCAGGAGTTAGTACATTAGCTGTAATGAAGGCTATGCTTCCATTATGGATAGTTATGAGTGTTGTAACTGTTGGAGTTGCATTTTTTATGATGTTACGTGATCTTAAGAAAAATCCTCAGTATGAGAATGAAATAGCAGCTACTTTGGCTCCAGAAGCTGAGGTAAATGGTGTAATAGAAGAAGATAACAGTAAAAGTAAGTCTTCTGCAGCTAGATTATTTATTGCTGTAATAACACCAGCAGCTTTTATAATTGATGTAATCTTTATGTGTAAATATCACATAGTTGGTGGAGATGCTACTGCACTTGTAGGAGGAACTGCAATAATAATAATGTCTATAGTTACAGTTTTACATGGTAATCTATCAGAATCTCTTGAAAGAATAACAGATAATCTAAAAGAAGGATTTATATTTGGTATAAAGATATTTGCTCCTGTAATTGTAATAGCATCTTTCTTCTTCATGGGAAGCGAAGAAACTGCAAAGACCATATTAGGGCCTAATGCTAGAGGATTACTTAATGATATAGGAATGTACTTAGCTGGAATAATTCCTATGGCAAAATTTCCAATAGCTTTAATGCAGGCTGCAATAGGTGGTATAACAGGACTTGATGGATCTGGTTTCTCAGGACTTCCTCTTGTGGGATCGTTAGCTCAAACTTTTTCCACAGCAACTGGTGGAAATAGAGAAGTACTTGCTGCCCTAGGACAGATAGCCACAGTATGGGTCGGAGGAGGAACAATAATTCCATGGGGAGTTATACCTGTTGCTGCAATATGTAATGTAAAGCCAACCGAACTAGCTAGAAGAAATTTAATACCTGTACTTGCAGGACTTTTAGCTACTATAGTAGTTGCTATGTTTATGATATAAATATATTTCTTTGAATTTAATTGGTTAAAAATCATTTTATGACATATATTATAACACTGAAATTTTGTTAAAAAAGTATATATTCAAAAGTTTATGACATTCATAAATAGTAATATATTTTTGTAATATATTATCAATAGAATTAATAAAATACTTCCAAATTTAAAAATAATATTGATCATTAGCTGTCTCACAATACATATGTATTGTGAGACAGCTTTTTGTTATGCTACATCAAAAATAATTAAATATGGACACCTTGAAATTTAATGAATAGGTATACAATGTACAACATGTACATACATACTGAATATTTACATACAGAACGTTGATTGTAGAGCCTTAAAAAAAGAATTATAATAAAACATATTCAAAATGTTTGATAATTTGATAATGTATTTGGCTTTAAATTATCGAATTATTATGTATACTATAATTTTAACCTGACTAACTTGCGTAAGTCTCCCCCTTATTCAAGTGGGAGTTCAACGCCAAGTAAGCCATGCATTTGCAGTTCTAAAATTCAGATGGGGTAAAAGAATTCCCACTTGAATTAAGAACTTGCTTTAATAAGATAAAAATAAGTGATAGATTTAGAATTTTATAACTGAAATTTATTCATTTATTAATTTCATATTATTAATTTCTACATATTATGTTAGGGGGAGGAGATCTTATGTATGAATCAGTTATAAGACTTAGGATGGGCAATAATGACGCACATTATGGTGGAAATCTGGTAGATGGTGCTAAAATACTTGCTTTATTTGGTGATGTGGCGACGGAACTTTTAATAAAGCATGATGGAGATGAGGGCCTATTTAAAGCTTATGAAAGTGTAGAATTTATTGCTCCAGTTTATGCCGGGGATTATATAGAGGTTGTTGGAAGTATTACTAAAGTAGGTAACACATCACGAAAAATGAGTTTTGAAGCCAGAAAAGTAATATCTCAAAGAACAGATATCAATGATTCAGCAGCGGATTTTCTTGAAAATGCCATTGTTGTCTGTAAAGCTGTTGGGGTATGTGTAGTACCAAAAGATAAGCAGAGAAGAGCTAAATAACGGCTCAAAAGTCATATATCATAAAAATAATTAGTTGATATGTATTTATCTTATATATAATACTGTGGGCGCAGTGTTTATTTTCAAATTACTTAGTGGAGGAATGATATGGAAAAATTGATTATTACTGCAGCTATATGCGGTGCAGAAGTAACAAAAGAGCAAAATCCTGATATACCTTATTCTGTTGAAGAAATTGCAAGGGAAGCTGAAAGTGCATATAAAGCTGGTGCCAGTATAATTCATCTCCACGTAAGGGAAGAAGATGGTACCCCTACACAAGATATAAAAGTATTTAAAAAATGTATTACAGCCATTAAGGAAAAATGTAATGATGTAATAATTCAGTTATCTACCGGTGGGGCAGTCGGTATGAGTGATGATGAAAGATTAGATTGCATTAATTTAAAACCAGAAATGGCAAGTTTAGACTGTGGTACTTTAAACTTTGGGTTAAATGATATATTTGTAAATACAGAAAAAACTATAAACTATTTCGCAAAAAAAATGAAAGAGTTTCATGTAAAACCAGAGATAGAAGTATTTGATAAGAGTATGATAGATACGGCCCTTAGAATTTATAGAGAAGGTCTATTAGAAAGACCTCTTCAATTTAATTTTGTAATGGGACTTAGAGGAGGAACAAGTGCAACTTTAAGGGATCTATCCTTTATGATTGGAAGTATACCTGAGGGATCAACTTATACTGTAACAGGTGTGGGGAGAGCACAATTTACTATGGCAGCTATGGCTATAGCAGCAGGGGGCAATGTAAGAGTTGGATTTGAAGACAATATTTATATTGACAAGGGCATACTTGCTAAATCAAATGGGCAGATGGTTGAAAAGGTAGTTAATATTGCAAAACATATAGGAAGACCAGTTGCTACTCCAAAGGAAGCAAGAGAAATTTTAAATATATACAGATAAGAGGAGGCATGTAAGTAAATGATAGGTGATAAATATGGTGTTAATAGAGTTATAGAGCCTAAAGGCACTTTACCTCAAGCGGCTGTAAAGATATCCAATGATATGAATATCTATGACAATGAAATTCTTATAGATGTAAATGCTCTAAATATAGATTCAGCAAGTTTTACTCAAATTGAAAAAGCAGAGGGTGGTGACGTGGAAAGAATTAAAAAGAGCATAATGAATATAGTAGCTGAAAGAGGCAAAATGCAAAATCCTGTTACAGGTTCTGGCGGAATGCTTATAGGGACAGTTGAAAAGATAGGTAAAGATCTTATTGGAAAGATTGATATTAACGTCGGTGATAAAATAGCTACTCTGGTGTCTCTATCCCTTACACCTCTTAGAATAGATAAAATAAAAAATGTATACAAGGAAATAGATAGAGTTGAAATAGAAGGAAAAGCAGTAGTCTTTGAAAGCGGCTTATATGTAAAATTGCCTTCTGATTTAAGTGAGAATCTTGCTCTTGCGGTACTTGATGTGGCAGGAGCCCCAGCACAAGTTTCAAAATTGGTAAAGCCTGGAGATAATGTGCTTATATTAGGTTCTTTTGGAAAATCGGGTGTACTTTGTGCTTATGAAGCAAAAAAGAGAGTTGGACCAACAGGTAAAGTAGTGGGTCTTGTTGCCTTTGAAAAAGATAAAGAAGAACTCATTAAAACTGGATTTTGTGATGAAGTAATTTTAGCAGATGCATCAAATCCTATAGAAGTCTTAAATAAGGCACTGGAAGCTAACAATGGAGAGGAATTTGATATATCTATTAATTGCGTAAATGTGGAAAATACAGAGATGTCTACAATACTACCTGTAAAAGATAATGGGACTTCCTATTTCTTTTCAATGGCTACAAGCTTTACAAAAGCCGCACTGGGAGCAGAGGGTGTAGGTAAGGACGTGAAGCTCTATATAGGAAATGGGTATACTAAGGGACATGCAGAAATAGCTCTTCATGAGCTTAGAGAATCCAATATAATTAAAGAAATTTTTGAAAAGAGATATGCCTGAGACATAGGAAATTTAGATAGTATAGTTATCTATTTGAATATGCTTGGCTGCTTATTAAAAGGAGATTTTATTATGGTGAAGAGTAGAAGATACAAACTTTTTAAAGAAGTAAAAGATAGTGAATGGAATGACTGGAAATGGCAGCTTAAGAATAGAATAGAAACAGTAGAGGAATTGAAGAAGTATGTAAAGCTTTCTGAAGATGAAGAAAACCAGATGAAAAAATGTCTGGAAAGATTTAGAATGGCTATAACACCTTATTATTTATCATTAATAGATCCAGAAGATGAGTTTGATCCAATAGCAAAACAGGCAATCCCTGACATTGATGAAATGTACATTTCAAATGAAGATCTTCTTGATCCCCTTCATGAAGACGGAGATTCTCCTGTGCCAGGACTTACTCACAGATATCCAGATAGAGTGCTTATGCTTATAACAGATCAATGTTCTATGTACTGCAGACACTGTACAAGAAGAAGATTTGCAGGTCATAAGGATAATTTCCTTCCAATGGAGCAAATTGAAAAATGTATAGAATATATTTCTTTAAATCCAGCAGTAAGAGATGTACTTTTATCTGGAGGAGATGCTCTTTTAATAAGTGATGATAAACTTGAATATATAATAAAGAGATTAAGAGCTATACCTCATGTGGAAATAATAAGAATAGGATCAAGAGTTCCTGTGGTTATGCCTCAAAGGATAACAGAAGACCTTGTTAATATGCTTAAAAAATATCATCCAATATGGCTTAATACTCATTTCAATCATCCAAATGAAATAACAGAAGAATCTAAAAAAGCCTGTGAAATGCTGGCAAATGCCGGTATACCTCTTGGAAATCAATCTGTTCTCTTAAGAGGAGTTAATGATTGTGTTCATGTAATGAAAAAACTTGTAAATGAACTTGTAAAAATAAGAGTCAGACCTTACTATATTTATCAATGCGATCTTTCTATGGGATTAAGCCACTTTAGAACCTCAGTATCTAAAGGAGTAGAGATAATAGAGGGACTTAGAGGGCATACTTCAGGCTATTGTGTTCCTACTTTTGTAGTAGATGCACCTGGCGGCGGCGGAAAAATTCCTATAATGCCTAACTATATGATAAGTCAGAGTAATGATAAAGTAATAATGAGAAATTTTGAAGGAGTAATAACTACTTATCAAGAACCTAAAAATTACAGTCCTGATTGTCACTGTGAAGTATGCAGAGGTAAGAAAAAGGTTCATAGAATTGGTATCTCGGGATTGTTAAATGGTGAGAATATTACTATAGAATGTGGTGGAAATGAAAGAAAGATGAGGACTCAAAAATTTATTTCAGAACATGAAGAATTAAGGGATAAGTCTAAAAATGTATAACTATGTTAGAGATTAACGCTAGATTAAGGGATTTCAAGCTATTTATAGATAAATTATATAAGTATAGAACCATATCTATAATAGGCATGGAAAAGAATACGGGAAAAACCACTACATTAAACTTTTTAATTCAGCAGCTAAAAGGAAGGAAAATAGGAATTACTTCTGTAGGAAGAGATGGTGAAGAAGAAGATATAGTAACTTTAACTCCTAAGCCTAAAATTTATATTGATGAAAATACGTTAATTGCAACTTCAAAGTCAAGTTTTCTAAGAAGTGATTCTACTCTTAAAATACTTCAGGTTATGGACATAAATACTCCCCTTGGACCTGTAATAATTGGAGAGAGTATTTATTCTGGCTTTGTGGAAATAGCTGGACCATCTATTAACACTCAGATTAAAGCTGTTATAGAAAAACTTAAAGAGTTTAAGTGCCAGCATATAATTGTAGACGGAGCTCTATCTAAAAAAAGCTTTGCTGATCCTTCAATCACTGAGGCATCTATACTTTGTACTGGAGCAGCCTTTTCAGAGGATGTGAATGTTTTGGTGGAAGACACATTAAATGTATTAAATTTATTTTCTCTTGATGCGGTGAAATATAATATTTCTAAAATATATGAGGATAATATGGAAGATTGCAGGATTGCTTTTATATATGGAAATAATATAAAAAAGAGTGTTCTGAAGACTTCTATAAGTGCTTCAAAAGAAATTATATCTAATTTTAATAAGGATTTAGACTTTGTATTTATAAAAGGTGCTTTTACCAATAATCTTGTGGATGATATGATAAAGTCCAATTTAAATCTTAAATCTGTAACTTTTGTAGTGGAAGATGGAACTAAGCTATTGTTAGACAAAAATAGATATACTGAATTCATATATAAAGGTGGTAAGTTGAAAGTGAAAAATAATATAAATATTATAGGTATAAGTGTAAATCCTACATCTCCTTCTGGATATGTTTTAGATTATAATGAATTTTTCAATAGATTAAAGGAAAAAACAGATATTCCAGTTTTCAATGTAATGGATTATGCTTTGGATGTGAGAAAATGAATTATATGAAAAAAGATATTCTAGATAAGATCGGATTTTATTATGTTCTAGATAAACTTTCCATTTTAACTCCCTATGGAAGGAATTTGATTTCACATCTGCAAATTATAAGGGAAAAAGAAAAACTCTTACTGGAATATGATAATATTGAAAGATGTTTTTCCCTAATAAATGATGCTAAACTCAATAGTAATATTTCTAATACATTGATGAGATTTAAGGATATAAGAAACACTTTTATAAGATGCAGAGAGGGGCAGGTACTTGATGAAGTAGAATTATATGAAATAAAATGCTTTGTAAGTTTATGTTTTGAATTTAAAGATCTGTATAAAAAAAGTAAAATCGATATTACGGAAATATTTTTTCATGAATTTTCAGAAGTGTATAAATTATTAAATCCACTGGAATATCGAAGTACAGATTTTTATGTATATGATGAATATTCCTCAAAACTAAAGACAATACGTTTGAAGAAAAAAGAATTTAACAAAACTCTTTTTAAAGAAAAAGATAGGATAAAACAGAAACAATTACTAGAACAAAGGCAGCAGCTTATAAGTGAAGAACGAGAAGAGGAGTTTAAAATAAGAAAGGCTCTGTCTTTAACAATTTCACAATATGCAGATAAAATGATACAACAGACTCTCTCTATAGGAAACTTTGATTTGATCTTTGCCAAGGCTAAAATTGCAGCTGTATATAAAATGGCAAGACCTGTCATATCTAACAGAGTAAAAATGGATATGGGAGTAAATCCTATGGTTAAAAATAAAGTAGAAGAACGAGGAGGAATTTTTTCACCTGTATCTATTGAGGCTCTGAAGGGGACTACTGTTATAACAGGTGCAAATATGGGTGGAAAAACTGTACTTCTAAGTATAATAGCTCTTAATTATATCTTAGCATCTACAGGTTTTTTTGTATTTGCAAAAGGCTTTGAATTTACTTTATTGGATTTTGTATATTTTTTATCGGAAGATTCGGAATCTATAAAAAATGGACTCAGCAGTTTTGGAGGAGAAATTTTTAATATAAAGTATATATTAAGCAGAATAAAGAGTGAAAGAGGACTTATTATTCTTGATGAATTTGCAAAAGGTACAAATCCTACAGAAGGAGCCAATATTACAAAGGCACTGCTGCAGTATTTAAATAAATTTGATTCTATATGTATAATGTCTACTCATTATGATGGTGTCTGTTCTTTTGCCAATTTTCACTATCAGGTAAAGGGACTTAGATATGTGGATTTTAATGAATTAAAAAATATTGCAATTAAGGAAGAAGATTACCTTAAACTTATAAATTATCATATGGATTATACTTTAGAAAAAGTTGATAGATATACATCTATACCAAGGGATGCCATAAATATATGTGCTTTAATGGGGATAGATGAAGAAATTATAAATATTGCTAAAGTATTATATGAAAAGGAGGAGGAAATATGAAATATAAACTTAATTTAGACTTTAAGCTGGTAGAAAAGGCGAGAAAATCTGCAGGAAATATATCAAGTGATGTACAAAGGTTTATTGATAAACATACTACTGTATCTGTAGAAAGAACCATATGCAGATTAATTGGTATTGACGGCGTAAATGACAACGGAGTACCTCTTCCTAATGTAGTGGTAGATAATATTAATGAAGGTAATCATTTATCTAAAGGAGCAGCTTATTATATGAGTAATGCTGTTATTGCTACAGGACTTTCACCTCAGGAAGTGGCAGTAGAGGTTTCAAAGGGGAATATAGACCTTAAAACTTTTAAATCTGAAGATGAATTTGAAACTATGCAAAAAGCTTTAGATATTGCAAAAATCAGCATAGAAAAGATAAAAAAGAACAGGGAAAAAAGAGATAGCTTAATTGCTGAATATAAGGATAAGGAAGGACCTTATCTATATGTAATTGTTGCTACTGGAAATATATACGAGGATATAACCCAAGCTGTAGCAGCAGCAAGGCAGGGAGCCGATATAATTGCAGTTATAAGAACCACAGGACAAAGCCTACTTGACTATGTACCTTATGGAGCAACTACTGAGGGCTTTGGAGGTACTTATGCTACTCAGGAAAATTTCAGACTTATGAGAAAAGCTTTAGATGAAGTGGGAAAAGAGCTTAAAAGATATATAAGAGTATGTAATTATTGCTCAGGATTGTGTATGCCTGAAATTGCAGCTATGGGGGCATTGGAAAGACTGGATGTAATGCTGAATGATGCGCTATATGGAATACTGTTTAGAGATATAAATATGAAACGAACCCTTATAGATCAATATTTTTCAAGAGTAATAAATGGGTTTTCAGGGATAATTATAAATACTGGCGAAGATAATTATTTAACTACAGCGGATGCCTTTGAAGAAGCACATACCGTATTGGCTTCCCAATTTATAAATGAGCAATTTGCTATAACAGCAGGTATTAGAGAAGAACAAATGGGACTTGGTCATGCTTTTGAAATTGATCCTAATCTGGAGAATTCTTTTGTATATGAACTTGCTCAAGCACAGATGGCAAGGGAAATATTCAGTAAAGCACCTTTAAAATATATGCCTCCTACAAAATACATGACAGGAAATATTTTTAAAGGACATGTTCAAGATGCCTTATTTAATATGGTGACTATAATGACTGGACAAAAAATACATCTTTTAGGTATGATGACAGAAGCTATTCATACACCTTTTATGTCTGATAGAGCACTTTCCATAGAAAATGCTTCCTATGTATTCAATGCCATGAAGAGTCTTGGAGATGAAATTGAATTCAAGCAGGATGGCATAATTCAAAAGAGAGCTGCTTTTATACTTCAAAAGGCATGCAGTCTTTTGGAAAAGATTGAAAAAGATGGCCTTTTTAACACATTGGAGAAGGGAGCTTTTGCCGGTATTAAAAGATCTAGAGAAATGGGAAAAGGTCTTGATGGAGTAATTGTGAAAGATGAAAGCTATTTTAATCCATTTATAGAGCTTATGATGTAAAATCTGTGAGATAGTATTAATTTGAAATCTGTGAGATTTGTTTTAAATTGCAGTAAAATACACTGTTAGCATATTATAAAATAAAGGAAAGAAGGTGTTGTAGTATGGGTGGAGGATTATATTCTCTGGAACAAAAAAAGTTTGATAAAACACTTGATTTAAAAAATGTGAAACCTTACGGTGACACTATGAACGATGGTAAAGTACAGATAAGTTTTACACTTCCGTTAGAGGACTGTGAAAAGTCTACAGAAGCAGCAAAAATTTTGGCACAAAAAATGGGCATGAGAGACATAGATGTAGTATGTCATAAAAAACTCGACAATGGATTTACTTTTTATGTAGTATATGGTAATACAGAGCATAATATTAATTATACAGAGATAACTGTTAAATCTGTTGATATAAAAACTATGAGTATGGAAGAAATAAATGAGTATATAAAGGAAAATATTAAGAGAAAAATAACTGTTATTGGTGCAAGTACAGGTACTGATGCCCATACGGTAGGAATAGATGCCATAATGAATATGAAAGGTTATGCAGGGCATTATGGACTTGAAAGATATGATATGATAGATGCCTATAATCTTGGCAGTCAAGTGGAAAATGAGAAGTTTGTAAAGAAAGCCATAGACCTTAATGCAGATGTACTGCTAGTTTCTCAAACGGTTACTCAAAAGAATATCCATATAAAAAATCTTACTAATTTAGTGGAGCTTTTAGAGGCAGAAGGTATTAGAGATAAAGTCATACTTATATGCGGCGGAACCAGAATAACTTATGAGCTTGCCAAAGAATTAGGTTATGATGCTGGTTTTGGTCCGGGAAAGTTTGCAGATGATGTGGCTACTTTTGCAGTAACTGAAATGACAAACAGAAAACTTATATAAACAGAGTCCTTTGTTTTAGATATAACATATATTGGATGTAATTTAGGCATTTGCATATGCTATAATTGAAAATAAAATTTATTTTTAATCAGCAATTCAGTTTTGTATATTAAGTTGAAAAAGGAGGGATTATAGTATTGGCTTTTATGGTGAGAAACATAGTAGAACTTAATTTGCTGGAAGGAGCAAAAATAGTAGCTGGGGAAAAGGGAATTAGCAATGAGATTTTGTGGGTTAATCTGATGGAAATACTTGATGCCTTGGATTCGCTGCAAAAGGGAGAATTGCTTATTACTACAGGATATAAAATTGATAATGAAAGTCAGTTTAAAGACTTAATTCCAAAATTGAAAAAGAGAGGACTTTGTGGAATAGTAATACAAACTGGATATTATATAGATGAAATTCCTGAATACATTAAAGAATCTGGAGATAGATATGATTTTCCAGTAATTGAACTTCCACCTAATTTAACTTTTTCAACTATTATGCATGTTTTAATAGAAAATATAAATAATCAATCAAATATACAGGATAACTCAGATGTGGTTAATCTTAGAAATAAATTAAATAATATACTTAATAGCAGTCGTAATAATTATATCAATAAGATGATTGAAAATAAGGAAGAATCCAGAGTATATCTATTATTGATGTCTGTATATTATGATAATGCAGCAATAACCAATAATATGATTTTGAAAAGCATAAATAGGCTAAAAGAATATCTTGTCAGTGTAAGTTCGGAAGTGGAAATAGAATGGTTTGGGGAAAAGATACTTTTTATCATATCATTGAAAAAAGAAATAACCTTTCAAGATATATCCTTTAATATTTCCAAGATACTTAACAATCTATCTAAGGAGTTACAAATTAAATTATTTATTGGAGCAAGTATTTTAAAAGACATAGATAACTTAATTGGTGCATTTAATGATTGTATAGCAAGTCAGCAGATGCTGGAAAAAATAGGCGCAAAGCGAGGAGTCTGTTCTTTTGAAGATATAGAAATAATTAAACTATTAGAAAGCATGCGGAATAATGATTATGCTATTGATTTTTCCTATAGTATATTAAAGCCCATTGAGAATTATGATAATTTACATAAAAGCTACTATATGGATACATTAAAGCTCTATTTAATGAATGAATGTAATATATCCGATACATCAAATAAGCTTTTTATACATAGACATACTCTTAAGAATAGACTAAATAAGATAAGCGAGTTAAGTGAAATCGATTTTAAGAGCTATTACTCCAGAATGAAGTTTTCCATAGCATTATTTATTTACGATTACTTTATGTAATAAAAAATATTTATCTTCTTATTATTTACAAGAAGATAAATATTTTTTTATTGTAACAGAAATATATTTATATTAGTAATTATAAATTATAGGTTAAATGTATAAGCAGCAGTTAGACCAGCTAGTAAAAGTCAATAGAAATTAAAAAAATAATTTATGAGTAAAAATTTGCATAGCAAATAATCCATTGAAAAACACGAACAATGGAATTAATTGTAAGATGATTAGTCTTTAAGTTT
>Ga0334884_1002460_pt1 | contig 23453 bp, 17 predicted proteins | sample GraSluR1_MG_7_FD_207215 | JGI IMG/M metagenome (GOLD analysis project Ga0334884, IMG submission 207215) | Sludge microbial communities from methane-producing bioreactor in Wageningen University, Netherlands - Granular Sludge_12_05 R1 | ecosystem: Engineered > Bioreactor > Anaerobic >...
CACCCGGTGCCGCTTCGCCCAGTCCTCACCAAAGGTATTCTCGGCACACTGGCGACACAAAATGGGGCCGCTGGTGCGCGGGATGAACGGCAAGGTGTCCTCGGCACCACAACGATCGCAGCGCACCTCCAGCCGCACCTTGGTCCCGTGCACCGAGCTCGGGTGCTTGTCAGCGAAGCGCTCCCGCGCCTGCTGCCGCGCCTCTTTCTCTTCCTGGTGACACTTGCGACACAAGACCCGCGAGCCCGGATCGGGTTTGAAGGGGACGCGATCGACCTCGCCACAGCCACCACAGATGATGCTGTGCAAGATGCGCCCACCGACCCGCTCGACATTGGGGTTCTCCATGCAGGCGCGGCACAAGACGACGCTGCCCGGGAAGGGCTCGAAAGGCACCGTATCGGCGGCGCCGCAATGGGTACACTTGACCTGAAAAATCTCCCGCGCGTCCGGTGCGGGGCCGCGACGCCCCCCCCCGCCCCCTGGGCTGCGGTTGCGCTCGCGCGACATACACTCGCGGCACAACAGCTCCCGCCCGGGCGCCGGCTTGAAAGGCACCTTGTCTTCAGCACCGCAGCGGTCACAGCGAAAGTCGTAAAGACGTCTGTCACCACCGGCGCGCTGGTCACCACCACGATCGCTGCGATCGCGCCGGCCATCCCCACGCCGCCGCCGATCGGGACCGTTTGACTCTCCACCCATCGTTTTTCTCACTCACTCAAAAATAGTAGCGGAAGCCCAATGCCGCATCCAAATCGAGGTCGATGCGCGGGATGACGAAGAGCTGCAAACTCAGCTCGATGAACGCCTCCCCGCCGAACTTCGTGAACCAAAAGGCCAGACCAAAGGGCATGCGCGCCGCCAAGTAGACATTGGTGTCTTCATCGTAACAGCGAAACTTCGTACAATAGCGATCCCGGTCGGCCAGAATCAGAGTCCCCCCCGGCCCCAGGTACAGAGGCATGGAGAAGTAGGTCGTGTTCACGCCTACGTCGAAGTGAAAGAGATAGTCCACATAGAAACCGATATTCTCGTGGTGATAACGGCCCAAACCGTCGAGGCCGATGTGGAAATCCAAAGCCTCGGTGTTGGTGAAGAAATACTTACCCGTCACGCCCGTAGGCTCGTAGAGGATCACACCAAGGCCAAAGGGACCGTTGGCTTTGGGATGTGCATGGGCCAAGTGAGAGAGACCAAGGCAACAGAACAACGAGAGAAGCACTACACCCAGGCGCATGGACCAACGCATCTTTATCTCTTCTCCACTTGTCAGAACGGACCGCGGCAGCGCCACGACGGGGCGCAGCGCAGTACGCTGAAGGTATCAATTCCCCGAGGATTCAACAACCCGTTTTTCGCCCATCGGGCCCGCACACACCACCGCCAGCGACGCCTCGTAGCGCGGCAAGAGGCGCTCCATGGCGTAAGGTGCGACCACGTCCTCGTGGCGAGCGCGCAAGCGATCTCCCGCGACATAGGCGCGACAAAGGGCCGTCAGGCGCGTCACCAAATCTGCCGCGTCGCCATAACGATGGGCTGGCGGATAGAGCTCGCGGTAGGCCAAGCGATCCGGCACCAGGGCGTAAGCACCAGCGGCGCAGGCCTCCATGACGGCCACCCCGAAGAACTCGTGCTTCGCCGTCGAGACCACCACATCGGCGCGTTGCAACAGGGCGACGTAGGGGTCGCGCCCCGCGATCTCACCCCAATGCACCAAGCGCGACGCGAAGCGCGCCTCGGCCCGGGCAAAGACAGGCGGAGCCGCGGCATAACGTCCGCCACACACGGCCAACCTGAAAGGTAAACCAGCGGCATCGAGGGCCTCCATGGCGGCAAAAAAGGCTTCGGGACCTTTGTCGTGCTCCCAGCGGTGGTTCCATAAAATGAGCGGCCCCTGCTCGCCGACTGGCGCGCCATCGCCGCCATAAGCGGGCACCATGAAGAGCGGTGGCAGCACGGCGCTGCGCGCCTCCACTGCCGCCACAAGCCCCGAGAGTCGCGGCGAGGGCATGCGCCGCAGCAGGCCTCTCGCCGCCGCGAGGAAGGTGTCCCGGTTGTAGTGGCTGTTGAAGACCACCGCCTGTGCCGCCAGCGCCGAGAGCAACTGGCTGTAGCCGTAGTGGAAATCCGGCGCGCCCCCATCGGCGCTGGGGTAAGCAAACTGGTTCTCGTGGAAGTAGAGCAACGCCGGGACCTCGGCCAGCGCCGGCAACAAGCCCCGCACCTCGGCCAGGTTGACGTAGGAGGAAGCCACCACCAGATCCACCGGGCGCGCCGCGATGGTGGCCGCGTGCTCGCGCTGTAGCCACGCGGGAAAGGCTCGCACATGCCACTTCCAGTGCCGCCCCGGCAGGGTCAAGGCCGTCCAATCGGCCTGCACCCCGGCCATGAGCAGACGACCGAAAACGGCGTGCGAGCCCCCATCGTAGGGCTCGAGGTAGAGCACCCTTCTGCCGGCCAGCGCTCCCGCGCCGGCTCTCAGCCGCTGCTGGGGCCGATCCCCGTCGTCCCTATCCTGGCTCATGGCTGGACTCGTTCACGACAGCCGCGTCGCTTGGTGACCACCTCGCGGGCCGCCCCTGGCAGCGGCGCACGCCCCTGCGCCCGTGGCACCCAAAGAAAAGGGGGCCGCCTCAGAGGTGAAGGCGTTTGAAGAGGCCCTCGGGGATGGCTTTGATGGCCTGCATGATGGCGCCCCAGAACAGGGGATAGTAGAGGCTATCCACCCGCCGCTGCTGGGCGCAAAACAGGGCCCGGGCCACCGCTTCGGGCGACGCCACGGGGATGGCCGTGCGCATCCCATAGGTCATGCGGGTGTCGACGAAGCCGAGCTTGACCGTCATGACGTGCACGCCATGGTGGTGCAGGCGATTGCGCAGCCCTTGCAGGTAGAGGGTGAAAGCGCCTTTGGCGCTGCCATAGAAGTAGTTGCTGCTGCGGCCGCGCTCGCCGGCCACCGAGGAGATCCCCACGATGGAGCCGCGGCCCCGTCCCACCATGGTCTCGGCCAGGCGTTCGCACAGGGAGACGGCGCCGGTGAAGTTGGTGTCGAGGATGCGCTTGGCCGCATTGAAGTCGCCTTCGGCCACCTCTTGCTCGCCCATGTCGCCAAAGGCCAAGACGGCGACGTCAATCCCTTCGAGGGCCGCCTCCGCCTCGGCGATCAGCCCGGCGTGGCCGGAGAAGCCCGTGGCGTCCATGGCGGCGGCAAAGGCCGGCACGGCGTGGCGCAAACGCACGTCGGCGGCGATGCGTTCGGCCTCTTCGACGTCGCGGGCCGCCAAAAATACGGCGTGACCGGCCTGGGCATAACGGGCGGCCATCGCCCGAGCGATGGGTGAACTCGCACCAAGGATGAGGACCGACATAGATCAGGCTCCTGTCAAACCAAAACGTTTTCCCAAGTCCGAGTGGAAGACCCCCTGCGGATCCCACTGGTCGCGGACGGCCTTCCACTTCTCCCACTCCGGGTACATCTGGCGCATCTTCTCTTTGCCCAGCCGCGCATCTTTGCCGAGGTAGATGCGGCCGCCCGCGGCCAAGACCACCTCATCGAGACGATTGAGCAGGTCGTAGAGGGGCGCCCCGTGGTTGGGGAAGTCCATGGCCAGGGTCACCCCGGAGCGCGGGAAGGACAGCCCCCCGTGATCCCGCGCACCAAACTCCTTGATCACCGCCAAAAACGACGCCATGCCCGAGCGCGAGATGTCGCTCAGGATCTCCCGCAGGGCCGCATGGGTCGGATCAGGCGGCAACACCATCTGATACTGGAGGAAACCGCGCGGGCCATAGGCGTAGTTCCAGTTCTGCACCGCGTCGAGGGGGAAGAAGAAGGGGCCTGGCTCGGTAATGACCTGCTTCGCACCCCGTGGGTGTTTGCGGAAATAGGTCTCGTTGAAGGCCCGCATGAAGAGCGGATTGAGGAGGTGATTGGTGTGAAAGAGGCGACCGTCGACCAGGCGACCGGCGCTCTCCATGAGCCCCTGGAGTGGATTGCGCGGCGCCTCGACCCCAGCCGGCGCATGGCGACCCCGCATGAAGATCCCGCGCCCCATGGCTTGGCCCTGCTGAATGCAATCGATCCAAGACACCGTATGGGTGAAGGCGCCTGACTCGGCGCTCACGGCAAAGAACTCGTCCAGCGACTCCACCCGGATCGACTCCATCTCGATATAGGGGCTCGCCACGGGCATCAGGCGCACCTCCAGGCTCAAAATGAGCCCCGTCAGCCCCATCCCACCCACGGTGGCCCAGAAGAGCTCCGGCTGGTTCTCAGCGTCACAAAAAACCACCTCACCCGTCCCGGTGAGCAGCTCCACCCGCCGCACGTGGTCACCCCAACAGCCATCCACATGGTGGTTCTTGCCATGGATATTACACCCCAAGGCACCTGCCACGGTCACGAACTGGGTCCCTGGCACCACGGGCGGAAAAAAGCCGCGCGGCAGAAAGACCCGGACGATGTCCGCCAAGGTCACCCCCGCCTCACAGCGCAGCCAACCCGTCTCGGGGTCGAAGGCTAGCATCCGGTCCATGCGCTCGGTCATGATCACCCGGCCCTTGCTCGTAAGGGCCGCGTCACCGTAGCTGCGGCCAAGGCCATGGGCCAGAACCGACTCACCACAGCGGTCCGCCAAGGCGGCGAGCGCCTCCGAGCGTCGCTCAGGCCGCGCACATTTCGTTGAAACCACTGGGAAACGCCCCCAACCGGAGACCTCTCGTGTTGCCCATTTCGTCGCCATTGCTTCCCCTGCTCCGCTCTGCATCATCCGCTGTCGCGGCCGATCTTCTAGGCCGGCACCTTAGCCCTAAGTGTCGACCCCCGCAAGGGCGGCTCGGGGCGCTCCTCTCGACAGGGTGACAGGGAGGCGCTCCCGTGCCAGACCTAGATCCAGATGCGCGCCAGCCTCTCCTTACGACTGGCGCCCCTGCGCGAGAGGCACCCCATGGCCCACGCTCCTGAGCGACGCCGCACATCCTGGCCCCCGTTGTCGACAACCCTGCTCCTGGCGATTGCCCTGCTCCTCTTGGCCTGCCAGCGCGAAGGCGGCGCCCTCCCAGACGGACAAAGCGGGACCTTCCCAGAACCCCCTGAGGGCAGCCTGACCCTGGTCTCCCTCGGTGATTTTCACGGCGCCCTCTATGAATCCAACCTCCACGACGACCCGCGGCGCGCCCACGGCGGGCTGCCGTGGCTCGCGAGCGCCGTCGCCACCCTGCGCCAGCAGCACCCGCGCTTGCTCCTCCTCGACGCGGGCGATCTCTTCCAAGGCGCCATCCCGGTCAACGCCAGCCTCGGCATGGGCGCCGTCCAGGCCATGAACCTCATCGGCCTCGACGCCACCGTCGTCGGCAACCACGACTTCGATTACGGCGGGCTGCCCGGCGTCCACCCCCTGCGCGGTGCCCTGAAAGCGGCCATGCGAGCCTCGAAGTTCCCTTGGCTGGCCGCGAATATCCGCATCCTCGACGCCAACAATGAAGCCAGCCCATGGCGGCCTCCTGGCATCCGCCCCTGGACCGTGGTGGAGCGAGACGGCGTCAAGGTCGCCCTCATCGGGCTCAGCACCACCCACACCCCCAACACCACCCTCCCCAAACACGTCGCCGACTTGCGCTTCGACGACCCCGTCGCCACCACCCTCGCCCTCCTCGACGAGGTCGAAAAGGCAGCCCCCCACCTCACGGTCATCCTCGGCCACCTCAGCGGCGAGTGCGTCCGCTCGGGTGACGGCACACCCTGCACCTTCGACGGCGAGGTCGGCGACCTCCTCGCCGCCCTGCCACCGGGCAAGGTCGACGTCATCATCGCCGGCCACAGCCACGCGCTCCACCTCAACCAACACGACGGCGTCTGGGTGATGCAAGGGGGAGCCAAGGGCTCCCACCTGGCCATCCTGGAAGTGCCCATCAGCGCGGGCGTCGCGAAACTCGACGCCGCCCAAGGCCGGCTCTGGCACCTCGTCCATGATCGCGTCGAACCCGGCTGCAGTGGCGCGCCCTTCCCCATGGACGCCCTCGATGTCGGCGGCACCCTGCTGCGCCCCAGCGCCGATGCCCTCCAGCTCGTCGCGGCGCTGGAGACCGCCGCCGGCGCTGGCCGCTGTGAGGTGGTCGCCTGCGCCGATGAGCCCCTCAGGCGCGCGGCCCGCGCCGAGTCCGCCCTGGGCAACCTCGCCGCTGACGCCGCCCGTGCCCTCTACCCCGGCGCCGACATCGGCTTGCAGAACGCCGGCGGCTTGCGCACCGATCTCGGCGCCGGCGAGATCCGCCGCGAAGACGTCCAAGGCCTCATGCCCTTCGACAACGAAATCTACCTGGTCACCCTCGATGGCGCCCAGCTCTTGCGGGTCTTGCAGGTCGGCACCGCCGGCGCCCACGGCCTCATCCAGGTCTCGGGCCTGCGCTATGGCTACCATGACGGCTGCCAAAACCCCGTCGACCTCAACGGCGACGGTCACGTCGCCCCGTGGGAACACGACTGCCTCTGCTGGGTCGAGGTCGCCGGTCGCCCCCTCGATCCCTCGGCGACCTATCGCGTCGCCGTCAATAACTATCTCGTCGATGGCGGCGATCGCATGGATGCCCTCTTCGCCAACGCCCCCATCAGCGAGCGCGGCGTCTTGGTGCGCGACGCCATCGTGCGCCACCTCCAACAGGGGGAGCAAGGCTGTCTGTCCACGGCGACCCTGGTCGACCAAGAGGCGCCGCGCATCGTCGCCGCCACCTGTCACTGATCGCCAAGGGGCACCTTGGCGTCGGCCCGGGCCCGCAAGCGCTGCAGACGCCGCGCGCCCTCGACCCGGCGCTGCTCGACCAAGCGTGGATCCCCAGCTAAAACATAGAGCCCGTCGCCCTCACGCACCCGAGGTGGGAGCCACACCACGGGGACCACCACCGGCTCGGCTCCAGGTCCATCGAGCACGGCCCAGGTGGCCTCGATGCGATCCACCACCAGCAACGGCGGCGGCTGCAGCGGCTCCTCGCGCGGCGCGCTGGCCTGGGGGCTGCTGAAGAGCAAGAGAGACAAGACGAATTGAACGAGAATCTCGGGACTCATGGCACCTCCTCGGGTAGGTGAGAGCAGCGGCTTCAGTGGCGCGCCTTAGCTCGCCTGTGCCCCCGTTTATCGCCACCTGTGCGAGGATCGTGCGGAAAAATCGTCCACGTCCCGACGCGTCCCCGTTAGAAAGGGGCATAGCTCTGGTCGAGGAAGGTGGTGACGAAGATGAAGTGGGAGCCTGCGCCCCCCAAAACGAAGAGGTGCCAGATCTCGTGAAAACCAAAGCGCCCGGGGTAAGGGTTGGGCCACTTGCGGGCATAGATGATGGCGCCCACCGTGTAGAAGAGCCCCCCCACGACCAGCCAGAAAGTGCTCCAGCCAGGCATGACCGGAAAGATCTTGGCCGCAGGGATGACGACGATCCAACCCAACGCCAAATAGATCCCCGCGCTCAACCAGCGGGGACAGTTGATCCAGAAGAGCTTGAAAGCCACCCCGAACAGCGCCAGGCCACCCACCACGGCGATCATGCTCACCCGCCAGGCCCCATCGAGGGCGTGCACCAGCGGCGGCAGATAGGTCCCAGCGATGAGGAGAAAGATCGCCGTGTGGTCCATACGGCGCAACCACCGCTTGCCCCGCGGGCCTGGATCGAAAAAGTGATAGATGCTCGACGCGCTCAGCATCCCGACCAGCGTCGCGCCGTATATCGCGTTGGTCACCAGGCGCGCGCCAATGGCGCGTGGATCCGTCACCAGATAGACCAGGCCGCCGATGGCCGCCACCGCACCCACGCAGTGGGTCAAAAAGCTGACGGGATCCACGAAGTATCGCAGCCGCGGTGCAGCGTCATCACCTGCCATCGCCACCTCTGGGCTGCCTTCCATTGCTCGACTCGCCATGATGCCATCTCCAGACCATGCAACCATCCGCAGGACCACCCAATGCTTGGCCCCAAGACGCATCCTGGCCGACGAATGTCATCATTTTGTCACGGCAACGGACCTTCCTCCCCTTGCGCTGGCAGGGCCTCGCTGCCCGCACCGTCGACGTGCGCCGGCGCGTCGAGGCTCACCGCGGCGATGAGGCGATCCGTGTACAAGACCCCGTCGAGGTGATCGATTTCGTGCTGCCACACCACGGCATCAAAGCCGCTGACCCGCTTCTCCACGCGCCGGCGATCCAGGGTCGAGTAGCGCACATCCACCCACGCATAGCGCCGGACCAGGCCACCGCGATCGGGCACGCTGAGACAGCCCTCGTAGCTCTCCCGCAGCTCACTCGAGCGGCAGACGATCATGGGGTTGACCGCCAAGACCGCCTCAGGCGTCTCGCCCTCGGCCCCCTCCACCACCCACACCACGCGCCACGACAAGCCCACCTGCGGCGCTGCGATGCCCACCCCCCGCGCCGCCTCCAGCGTCGCCAACATCCGCTGCGCCACCTCTTCCAGGGGCTGCGACAGCGGCACCTCACGCGCACGCCGACGCAGCACCTCGGCGTCAGGGGCCGTGCACAGCACCACGGGCAGCGTCACCGTCTCCAGAGCCAACACGGCGTCCTCAGCCGCCGTCGCTTCAAAAGCCATCGCATCACCTCCCACACACCCTGAACCTCTGCACCTCGGCCAAAGCTAAGGCGAGAGCCTCCCCAATGCCAGGTGCAAATCCAAACCACCATGGGCCAAGGGTCGCAGCGTCAACCCCGGCGGCAAATGGCGCAACCACCCGCGCTCCGGTACCAGCAGCGCCAACCGCCAGCCGCCGTAGGCCCGCCCCAGATGCCGACAAAAGGCCGCGAAGTCGCTCTCGGCCTGGGCACCACCCAAACGGCGGCCGTAAGGCGGGTTGAGCACCACGGCGCCCGGCGTCAAGGCAAAATCACCCGGAGAATACCGAAGAAAATCGGCACAGCGCACCTCGAGACCCGCCAACAAGGGCTGCGCCGCGACCAATTCGCGCAGCCCTTGCACCCGCTCGGGGTGCACATCTGCCGCGAAAATTGACACGGGCAACTGGGGCCGCATGGCCGCCTCGGCCTGGCGCCGCAACCAGGCCCAGCGGCCCGCCGCTGCCGCAGGCCAGCGAATGAAGGAGAAGTCCCGAAACCAACCCGCGGGGATGCGTCGCTGGCGCAGCAACGTCTCCACAGAGAAAACCCCAGAACCACACATCGGATCGACCAGCGTCTCACCAGGGCCCAAGCCCAACCACGCCACCATGGCCGCCGCCAATGTCGAGCGCAGCGGCGCCCGCCCCACCTGCGCCTGTAGACCGCGCTTGTGGAGCAGCGCACCACTGCTGTTCAACGACACCACCACGACGTCGCTCTCCACCCGCACCCGCACCTGCTGCGCCGGCAGGTCCTCCTCCGCCGGCGCCAGACGCATCCCCGCAACCAACAGCACCGCTGCGACGCGCTCGGCGATGGCTGCGCTGTGGTACAGACGCGAACGCGCCGCCCTCACCCGCACCACCACCGGCGTCTCCGGCGCCAGCCAGAGATCCCACGGGAGGGCCGCCACCCGCGCCGTCAACGTCGCGAAGTCACGCGCCTTGAACCGACCCACCTCGACCGAGACCTGGTTCGCGAAGGAAAGATAGAGGTTGGCCGCCATGATCCCCGGGAGCTGCGCCGAAAACGCCACCCCGCCCGCGTCAGAGATGAGATCCGTGCAGGCATAGGCCGGCGCCGCCACGTCGGGCATCCAGCTCCCCAGCTCGGCCTCACACAGGGAGCGCAAGGCAGGCGCCGTCGCTGCATGACAGCGGTGCATCCGCGCTCTGACTTGCCGCTTGATGCGCTTGTCCATGGTCAGCCCACCAAGAGGCTGGTGCCCTGCTCGCACAGGACCATCACGTTATGACGTCAATTGAAAAAAGCTCGGGCGTGAGCGGTAAGAGGAAAAAATACGAGGGATCTTTGGGTAGGAATATGAGGTGGGATTGTGGGGGTGGGAAAAGTTTGGAAGGTTTGGGTTACCTCTCACGCCCGAGCCTTCTTCAAGGAGAAGAGGGCTAGCCCCAAAGGGGCCTGGGAACAGCTTAGCCGGCTCATCCATTCAATCATTCAGCAATGACAGCCGTCCTTCATCAACAGTCAATCAGCAGACAAAGAACGGTGGCAGTATAAACATTCCAGCGAAGCTGTAAAGTTTCAACTGCACCAAAACCACCTCAAAGAGAAAAACGCGGTAAAAAACGCTCTAAGTCGTGAAGTTTCTTCAGGCGAAACGTCAACTCGCAGAGCGGATTAGCGCATGTTTCCCCCGAAGGGGCTGACACATGGACACACCATAGCTGGAATTTTCCAGGCCGTCAAGGGTGAGCGGAAAATTCCACCCAAAGCCCTCCCAGCCCATCTCCCCCTTGACAGCCCCACGCACCATGGTGACTTCATGGGGCATCTGCGGGCGAGTGGTCGCCCGCCATGGCCGAGACCCCATATGGCAGGAATCAAGATCTGGCGCTGGCTCTACCCCCTCGGTGGCTTCGTCGGCGGCTACACCTTCTCAACCTTCATTGGCTGCGGTTACGGCTGAGGGATGCTCCAGAACCCGTGGGTCACGGGCATCATCGGCGCTCTCCTCCTCGCTTCTTTCATGCCAGACAAGGCGTCAAACGCGTCAGAGAAGCCTCCGCACGACGCCATCAGCGAGCCAACGACCAGTGGCGACGGGAGGGACTGAGCCTAGAGTGGGCCGGGTTCGACCATCAAGTTGCGCACCACCCCGTCTTCGTACACGAACTCGATAGAGACGAAGGCTCCTTCAAAGTCCTCGGTGAGCGTGAAGGGATCGCCTCGCACCACCTGACAGCTCGCCTCGTCGCGAAAGCGGAGCTGATAGGTGCCAACGGGCACAGTGAAGCGCCCAGCGCTCATCGGCTCAATGCGCAGCGTCCCTTCGATGGCAGGGGCACCGCTGCCGTCGAGGAGGCGCACCCGCACCTCCGAAGCGCCACCGTTCTCAATCTGGACGAAGCGGTCGCCATCGCCGATGGTCCCTTCGCCGATGGGCTGCTCCAAGGCCGGCTTCTCCGCGCAGGGGCTATAGAGGCTCTCGATGGCTTCGTCGTCGAAGCTCAGCTCATCCATCCCGACCTGAGCGGCCCCCCGCCCCAGCCCCAGGGTCGGTCCTTCGTCGACCTGTTGCACGCCTCCACCGCAGCTCACCGAAGTCAACGCAGCCAGGGAAAGGCACAACGTCAAAGGTCGCCACATGGTCTTGCCCTCTTCGAGCGCGCGGACGCTGGGGAGAACCAGGCGCCCTTGTTCATCCTCTATCCCTACCATCTTATTCTCGATCTCATCAAGGATCGGGACAAAGATCCTGCCCGTCGGCGATGCGCGCGGCCAGCCCGCTGAAGCGCTCGGCGCGCCGCCTGATGGCAGCAGCCATCGTCGAGAGTGCGCCCACCACCACCACCCCCTGGCGCGCCCGGGTCACCGCCGTGTAGAGCATCTCGCGGTTAATCCCGTGGCTCCGCGCTTCCTCGGGCATCATCAACAGCACCTGCTCCACTTCGGTGCCTTGGCTCTTGTGCACGGACGTCGCGAAAGCGGGCTCTAGAAAAGCCCGGATACCCAAGACTTCATGGACGCTGACTTCGGCCGCCCCTCGCCTGAACAAGACCATGGGGTGGGGCGCAGCGCCATCGATGGCCACCTGCAGAATCAGCCCGCTGTCCCCATTGAAGAGCCCCCGCTCATAGTCGTTGCGGGTCATCATCACCTGTACCCCAGGCCCCCACTCGCTCTCGCTCGTGCCCAGGGCGCTCTGCAGATCTTGAATGAGGCGGCGATTCACGGCCAAGGCACCGCGCATCCCCACCCGGGTGGCGCACAAGATCCGAAACGCCTCGAAATGGGTCACGATGGCGATGATCTCCTGCACGTCTTCAGCAGAGAAGCACCCGCCTTCCAGCGCAAAAACCCGCTGCAGTCGGCGGTGGGCCTCAGGCAAGGCCAAAACGCGCTGGCTCAGCCACCGCTCCAGCACCCGCTCGATCTCCGCCGCGTCATCGTTGACCATCACCTCCACCCCGACATAGCGCAGCGCGTCGGCCCTCTGGTACTGGGGCAGGTGCTCCAGCTCACTCTGCCCGCTGATGATCTGCTGTGCCAGCGCCAAAATGGCCGCCCCGCCATCGGAGTCGGCGCGCATCCGAAAGGAGGTCTCCAGCCGCACGGCACAGTGGGCCAGCGGATGTCCATCGTCCTCGCGCACGGGCAACGCGTCGGGCGGCAGCAGGCTGCGCCAGGGCGCCACGAAGCTGGGCCGCTCCGGCGTCAAGGCACGCAACACCGCACCGGCCTCCACCGCCGGGAGCTGATCGGGATCTCCCAAGACGATGAGCCGCGCCTGCAGGGGCACCGCCTCGAAGAGGTCGGCCGCCAGCACCAAATCCACCATGGACATCTCATCCACGATCACCGCCTGCACATCGAGCGGCTCGTAGCGATCGTGGGCGAAGGTGCCCAGGGCCGGCACATAACGCAACAAGCGGTGCACGGTCCGCGCCTTGGCCATGCGGCGCAGCAGGGCCCGCTCCAGGGGCGGGATGGCCTTGCTCCGCGCCAGATTCGCCGCGATGCTCTCGTCCATCCTGTAAGCCGCTTTGCCCGTCGGCGCGCACAGCGCTATCCCCTCGGGCGCCACGCCCAAAGCCAGCAAAGCCCGGATCAAGCTGGCGATGACCGTGGTCTTGCCGCTGCCCGGCCCACCGCTGATGACGCTCAGGCCAGAGCACAGCGCCGTGGCGACGGCATAGCTCTGGGCGGCCGAGAGCGGATGCCCGGCGCCAGCCTGCACTTGCTCCAACACCGACGCCGCGCTCGCCAAATCCAGCCGCGGCACCCCGCTGCGCAAGCGCTCGCGCACCGCGAGTGCCAAGCGCGTCTCGGCCAACCACAAACGCTGCAGGGTCAGCCACCCCCCCTCCTGCACCAGGGGCAGGCCGCTGCCAGGCGCGCCCACCAACCACGGCAAGCGCTGCGCCGCCACCGCCCCCTGGATCGCCTCCACCTGCTCCCCAATCCCCGGACCTTCGCCCCACTCCAGCAGCCCCAAGTAGCGCCGCAGCGCCACCGCCCCGTCGGCACCCAGCACGGGCATCCCCGTGCTCCCCTGGCTCACCGCGTGCTGTAAGGCCAGCAGCAACAGCGCCGCCGGCGTGCACGCCTCGGCAGGGGCCGCCGCACGACGCAACAACTCATAGGTGAGCTGCACGTGGTAGGCGTCGGCACCCTGCACGCGCCACAGGCGCTCAGCCAAGGTCACCAACGGGTCGACCGTCCCGCTCAGGCCCAGCTCTGGATGCGCGAGCAACCCCTTCATCGACGGCAATGGGTGACTGCTTCGCACGGCCTACACTCCTCGGGGGTTAACGCACCAGCTCCCGGCGCGAGACCAGGGCACGGCCACAGCTCGCAGCGCCACGGCCTCACTTCGTCGGCCCGCCTCCCTCTTCCTGGGGCACCTCCACGGCGCCGCAGCTCGGACACACCCAGCGCACGTCACCCCGCTTGGCCACCTCCTCGAGGTGGGCCGCCTCACACACCTGACAGCGACGCGCCAGGGGACGGTTCCAGGTCGCGTAATCGCAGGTCGGGTAGCGATTACAGCCGAAGAACACCTTGCCGCGCTTGGAGCGCTTCTCCAGCAATTCGCCTTCACAGCCCGCGCGCGGGCAGGGTACGCCCAAGCTCAGTGGCTCCGTGTGCTTGCAGCCGGGATAGCCCGAGCAGGCCAAAAAGCGACCAAAGCGACCGCTCTTGACCACCATCGCCTGCCCGCAGACGCTGCACGTCCCGCGCACCTCGGCCTCTTCCGTCACCGGAACGATGCCGCCCTTCTCATCGCGCCTGAACTCCATGGTGCGGGTACAGTCTGGATAAGAGGAGCACGCCAAGAAGGAACCGTTGCGCCCCCATTTGATCTGCAGCTTGGCCCCGCAGCGATCGCAGTCGATGTCCGTCGGCATCGCCTCGCGCTTGATGTTGCGCATCTCCGCATGGGCCCGCTCCAGGGACTCGGCGAAGGGCGTGTAGAAGCCGCGCAGGACCTCCACCCAGTTGCTCTTGCCCTCCTCGACCTGGTCCAGCTCGTTCTCCATGGACGCGGTGAACTCCACATCGAGGATCCGCGGAAAGTTCTTGACCAAAAGATCCGTCACCACCGACCCGAGCTCCGTCGGGTAGAAGCGATTGCTCCGCTTCTCCGCGTAGCCCTTGTCCTGCACCACTGAGATGATCGACGCGTAGGTCGACGGGCGACCGATGCCGCGCTCCTCCAGCTCTCGCACCAAGGTCGCCTCGGTAAAGCGCGGTGGCGGCTGGGTAAAATGCTGCTCGGGCAACATCTTCTCCAAGCGCAACACATCCCCTTTTTGCACCTCCGGCAGGGGTGCCCCCTCGCTGTGCTCTTCGTCTTCGTCCTTGCTCTCCTCGTACACCGACTGATAGCCCGCGAACTTCAACACCGACCCTTGGGCGCGATACAAATAGGGCCCATTGCCAATGTCGATCCGCGTCTGATCGAAGCGCGCCGCCGCCATCTGGCTCGCCACGAAACGCTGCCAGATCAAGCGGTAGAGCTTGTACTGCTCGTCCGTCAGGTACTTCTTCACCCGCTCTGGCGTGTAGGTCACCTGGGTCGGGCGAATCGCCTCGTGGGCATCCTGCGCCCCCTTCTTGGTCGCAAATTTCCGCGGCGCCTCGGGCAAATACTTCGCCCCGAAGGCCTCCGTCACGAAGGCCCGGCACTGACCGATGGAGTCGGGCGACACCCGCACCGAGTCGGTACGCATATAGGTGATCAAACCCACGGCGCCTTCCGCACCGATCTCGATCCCCTCGTACAAGCGCTGGGCCACGCTCATGGTGCGCTTGGCCGTGAAGCGCAGCTTGCGCGCCGCCTCCTGCTGCAACTTCGACGTCGTGAAAGGCGCCATGGGCTGCCGCAAGCGCTCCCGGGTCACCACCTCCTTGACCACCCACGCCGCCGCCTCGCTCTGGGCCACCACGGCGTGCGCCTCCTCACCCGTGCTCAGCTCCGCCTTCTGCCGCTTGATCTGGGTCAGGCTCGCCCAAAAGGATGGCGGCTCCGTCGCCGCGAGCAGCGCCTTCACCGTCCAGTACTCTGTCGACTCGAAGGCCTGGATCTCCCGCTCCCGGTCCACGATGAGGCGCACCGCCACGGACTGCACCCGCCCGGCCGACAGCCCGCGCCGCACCTTCTCCCACAGCAGTGGGCTGATCTGATAGCCCACCAGACGGTCGAGAATGCGCCGCGCCTGCTGGCTCTCGTACAGACCCTTGTTGATCTGCGTCGGCCGCGCCAGCGCCTCGTTCACCCCTTTCTTGGTGATCTCGTTGATCAGCACCCGATAGGTATTCGGCGCCTTGCCCTTGAAGTGGCCAATCTCCTCGGCAATGTGCCACGCAATCGCCTCACCCTCCCGATCCGGGTCAGGGGCCAGGTAGATGGCGTCGGCATCCTTGGCCAAGCGCTTGATCGTACTGAGTACCTTGGTCTTGCCAGGGATGGTCACATAGTGCGGCGCAAAATCCGCCTCGATATCGACACCCAGCGTGCTCTTCGGCAGATCCTTGATATGCCCCACTGACGCCGTCACCTCGAAACCATCACCTAAATACCGCTTGATGGTCTTGGCCTTGGCCGGCGACTCCACAACTACCAGTGACTTCCCCATCACAACCTATTCTGGGCTACGAACGCGTCGACTTTCCTTTCGCCAAACCCCACGAAAACACGGAAACAACACGCCGCGAGACTTGGCAACAGCCCCCGAGTGTCTAACCCATCCCGCACATGCGGTCTACTCTCCACAGCAAAATGACCACCCGCGTGGCGCCCTCTGCCGCAGCACATCACCCACTCAAAGGCTTGGTTGTAATAGCGGGGACAGGATTCGAACCTGCGACCTTCGGGTTATGAGCCCGACGAGCTACCTGGCTGCTCCACCCCGCAGCACGCGCATCGCCATTGGCCCTTCGACCCTCTGGTCCTTGGCCCGCAACGGCAAAATGCGCAAACACCGCAAACGCGAACACTCATAGCGGAGACAGGATTCGAACCTGCGACCTTCGGGTTATGAGCCCGACGAGCTACCTGGCTGCTCCACCCCGCAACAAAGTCGCCACACCCTGAGGCCTGGCGAAGCGTTCGCGTTTGCGGTGTATAGCGGGGACAGGATTCGAACCTGCGACCTTCGGGTTATGAGCCCGACGAGCTACCTGGCTGCTCCACCCCGCATCACCCGGCGCCACCACTGTAGCGAACAGCGGCCGCGACCGACGAAGGCGGAATATGCACCTGCCACTTTGGCCTGTCAAGGGATAATTTTTTTCTTCTGGCCACCACCCTCGCAAATCGCAGCGCCAATCCACTCCTACGCCTCAGCCTCTCTCCTCGGCCCGACCACCGCGGCCCCACCCTGCCACCGACGGACGCCCTGGCCCAAAACCCGGCGACTGCGCTAGGCTCCCCGCGCGACCAGGCGCTCGCTCCCCGCCACCCCTGACACCGCCCAAGGGGCACCATGACCTACCTCCAAAGCGAAGCCCTCACCCCCGCCGCCTATCTCGCCCGCCACCAGCGCTTCACCCTCGAGGTGCAGCGCGGCGACCATCAGCACGCTGCCTACGTCGCCAACCCCGGGCGCATGCACGAGCTCCTCTTGCCCGGCGTCACGGTCCACCTCGCGCCGCGTCCCCTGCGCAAGCTCCCCTGGGAAGCCCTGGCCCTCTCCTGGCACGCCCGCTGGCCAGGGGACCGACCGCGGGCCGTCTACCTCTGCACCCCCCAGATCAACACCCTCGCCGCAGCCCTCCTCCAAGCCGACCTCGTCCCGGCCCTCGCCGGCTACCACATCGAACGCGCCGAAGTCCCCCTCGGCCACGCCCGCTACGACTTCCTCCTCCGCAACGACCGCGGCCACCGCCGCCTCCTCGAGGTCAAATCGGTGACCCTGGTCGAAGAAGGCCTCGCCATGTTCCCCGACGCCACCACCGCCCGCGGCCTCCGCCACATCGCAGGCCTCAGCCAGGCAGAGCTTCCCGCCACCCTGTGGTTCATCGCCCAAGGCCCAGCGCAACACTTCCTCCCCGATCTCCACAACGATCTGGCCTTTGCCCGCGCCCTCGACGCCGCCCGTGGGGATCTCGACATCATCGCCTGCGCCCTGAACCCAACCCTCGACGCCGGGCGCCTCCACTTCGCCACCCCGCCGCGCTGGCTGCACTGCCCCTGGGAGCGCCTCCACCCCGGCCTCGACGATCGCGGCCTCTACCTCCTCCACCTCGACGTGGCCACGCCCCAAGGGATCGCCCTGGCAACCCAAGGCCACCGGGTTCTCGCCCCAGGACACTACATTTATGTAGGCTGCGCCCAGCACCAGCTCAGCGCCACCATGGCCAAAGACCTGCGCCAGCGTCAGCACCTGCGCAGCCCCATCGACGCCCTCCGCCAACACGCCCAGCGCGCCCGGGCCTTCGCCATCCGCGGCATCACCGACGCCTGCGCCCTCGCTCGAGACCTGGCCACTCTGGGCACGACGCGCCTGGACCTTGGCCCCGAGCCCTGCCCCTGCGGGGGCCACCTCTTCTGGGCTGGTCCTGACGATCCCGTCCCCACCGCCCCCTACCAACGGCTCCTCACCCAATGGCGGCATCAACGCTGCTTTGCCCCTTGACCTGCGGCAGCAGCACGCCATCATCATGCTGTCTAGAGACCTGCCCCGCCACGCCTTTCAGGGAGTGCCATGGCTGCTGTGAACGCGTTCGCCTTCTCCTGCTCGCTCCTGTGCGCCTGTGCCCTTTTTCTCCCAGCGCCTGTCCACGGCCAAGATCTTTGTAGCAGTGACTGCACCATCGCCTTGGAGCTCGACAGCCACTGCGATCCCACAAGCCGCCAGCGCTGGGAGGAGCAGGCCCCGCTGCAGGTGTGGATGCGCTGCAGCGGAGCTTGCTGCTTGCCTGGGCTCGACCCTGCCTGCCACCGCCAACACATCTTGGTCAGCGCCTCGAGCCTGCACCTCCAGCGTCAAGAACAGGGGCGTTGGACAGAAGTGCCCGTGGAGTTCGCGCGCAGCGACGCCACCTGTGGGCCGTGGGCGGCCTTCGTGAGTGAAGAAGCCTTGCCACCAGGTGACTACCTCCTCTTCGGGCTGTCCTTCAGCGTCGCAGGCGCCCAGCCCAGCGACCTCACCCGCGCCCCTCCCGCTGCCGCAGACCCTCTCCCCTCACGACGCTCGCGCGGTCTGGGCGATGGCATCTGGATCGATCCGCTCGACAACCCCTTCTATTTCGAGTGGAGCCTCGCCGCTGGTGGCGGTTTCGCCGAAGCCAACACCAGCTTCTTCGGCTCCTCTGCCAACGACGCCCCCCCCCGCAACCTGGGAGGCTCCTGGGGCACCACCCTCGCCCTGGGCTTTCGCTACCAACGGCCAGCGGCCCAGACTCGCGCTGGCGGCGAAGCCCTCGCCACCCTGGGCGCCATCGCCCTCGACGCCTTCATCGGCAATCAATTTGGCCTCGATCTCAACCTCAGCCTGAGCCGCAACTACGGTCAGTGGCTGACCTGGATCGGCCTCATGCCCATCATCCGCAGCGTCTACACCGACAACCAACATGACGACTTTAGCCAATGGCGCTTTCCCGGCCTCTTGTCAGTGCTCCTCCCCGGCGCTGGCGTCGCCCTGCGCTCCCAAGACGACCTCGCCCCGTGGATAGGTTGGTCCCTGGCCTGCGCCGTATTGCTGAACCACGATTTCGGCATCGAGCTCCGCTTCGAACCGCGCTTCATCATCGACGACGCCAACGCCCTATATCAGCTCCATGTCGGCCTGGGGCTCTTACACCGCTGGCTGCATTGAGGCCGGTCCCCAAGGCCTGCTCTGGGATCCACCTCCCCGAGCCCAGCGCGGGCCACGCCAGCAGGCGCGGCCCGACCTTTCAGCAACCGGGTCGCTCACAGGCCAAAGACGCCCGGGTTCATGATGCCCTGCGGGTCGAGCTCGCCCTTCAGCGCGCGCAACATCCCCATGGCGGGGGCACCGAGCTGCCCTGGGAGGCGCGGCGCAAAAAGGCGCCCGACGCCGTGATGGTGTGAGAGGGCGCCGCCTGCCGCCACGATGGCATCGACGATCTCCCCGTGCATGGCCTTGAAGGCGCCCAGCTCATCGGCGTCCAGCGCCGGCGCCATGAAGATGAAGTAGAGGTTGGCACCAGCTTCGTAGGCGTGGGAGATATGGCTCATGCACACCCGCCGCGGCACCGACTTGACCACGCGCCGCACCTGCTGCCACAGCTCAGGCAGCCGCGACCACGGGGCGATGGTCTCCAAGGTGTCGATGATCACCCCGCGGTCCATCAAGTCATCCCGCAGGTAGGGATCCATGAAGCGCCGCTTGCGCCAGGCGCGCAGGGGCTTTCCTCCCGTCGGCAGTCCGCCCAGGCTCAAGGCCATGCCGTGGGCCAAAGTCGCCGCGTGCAGGGCCATCGACGGCTCACCCTCGGTCGCCGCGATGACCAAGACCCGCTCATGCGGCTTGTAGCCCAAGGCGCGCAAGCTCTGGTCGATGGCGCCTCCGGCCATCCCGTCCAGCAACAGGGCGATCTCCGTCTCCTCGGGATCCGAGAGCCGGCACACCCCGGGGCGCAGCCCCGCCTGGACCATCCGCCGGATGAAGGTGAGGCCCTTGTCCATGCTGCGAAAGAAAAAGCACAGCGGCAACTGGCCGCGGCGATAGCGCGGCGCCACCTGCAAGGTCACCTCGGAGATCACGCCAAAGGCGCCCTCCGAGCCAATGAGTGCCTGGCGCAGATCAGGCCCCATGGCCGCGCGCGCATAGGGTGGCGTCGCCACGATCCCCCGCGGCGTCACACAGCGCAAGGCCAGCACCCGGTCCTCGATCTTGCCGTAATGGGTCGACTGCTGCCCCGCACCGCGCGCCGCGACCCACCCTCCTACGGTCGAAAACTCGAAGGACTGCGGGAAATGGCCGCAGGTCAAATCCACCTGGTTGAGCTGCTTCTCCAGCGCCGGGCCGCTCAGGCCCGCCTGCACCACAGCGCTCAGATCCTGGGTCCGCACCTCCCGCACCCGGTGCATGTGGGTCGTCAGGTCCACCACCACTGACCCGGCCAGCTCCAGGCCCTGGGTCACGGAGCTGCGCCCACCAGAAGGCACCACGGGCAAGCCCTCGGCCTCACAGAAGCCCAGCAGCGCCACCAGATCCGCCTCATCCCGCGGTCGCACCACCGCCGCCGGCACGTTCTCGAGCTGCCCCAGGCGCAGCCGCAACAAATCGACGTAGGTGGATCCATAGGTAAAAGCAGCACGCGAGCTCCCATCCACGGCCACGTTTTCTTCACCCAGCATGGCCTGCAAGCGCGTCTGTTGCGCTGCCGTCAGGGTCGTCTCGGCCGGCAGCCGCACCGGATCCAGACCCGGCCGCCGTGGCTGGCGCTGCGCCTCCTCGGAGAGCCCCAACCAGGCCTCGACGAAGCGCGTCAAGCGCGCGTCGATGGGGTAGAAGAATTGCGGATCGCCCCACTTGAACAGTGTCCGCCATGACCCTTTCGGCACGTTGCGAATCTGCATGACAACCCTACGGCGAGCCCTCGGGCAGAGCCTCGATGGCATGTCGGAGAAAAGCCGCACTCTCTTCGGGCACCGCGGCGTTGATGAACATCCCGCTGCCCAGCTCGAAGCCAGCCGCCCGGCTCAGACGCGGCACGATGGTCAAGTACCAATGAAAATGCTGCTCAGCGCAAGTGCGCGGTGCCGAACGGATCACGTAGTTGTAGTCGGGGTAGCTCAGGCTCTGCCCCATGGCGCCCACCACCCGGCCCAGCACCCGCGCCAAATCCTGCAGCTCGGCGTCGGCGATCGCACCAAATCGCGCCATGTGGCGCCGCGGAAAAATCCAGGTGTGGAAAGTCGACAGCGCCGCATAGGGGATGAACGCCACGAAGTGCTCCGTCGCCAGCAACACGCGCACCCCGTCGCTCAGCTCCTCGGCCAACATCTGGCAGCCCAAACACACCCCATGCTGCGCGTGGTATTCCTCCATGATCCGCACCCGCTCCCGCACCTGATTCGACACCACGGGCGTCGCGATGAGCTGGGAGTGGGGATGCACCAAGGACGAACCCGCACGCTCCCCTTGGTTTTTGAAAATGAGCACCTGCTGGATCCGCGCGTCCGCAGCGCACGCCTGGTAACGGGCCCGATAGGTCGCCAACATCTCCGTCATCGCCGCGTCACTGAGCGCGCCTACGCTCAAGTCGTGCCGCGGCGAGTCGATGATCACCTCATGGAAGCCAAAACCGTCGACGGCGATCTTCAAGCCGTCGTGACGGTACTGCGCGTGCGCCACCTCAGCCGACAAGGCCGGAAACTTGTTGGCCACCACCCGGGTCTGCCAGCTCCCGTCCGCCCCCGAACGGCGCAGGCTCTCCTGTGGGCTCAGCGCCTCATTGCCAGGACAAAAGGGACACGTCTCTACCCACGCCGGCAGGGGCCCCGGGGCGACGGGCCAACGAAAATCGCTCGGCCTGAACGAGCGCTCCTTGCTGATGATCACCCACTCGTTGGTGATGACGTTCAACCGCAGCTCCGGCATGCATCCCCGCTACGACTAGGACAGGCCTCGCGCCCGTCATGCCCACACATCTCTGCCAGCACCGAGACCCACCCAGCCTGGCTGGGCGCACTCTAGATCATTGTCGGGGTAGAGTTGTAGCCACATTTGATCTTTTCTTCCCCGTGAAGCGCCCTGAAGCGCTGGAGCCCAAGGCGCGCGCCCGCTCTGTGCCGCCGCCGCAGCGCCCAACGCCCTCTTGCCACCGGGCGATCACCACGTCGCCGCCTCCACCCGAACGCCGAAGCCAACGCTCCGTCCACGCTCGCTTGCAGAAAAACCATCAATGCCACTAAAAAAGCGAAGGCCTTTAGTCGAACACAGGAGAGGCAATGACGGCAACGACAGGTACCAACAAGACACTCAAGGAGCTGGCCATCGGCTATTTTCGCGACTTCAAGGTCCTGAAAGAGACCCGCTCCGAATATTGGGGCATGCAGGGGATCAACTTCCTCGACTGTGTCTTCTATTTCGCGATGTTGACCATCGCCGCCATCTTCCTCTCCAACGACTTCAACATGAGCGACAAGGAGGCGGGCTACGTCATCACCGCCTTCACCTCGGCCACGACCATCTTCCTCTTCATCTCGGGCATGATCACCGACTGGCTCGGGATCCGCCGCTCCCTCTACCTCGCCCTGACCTCCTTGCTGGTCTTGCGCGGCGTCGTCGCGTACGTCGGCCTCTACCCGGACACCCCCTACGCCGGCTGGATCGTCGCCGTCTCCCTCTTCCTCATGGCGCCTTTCATGGGGATGCTCCAGACGGTCTTCCAGGCCGCCAACAAGCGCTTCACCACCAAACGCTCCCGCAGCGCCGGCTTCAACCTCTGGTATCTCTTCATGAACGTCGGCGCCGCTGGCGGTGGCTTCCTCATCGACATCATCCGCAAAGGCTTGGGCGTGGCCAACGCCCACATCTTCAGCTTCGGCGTCGTCTCGGCCGTCCTCTGCCTGGTCTTCACGGTCCTCTTCATCCGCCGCGAGGAGCAGCTCCGCATCGGCGCCGAAGATGAGGCCGAGGCCGCAGAGGCGGCTGCCAAAGAGAAAGCCAACCCCACCCCCAAAAAGAACCCCTTGCAGATCGCCAAAGCCGTCCTCTCAGAGAGCGTCTTCTGGCGCTTCCTCTTGCTCGTGGCGGCCCTCCTCGGCGTCCGTGCCGTCTTCGCCTACATGTACCTCCTCATGCCCAAGTACTGGGAGCGGGTCATCGGCGAGGACGCCGCCATTGGCGTCCTCACCGCCATCAACCCCATCTTGATCATCGTCGGCCTCATCCTCTTCATCCCCCTCTGCAACCGCTTCAACATCTATAAGATGCTGGTCTACGGAGCACTCATCTCGGGCATCTCCCTCTTCTTCCTGGTCATCCCCTCCTTTGGCACCTTCACCTACGTCACCTCCATCATGTGCCTGGTCTTGCTCTCCATTGGTGAGATCATCTGGTCGCCCAAGCTCTCGGAGTACACCGCCGCCATCGCACCCGAGGGACAGGAGGGCACCTACCTCGGCCTCTCCATGGTCCCGTGGTTTTTGGCCAAGACCGTCGTCTCCCTCTTCTCGGGCCACATGCTCGTGCGCTGGGTACCCACGGACATCGGCGACCAACTCCGCGCCGGAACGGTCTCCTTCTGGGATTCGCCCAGCGCCATGTGGCTCATCCTCGCCAGCGTCGCCGTCGGTGGCCCGGTGATCGGCATCATTTTCCGCCGCTTCTTCACCAAGGGCGCGCGCTGGGATGCCACGGACAAGCGCGAAGCCACGCACTAGTCCTGTTCTAGG
>Ga0334884_1002466_pt1 | contig 23399 bp, 14 predicted proteins | sample GraSluR1_MG_7_FD_207215 | JGI IMG/M metagenome (GOLD analysis project Ga0334884, IMG submission 207215) | Sludge microbial communities from methane-producing bioreactor in Wageningen University, Netherlands - Granular Sludge_12_05 R1 | ecosystem: Engineered > Bioreactor > Anaerobic >...
CGGACTGACTTCATCTCTCGCTTCATCATAAGCAGATGAACGGCCACGGCAAACACGTAATTGCGTCTCGTTTGTGTCTTGCATTACCGGCGCGATTCTCCTAGGTTTCGCACTCATCGAATCGGTTTCAACCCGCATAAAAACAGGAGATGCAACATGTCAGAGATTATTGATGTCATTGGCCGTGAAATTCTGGATTCCCGCGGCAATCCGACCGTCGAAGTCGAAGTCTGTCTCGCCACGGGCGATATAGGCCGCGCCGCCGTCCCCTCTGGCGCCTCTACGGGCGAAAACGAAGCCGTTGAGTTGCGAGACGGCGACAAGAAACGCTACCTCGGCAAGGGCGTCCAGAAGGCTGTCAAAAACGTCAACGAAGTCATCCTGCCGGAAATCATCGGGATGGATGCGCTGGACCAGACCGCACTCGATCAGGCGCTGATCGCGCTCGACGGCACGGAGACCAAGAAGAAGCTTGGCGCCAACGCGATCCTCGGCGTCTCGCTCGCGACCGCGCACGCGGCCGCCAACTACCTCGGCCTGCCACTCTTCCGCTACATCGGCGGCACCAATGCCAAGACGCTTCCCATCCCCATGATGAACGTCATGAACGGTGGAGCGCACTCGGACGCTCCGGTGGACGTGCAGGAGTTCATGATCGTGCCCCGCGGCGCACCGAGTTTCTGCGAAGGCCTGCGCATGGGCACCGAGGTTTTCCACGCTCTCAAAAGCGTGCTGAAAAAGAAGGGCCTTAGCACCGCCGTCGGCGATGAAGGCGGTTTCGCCCCGAACCTCGCGAGTAACGTTGCGGCGCTCGACGCCATCATGGAGGCAATCGTCGTCGCCGGGTACAAGCCTGGCAAAGACGTGTTCATCGCGCTCGATCCCGCGGCCAGCGAGTTCTACGACACGAAGAAAAAGAAATACGTCTTCAAGAAGAGCGACAAGTCCGAGAAGAACGCCGACAAGATGGTGGACTTCTGGGAGAACTGGGTGAAGAAGTACCCGATCGTAAGCATCGAGGACGGCATGGCCGAGAGCGACTGGGAAGGCTGGAAGCTGATGACAGAGCGGCTGGGCGACAAGATCCAGCTAGTCGGTGATGATCTGTTTGTCACCAACACGAAGTTTCTCAAGAAGGGCATTGATATGGGCGTCGCGAATTCGATCCTGATCAAGGTCAACCAGATCGGCACCCTGACGGAAACGCTGGATGCCATCGAGATGGCCAAGACCGCAGGCTACACCTCCGTGATCAGCCATCGTTCCGGTGAGACGGAAGATGCGACCATCGCCGATATCGCAGTCGCCACCAATGCCGGCCAGATCAAGACCGGCTCATTGAGCCGCACGGACCGCATCTGCAAATACAACCAGTTGCTGCGCATCGAGCAGCTCCTGGGTGACGTGGCGCGGTACGGCTGCTGATACGACTACTCATAAAATGCGCGAAAATGGTTGATGGCTTGCGCCATCAACCATTTTCCATTTCCGGTTGAACGATTGTGAGGCGCAGGGATACACTGGTATCGGTGTTCTTATGAATATCTGGGTAATGATTTATAGATTCGGCTGGATTGCCATCGGCGTATTGCTGGTGGTCCTGGGCATCTCTATTTTCGTGCCGCAGATACAGCACCACCAGGAATTAAGGCGCAAAGAGGCCGTGCTGCAGGAGGAGATCCGGATGGAAGAAGAAATCCTCCGTCACCTCAAGGAACAACAGGACCGGCTGCGTTCCGATCCGCGATTCGTGGAAAAGGTTGCCCGCGAAGAATTCGGCTATGTCCGGCCGGGCGAAACCGTGTTCAAGTTCGTTGACCAGGAACGTCCAACCAACCGGATGGCACGTTGAAACTGGAAATAGACAAGTCGTTCCGCTCGCGCGAGTGCCCATCCTGTGGCTGCGAAATCCCGGTCAATAACAACCGCTGCCCGATCTGCAACTATGAATTTCCAGTGCCTACGCATACACAGGTCGGACTCCGTATCGGAGGGGCTTTGATCATGCTGGCCCTCCTGGCCATCATGCTTTCCAGGTGCTGAAGGGCTTCGCATCTTCCGACCTGTGCGGTCGGGCATGAATCAGGTTATCCTCGACGCTTGATCACGATTTGCCGCTTCGGCGGCTCCATCTCCTCGAAGACTTTGCTGATGTCTATCCGCACGGTCGCACCCTTCAACACTTCTTCCTCCATATCCACGTCATCACCAATTACGGGCTGATTTTCCTCGCGTGCGGCGGCTCGCGCCGCTGCCGCGCTGGAGGATTCAAGGGGAACGGTAATGAGTGTTGAGCAGGTCGGACACGATACGTGGTATCCCGCCATGGCTGCCGGCGCATCAATATTCTGGTTGCAGTGTGAGCAGTCGAAATTGATGAATTGTTCCTCTGCCGGCTCTGGCGCAGGCGGAGGTGGCGCCGACTTCTGGGGACTGGGAGAGGCCGGTGGAGCAGATTTCTGAGAGGCTGGCGGTGTTGATCGCTGAGACGCAGGTGCAAAGGGGCTCTCACGCGATGTCATCGTCTTCGCCAGGCTTTCAAGCCGCGTCTTCAAGGTATCCGACAATTCACCGTGCAGGCGCTTCTGGCGATTCAAGTCTTCTCGAAGGTCGGAAGCCTTTACCAAGGCAACAATGCCCAGCAGAAGCGCAACCAGCGACACCACAAGAGCGATAATACCCACCATAACAAATGACCCCTTTCCGGCCCTAGCATACACACATATTGAAATACTGTTGAGTAAATCAGTCCGAATCAAGCAGTACTTGGACACAAAATCCACGTTTAATTAATAATTAGTTATTGTAATCGGTTGCAGATCTGGCAATCTATTTGTCATGATGAACTCTGTAAAAACACCCTTTCCTGCATACGCTGCTCGACTCCTGTTTCTGCACGTTTGCTTGTTCGTGGCCGGATGCGGAAGATTCATTCCTCCGCGCTTCGCGAAACGCGTTCCGCCCCCGCGCCGCTGGGCGACTTCGGCGCAATGGACAACCAACAGCGGCAAAGGCAGCTCGGCCGCTATGACTGACGAGTTCCTCGATGGAAGACAAGCCGTTCGCATTGATTACAAAATGCCGAAATCAGGTCATGGGTATGTCGAGTTCATCCGCGATATCCACGAAGGCGTGGATCCGCACATCACCCCCCTTGCGTTCGACATCAAGGCGAAGGGCATAGGCGGCCTTGAAATCAAGTTGATTGATAGCGATGGATCGGTTTATGGACGAACGCTTCCTTTGGAAAATGAATTCAATGATTGGACATCGGTTGTAATGGATATGAGTACTGTCGAATATTGGTGGGGCGGCGAGAATGCAACGTTTGAGAACTTCGCAAAACTGATGGTGGTTCCTGCCGGCGAAGGCGGTCGCGGAACGATCTGGCTGTCCGAGGTCGGACCCGCTCCGGCGGGAACGCCCCCTACCCTGTCTCCGGCCGGACCGCAACTGGACCCGGACAGAGAATTGCCCGGTTTCGGAGTCCGGCAGCGCCGCGACGCTGTTCTTGCTCCGGAAGAACCACTGGTGCTCGAATGGCTCAAGCACGTCCAGGACACGAGCACATCTGCAAAGAATCTTCTCGGAACACTGGAGGACAAGGAAATCCAGACCTTCAACAACGCGCTCGCCGCCATGGCTTTCCTGGTCAAGGGGGAGCGTGAGCGAGCGGAGCGAATTCTGGATTTCTTCGCCGGCGCGACCGATCGGGATAACACGGAACAATTCCGCCAGAACCTCTTTTATAATGGCGAAGCGCGCGGATTCTTCCAGAATGCACATCCGGTGGAGAAGGACGGACAGGTCTTGTTTTACGCGGACAAGGAAAGCGACCGATGGATGGGCGACATGGTGTGGCTGATGTACACCTACCTGTACTACGACAAGCTTTACGGATCGGGCCGGTACAGCGAAATCGAACAGCTCATGACGGACCTCGTCCTTTCATGGTTCAAGGAAACGGATGAGGGACGCGGCGGGTACGTTCAACACGGATGGCGCAAGGGCGATGTACGGTTGCACGAAGATCACGGTCACCACGAAGGCAACATTGACTGTTATGCATTCTTCCGCCTGCTGGGCATGGGAGATCATGCACGCAAGGTCCGGCATTGGCTCGAGAGCCAGCTCAAAGGCAGCAATCTCCCGCTCGATCTCTATACGTGGCGCGCCCTGGCCTACGCGCCCGAGGGCGCTGAATTACTCGACGTGCCGGATTTCGATCTCCGGTTCCGCAAGACGGTCGAGTTCAACGGCAAAACCGTGGTCGGCGTATTCCATTCGCCCAACGCTCTGGTGAACAACATCTGGGTGGACGGCGTCGGTCACATCGCCTGCGCGTATTTTGCGGTCGGCAATCATGAGCGCGGAAATTTCTACGCCAACCAGATGGACCTGATGATCGTGAACCGCAACCTCGACGGCCGCGAACTCAAGGCCGTCCCCTATGTGCTGAACGCGGAAGGTGGATTCACCGGGTGGGACATTCGTAAGGGCAGCGTTTCGCCTTCCGCCTGGTATCTCTTCGCAAAGAACCGCTTCAACCCGATGCTCATCGAGACCGCGGAAAAGAAATAATTCGCGTTTTTCCGTGCAATTTAATGCAATCTACACGAGACTTGGATAGAGCTATTTACTCCCAATGCCATGCCGTGTATTTATTTACGACAAGGACTGGGACCGTGCCCATTTCTTGTGATGGGAGGGCACGATAAAGTTGTATGCCGTTATGATGTACCGGTGGGCCACAGTTGTATTCGTGTCTTTAACGTTTTGTTTTTTTGCCCAGGCGCACGAGACAATCGTAACGATTGATCCTTCGATCACCTATCAGGAGATCGAGGGCTTCGGCGCATCGCTAACCGACTCTTCCGCGTGGCTGATCCAGAACAAGCTTTCACCTGCCGCGCGAAGCAATCTGCTGATTCACCTCTTCTGCCCTACCAACGGCGCCGGCCTGAATTTCCTGCGCCAGCCCGTCGGATCATCAGACTTCCGCCTGCAGGACTATACCTATGACGATATGCCCTTCGGACAAACCGATTATGGGCTGACCAACTTTTCCATCGCCTACGATGAATCGTACATCATTCCGCTTCTCCAGAAGATCGCCACGCTGAATACGAACCTGAAAATCATGGCGTCATCCTGGAGCCCCCCGGCATGGATGAAGAACGGCGGTGACCTCTATTCCGGTACGCTGAAAACCAATGCATATGGAGTCTATGCCGCCTACCTCCGCAAGTTCATCCATGCCTACACGGCGCATGGATTGCCTATCCATTCGCTGACCCTGCAGAACGAGCCGCTCTACGAACCGAACACGTATGCCGGCTCATACATGGCGGCGTCCAACCAGATTGAATTGATCAAGCGCGTAGGTAGTGATTTCGCGACCAACGCCATCGCGACAAAGATCCTCGTCTATGATCACAACTGGGACCAGTTCAACTATCCTATTACCGTGCTGAACGATGCCGGCGCCGCGGCTTATGCCGCCGGCTCCGCCTTTCACGGTTATGCGGGTGATGTCTCCGTTCAATCGCTCGTTCGGGATGCGCATCCAACCAAGGACATCTATTTCACCGAATGCTCCTCGGGTTCATGGTCCGGCAGCTTCTCCAATTCTCTACTCTGGGATGCGCAAACCTTAATCATCGGTTCACTGCGCCACTGGTCCAAGACCGTGATCAAGTGGAACCTCGCGCTCGATCAGAACGGCGGACCGAAAATCGCCGGAGGTTGCAGTACCTGCCGCGGCCTGGTGACGATCAACACCAACACTTCCGTTATCACCACAAACTCGGAATATTATGCGCTGGGTCACGCAAGCCGCTTCCTGCGTCCCGGCGCGCGGCGCATCGAGGCCTCCGAGACCGCGATCGGAGGCCCTTACACGGTGGCCTTTGTGAATCCAGACACCTCCATGGTCGCGATTGCCTGCAACCCGAATACTTCATCACGCGACTTCACCTTCCGCTGGTCCGGCCAATCCTTCACGTACACTTTGCCCGCAAAAAGCGTCGCCACCTTTACCTGGCCAAACACGGCCGGCGCAACGGTCGAGGTCTGGTTGACGACGGGCGACATGGCCAACCTTCTGAAGAAGCAAACCGTTGACCTGAAATTCCACCCAATCTCATTTGAATGGAAAGGACGCACCTGGAACGTTCGCGATACGCTGGGCGATCCGGATGAAAACCAATGGTCTGCCCAATGCGTGAATGTGGACGGTAACGACTACCTCCGGTTGTCTGTCAAAAATATCGGTGACACATGGTATTGTGGCGGCGTTGAATCGGCCGATTCGCTCGGTCATGGCGTGTATCGCTGGCAGACCGTCGGGCGCCCCGATCTACTCGACTCGAATGTAGTCGCAGGCCTTGGAACGCACAGCCCCTCTCTCCCCGGCCTGGACATCGAGTTCACACGTGCCTATGTGGATGCTCCCACAAACCTATTCTATACCGTGCAGCCCTACTACATCTCCGGGCATCGCAACGAAGGAGCGCACTCATTCACCGGCTCGCTCACCACGCATGAGTTCCGATGGGCTCCGCGCCAGGTGCAGTATCGGAGCTGGTACGGGCACACAGATGCGCCCGCTTCGACCAGCGCGTTGATCTCGGCATGGACTTACGAAGGCGACGACATACCGCCCGACACCAATGAAGTGGTTCGCATGATGATGTGGATGTTCAACGGCCAGTCGCCGCTATCCAGCCAGGAACTCGTGCTGGCCGACTTCTGCTATGAACCGGTTTCAGGCACGTTTGTTTCCGACGATTTCGAGGATGGCACACTCAGCAATATCTGGGTGCGATACAACGATCCCGGCAGCACCCGCATCGTTGAATCCGGCGGACGGCTCCAGGTGACTCCGGCGGCGTCGGACGACGACTCGCTCGGGGTGCGCACGGATACGCCACTTTCATGGGGCGACGACGGAATGAGCTACCTGTTTTCGGCTCATCTCGCCACCATCTCCGTCGCTTTGGCGCGTAGCAGCGGCGGCGCGGATGCCTGGGCTTATCATGCACTGATTCAAGGGCCAGGGACTGCACTTGATCCTTATGCGGCGTCCAACGCGGCTATTCTCCGCGCGGGATACGATGCCTCGGCCGATCAGCTTACGGTTGAGTTTTTGACCAAGCGGTCAAGTCCCGGAACATGGGGCAACTCTCGCTATATCGGAACGATTTCAAGCGCTTCGTCCTTCTTTAACAACTCAGGCATCGAACTGCGCTTCTCGCTCGTTTATTCGAATTATTCGGTCGCCGCGCTCTACCAGGACAATCCAATTTCCATCACAACGGTGTCCGGCAGCAGCACGGGATTGCACAGCTTAAGTGAACTGCTGTTCTCCGGCCACTATTGCGTCGGCGCGCAGAATCATGAGAACGGTCGCGGCGCGGCACAATGGGAGGAGGTCGCGGCGCGAGCTGTGGCAGAACTGCCTTCTACGGCCGGCGGAAACGGTGAAGAGGGTCCCGGGACGACGGTTATTCAGCTGGGCAACGGCAGCGGCGCAAGCACATGGAACGCTCCGCTTGACTCCACTTATACGCGGCATCGTGCCCAGGTGCTGTATCGCCGCGACGATATCGGACGCTCCGGACCCATCACGCAGTTGCTCATAAACGTGCTCAGCGCGCCCGACATCACCATAGATCGCTACACGATTCGGATGCGTCACACCACACAGGAAACGGTGGCCGCCTCGTTCCTGAACAGCGGTTGGACAACCGTACATGTCTCCAACGTTTCCATGCCGTCCGGAACGCGCGGTTGGTACGGGTTCGGTTTTTCGACATCCTTCGTCTACGATGCGCGCAGCAACCTGCTGGTGGATTTTGTATTCGACAACTCGCCGTACAAGGATAATTCGCCGGTTCCTGCCGCATCCTATTCTCCAACCGACTACAAAGCCTGCTTTGTGGTCAGCGCCGACCGTAACGACCCGTTCACATGGACCACGCCCCCTGGCGGAAAGAAATACACTTATAATGGGAACCGCATCATTGATATCCGCCTGGCCTTTCCCTACGAGCCGCCACCGCCTCTCGGTGACAACTTGAGTTTTGAAGACGGCGCGGAAGGCTTTATCACCAACGTCCCTTCATGGAGCGTCAAGGGCTCGGTTTACGCTGGAGCCATTCGCTCAAGCTCGGCCATCCATGGCCGTCAATCGCTCAAGCTGTGGAAAGGTGAAGGAACCGGAGATCAATCACTTTACCAGGCCATAAAATATTTTGCTGCCAGTAATCAATACAACCTTTCCGGCTATATCCTTTCCGAAAACGGCGAACCCTTTTCGGGTGAAAATGCCTACGGCGCACTGCTTCTTGAATGGTATGGAACGGAAGGTCTTCTCCGGACTGATGAATCCGCGCGCTTCGATGCAAGTTATGCCGGCGGCGTCTGGCATCCGTTCAGCATCTCGGCCGTTCCTCCGGTCGGCACTACGTCAGGCCGTTTTTCCTGCGCGCTTTTCAGCTCGCCGGACCAGGCCGGCAGCTTGTTCTTCGATCGTCTTGCGTTAACCGCCACCCCCGCGTCGCCGGGAAGCGGCGGCATTCCGCTCTCACGAACCTATGCGTTGTTCGACAATTTCAACGACAACACCATGAGCAATATCTGGATCCGGTCCGGGGATTTCGGCGCCACAGTCTTCCAGGAAACGGACGGTTGTTTTCGTATCCGGCCTGGCACCAACTGGCAATGGCAATCGTCCGGCTACGTCTCAGCCTCGCCCATTCCGTGGAGCAACTCCAATGCATGGCATGTCTTCTCCGCCACACTCTCCACTATCAAGGTGGATTCCGTGTCCGGCGGCAATGACATCGAAACGCTTCTTGCGATCTGCTCCGAGCAGGATAATCCGTGGTGGTCGGCGAACTCCGTGGGCTTATACGGCTACTATAATGCGTCTGAAGACAGCATTCACATGCAACTGCTCACAAAAACGAACGCTGCCTCAAGCACGGGAACAGAGCGGTTCAATGGAACGATCATCGGCGTTTCGCGCTACCTGAATGCGACAAACGGACTTCGCATCAGCATCGCCCTCGGTCAAGGACAATACGACCTTCGGTTCAATGACCGCGCAGGACTCCCCGTGCCGGTCGCCGTTAATTTCGGATCTTCCCGAGCCCCGCACAATCTCGGAGAAACAACGACCAACGCTTACTGGTACATCGGGGCGCAAAATGACGACCTGCGGCGAGGGACCGTGTACTGGGACGAAACCGCCATCTATGGCACTCACGCCCCGGCAGTCTCATTCCTGTCCGTCGCCCAGACCTCATCCGACGGAACCGGGATCGTGACGATCTCCAACGAGATATGGGACGTGAACGGCGATTTCTGCCGTCTGGGATTGGAGGGAAGCATCAATAATGGTTCCTCATGGTTCCCCATCTTCGCATCCTCCATCGCGCACACACTTCCTGCAGCCCTTGCTCCTTCGCAAACGGGGATCAATGCCTTCTCCATTCAGACGACGAATAATGCCGGGGTGCTTCAGAGCAATCTCGTTGCATTCACCTGGGACACGAAGGGCGCAGGATTCGATGGCCTGACGCTGACAAACGTCCGCCTGCGCCTGCGCGTGGACGATGGCGATGTCGGATTCGGCCCCATCACCAGTATCGCGTTCGCCGTGGACAATGAAGCCCCCGAATCCGATAGTGCGACAGTCACAGTCGAAGGCGGCGCAACGTGGACACTGAACACTACGCTATCGGCCACGTGGTCCGGATTTGCCGACGCCGGATCAGAGGTTGCCGGTTACTACTATTCGGCAAGCAATCAAGAAGGCACCGATTCGGGATCGTTCATCGCCGACACAAGCGGATTCCTGGCTGACGCCGAAGCCGACGCGACCAACACCTTTTATGTCTGGGCCATGGATATCTACGGCAACATCGGCAGCGCCGCATTTTCGCAGATCATGGTGCTGAGCGAGAGTGGTGATTTTGACAGAGACGGGTACTCCAACGCCGCTGAGTCCATTATCGGGACGGACCCCATGGATGCCGAGTCATGGATGGAGTTACAGCAAGCGATGTTGAGTGGCGAGCACCTGATTGAATGGGAAAGCCTCGTCGGACGCCGCTATTCCGTTTATTACACCGACCGGCTTGGCGACGCGTGGCAACCCGTTGTCACTCACACCAATCTGCCCGGCACCGGCGATCCGATGAGTTATTCCGCGGATCTCCAGAATGTCACATCGCGCTACTACCGGATCGGCATCCGCCTGCCGTGACATGGAATCATGGCCAGAGATTCTTATCCCGTGCGTTAGAAACGAAGGCCGACGTTCCCCGTAATCTGGGTGATCGCAAATTCCGCGTACTTGTCGTATTTCTCACTCAGTGTTTCCTGCGCCTCTTCTGTGCGATGAACTGAATCCAGCGTTGCGTCCGTCCTGATGATCCGATACGTCGCGCCCACAATAAGGTCCACATTGCGATTCAATGGGAGCTCCAGGAAGGCGTCCACCTTGATGTTCAGCCAGTTGAAATCCACATGACGCGTACTCTCAACTCCGAGCACACTTGGCGACCCATTATATCGCATCCACGAGAAATCGCCTTGAAGCACGAAACTGGCTGGCCGGTTCGTCATCGAGCCGAAATCAATCCGCAATTCACCGCCACCGCCGATTTGCGGAACCGCCAACCCCGCCGACCCCGTCCCCTTGCCTTTGACCACGTATTCTTTCGGGGGGACTTCGTAGAGAACGATGCCCTCGGCCGGACCGGCATCCACCTCATAGCTCGCAAATCCGCCGTAGATGCCGAAGTGTACCCAGGGAGATACATGAACGCTGCCAACGCTTACATGAAACGGCGTATATTTGGCCTTGGCTTCAACCAGGAGCGTTTCAATATCCGCCGTAAACTTGGTGCCATCGGGTATCCACATGTATTCGTAGTTTTTCCCGTTATACATCACCTCTTCGAGCCCGATATAATAACCGCGTTGCTTCTTCGGCACCTTGCTGGCCGTTTCCTTCATTTTGGCCACCGCCTCGGAATTGGGATTCGCGTGCATCGCATTCAAGTGAAGCGTGACATACTGCCATTGCTTCTCCATTGTTACACCCAGGGTAAGATAGTTGTCATCGAAGCCAAGCTCTTCGATGGTATAGGCTGAAAGAAAAGCGCTGTAATCCGGAACGCCTGACTGATCGGGATCATACGCGCGACGCGTTTCGCGAACCTCCCCCTTATCGAGCCCGATGTAACCGGCATTGAAGGTTATCGAGAAAGGGTTCTCACTCTTCATATACCGCCCCCCGGAAAACCCATTCGCAAAAGATGACTGAATCAAAACCAGGGACATCAGCACGACGGCTATCACGGCCCGATTGCTCATTCGTTTTCTCCTCATGAAAGGTTTCGCCATTATTTACACTATATTCTTCTGTGACGATAGTGCCATGTTCAGGAATCATGCTTGCTCGGACAGCGGCGCGCCTTTAGCCTGATCCTGAAATGAACACAACGGCGTCGCCCATCATTTCGGCATTGCTCCTGCTGTGTGCTGCGAACAGCAACCTCCTCGCAGAACCGGCATCCCCAAGCCCGGCACGCATTGCGCGGGCCTCCTCGGGGGGGGGCGGCTTCGAGGCAGAACGCGCCATTGACTGCCGTTTCGACACGCGATGGAGCAGCGATTTCTCGGACCCGCAATGGCTGGAAATTGACATGGGCCGTGACGAACATCTCGTCGGACTCCGTCTCTTCTGGGAGGTGGCCTACGCCTCCGCCTACTCAATCCACACATCGCTCGACGGCAAGCAGTGGAAATGCGTATACGAAACGACACACGGCGACGGCGGAGAGGATGATATAGACTTCCCGGGCACGGATGCGCGATACGTGAAAATCGAAGGCCATCGGCGCGGCACAGCCTGGGGTTACTCACTGTTTGAGGTGATTCCGAAAACAGCGGAGCATCCGTGGGGTGAGGACAATCCATCCGGATTTTTCCTTAAAACGAAATGGCGTTTTCAGCACGGCGACGCCGAGAAGAACGGCTCTGAGTATATTGCCTCACATGAATCGTGGGAGCGGCAAGGATATCCCAACAACGGTACGGGAATTTACAGGACCACTTTTTTTGTGCCTTCGGAATGGACCAACGCCAGACCTTTTGTCCGTCTGACCGACGTAAGAGATGAATTCGAATTGCGCATTAATGGACGCGGCGTCGCAAAAGATCATGGCCATCGGCGCGTCCTGCAATACGATGTTTCGGAATTACTGCATTACTACAAGCAGAACGAAGTCGTTATTGAAGTGACAGGGACAAACTCCACAAGCGGCATCCTGGGCTCGATAATTCTCGCGCGGGACGAGAAGAGCTATGAAGAAGGCATGCGGAAGCTGCAGAAATCGGACTCGCGTAAGTTCTATCAGTGGCTTGCGCATATCGAACCCGAGGGCTCATTCCCCTTCTGGCTTACCGGACGACAGGGCTTTTGGACCACGGCAGGTGTGGACGGAGATTTCAAGGAGAGCCTGTTCTGCCAGGATGGAACGATTGAGCCTTACAAATGCTTCTCGATCAGTCCATTTCTCTTCGCAGATGGAACACTGGTAACTCGCGAAGACGCACAAGTTGAGCAACTGCTGGAAAAAGGATTTCTTCCGGTTCCCTCTGTCGTATGGACCACCCACAACCTGATCCTGACCATCACGGCCTTCGGATCCGGCCCTGTCGGATCAACAACTACTTATGTTTTGTACAACATACGAAACCGCAGCACGAATGACGTGAGCGGTTCCCTCTTCCTTGCCGCACGGCCCTTTGAGGTCAATCCCCCTTGGCAATGGGGCGGCTTTACAAGAATGGATCACGTGCGCCGGGAGGGAAATCGCATCCGGATCAACGAATTCTCCCTCGTTCCCGTTTCCGCACCTGACGGCTTCGGCGCAACAGGCGTTCCGGAGGACGACATCCTGAAATATTTAAAGGCCGGACAACTGCCGCGAAACGCCGAATTCCATGATCCGGGCGGCACGGCCACCGCTGCGTTGAAGTACGATTTCAACCTTCAGGCAACCGGAGCGGTCACGCATATCCTCGCCATTCCCCTGCACGCCGGATCCGAGGTTGCTGGTTCGGATGAAGAGGTGGAGGCACTGTTGCAGGATGCTTTGCGCCGCTGGGAAGCCCGCATGCCCTCGATGCGCATTCGCGTGCCGGACCGACACATCAACGATACGCTTTTGGCCGGCATCGGTCACATCCTGATCAACCGGGATGGCCCTGCCATTCAGCCCGGCTCACGTGCTTACGAGGCGGCATGGATGCGGGATGGCGCGCTCACCTCCTCGGCCCTGCTGAAGATGGGCTACACGAACGAGGTCCGGGAATTCCTCGAATGGTATGGCCGTTATCAATATGAGGATGGACGCATTCCGGCGATCGTCATCATCAACCGAAACGAGGTTAACCCCGTCCTCGAACTCGACAGCCAGGGACAATGGGTCAGCGCGCTGCTGGAGTACTTCCGGTTCACCGGCGACCGCGCGTTCCTGGAGTCGCAATGGGAATCCATTGTCAAAGCCCTGAACTATCTCGCCAACGCCCGCGCACAGGAAGCCGAAGCGTTGAAGAACAATACACACGACCCGCAGCGCTATGCGGGCTTGCTGCCCAAATCGGTCAGCCACGAAGGTTATTATCCCGAGCCCGGCAATCATTCCTATTGGGACAACTTCTGGGCGGTGAAAGGTTGGGCCGACGGCGCGGTCATCGCGAAATTGCTCGGACATGAAAAACAGGAAGCTGAGTTTCGCGCGGAGGAACAATCTCTCCGCGACGCACTCTACAAATCCATCGCCGTTGCCATGGAATGGCACAACATCAATTACATTCCGGGTTGCGCCGAACTGGGCGATTTCGACCCCTCCTCCACCGCCATTGCCATCGTCGCGTGCGACGAACTCGGGCATCTTCCGCAGCCAGCGCTCGGCAACACGTTCGACCGCTATTACGAAGGGCTGCTGCGCCGGAAAGAGCCTTGCTGGCGCGGGAGCTTTTCTCCTTACGAAATCCGCATCGCGCAAGCCTTCCAAATGATGGGCGATCCGGCGCGCGGCAAGGAGGTACTCGATTATCTCATGGGCACGCAGCGGCCTTCCGGCTGGCGCCAATGGCCTGAAGCCGTTTATTTCCCCGAAGATCACGGCGGCTATATCGGCGATATGCCTCACACCTGGGTGGCCTCCGGCTTGATCAGCGCCATCCGCGCAATGTTTCTTATCGAACAACCATCGGACTCATCACTGGAACTTGCCGCAGGCATTATCGAAGAATGGCAGAGAAACGGCGCCGGCGTCATGGACGCCCCGACATGGTGGGGACCGGTCAGTATCCTTGTGAAACGGATGGGAAACAACGTTCACGTCGGGGTGAGAGGCGATTGCAGTCCACCCGGCGGCTTCCGCGTGCGACTGCCGGGCGCAGCCCCCATCAAATCGGTATCACTTAACAGGGAACCTTACGCCTCCGCGGACGGGCTCACGGTTGAATTCGAATCACTCCCCGCAACCCTTGTGATCGAATACTGAAATCCAACCGCGGACATCAGTCTTTCTTCCACGCGCGATACTTTGCGATCAGCGTGTTGGTCGAGGAATCGTGTTTGAGTTCCGGCTCGGTGTCGGACTTCAGTTCGGGCAGGATTCGATTGGCAAGCACCTTGCCAAGTTCGACACCCCACTGGTCGAACGAGTAGATGTCCCAAATCACTCCCTGCGTAAATATCTTGTGTTCATACATCGCAATCAGCTCTCCGAGAACGCGCGGCGTGAGTTTCTCCGCCATGATCGTGTTGGTCGGACGATTGCCCTCAAACACCTTGTGCGGCACCAGCCTCTCAGGCACCCCCTCCGCCCGTACCTCGTCCGCCGTTTTGCCGAAAGCCAACGCTTCTGTTTGCGCGAAGAAGTTGGCCATGAGCTTGTCATGGTGATCGCCAAGCGGATTGTGCGACTTTGCAAAACCGATGAAGTCGCAGGGAATCAGTTTCGTGCCCTGGTGAATCAGTTGATAAAACGCATGCTGACCGTTCGTGCCGGGCTCGCCCCAGACCACCGGTCCGGTCTGATAATTGACCTTTCTGCCGCGCTTCGTGATGTACTTCCCGTTGCTCTCCATGTTGCCCTGCTGAAAATAGGCGGCAAAGCGGTGGAGATACTGGTCGTACGGCAGGATCGCCTCAGTTTCCGCGCCGAAGAAATTGCCGTACCAGACGCCGAGCAAGGCAAGAATCACGGGAAGATTACGATCGAACGGCGCCGTGCGAAAGTGATTATCCATCGCATGATAACCTTCGAGCAGCGAGATGAAGTTCTCCGGCCCGATCGCGATCATCAGCGAAAGCCCGATCGCGGAAGGCAGCGAATAGCGGCCACCCACCCAATCCCAGAACTCGAACATGTTCGCCGTATCTATGCCGAACTCGGCCACCTTGACGCCGTTCGTGGACAGCGCAACAAAATGCTTTGCCACTGCCACGGGATCGCTCAGCGAACTTAACAACCACTCTTTGGCGGTTTGGGCGTTCGTCATCGTCTCCTGCGTCGTGAAGGTCTTCGAGGCGACGATGAAAAGCGTTTCTTCCGGATTCAGATCGCGGGTCGCCTCGGCCACATGCGTCCCGTCCACGTTCGAGACAAACCGCACGTTCAAGTTGCGGTCCGCAAAAGGTTTCAGTGCTTCATAGGCCATGACAGGCCCGAGATCCGACCCGCCAATCCCGATATTTACGATGTTTCGGATCCGCTTACCGGTGTAGCCCAGCCACTCGCCGGAACGAACCTTCGTCGCGAAAGCAGACATCTTTTCGAGGACCGCATTGACCTCGGGCATCACATCTTTTCCGTCCACTTTGATCGCTGTGTTCGACCGGTTGCGGAGCGCGACATGCAGAACGGCGCGGTTCTCAGTTTCGTTGATTTTCCTGCCGGCGAACATGTCGTCAATTGACTGGCGCAGGTTCACCACCCCGGCAAGAGCCAGCAACAGACCCATCGTTTCCGCCGTAACGCGGTTTTTTGAGTAGTCAATGAACAGGTCCTCCACTTCCAGGGAAAACCTTGCCGCACGGCCGGGCTCGTTCGCAAACAGTTGCCTGAGCTGTGTGGCCTCCATCTGCTTGAAGTGCGACTGAAGCGCTTTCCATTCGGGATAGCTTTTCAAGTTCTTGCGTCGCGCCATGATTTGCTCCGTTTCTTGATATCAAAGTGCGGATACGATGAACTGCACGCCCGCAATCAGCCTTTTCCCAACAGCGAGTGCTTGATCGGGCAGCCGGGGTATGAGGTCGCGCCGTCCATCGCGGCGGACTCATAGAGCGCCGTCAGGATTTCGATATTGCGCCGCCCTTCATAGGCTTCAACCAGGCCCGGCTTCTCGTACAGAATCGCTTCGATCACATTCCCGAGATACGGCGTGTGTCCATGTCCGTACACATTGGGAACTTCCTGGGAAAACTTTTCAAGGATTTCCTTGTCCTCGGGAAGTTCTTCCGTGAACTGCCAATGCAGGATACGGTTCACCGCGTGCCCGCCGATAATCACGCTGCCCTTCTCGCCCAGCAGGCTGAGCGACCCCTCCAAATCCTTCGGCCGCGTTGCCACCGTAGCTTCAAATGCGCCCAGCGCTCCCGTCTCGAATTTCATAATGGCCAGCGCGGTGTCTTCAACTTCGATATCGAGCAGCCGCGTCGCCGTCCGGCACTGCATGCTTTCGATCGGGCCCATGAACCATTGCAGCAGATCGAGATGATGGCTGGCCTGTTGCGACATGACGCCGCCGTCCAGCTTCCAGGTTCCATGCCAGTCATCCTGCTCGTAGTATTTCTGGAAGCGGCACCAACGGACGCGTACCGACCCCATGACCATCGTTCCAAAGCGCCCGCTATCCAGCGCCTGCCGTGCAGCCTGCACCGCGCGGTTGAAACGGTTCTGTTTCACCACGAACAGGCGACCGCCCTGAGCACTGCAGGCCTCGATCATGCGGTCGCAATCGGCAACGCGTAACGACATCGGCTTTTCAACCACGATATGTTTTCCGTACCGCGCCAGGTCCACGACATGGTCGGCGTGATACCCTGTCGGGGTCAGGATATCCACCACGTCAATGTCCGCGTGCTTACGCATCATCTCGTGGTAGTCCGTATAGAAAGGAACCTTGAAGGCCTCCGCTTTTTCGCGGGCTTTCTTCTCGTCAATATCGCACACGGCCACGAGTTCGGACGGGATATTCCCGGATGTCAGCGCCGCCAGGTGATTTCCTGAAACGCGGCCGCAACCCACCACCCCAAACTTGAGTTTTCTGGTATCAGTCATTGCCACTCAACCTTCTTCCTTGAGCTTGCCGTCTTCCGTCTCGTAATCGGATTCCACCTGCGCAAACATCCTCGAGGAACGGACGACCAGCGAAAAAACGAGCCATATAACTATCACAAAAACCAAGAGCCCTGCAACCCAAGCCAACCCCTGCCCCGTGGTCAGCTTGACCGCACTGCTGCCGATGGCCGCCATCGGAACCGCCTCGGGCAGAATGCCGATGACGGTGCCGATCAGGAAATCGGTGTGGCTGATCGGTGACAAACCCAGGAGCAGATTGATCGGCAAGCCGCTGATCGGCAACTGCCTGATCACGATAATGGTGGGAATCGCGTGCTTGTGAAACACCCGGTGCATGTGGCTCACGCGCGGGAAATGCTTCAACACGAAATCGCGCCCTCCCCATCGCACGAAAAGAAAGATCGCGTAGTAACCGATCATCGTCGCGATCTGCGTCCACAACAATCCCCAGAGGAACCCGAACGCGAGGCCGCCGATCGGGAAGAAGAGCAGACGCGGCACGCCCAACGTGATGAGAGCGGCAACGCAAACGATGAACACGGGCGGGCCCCATTTTCCCAGCGCCTGGATCTGATCGCGCACGAGTTCCACGTGACCGAGATAAGACTTGAGGGGCGACATGGCGACGATGATCAGCCCGAGCGACAGCACGCAAAGCACGATCAGCGGCTTCACGAAAGGCCGCATCAAGGTCAGGAAGCGACGCCTGGAAGGCACGGCGCCGGTTTCTTTTGAAATCTCATCGCTCATCGGGATCCTTTTAGCAGACGGGAGGAGAATGCTACAGCTCGGATTCAAAACGTTTTCCGGGCACGCAGCGCCTGCGATACCACCGCATCGCGAAGCAGTCCACCAGGCCCCGCCACGCGCGATTGCCCACCCCGTACTTCGACAAGCCTTTTACGCGCGGACGATGGTTCACCAGGATTTCCACCACGTTATATCCCTGCAATCTGAGCATCGTGGGAAGAAATCGGTGCATGCCGTTAAACACCAGCACCTCACGAAGCGTGTTCCGCCGAAGGGCTCGGAATGTGCATCCCGCGTCGCTGATGCGGTCCCCGGTGGCCCAATTCCGAAACGCATTGGCGGTCCGTGAAGAGAGACGCTTCACCCAATCGTCCTCGCGCTTGCGTCGCACACCACAGACGGCGGCTATATCGTCTTTCATCGAATCGAGCAAAGCCGGGATATCGTGGGGATCATTCTGCTGGTCCGCATCCATCGTGATGATGACCTCGCCCCGCGCATGCTCGAAACCGGTAGCTTCGGCCGCGCTTTCCCCGGAATTGATGCCGTGTTTGAGAATCCGCAACCACGGTCTTGTGGCCTTCAACTGCTTCAGCACTTCAAGACTACGATCCGTACTGCGGTCGTCCACGCAAAGAACTTCGTACGTCCGGCCAACGCCCGACAGCACGCCCTCCAATTCCTGCAGAAGCGGTTCGAGATTCTCTTCCTCATTATATACAGGTATGACAACGGACAATTGCGGACCGGTCTTGACGGAACTATCGCTCATCTCAACGCCTCTCACTTCTTTCCACTGAAATAGGAGCGGATCATGTCGCACACATAATCCACTTCCTCATCGGTAATGCCGGGGAACATCGGAAGCGACAGCATATGCTTGCACGCATATTCTGCGCGCGGGAATGAGCCCTCAGCCTGCCCCATCCCTGCATATGCGGGCTGCATATTAAGCGAGTAGGGATAATGAACGCCGGTCGCGACTCCCTTTTCCTTTAGAAATTTCCGGAGGTCTTCGCGATCCGGGACCACGATGCAATAGACATGGTAAATGGGCTCCGTGTCCGGCATCTCGCGCGGAACACTCACTTCGGATATCGCTTCAAGCGTTCGGCTGTAGCGCCGTGCCGACGTCCGTCTCTGTGCATTCCACTTGTCGAGATGCGGCAGGCATACCCGCAGCAGCGCTGCCTGCATGGCATCGAGACGGCTGTTCATGCCCTCGAATTCATGGAGATACTTGCTTTCCCGGCCGTGATTCGAAAACATCCTTATACGCTTCGTTAATGCCGGATCTTTCGCAACAGCGGCCCCGCCGTCTCCGAAACCGCCGAGATTCTTCGACGGGAAGAAACTGAAAACCGCGGCATCACCGAACGTGCCGACATACTTCCCCTTGAATCGCGCCCCTTGCGCTTGCGCGCAATCTTCAATGAGCTTCAGCTTGTGCTCTTTCGCGATCGCCATCATCACATCAAGATTCACCGGCTGGCCGTAGAGATGCACCGGAATCATCGCCTTTGTCTTCGGCGTGATCTTTTTGCGAATTTCGTCCGGATCCAGGTTGAAATAGCCGGGCTCCAAATCACAGAAGATCACTTTCGCGCCCGTCATGCTTATGGCCTCGGCTGTCGCAATGGCGGTGTGGACGGTCGTAATAACCTCATCTCCCGGTCCGATACCGAGACTTTTGAGCGTCGCATACAGACCACTGGTTGCACACCCCAGGCTGCACACCTCGGGTACGCCCATCCACGCAGCCATCTCCTTCTCAAATCCCTTGACTTCCTCGCCACCAATATAGCCGCAGCTATCAATTACACGGCATGCAGCAGCATGCAGCGCATCCCGAATAGGCGCATGCTGGCGCGCCAAGTCCATAAAAGGCACATTCATGGAAACAACAGTCCTTCCTCAATCCCTTGCTGGGGCCTGAAAGCCCTCCTTCATAGTGGTTTTCCCATGTCCATTTCAACGATTTTCTCACACGATGTTGGATTCCGCATTTTGCCTTGGCGGGCAGACAGGTCCGTGGTTTACTCTGCCCCGCATCTTTTTTATCGGGAAGGTCGGGGCCAAACGCCCAAATTAGCAAGGATATAGAGGATCATGGCTGCAAGAAGGGTCGAGTTTCTTCCGTTTTCGAAACCCAGCATATCGGAGAGCGATATCGCCGCGGTAGCGGCCGTGTTGCGATCCGGGTGGATCACAACGGGCCCTCGCAATGCGGAATTCGAGGCCGCATTCTGCTCCTATACCGGCGCAAAGCACTCTGTCAGCGTGGCTTCCGCGACCGGGGGCATGCATATTGTGCTGAAGGCTCTCGGAATCGGACCGGGGGACGAGGTGATCACCCCTTCCATGACATGGGTCTCGACGGTCAATCTGATCGTACTGGCGGGCGCAACGCCGGTATTTGCCGATGTGGACCGCGACACTTTGATTTCAACTCCAAACATGCTCAGTGAAAAAATCACGAACAAGACAAGGGCGATCATCCCCGTCCACTTCGCGGGCGCCCCGTCTGATATTCTCCCGCTTCGTCGCATGGCTTCAGACATCGGCGTCCCCCTGATCGAAGACGCCGCGCACGCGGTCGGCACGGAATACATGGGCCGCCGGGTCGGCTCGGATGGCACAGCCATTTTCTCTTTCCACCCCATCAAGAACATCACGACTGGCGAAGGCGGCATGATTTGTTCGGACGACGCGAAACTTGTCGCGCGTCTACGTCAGCTTAAGTTTCACGGACTGGGTGTTGATGCGTTTGATCGCCAGACCCAGGGGCGGTCGCCGCAGGCGGAAGTCCTTGAACCCGGCTACAAGTACAATTTAACCGATATTTCTGCGGTTCTTGGAATCGGTCAGCTCGCGCGTGTCGAAGAATTCAATCGCAAACGCACTGAACTCGCGAAGCTTTACCTTGAGCGATTGTCCGCCGTAGATGAAATCTTGCCGCTTTCAGCGCCTCTTTATACGATGAAACACACATGGCATCTTTTCATCGTGCGGCTGGACACGGACAAGGCTGGCATGGATCGCGACGCGTTTATGGCCGGCTTGAAGGAGCGGAATATCGGAACCGGATTGCATTTCCGCGCCGTCCATCTGCAGAAATACTACCGTGAGAAAATGGGCATGAAACGCGGAATGTTGCCGAGTACGGAATGGAATTCCGATCGGATATGCTCTCTTCCGCTTTTTCCGGACATGACAGCGGATGACGTGAAGGATGTGGTTGCGGCAATCAAGGACGTTCTGAAGAAGAATTGACATATGAATACGAAAAAGGAATCCGTCTCTGTTTCCGTGGTCATTCCCGTCTTCAACGAGGAAGCGACGCTGCCCGAGTTGATCCGGCGTGTAACGGCTACGATGGACAACCTGAAACGCTCCTACGAGGTTCTTCTTGTGGACGACGGCAGCTCCGACGCCACGGCTTCGATCATAGACGAGGCCGCCTCGAAATCCGGCTCCTGCATCGTCGGCGTTTTTCTGAACCGCAATTATGGACAGCACGCCGCGGTCATGGCGGGTTTTGCCCAGTCTCGCGGTGAAGTGATCGTGACGCTCGACGCCGACCTCCAGAATCCGCCCGAGGAAATTCCGAAACTGGTGGCCAGGCTGGATGAGGGTTATGACGTGGTGGGAAGCGTCCGCGTTCCCCGCGAAGACTCCGTTTTCCGCAAGCTCGCCTCCTACATTACCAACCGCGCCGTGCAGAAAGCGACCGGCGTGAACATGCACGATTACGGATGTATGCTGCGCGGCTACCGCCGTCCCATCGTGGATGCCATGCTGCAATGTCACGAGCGCAGCACGTTCATCCCCGTCCTCGCCAACAGCTTTGCCCGGCGGACCACGGAAGTGGAGGTCGCGCACGCACCGCGCACCGCCGGCGGTTCAAAATACAGCCTCTGGAAACTGATCAACCTTCAATTCGATCTGCTGACCAGCATGACAACCTTCCCGATCCGCCTGTTGAGTCTTTTCGGCACGCTGATCTCCATTACAGGCATCGGCTTCGGCGCTTTCCTCTTGATCATGCGCCTGATTTACGGAGCCGCCTGGGCCGTCGAGGGAGTATTCACTCTCTTCGCTATTCTCTTTGCTTTTGTCGGCGCACAATTCATAGGTCTCGGGCTTCTCGGCGAATACCTTGGCCGTGTTTATTACGACGTTCGTGCCCGTCCGCGCTATTTCGTGCAAAGGGTAACCGGCCGCCAAGCTTCGGAGTGAAACACATGAAAACCATAGTCCTCGCTTATTCCAACATGGGGTGCGCCGGAATCGAAGCACTGCTTCGAAACGGTTTCGACATCGCCGCCATTTTCACGCACAAAGATGATCCGCACGAAAACATCTGGTTCCAATCTGTCGCAGAACTAGGGGCCGCAAGGGGCATTCCCGTTTATGCGCCGGACGACATCAACCATCCGATTTGGGTCGCACGCATACGTGAACTGAAGCCCGACATGCTTTTCTCGTTCTATTACCGCAACCTGGTCAAGGCGCCGATTCTCGAGATTCCTTCCGCCGGATGCTTGAACCTGCACGGATCCCTGCTTCCGAAGTATCGCGGCCGCTGCCCCATCAACTGGGTCCTGATTCATGGCGAGAAAGAAACAGGCGTGACGCTTCATTATATGACTCCGCGCCCCGACGACGGCGATATCGTCGCCCAGCGTCGCATTGCCATTAAGGATGAAGATACTGCATCCACATTGATGACCCGATCGGTTGATGAGGCTGGTCGGCTGCTTGACGAGGCGCTTCCGCTGCTGCTGAAGGGGAAAGCACCGCGTACTCCGCAGGACCACAGCCAGGCAACGTACTTCGGCGGCCGGCGGCCAGAGGACGGTGAAATTGACTGGTCCCGCAGCTCGCGTGAGGTCCGAAATCTTGTCCGCGCCGTGACGCGTCCCTACCCCGGCGCATTCAGTTACATCGGCGACACGCGTTATCTTTTCTGGAACGTCGCCGAGGATAAAGAGACCTTCAATGCGGCGCCCGGCACAGTCCTTTCCACGCAGCCGCTGGTGGTCGCATGTGGAAACGGCGCGACGCGCGTGGATTCCGCGCAACTCGACGGCGGAGTGTACGTCAGCGGCGAGCAACTCGCGCGCGACTGCAATATCGTCAAGGGCATGCGTTTCGGCTCCAGCGCAAGCAGCCGCATCGAAGCCGTTCGCCGGAAACGCGTGCTGATTCTCGGTGTGAACGGCTTCATTGGCAACGCCCTGAGCGAGC
>Ga0334884_1002468_pt1 | contig 23381 bp, 18 predicted proteins | sample GraSluR1_MG_7_FD_207215 | JGI IMG/M metagenome (GOLD analysis project Ga0334884, IMG submission 207215) | Sludge microbial communities from methane-producing bioreactor in Wageningen University, Netherlands - Granular Sludge_12_05 R1 | ecosystem: Engineered > Bioreactor > Anaerobic >...
GAGGTCCGCGCCCGATCGACCGGCCTGGCCTGCCGCGACCTCGTGGTGAGCGTCTCGTTCCCCGGGGAGTGACGTTTCCAGGGGGCCGCCCGATCGCGACGCGCGGGACCGGAAGGCGGTCGCCCCGGGCGTTCACGGCTCGGCCACCACCTTCTCGTACAGCAACTCGACGATGCCCGCGATGACCTCGGCTTGGCTGCTTTCGAGCAGCACGCTCAGCTTTTCGTGCAATTCGCGGTTGGCGTTCATCTGGCGCGCCGCGGCAAGCGCCCCCTCGGCGGTCAGCGGCCCGCCCGTGCCGAAACGGCTGTGCAGCTCGTCGAAGTCGGCCGTGGTCCAGTCGGCAAACACCTGGGGGTGGGATTCGACGACCTCCTCGACCATGGGATTCGTGTCGCGATCGAAGCGCCGGTAAAGAAGCTGGGCGGGATCGAGGAAGAACTCATCGGTCGGCACCTCCAGCCCCTTGGCCAGACGTCCGATCGTCCGAAGCTGGGGCCGGTTCGTGCCGTCGAGGATGCCTCGAACCGTGCGGCGATCCAGCCCCGAACGCTCGGCCACCTGGTCGACCGTCAAGGTCAATTCGGCCATGAGCCGGCCGAGATTCTCCCCCGCTCGGTGGAGGGGGTTGTCCGCCTTGCTGTCCATAGTTCCCCTGGGACCCGGGGAAATCGCCGAGGACGCGCACAAAAAGTATACTTGTGTATATTATCCACGGGCCCCTGTGTCAATCCCGTCGTATGAGGGGGTTGTGATCCCTGAAGCACGGAACGCCACCGAGGGCAACATATTAAGGGGGACCGTACCCCCCGAAACTGACCCGGCATGACGCGCGTGTCGGGCTGCCCGGCGGAGCATTCCGATGGTACAACCGGGAGCCGGCGCAGCGAGCCGCTGCTTCGAGCCGCTGCCGCAACGGGTCTCCCGATCGGACAGGCCGTCTCGTGGCGGGCAGCGCAAGCCGTTTCCGTTTCCGCCGAGACCCCACAGCCACCAGAAGAGCCATCATGCAGAGCCCTTCCTCCCTCCCCCCTCAAGGTCTTGGCGCCAGGCTGAGGCGCATCGGCCCCGGTGTCCTTTTGGCGGCGGCGGCGATCGGTTCGGGAGAGCTGATACTCACTCCTCGGGCGGGGGCGATGTTCGGGCTTTCGATCGGCTGGGCGATCGTGGTCTCGATCGTCTACAAGCTGGCGCTCACCTTGGGCCTGGCGCGCTACACGATCGCCACCGGGGAAGACATCTTCGAAGGGTTTTCGCATCTGCCGGGGCCGCGCAACTGGTTCGTGTGGATCCTGGCCCTTGTCTTTCTGCTGGGCGCGGTGGGCTACTCGGGGATCGCCCTGGCCTGCGGGTCGGCCCTGTTCGCACTCTGCCCTGCGCTATCGATGGTTCAATGGGCCGCGCTCGTGGTGGGCGTGACGTTCCTCTTGCTTCTCAAGGGAGCTTATGGGCCGGTGGAAAAGGCGGCCTTCGTCCTCGCACTGACTCTGCTGGTGGGCGTGATCTACAGCCTGGCCGTGCTCCAGCCCGACTGGAACTGGGTGCTCCGCGAGAGCATGCCCCGTTTTCCGACCGGTTCGGGCCAGACGCTCATCAGCCTGCTGGGCTGGACCGCCGGCGGCACGTCGACCCTCCTCTACAGCTTCTGGATCTTGGAGAAAGGATATGCTCTTCCGCGCGGTGGTCTCGGCACGTCGGCCGATTCTCGCCACGACCGCCACCACGTGCGCGCGTGGCTCTCGTTGGCGCATCTCGATGCCGGGCTCTCCTATGCGATGATGCTGTTCGTGTCGCTGGCGTTTCTTGCGATCGGGTCGGTCGCCTTGGGCACGGCGGGTCCCGACGGCGGCGCCCTGGTCCCCGCCCGCGACGAAACCATGGCGTTGCTTTCGCGGATGCTGACGGCCGCGGCGGGGCCCGAGGCCCTGTATATCTTCCTCCTCGCCGCGCTGGCCATCCTGACCTCGACGATCCTCGGGCTCGTCGACGGCAAGTCGCGAGCCCTGCGTACGGCCGTGCGGATCGTTGCTCCCGGGGCGCGAAGATGGTCGGATCTCGCGTGGTACCGGTTGGGCGTCACGATTCTCTGCCTGATCATCTTCGCGCTGCTTTTCACGGGGCAACCCGTATTGCTGATCGTGCTGGTCTCGGCCCTGGAGGCCCCCGTCCTCTCGCTCTCGGCCGTGATGCTCGTGTATTTGCTGCACACCAGGCTGGGACCCGAGGATCGCCCCGGAGTCATCTGGCACGTCGTAATCGTGGCGGGCACTTTGACGTACTTCGCCCTGTCCGTCCATGCCCTGATCGCAACCGTCACGGAGTTCCGATGGTGAGGCGCAACCGGGCGGCCCCGGGGGTCGTCGCGTCGCGTGGCTCGCGCCGGGCGAGACCGGACGTCCCACCTGCTCGCGATCGCCGTCCGCATCCCATCCGGCCGAATCGCGGCTGCGCACGACGAAGCCTGCCGGGACTACCACCCCCCGACAGGTTGAACCATAATCGACGGCACGGTTTCCCAGCACCGTCGGCTGAGGATCTGCCGAGGAATTGCCCTGCCAAGACGAGATGAGACCATGACGCGACAACGCCTGATTCGGACGATGCTGACCGCCCTGCTGCTGGCCCCGTGGGCCGCGACGCACGCGGCGGATCGGCCCGTCGCGCTGATCCTCGACACCGACATGTCGGGCGACGCCGACGACGCGGGCGCGCTGGCGCTGCTGCACGCGTTGGCCGACCGCGGCGAGTGCCGGTTGCTGGCCACGATCGTCAACCGCAAGGACCAGACGAACGCCTCGGCGGCCGCCGTGGATGCGATCAATACCTACTACGGCCGGCCCGACCTGCCCATCGGCACCGACAAACGAGGCCCCACCGATCTCCAGCGCAGCAGTGCGTACACGCGGGCATTGCGCGACGAGTTTCCCAACGACGTCGGCCCAGACGACCGCGCCCCGGACGCGCTGGCGGTTTACCGGACGGTCTTGGCAGCGCAACCCGACGGCAGCGTGACGATTTGCAGCGTCGGTGCCCTATCGAACCTGGCCGAGCTGTTGCGCCGCGAGCCGGAGTTGGTGCGGACGAAAGTGCGGCGGCTGGTGGTGATGGGCGGCGAGTTCCCCGACTCGAAACGTCCCGAGACCAACGTCCGCACCCACCGCGAGGCGGCGCGCCTGGTGGCCGCCCAGTGGCCGGGAGAAATCATCTGGCATGGGTTCGAGGTGGGCCGGGCGCTGATCACCGGCGAGCGACTGAAGCAGACGCCGCGAAAAAACCCGGTGCGCCGCGCCTACGAGTTGCGCCAGCATGCCGGCCGCCCCTCGATCGAAGGCGGCCAACCGAGCTACGACCAGGCGGCGGCGTTGTTCGCCGTGCGCGGAGCCCAGCCGGAATTCTGGGAGACCGTCGCCGCCGGGCGCGTGCGCGTCGATGCCGAGGGCTTGACCATCTGGCAACCCGACGCCGCCGCCAACCACGCTTACGTGAAGCTCCGAGGAGACCCGCGACGACTGGCCGACGCCATCGAGGCGCTGATGATCGCCCCGCCGTGCAGGCAGATCGCAGTCGAGTCGAAATGAGTTACCCGATGCCGTGATCGGGGACGATCCAGCGCGGGACATTCTTCGACAACTTCCCGCACCGGCACGAGGCCGACGACACCGCAGTCCGCGGCGGGGCTCGGCTCAGTCGTCGTCGTCGTCCTCGTCGTCGTCGTCTGGCGATTCCCGACCGCTGAGGAACCGCATGACGTGGAAGAAGATAGACAGCGCGCCGACCGCCGCCAGGATAGTCTTGAGTTGTTCGCCGCGCGTGGCGCCGGCGATATCTTCCCACGAGATCGGCTCGACGGCTTCGGGCTGCACGACCGCGGCGGCGACGTGCGACGGCTCGGGCGGTGCGGGGGGTGCGTCGCCGTGGGGCGCGGCGGCCCGCCACGCGAGCGGCGGGTTCGGGTCGGCCAAGACCGGAGTCACCGGGCCCGGTGCCGCTCCGAGCGCATCGCGACGGGGTCGCCCGTCGGCGGCAAGCGATCCGAGCGGCGTCGACCGCGGCGTCTCGGGCGGGTCGACGATCGTGGTTTTGGGCTGGCTTGCCAAGGCGATGGGGTTCGGGCTCGGCTCGGTGCGTTGGGCGATCATGGTCGCGCCGGCCCCAAGCCGCTGGAAGTCGCCGTTCACCGTGGACAGGAATCGAGCGACGCGTCCGCAGTAACTCCCGCTGGTCTGGCCCGAGGCCGAGCCGAAGAGCACGCCGGCCAATTCGCCCCGGTCGTTGAGGATGGGGCCGCCCGAGTCGCCCTGGCGGGCGGTGGCCGACAGCTCGACCATCTCGTAGGGGTGGTTCGGGCCGGGCGCGACGTACTGGGTGCAGCGGCCGGAGACGGCCCGGTAGTGGCCGTCTCCGTATCCGGCGATGGTGAGCCGTTCGCCCGGCCGGGGCGCCTGGTTCGACAGGGGAATGGGGTCGACCGGAGGCCGCCAAATCGCCAGGGCGGCCAGATCCCAATCGCGATCGGTGCCCAGCAGGGTGGCTCCCGATCGAAAGCCGTCGGGAAAGACCACGGCGATCGGCCCCGCGGCGTCGCAGACCACATGCCAGTTCGTGACGACGAGTCCCAGGTCGCCGGCGACCGCCACCAGGGCGCCCGACCCCAGCGAGTTGCCGGTGCGGTCGGGCACGAGGACGCGAACCACGGCGGGATGGGGCGCCGGGGAGGGTCGGGCGAGCCACGACAAGCCGTTCCCGAAGGGCGCCGCGCCGCGCGCGGCCCCCGTCATCGCCCAAAGCACGATGCATGTCGATGTGACGCGCCTCACCCTGTCGAGGCCCTTGCCATGGTGCGGTCGTCGCGAGCCGACTGCCGCTGGGTCTCGCTGGCAATGATCTTGCGAAGCAGCTCGCGACGAAGTCTTTCCAACTCGGCCGATCGGGACGGTTCGGATTTGACGGATTGCATGAGGCACCTGCGCGGCGGTCGGGCGACCGCCCTTGAGGTCTTCCGTCCGTGGCAACGAATCGCGACCGTGGCCGTGCGCGTCCTTGAGGCGGCGAGAGTCGGCCCCCCGGGGCGTCCTCGTCTGCCGCACGGTGCACAGCTCGTCAGGAACGTCCTCCACTTGCATGCCTGAATCGACTTCGGCCTCGACGGGGCCCCGGCATGAGCGATTGCCTCGTCCCAGGTCCGTCTTGCCTCAACCGGAACCTCTCGGCAATCGTCAGAAGCCGCCCGGCGCCGACCCGATCGGGCGATGGAAGACGGCCGATCGTGCGGACCGTCGGATTTCGGGCGCGATGGGCGACAGAACGGGTCGTGCGCCGTGTGCCAGCCGTTTCGCGCGGGATGCCCCGCGCGGCACCGACCGCACCCCTCGCGCCGACGCCCTCGGCGCGGCAAACTCGACCTATACTTGCCTGGCAAAACACTCGGCCCGTGGCGCGCTGATGAGTTACCTGGTCCTCACTCTTACCGTCGCCGTGTTGAACCTGTGCCTGGGGTACCTGGTCGCGGTGCGCTTGGGCTATGGGCCCCCCACGGTGCGCGACGACGGGGAACGGGGGCATTCCGACGGTGCCGCGGCCGGAGCGCGGGCCGGACACCCGGCCGCGACGGCGCCCCCGGCCGACGCGCGGATCGAACCGATCGCGTCGGTCTCCCTCGAGGAGATGCTGGCCGAGCCCGACGACGATCCCTTCGGCGACGGAGTCTTTTCGGCCTTCGACGACCACGACGCCGAAGCCGCCGAGGGATACGTCTCGAACGAACCCGAATGCGACTACCTCGAAATCTGGAACCTGAACGAGAAATTCGTCGAGACGTCGATCCTGAAGCTGAACGTCGCCATGATGAAAAGCGGGGCGAAGGCCAAGGACCTCGACACGCGACTCCGCGCGGCGCAGGGCCGGCCCGACGCGGAGACGATTCGGGCGTGCCTGGGCGAGCTGGTGGCCGACTGCGAGAGCTACCTGGCCGAGCAGAGCGAGGCGGCCGAGCGGTTCGCGGCCCGGATCGAGGAACTCGGCGAGCTTCGCTCGTTGGGCGAGCGGATCGAGATGGCCAATATGGAGCAGGCGGCCCAGATCGAGACGACGCTCAGCAATCTGCGCTTCATGGACCTCGAGTCCGATCCGGAGGCGGCCAAGCGGCGGCTGCTGGAGGAAATCAAGAATCTGCGCGCCGCGCGCCACAGGCTCCGCGACGATCAGGAGCGAGCCTTCCTGGCCATCGCCCGATACGAAGGACGCATGGCGAAGATCGAAACGCGCCTGTTCCACGATTCGCTCACGCGGCTCCGCAACCGGATCGGGTTGGAGACGACCCTTTGGCAATGGTGGCAGGAGGGCCGGCACCGGACGAAGCAACTGTGCGCGGCGCTGTTCGACGTCGACGGCTTCGGCCAGCTCAACGAGGATCACGGCCTGATGGTCGCCGACCGAATCCTCGATGAACTGGGGCAGATCCTCGAGCGATCGGCCGACGAGTGCGACCTGGTGGGCCGGTTCGCTGGGCAGCAGTTCCTGCTCGTGGCGGTCAACGCCGGCCGGGCCCGGGGCACCAAGAGCGCCGAGATGATTCGCCAATCGATCGAGAGAACGACGTTCCTCAACGGCCAGAGGGAGATTCGCGTGACCGTGGGCATCGGAATCTCCGAGGCCTCGCCCGACGATACCGACGAAGCGCTGCTGGCGAGGCTCGAAAAGGCCCTTCGCCGGGCGAAGGCCGTGGGGCCCAACCGGTCGTTTTACGTCGACGAGCGCACCGCCGAATTGGTCGAGGCCCCGAACCTCGGGGCCAAGTACACCGAAATCGCCGTTTAGACAGTTCCAGGGGAACGACGAGGAGCAGCAGCCAACCATGTTCGATGCAACCGAAGCCTTGCACCGCGGCCTCGCACACCAGGAGAAAAACGACCTGGACCAGGCGATCCGCGCCCTGAGTGAGGCGATCCGGCTCGATCCGAAATACGTCGAGGCGTACTACGCGCGGGGCAACGCCTACGTGGGCATGGGGCAGCACGACCTGGCAATCGCCGACTACGACGAAGTGCTCAAGTTCAGCCCCGGGGAACCGGCCGCCTACTACAACCGGGGCGTGGCGCACGCCCGGAAAGGCGCGCGCCCGCAGGCCATGGCCGATTACGACGAGGCGATCCGGCTCGACCCGAGTTACGCCAAGGCGCTGTACAACCGGGGCCTGCTCGCGGCCGAGATGCGCCAATTCGACCGGGCCTTGAGCGATCTGACCGCCGCGATCCGCTTCGAGCCGGCCGATGCCGAAGCCTACGTCCAGCGCGGGCTGATCCACGCCGAGCAACGCGACTACGACCGGGCGATCGCCGACTACGACGCGGCCCTCCGGATCGATCCCCGCAACGCCGAAGCCTATGGAAACCGGGGAAACGCGCGAGAACGCCAGGGCGACTACGAGCAGGCGATCGCCGACTACGGAGAGGTCATCCGGCTTTCGCCCAAGGACGACAAGGCCTACTTCAATCGCGCCATGGCCCGGCTGGCGACGGGGGAAATCGACGGAGCCGTCGCCGATCTTACCGAGGCGGTGCGGCGGAACGCGAAGAACAGCAAGGCCTACTATTATCGGGGGCTGGCCCACGCCAGGAAACGCCAGACCGACCGCGCCCTGGCCGACTACGACGAGGCCATCCGGCTGGCGCCGAAAAACGTCGACGCCTACGTCAGCCGCGGGCAGGCCCGGTCGGCCAAGGGAAATCGCGAGGGGGCCGTCGAAGACTACACCGAGGCGATCCGGCTCGATCCCGATTGCGCCAAGGCCTACTATCACCGGGGCATCGTCCACGGAATGGAGGGGCGAATCGACGAGGCCGTGGCCGATTACACCGAAGTGTTGCGCATCGACCCACGCAACGCCCGGGTCTACTGCCACCGGGGCGTCGCCGCGACGCGGCAGGGCGACGTCGAAGCCGCCCTCGACGACTACACCAAGGCGATCGAGATCGATCCCGCGTACGACCGGCCCTATTTCAACCGGGGCCTGGTCTACCGGGTCCAGGGGATGCTGGACGAGTGCATCGCCGATTTCAGCGACGCCATCCGCCTCAACCCGTCCAACGCCAAAGCCTACCAGAACCGCGGACTGGCCTACGAGCAGAAGCAAGAGAAGGCCAAGGCCCAGGCCGACCTGGCCCGGGCCGCACAGTTGGAGTCGAGCACCCCTTCGGCCGCGCCCGCGCCGAGCCGCGCGTAGTTCCCGCGCCGCGGGAACGCTTAACCCTCGCCCGCACGCGCGGTCGCTTCGCCCTTAGAGGTCGGCAATCAGCTTGTCGTAGAACTCGGTGTACCGGTCGCGCTGCTCGCCGGCCCGCGCCTCGATGGCGCTGCGGGGATGCAGGTTGAGCTGGCCCGTGATGTTGTACTGGACGTAGGGGCCCCATTCGATCGTCTTGCGCAGCGGCTCGAGGTGCTTCTCGAGCGCCTCGTAGACCGCGCGGATCTTGAACTTGGGATTGCGCAGGAAGCCGATGAGCAGTTCCATGGGGCAGTTGCCGGCGCCCCGGCCCAGACCGGCCATCGAGGCGTCGACCCGATTCGCCCCGCGCACAATCGCCTCGATCGTGTTCGCGAAGGCAAGCTGCTGGTTGTTGTGGGCGTGCATGCCCGCCTCCTTGCCCGTCGCCTTGCCGAAGTCGAGATACTTCTTCACCAGCAACTCGACCTGCTCGGAGTACAGCGACCCGAAGCTGTCGACGACGACCAGCACGCTGGCCGGCGTTTGGGCCACCAACTCCAAGGCCTGGTCGACCTCGACCTCGGTGTTTCGCGAGACGGCCATCAGGTTGGCCGAGACCTCGTAGCCTTTCTCCGCGGCGTCGTGGATCATCTCGACGGCCTCGGAGACCTGGTGGGCGTAGAAGGCCACGCGAATCATATCGAGCACGCTCTGGTCCTTGGGCAGGACGTCGGTGCTCCAGTCCGACTTGCCCGCGTCGGCCATGGCCGCGAGCTTCAGCGACGTGTCGTTGGCGCCCACAATGCGGCGGATGTCGTCCTCGTCGCAGTGGCGCCAGGGGCCGAACTTGCCGGGTGGGAAAAGCTTCTTCGAGTTCTTGTACCCGATCTCCATGTAGTCGATCCCCGACTCGACGCAGGCGTCGTACACGCCCTTGACGAAGTCGTCGTCGAACAGGTGATCGTTCACCAGACCGCCGTCTCGGATCGTGCAATCGAGGACCTTCAGTTCGCGACGGTAGGTAATCCAAGGGGCGGTCACGGGGGACTCCTTCGTGTTAAGGTGGGGCGGGCTCTCGGGGCGCCGAATCTTTTATTGTTTGCCGGCGTGCCCCGGGTGTCAACGCGGGGCGGGTCGAAGGCATGCGCCCCACATAACGGGGGGAAGGCGGCTCGCCTTCCCTTCGATCGTTGCGTCGAGGACGGGCGGGATGTATCGTGGTCGCAATGCCTGCCGGGTCGGCCCGCGATGGCGAGTCCTCTCCGGCAAGGCGGATAGGCATGTAGCCCCGGAACGCGCCGACTGCCCTCGACCCCAACGATCACGAACAAGGAGTCCTGCCGATGTTTCCAAACGATCGCTCGAAGGAACACGACGAACACCTCCCCCTGCGGCATACCTGTTGTCCGTGCACCCATCACGGCGCATCGCACGGGGTCTCGCGCCGGGGCTTCCTGGGCGGCGCCGCTTTGGGCGGGATCGCCCTGACCGGCCTCACCTGGTCGTCGCTGGCGGCCGACGAGCCCGAGCTTCCGACCGCCGCGCCGCGCCGTCCCCTCGTGGTCAAGCCGCTGCTCTTGTACCGCATCCCGAAGCGCAGGGAGCAGTGGAGCTGGCGCCCGTGGGGCGGCATCGAAACGCAGCAGCACGTCGACGGCGAGGTCGCCCGCATCCAGGGCGAGCTGGCCAAGCTCCAGGCGGAGGCCGATTTTCCCGTCAAGTTCCTGCCGCTGGAGGCCCTCGACAACGAATCGAAGCTGCCCGAGAACACCGACGTCAAGGCGGCCGACGCGCTTCTGGTGTACGCCTGCAACGGGAACCTCAACGCGATCGCCGAGTTGAAGAAAGACACGATCTTCTTCGTCCGCCACAAGTCGGGGCCGCTCTATCTTTATTACGAGATCATCAGCCCCCGCTTCCTCCGGCAACACACCGACACGCGCGTGGTCGAGGGCATCGACGACGGCGACGTGGTCGTCGACAGCCAGGACGAGATCCTCTGGCGCCTTCGGGCCCTCTGCGGGCTGCGGAACACCGTGGGAAGCAAGATCCTCGCCGTCGGCGGCCCCGGCGGATGGGCCCAGCCGAAGGACGTCATCGCCAACCTGGTACGCGAGAAGTGGAAATTCGATATCCAGACGATTCCCTACCAGGCCGATCCCAAGCAACCCGACCAAGCGGACCTGACCACCTTGATCCAGGCCGCCCGCGCCGACAAGGCGGCCGTCGATCTGGCCCGCAAGCGGGCCGACGCGTATCTCAAGCTGCCGGGCACCACGTTGGAGTGCAAGCGGGAGTTCGTCGACAACGCCTTCCTGCTCGAGCAGATCTTTCGCAAGCTCATGGCCAAGGCCGACTGCCGCGCGATCACGATCAACGCCTGCATGGGCACGATCATCCCCATCACCGAGACGACGGCCTGCCTGCCCCTGAGCACCTTGAACGACGAAGGCTACGTGGCCTTCTGCGAGTCGGACTTCGTGGTGATTCCGTCGGGCGTGCTCATGTCGAACATCTCGGGCAGGCCGCCGTTCCTGAACGACCCGACCTATCCGCACGACGGCGTGATCACGTTGGCCCACTGCACGGGCCCGCGCAAAATGGACGGCAAGAACCTCGAGCCCGCGCGAATCATGACCCACTTCGAGTCGGACTACGGCGCCGCCCCGAAAGTCGAGATGCACGCGGGGCAGTTGATTACGAACGTGGTTGCCGATTTCAAGGAGGAGCGGTGGATGGGCCTGATGGCCGAAATCATCGACCATCCCTTCCTGCCCATCTGCCGGGCCCAGATCGACGTCCGCTACCGGGTGCCCGACCAGGTCGTGGCCGAGCGAATGCCCGGCTTCCACTGGATGACGATCTACGGCGATTACCACCGCGAGGTGGGCTACGCCATCAAGAAAATCCCCATCCAGTGGGATTTTCTGGGCTGACGTAGGGCCCTCCGGCGCGCGGCGAAGCCGGGCACGTCGACGGCGCCGGCCGGCGCCGGGACGACCGCCCGTCGCGAAAGCGTTACCGCGACGCGGCGCCGGCTCAACCGGGCTCGCCCGGACGCGTCGCCGCTTCGGCATGCTCCTTTTGGGGCAAGGACCTGGCGGCGTGCTCGGCAACCCCGACACGACGTAGCGCTTCGCTCCGCTCGGCGTGGCGACGCCGCAGATGGCGCAACTCCACGGCCAGCCATACCCCCGTGAGAATCGACGCGGCCAAGTCGGCGGTGGGCAGGGCCGCCCACACGCCGTCGAGCCCGAAGAACCACGGCAGGATCAGGATGGCCGGGATCAGCAGCAACACCTGCCTCGAGAGACCCAGCAGCATCGCCTGTCGGGGCTTCCCCACGGCCTGGAAGTAGCTGCTGCTGACGATCTGGAACCCGACGATCGGCATCATCGTCATGCAGATGCGCAGGGCGTGGGTCCCCAATTGCAGCAGGGCGCGGTCCTCGCGATTGAACAGCCCGACCACCCGGCCGGGAGCGACCATCACGACCGCGAACCCCGCGACCGTGATCGCGCTGGCCACCAGGATGGCCAGCTGCAGGGTCCTTTGGACGCGGTCGAACTTGCGCGCCCCGTAGTTGTAGCCGATGATCGGCTGGGCCCCCTGGTTGATCCCGAAGATGGGCATGATGATCAACAGCGCGACGGCGTAGACGATGCCCATCGCCGAAATGGCCAGGTCGCCGCCGTGGATGCGAAGCTGGTGGTTCAGCAGCGCGTTCAGCGTGCTGCCGGCAAGCTGCATGGCGAACAGGGGCGAGCCGATGGCCACGATCGACAGGCATACCGCCCGCCGCAGGCGCAAGGCCCGCAAATGCAGCTTCAGCAGGCTCTTGCCCCCCAGAAAGTAGCTCAGCACCCAGAGGGTCGAAACGGCTTGCGAGATCACCGTGGCGACGGCGGCTCCCCGCATTCCCCATCCCAGCCCGAACAGGAAGATCGGGTCGAGGATCGTGTTGAGAATCGCCCCGATCAGCATGGTGACCATGGCGATGTAGGCGTTCCCTTCGCCCCGGATGATCGCGTTCAGCCCGAATCCGACGGTCTGAACGATCGAGCCCAACGCGATGATCTGCAGATACTCGCGGGCGTAGGGAAGCACTTCGTCGCTCGCGCCGAACAGCCGAAGCAGCGGGTCGACGCACAAGAGGCCCCCGACGGTCAATGCGACCGCCACGCCGACCAGCAGGACGGTCGCGTTGCCCAGGGCCAGTTCAGCCTCGTCCTTCTTCTGCTCGCCGAGGCGGATCGAGATCAGGGCCGCGGCCCCGAAACCGATCAGCATGCCGAAGGCCATCACGATCAGCATGTAGGGGAAGGCGACGGTCGTGCCGGCGATGCCCATCGGCCCGACCGCCTGGCCCACGAAGGCCCGGTCGACCACGTTGTATCCCGCCTGCGCGACCATGCCCACGACGGCTGGCGTCGAGTAGGTCAGCAACAGGAAGGGGATGCTTCCCTCGCCCAGTCGTTTCGCTCGATCCATAACGGCCTGCGCGGGGTCAGTTCCGCTCGATGAGCAACTGCACCGCGTCGGCCACCACGTGGCCGTCGGCGCCCTCATTGGCAATGATGACGACGGCCGGTCGTTCGGCCTCGAACGGGAAAACGCCCAGCGAAACGAATGCCCGATCGAGCCCGGGCGGCTTGCGCTGATCGATCCGAACCGTGGTGCGGCCCTCGGCGTGCTCGACGATCACCGGCACGTTCGTGGCCCGGTTGCCCGAGGGCGAATACGAAACGCGCACCTCGTATCGCCCGCTCTCCGGGAGTTCGACCGAAAACCGCACCGCCTTGGCCCCCTGGTCGCGGTGGTCGTCGTGCAGATAACCCTGCCCGACGAAGGGGCCGATCGCGCTGCTGGGCAGCCACGTGCCGGCGCGCCCGGCCTGGGGGTCGTCGACGACGATCCCCGGCAGCTTGGCCGGATCGATCCCGCGCGCGGCGCGGCGGGGGCCGGTCCAGTCGAGCACCTGGCCGTCGTCCAGCAACCGCCTGCGCAGCGCGGCATAGTCGACCCGTTGGACGTCCTGCCCCGCCTCGATCGCCTGCACGGCCGCGGTGGCCGCCGACTGCCCCAGGATCATGAACACCGGCTCCATGCGGATCGACCCGTAGGCGATGTGCGACGACGACACGCAGACCGGCACCAGCAGGTTGGTGCACTCCGACGCCTTGGGGACGATGGCCCGGTAACTGATCTGGTAGGGCCCGCCCGGATTCACCTGGACGTCGCCCTCGTTGCGCGCGTGCCCCTCGGCGTCGACGTACCGCTGCACGTGGTGCGAGTCCATATTGTACGAACCCAGGCCCACCGATTCGGGCGTGGGCTCGATGGCGCGCAGATGGGGCTCGGTCATCACGAAGTCGCTGACCATGCGCCGGGCTTCGCGCACGTAGATCTGGTGGGGCCAGTGGCCGTTGTCGAGAAACTCGTCCTTGGCCAATCCCCAGCGGCTCAGCTCTTCGCGCACGTCGTCGGGCACGCGCGGATCGTACGCCAAGAAGTACATCAGCCCCTTCTGATACAGTTCGTGCTCGCGGATGATCTCGCGGCGCCGCTCGTACGACGCCTCGGGGTAGTCGTAGTTCATGCCGATGTTGTCGGTCGAAAACGCCCCGTGGTTGTTCGTGTCGGTCTTCGCGTTGGGGGCCGGATCGAACTTGCGCGTGATGGCTCTCCAGCCCGTCTCGAGGTAGCGGCCCAGAAGCTCGTACTGCATCGGGTCGTAGCCCTCGGGCTTGGCGAAGGGCACGCGGTTCTCGGGGACCGTGGTCAGGCACATGCGGAAACAGTACGCCTGCACGCGGTGGTCGCCCTGCCCCTCTTCGCCCGGCGGACCCGCGTGAATCCGCGGCAACAGCCCGCTCGACGGATCGCCCGGCACCACGTAGGGATCGACGGGATTCTCGAACTGGTGGTACACGGCGTTGCGGGTCTGCACGCCGTTGAGGGTCTCGCCGTACTGCGCGTTGGACTCCCGTCCCACGGTGTACGACACGCCGGCCGCCGCCATCAGATCGCCCTCGTAGGTGGCGTCGATGAACACGCGGCCCCGGTAGGTCTCGCCGCTGAGCGCGGTGATCGACGTGATGCGCGTGCCCTCCTTGCCCACGCCCGCCGAACGGTCGAGCCACGCGTCGCGGACCACGGGAACCCGGTGCTCGGCGATCCACTGCTCGAACGTCCGCTCGGCCACGTGCGGCTCGAACACCCACATGGCGTCGTCGTCGGGTCGATACAGGCGATAGTCCTCGGGCTTCTGATGGATCCACGCCTCGGGGCGGTCGTAGTGCTTCTTGATCCGCTGGTAGAACTCGCGGGCCAGGCCGCCGACGGCTTCCTTGCGCCCGCTGTCAGTCCAGCCCAATCCGCCGCTCGAAAGCCCGCCCAAATGCACGTCGGGCGAGACGACGATGACCGACTTGCCCATCCGGACGGTCTGCACGGCCGCACTGACCGCCGCCGACGTGCCCCCGTACACGACCACGTCGTAGACCTTCTCGGCCGCCGGGGCGGTCGCGGGAACCGCAAGAACGGCCAGTACGGCGAACACGCGCATGGAACTCTCCCTTCGAGTCGTGGCACGATCTCATGCCGACGCCTCGCGTCGGCGTTCCTCGCTTCGAGGCCCCGCCCCTTCGCGACCTCCTCATCCCGTGGAAGTCGATGCCCCATGCCGGGAGCCAAGCCGCGTCCGGCCTCGAAGGACGCGTTGCCTCGGGACCCCGAAGGTGGGCGGAAAAACCCGGCAATCCAACCAGGGCTAAATAGCCCAACCCTTCCTGGGGCGCCGCATCGAGCCATCGGGTTGCTTCCCGGCAGAGCCCGATCCTCTCGATCACCGGGATCCATTATGCCGCCCCCAGGCAAGTTTTCAAGCACGGTGACGCTGCACCCCGGGAGCCTCGGCGCGGTGGCATCGTCGTCGACGCCCGGCGCGGCGATCGGCACCGCCACCCACGGGGCCGGCGTATCGACCAGCCAATGCCGCTTGGGGCCCTCGATTCTCTTGCCTCCGTCGTGACTCCGCCCCTCGCCGCTTGCCCTGGCCGGTCGCACCGTTTTCCAGCAACGGTCTCGGCCAGGTGTCGACGTCGGTCGGGTTGCCTCGGGCATTCCATGCCGCCCCAAAGGCCCGGACCTTCCGGCTTCGGTCGAGGCAAGACAGGTCGGGGCGGGCTGGCGTGTCTTGGCTGCCTTGGCATCGGCTGGTACACTTAAAGGCTTCTGCCCGTAGCGGTGGGCGAAAGCGGGAAAGCCGCGAGTCGGTTTGTCGGGCGTCGTGTCGTTTTCTGCACGCGGGCATCGCACGAGAATTGCGCGCAGCGCCACGCCACAAGCTGCTGAAAACAAAAGACTTATGACGTGACTCCGAGGGCGATTGAGGCTGTAGCTCAGTCGGTAGAGCAACGGACTTTTAATCCGTAGGTCTCGGGTTCGAGCCCCGACAGCCTCACTTGCAAGTTGTTGCTCCGACTGGAACCGGAATCCGAGCGGCCGGCCCTCGAAACGTGCCGGGGCATCCAACGTCGAGATCAGCCGGCCGGAAGGGACGAGTTCGATGTCCGTCGCTGAGCCGGCCCCCCCTCTTGTCCGGTCGGCGTTATTTCTGCTATGTTGACAGGCTGCGCCGGGTTCCGAGCGAGCCGGCTTGAGACTGCGAACAAGTGGCAACCGATACGGAGAGTTCTATGGGAACGAAGAAAACGGGCAAGGGTCGGCGGAAGATCGGCCGCAAAAAGCGGCGGATGCGGTCGAAGATCCGGCACCGCAAAGACTAACCCCGCCTTCGGGGGCCTTGCCCGTGGGCTGGCCTCTTTCTCTGGCTTCTCCGGGCCAGCCGGCCCCTGATCCTGCGCTTCGCCCGAGGTGCTTCGATCCTCGGGCCGCTGGCGCGCGACGGCCTCGCGCCGTTTCTTCGGGAGACGCAAGCCGAGGGCGAATTGACTCGGCCGGTCCCCTCCGTCAGACTGGCGCCGGGCCCGCGGAGTCGCTCGGCGCAGCGCCCGGCGGAACCGGCTTGGCGCCGGCACGCCCGGGGATCGGCGCGGGGGGCATCCGAGTCTTGCGGGCCCCGGCCGAGACAGGCCGAGTTTTCGTCCCGCTCCCTTCAACTCGGGTATGGTTGCCATGGCGAAGTTACCCTATCTTCCCCACCGCGGGTGCAGTTGTTGCACGGTATCGCGGCGGTGTTTCGTGGCGTCGTCGGTCGCGGCGTTCGCGACGATGCCTCTGGTTGCGGTTCCGGCCGAGGAACCCGCCGGCGAAAAGCTCGACGAGCCGATCGACCTGAAGTCGCTCCGGCCGGCTCCCAAGGTTCGCATTCGCGAGGTGCTCATCCGGCGCGAGACGCCCTACTGGCTCGGGTGGCCGGGCACCTCGTACGACCTCGAAGGCCACCGTAGGGAGTACGAGGCCGCCTTTCAGGAGATGGCCGCCGGCACGGGCGTCACCCTCGAGATGGACCCGAACCCCATCGAACAGGAAGAGAACGTGGCCGGTTGGGTCGAGAAGGCCAAGGCCGACAAGGTCGACGCCATCCTGATCCACCTGCAGCACATCCACTGTTGGCGGTGGCTCGAACCGGTCAAAAAGGCGGGCGTCCCCACGATCATCTGGGCCCCGATCGGAACGGCCTTCACGCAGCACGTGCGCGCGATTTCGAGGATGCCCGGCATCCACGTGATCTCGTCGCTCGAGACCGGCGCGATCGAGCAGGCCTTTCGCATGATCCGCGCCAAACGCCAGTTCGAGGAATCGCGGCTGCTCGTGGTCCGGGGGACGGAACGCAAGGAGATGGTGCTCGAGCGGCTTGGCACCAAGGTGCGTTACATCCCGCGCGACAACCTGCACGAGTTGTTCCACCGCATGCCGCTGACCGACGAGGCCCGCGAAATCGCCAAGACCGCGGCGGCCAACGCCGAGCGCGTCGTCGAGCCCAGCGAGGAAGACCTGCTCAACGCCGCGCGCGCCTTCCTCACGGCCAAGCGGATCTGCCGCGACGAGAAGTCGAACGCGATCACGTCGGACTGCCTGGGCATGGTCTCGTCGCGCGTGGTGCCGACGCCGCCGTGCATGGCCGTGTCGATGTTTCAGGACGGCGGCGTGACCTACGGCTGCGAGGCCGACGTGTTCGGCGCCATGTCGCTGATGCTCACGAGCTACCTGTTCGACAAGCCGGGGTTCATGAACGATCCCGTGCCCGAGACGGTCAACAACCTGCTGTTGGCGGCCCACTGCGTGTGCGGCACGCGGCTCGACGGGTTCGACGGTCCCCAGGAACGGCACGTGCTGCGCTCGCACTCCGAATCCGACCTGGGCGTCGCCTTGCAGGTGCTGTGGAAGGAAGGCCGCCCCTGCACGCTGGTGCGCTTCAGCAATCCGAACGAGCTGATCGTCGACACGGGCGTGGTCGTGGGTAACCAGGAGACGCCGCCCGCCGGCGGATGCCGCACCGACGTGAAGATCCAGATGGATCGGGTCGAAGACTCGCGCGACGTGCTCGGGTTCCACCAGGTCGTGTTCGCGGGCAATCACCGCCGCGACGTGGAGAGCTTCTGCCAGATGTGGGGAATCAAGGTCGTCAACTCACCCGAGAAAGCCCCGCGGGAGGACGCCCTATGAGCCGTGCCGTGCAACTTCTACTGGGGGGCGCCGTTCTCGCGCTGCTGGCCCCTACGTGGGCGCGGGCCGAGGCAGAGATCGGCTCTCCCGGCTTTCCGCCGTCGAAGGTCGCCGACGACGGCGCGCTCATCGAGCCCTGGGGCACGATCCGCCTCGTGATCGTCACGCCCGAAGGCGCGCAAACCACCGGCCAGCGCATCGAACAGGCCCCCATGCCGGTCGCCGTGACGCGCATCGAGGCGGGCCCGGTCGCGCTGGAGCAGTCGGCCTACCGGGCGCCGGTCTGGCCGTCGGGCGTCGACGTGATCGAGGGCGTGCTCGTCAACCACGGCGAGGCGGCGGCCGAGGTCCAGCTTCGGGTCGACGTGCCGGAAGCGATGGAAATCGGCGAGCGTCTGGGCAGCCTCGGCGGCGCCCCCGCGCTGGCGCTTCCCAAGGGCCTTGAGCCGGTTCGCGAAGAGCGCGCGTGGGGCTGCACGGGCGGGGTCCGGGCCATACCGGGCTGGGCCCGGCCGCGGGTCGAGTGCGACCCGGCCTTTCGCAACATCTCGGCCGGAATGGGCGGCGTGCCGATCACCTACCGCTTCGCCGTCGAGCCGGGCGCCCAACGCACCGTGGTGCTCGGGTTCTGCGAAAGCCATCACCCCAGCGCCGGACTTCGGCCCCTGAAGGCCCTCGTCGAAGGGACCGAGGCCCGATCGATCGATCCGGTCGACGCCTGGGGCCGGCACGGCCCCGGCGTGGTGCGCTTCGACGCGGCCGACGCCGACGGCAACGGGCGTCTCGAAGTCGCCGTGGCGCCCCATCCCATCGCCACGGATCGCAACACGATCCTCAACGTCATTTGGGTCTTCGCGCCGGGCGCGGCCGTCGACGAGGCCCGGCTCATCGCCGGCGAGTTGAACGGTCTGGCCGAACGGTACGTCGACGTGGGCGGCGAAAACGACCAGGCACTTTACAAGCCGGGAGACCTCCAGTACGCCCTGCGCCTCGGCCCCGGCGCGCGGCGCGAGTTTTTCTTTCTGGTCCGCAGCCCGGGCGCCCCCTCGGTTCCCGACCCGTCGCTGTGGGACCAATCCTCCCTGCGCAAGGCCGCCGCTGACGTATGGCGCGACCGTTGGGAGGAAGTCGTGGCGGCGGAACCGGCGAGCGAATAAGGCCGCTCGTTCGTCACCCGCGGTTCGCGTTGAGCTTCGAGTCGATCAGGTTCGTCCGATCGTGGCTTTCGCGCTTGCGCAGGTAGAGCTTGACGGGCACCTCGGCGAACTCGACGTGGTCGCGGAACACGCTCAACAGGTACCGCTGGTACTGCGCCGAAATGGCCTGGGGATTGTTCGCGAAAAGCACGATCGTGGGGGGCTGCTCGGCGACCTGGGCGGCGTAGTAGATTTTGGGCCGGCGGTTCCGGTAGAGCGGTGGGGGGGTGTGCTCGATGGCCGCCCGAACCATCTTATTCAGCGCCGACGTGGCCACGCGCGCCCGCGACTGCTTGTACAGCATCTGGGCGTGATTCAGCAGGGCCTTGACGTTCTTGCCCGTCTGGCCCGTGATGAAGGCGATGGGCACGTACCCCATGTTGCGAAAGATGCCGCGCAGGTAGCGGACCCACTTGTTCATCGACATGGTCTCGGCCATGAGGTCCCATTTATTGACCACGAAGATGCAAGGCTTGTATTGCTGGGCGATGTAGTCGCAAAGCTGTTTGTCGACCTTGCTGATGCGCTGGCTGGCGTCGAAGAACAGCAGCACCACGTCGGCCCGGCGGATGCTCCGCTGCGCCCGGTGGGTGCCGTAGAAGTCGATGTCGGTGGTCACGCTCTTGCGGCGGCGGAAGCCCGGCGTGTCGATGGCGACGAACGCCTTGCCGTCGAGCTCGAAGCGGACGTCGACGCTGTCGCGGGTCGTGCCGGGGATCTCGCTGACGATCATCCGCTCGGCCTCGGCCAGCGTATTGACGAAGGTGCTCTTGCCCGTGTTGCGGCGGCCCACGATGGCCACCTTCATCGTGGGCTCCTGCGGGATCGGTTGGCCGTTCGTCTCGGCCGGAAGCCGCTCGTAGATCGCCTCGAGCAGGTCGTGCTTGCCCCGGTTCTCCTTGGCGCTGACCGTCAGCACCTTGTGGCCGAAACGGTAGAAACCGCTCGCCTCGGGTTCGAGGCCGGCCGCGTCGGTCTTGTTGGCCACGCAGAGGATCGGCGCGCCGACGTAGCGGAGCCGCTTGGCCACCTCGTCGTCCAACGGGGCGGGACCCGATCGGGTGTCGACCACGAACAGGATCATGTCGGCCGAGTCGATCGCCAGGGAGATCTGCTGCTCGATTTCCTCGGTGAGGTTGTCCGTGTCTTGGATGCCCATGCCGCCCGTGTCGATCAACTCGACGTAACGGTCGTTGACGGCCAGCAGGTGGGTGACGCGATCGCGCGTGACCCCGGCCACGGCGTCGACGACGGCAAGGCGCCGGCCGGCGAGCCAATTGAACAGGCTCGACTTGCCGACGTTGGGTCGACCGACAATGGCGATTCGAGGTACGCCCATCGAAATCTCAGGTTCCGACCGTTCGGCGGTCATCATGGTTCGAGCCCTGCGGTGTGAGGCGAGTTCCAGTCCGTGGATGCATTCCCACCTTGGAGGGGGGTTGTGTCGTGTGAGCAAAAGGGGCAGGACTCAACGGGGCAAGCGACCAAGCTGCGTTCGGCAATCGGGCCGAAACACCCAGCTCTATCTTAATTCACGGAAAGGGAGGAGAGAAGGCTCGCCTTCGCTTCCCCCGCCGAAGGCCGTCGCGGGGCCGACCGGCAACGCGCTCAACCGGTCGGATCAGCGGGTGGCCGGGGCCCCGCTGCCACGCGCAACCTTCGCCGATATACTTTCGATGGTACCCAAGCACACGGCGAGGAGACTTCATGGCAACGAAAGGGAATTCGTCGAAAGGCCGGGCGGCCCGGGCAATGGTGCAGCGACTCGAGAGCCTCGAACGCGCCGGCGTCACGCATTTGCCGAAAAAGGCCGCCCGGACTTCCGATTCGCGGGGCGACGAGGCGCCGGCCCCGACCGAGGCCGGCCTCCCGACGCAGCCAACCCCTCGCACGGAGGGTCGCGGCGGCCGCGTCGCGCTCCTGGCCCGACTGGCCGGGCGCGTGGCCCAGTGCACCCGGTGCCGGGAACTGGCCGCGACGCGAACGCAGACCGTGTTCGGGGCGGGCAATCCGCACGCCCGACTGGCGCTCCTGGGCGAGGCCCCCGGGGCCGACGAAGATCGGCAGGGCGAGCCGTTCGTGGGTCGGGCCGGCGAGCTTCTGAACCGGATCCTGGCGGCCTGCACGTTGCGTCGGGAGGACGTGTACATCTTCAACGTCCTCAAGTGTCGCCCTCCCGGCAACCGCAACCCGCTGCCGGTCGAGGCGGCCGCCTGCCGCGAGTATCTGAACCGCCAGATCGAGATCATCCGGCCCGAGTTCATCTGCTGCCTGGGCGCGGTGGCCGCCCAGAACCTGCTCGACACCACCGCCTCCATCGGCCAACTGCGAGGTCGCTTCCACGATTACCAGGGCATCAAGGTCCTGTGCACGTACCACCCGGCCTATCTGCTGCGCAATGAATCGGCCAAGCGCCCCGCCTGGGAGGACATGCAGATGCTCATGGCCGAGATGGGAATCAAGCTGCCCAAGAAGTAGGGGGCTGTCGGCGTGGCGGGTACGTCGACGATGGGCATTTGGCCTTGCGGGAGCCGGGGCTTCTTGGGAAACTAACGCCCCCTTGGTTTCGGGGGGGCTCCTCGACGCGCCCCCAGCGATTGGCACCCGAATGTTCGACGCGGTGGTATCTCCATGCGGCAGGTTTTGGCCGGACTGTTGCTGCTCATCGTGCCGGGTTGCTGGATGGCGGCGCCCGGCCCCACGTTGCAGACGGCAGTCCCCTACGACAATCCCACGCTGCTGGCGATTTCCGACCACGAGACGGCCTGGGAGACCGTGGTCGACGTGGTCGACGACTATTTCAATATCAAAGACGAAGAACCGGTGCGGATCGTGGGCAACGTGCTCACCGAGGGCCGGATCGACACGTTTCCGACGGTCGGCTCGACCATGTTCGAGCCCTGGCATCACGATTCGGTCGGTCCGTACGAGCAACTCGAGAGCACGCTGCAATCGATCCGCCGTCGGGCGCATGTGCGCGTGATGCCCGCCCAAGGTGGCTACTGGGTCGACGTGGCGGTGTTCAAAGACTTGGAAGAGCTGTCGCGGCCCACCCAATCGACGGCCGGCGCGGCGACCTTCCGCAACGATTCGTCGCTGACGCGCGTGGCCGATCCGGTGGGCTCGCAAGCGACCACCGAGGGCTGGATCTGCCTGGGCCGCGACCTCGCCTTGGAGCAGCGGATGATCGCCCAGCTCCAGGCCCGGACCGCCGCCGTACCGGGGATGTGGAGGGGAGGCGTCCGCTGAAGCGGCGACGGGGGGCATCTCGCGGTCCGATTGCCGGGCGTGCCGTCATGCACCGCTCGAAGCGTCGCCGCTTGCCCCGTCGGCCGGTCCCGACCATAATCCTCAATCCTCTCGACCTCGCCCCGCACGTCTCGAAAACCGGGCGTCGCGCGGCGCCGTCACGGCCGAGCCGGACGAATCGGGCCGAGCGAGGCAGCCGCGTCCCAAGGGAGCCACTTGTACTTGACCGCGTTTCTTCTGAAAGCGACGGCGATTTCGCTATCCGGCGTGCTGGCGCCGGGGCCCATGACGGCGGCGACCCTGGCGGCCGGCACGCGGTCCCGTCATGCCGGGGCCATGATCGCCCTGGGCCATGCGGTAATCGAGTTTCCGTTGATGCTCGTGATCCTGGTCGGGGTGGGGCAGATCTTTCAGCTCGAACCGGTCAAACTGGGCATCGGCATGGCCGGCGGCTTGTTTCTTCTGGTGATGGGAGGGCAGTTGCTCGGGGCGTCGCGCCAGGCGGACGGGCGCGTCGAAGCCTCGGACGGGCGAGGGCCCCTCGCGACGGGAGTCGTGTTGACCGCGGCCAATCCGTACTTTCTGATCTGGTGGGCCACGGTCGGGCTGGCCCTGGCCACCGAGGCCGCCCAACTGGGGATCGCCGCCTTCGCCCTGTTCGCCCTGATCCACTGGCTCTGCGATCTGGTCTGGCTCGAGGCCCTTTCCCAGGCCAGCCACAAAGGGACCGAGCGGATGGGAGGCCGGCTCCAGCAGGTCGTGCTCGCCGTCTGCGGCATCATGCTGCTCGGGTTCGGAGGCAAGTTCCTCTACGACGCGGGCAGCGCGTTGGTGGATTAGGGTCTTACGCCGCAACTCCCACGCGCCGTGCGCGCATGTTGTGAGGTGGTGGACCGGTGGAGGGATGGAGCGTTGGAGTGATGGAATAATGGAATTCGGCTCGGAGGGGGTCCAACACTCCACCATTCCAACATTCCACCATTCCATCACTCCACCATTCCATCACTGCCAGCGTTCCCTCATGGCGTATCTTCTGCTTGGTTGCGACCACGGGCCGCGTTATGGTCTTGGCTTGCCATTTCCGCGCGCCGCGCGTATCT
>Ga0334884_1002471_pt1 | contig 23362 bp, 11 predicted proteins | sample GraSluR1_MG_7_FD_207215 | JGI IMG/M metagenome (GOLD analysis project Ga0334884, IMG submission 207215) | Sludge microbial communities from methane-producing bioreactor in Wageningen University, Netherlands - Granular Sludge_12_05 R1 | ecosystem: Engineered > Bioreactor > Anaerobic >...
GGCCAGCAGGTGGAAGCCCGGCGGACCCAGGATGATGACCAGCATCGCCCCCAGCGTCCAGCCGATGGCATCCGTCGAGCGGGGCCGCCAGGCCGAGAACACCAGCCCCAGTGTGGCGAGCCAGAAGGCCGCCGCCGGCAGGTACGTGTGGCTCCAGAACACCACCGCCCTGCTCACTCCCCCCAGTGTCAGGCACCACATCGCCACCGGAATCGCGATCAGCACCAGTAGCACCGCCATGGCCATGGAGGACACCAGCTTGCCGGTCACCACGTCCCGCGCCGTCAGCAGCGTGGCGCGCAGCATCTCGATGGTCTGCTTCTCCCGCTCGCCGGCGATGGCCGCCGCCGCCTGAATCGGGACCAGTAGCAGCAAGACCCCCATCTCGGTGGCGATCAGGATCGTGAACGCCAGCACTCCCGCATCCTGCTCCTGAGACCCCATCCCCCCGTAGGTCGCCGAGCGCACGGGGCTGTTGATCGCGTAGATCGCCAACCCCGTGAGCACCGCCAGAGTGCACAGCACGGTCCAGGCCAGGACCGAGGCGAAGGGGCGCCAGCCCCGCATCTGGCGACGCAGCTCCTGCGTCGCCACCGCCGGGTTGCAGTGCAACAGCCGGCCCAGCATCCGCTCGCCCGTCGCGGCGCTCATGAGACGACCCCCCGCGTGAGCCGCATGTACATCGACTCGAGGTTCGTCTCCTGCTCGGTGAACGACTGCACCCGGAAACCCCCGGTCACCAGAGCCGAGAGCACCTCGTGCTGCGCGTCCGGCTCACCGACATAGGTCGCTTCCAGGTGGCCGTCGCGGGGCTCGACCCCCGCGATCCCCGGCAGGTTGGCGGTGAAAACGCAGGCCTCCTCGAGGCTGTCCTTGATCCGGATGACGAGCCGCAGGCCGCCCTCGAGCCGATTGGAGATCTCCGCCACGGCCCCGGCCATCACCAGCTTGCCCTGCTCGATGATGGCCACCTTGTTGCACAGCTCCGACATCTCGGTGAGGATGTGCGAGGAGATCAGGATCGTCTTGTCCATCTTGCATAGCTCCAGCAGCAGCTCGCGGATCTCGATTCTGGCCCGTGGATCCAGGCCCGAGGCGGGCTCGTCCAGCAGCAGCACATCCGGGTCGTGCACGAGGGTCTTGGCCAGACACAGGCGCTGCTTCATCCCGCGAGACAGGGCATCAACGTAGGCATCCTTTTTCCCCGTGAGGTCGGTGAGCTCCAGGACATCATCGATCAGGCCGGGACGGTCCGAGGCCGGGACGCGGTAGGCGGCACCGAAGAAGTCCAGGTACTCCCAGACCCGCATGTCGTCATACAGGCCGAAGAAGTCTGGCATGTAGCCCACCTTCGCCCGCACGCTCTCGGGGTCCTGGCGGATGTCGTGCCCGCTGACGAGTGCCGTGCCCTCATCCGGGGTGAGCAGCGTCGCCAGCATGCGGATGGTGGTGGTCTTCCCCGCACCGTTGGGGCCGATGAACCCGAAGGCGTCGCCGCGGGCGATGTGAAACGAGAGGTCGTCCACTGCCGTGAGCTTCGCGTACCGCTTGGTCAGGCCCTTGATCTGCACCATGACTGCTGCCCTCGTTGATCGAGTTGGCTCCCGCCGGGGCGCTGTGCCGCCCGCGGTATCGTCACCTGCCCCGCGCCGCGCCGCTCCCTACTGCACCAGCGCCGCCTCCACCACCGGTAGCGGCGCTCCCTGTGTGTCGTAGCCGCCGGAGAACGCCTGCTTGAGCACCAGCCGCCCCCCGGCGTCGATGTACTGCTCCGGGTTGGCCAGATGCAGCGGCGAGAGCTTCTCCTGCTCCTCCCATTCCCCTGTGGCCACGTTGTAGAGGCTGCAACGCGTCCCCGGTGTACTGATGGACTGGCCGGGAACGGTGACCTCTCCCGCCGTCCCCGGAGCCCATCCCGGGGAGCCTCCGGAAGCCCCGGTCACGAGAATGCTCAGCGTGTCCACCCGGTGTGTGGCGGGCGTCAGCGGCAGGGTGTACTCCCAGACGGCCGTCCCGGTCTGCCCGGGGCCGACCCCCATCCCCGGCATGCCTCGCATTCCCGGGGGGCCTCCCGCGCCGAAGGGCGCGCCGCCGGAGTAGTCGGCCCCTACTCCCACCGGCAGAAGACGCACGGCGATCGCGCTTCGCGGCACCCTGGTCGTCTTCCGGGCGGTGAAGCGCACCGGCAGACGCACCAGCACGATGCTCACGTCCTCGGCCCTGTTGGGGTTCCGATCCAGGGACCCCACACCGATGGCGGGGTCGGCGAAGGCCAGCAGCCACACCGCCGCGGAATCAGCACTCGGCGTCGCGCTCGGGCCATAGTATGCGCGGCGGTCGAAGAACAGGGAGTGGATTGCCATCTCGTCCAGATGCAGGTCTTTGGACTGGTTCCCGTACGGTGGCTCGCCCCCGATGGGATAGCCGGTGACGGTGCCGGGCTTGCCCGGGGCCAGCGTGAGCGCCCCGCTGGAGCCCGAAGCGATGTGGGCCTGTGGTCCTGCAGAGCCTGCGTTCACCAGGCGCGCCTCCTTGAGGGCGAAGGGCGCGCCGTTGCGGATCGTCGCCGTATAGCCTGCGCCATCACAGTCCGCAACTCCTGAGATGCCCTTCCCCAGGTCAAGGGCGAAGCGAGTAGTGACGGCCTGCGAGGTCCACATGTCCATGGAGATGTCCGAGACCTCAACGGGGTTGTCGTAGCGGAAGCTCGGGGGGCGCCGGCCCCACGAGTCCATGGAACCGGCCGGCTCCGCCGAGGCGGCCGAGTGGGGGAGAGTCATGGCGTACCGCGCTCGCGTGGGCGAGAAGATGCCCACGAACCCGCGGCCCGGCGCCAGCGTATCCCCCGCGTTGGCCTCCACCACCGATACCCGGTTGACGATGAGCTGGCCGCCGCGCACCGCATAGCCGATGAAATATGCCGCCAGCGTGAAGGCGATAACGATCACAGGAGAGGTGAGCCACGCCAGCTCCATGCGGTCGATGCGCCGCAGTGCGAAGTAGTTCACCGGCACCAGGACGACGATGTATGCCAGGAGAAACAGGGCCACCAGCCACAGCGACGGCAGTCGCGCCTGGGGCGCGTACTTGGCCACCTCCGGGAGGCTCCACCGGCCGCCGTAGTAGTCACTATCTCCCGCGGCCGCACCTGCGGCCGGCGAAGGCGCGCGGCTAGCCTGCTGTGCCAGAGCACGCCACAGGTCGACCTGTCCGTCCCAGTGCTTGATCGACGCGGCCCGATAGTCGAAGGTCGCCATCACCACGCGACCCGCGTCGGCCCGACCCCTCAGCACCAGTGGGGCGTCGCCATCGCCGCAGAGCACCTGTGCTTCCGGCCGCAGGGCGCCGCTACAGAGCAGGGCCGGCGCCTTGTCAATCGGGACGCTTAGCCAGGCCCCCAGCTCTCCGGTGTCCGGCGCCGTCGTGGTCCCCGATACCACCATCGGGAGCAGCGAGGCCAGCGGGCCGTCGGCCAGTGTGGCCCCCGCCGACCCGCCGGGCACGATCAGCGTCCCGCCCAGGCGTACCCACTCCGCCAAAGCCCTCAGGCCGTCCGGGCTCGCAGCGGCATAGCCGGCATCGCCCAGCACCACCGCATCCGCGCAATCCCAGCCCAGCCAGCGGTCCGGCAACTGACCCCATCCCACGTGCGACACCTGGAACTCTCCGGTCTCGCCGGCACCCAACGACCCCTGAGACCCATGGAGCAGGTAGGGCAGCGCCGGCTCGCCGCGCAGGAAGTTCAGGAACCCCTGATCGCCGCCGATGACCACCACCAGCGTGTCCCGGACGCCGACGCGCGTGCCCTCTTCGATCTCCTTCTTCTCCCATCCCCAGCCCGTGTTCAGCAGCGCCACGCGCAGGGGAACGGCGGGAACGCAGACGCAGTAGCGCTTGCGCGAGTGCTGCGGGATATCGACCCTGGTGCTGTAGCTTGTGGAGGGCCCGCCCTGGGGCGAAGCTGAAAGGACGATGCGCAACTCACCGGTGCGGGAGGGGCCGGTGTTCTGGATGTCCACGAAGATCGGGATCCAGCGGCTCTCCTTCCAGGTCTTCTCGAACCCCGCCGACGCCTGCCAGGTGACTCCCGCGGCGTAGGTGGCCGCAGAACAGAGGCCTATGGCCGCGATGCACAGAAGCGCCCTTGGGTATGGACGAGCCACGCGATCGCCTCCCGCATTGGTTGGTGGAGCGATGCCCCTTGCCTCACAGCCCTCGCCCCTCACCGGTACAGCGAACATCAAGATCTTTGCAGTATACGTGCCACGTTCGCCCCGCGTTGTTGCTAGGAATGTTTGCCTGCCTGTTTTGTTCCAACTCCGCGGCCCCGCGACCCCGTAGCTCCGGGGCGTCACGCCACCGGCGCAGGCCCATGGGCTATGTAGCCCGCCGGAGTGCGCAAGTCAAAGAGGCCCCCCGGTCCGGGGGGCCTCATCAGCGAGCCTGCTCGTGCCGCCGAGGCTCTGCGTCGCTCCACTGCTCTGTGCGAGGCCGCGCGCCGAGGCGCCCCTTGCCGCCACCGGCTCGCTCTACACCTCGAACCGCGCCAGGAAGATGTCCGCCGGTGTGGGCTGGCCCATCGGCAGCGGCATCCACTCGTGCTGCGAGTAGTAGCTCATCACCACCTCGCCCTCGGGGCCGTATGCCAGGCCGCAGTAGGAGCAGTCACCCGCGCTGGGAACGGTGAGCAGATGGTGCGCACCGCCTTCCGTCAACTCCCAGACCGAGGTGTGCGCGCCGGAATCCGGCTTCACCGTCCCCTCCGGCAGATCGCACACCTGGGATCGCCCCGCGCAGATCCATCCGCCCTCCACCGGCAGTACCACCGGAGCATGGATCATCACTCCCAGGTCCGCCCATTCCCACCGCCTGTACGGGGCCTCACTTTGCCCCAGCCACGAGTGGCTGTTGGGCTCCAACGTCCGGATGACGCAGTTGAGCCGCCCCTCATCCGGTTCGTACAGCACCGGCTCGCCGCAGCCGCCGCCCTCCCGCATCAGGCCCACAAGACGCCAGTTCAGCAGGTCCTCACTGGCCAGCAGGTGCACGGTGCGCATGTCCCGGTCATCGCGCCGGGCGAAATGGTAGGCCGCACACAGGAAGCCTTCATCCACCGCGAGGATACGCCACAGCCAGTAGTTCACCCCGTACACCTGCCGGGGAGAGGACCAGGTGGCACCATCACGGCTGGTCACCACGTGCGAGATCAGGTCGTACTCGGCATTGGCCAGGCTGCGGGATGCCCACCGCGGGTACCAGGTGCCGAACACGATGCCCAGTCGATCCCCGGCGTCCACGAACTTGGGGTCTCTGTCATCCCCGTCCGTGCTGATATGCCCGCACTCCTCCCAGTCCAGGAGGTCCGCGGAGCGGAATACCAGGATGTCTCCACAGGGCGGGAGGCCGTGGTGCTCCGAGGACCGGAAGGTCACATAGTATTCGCCCTGCCACTCGATCAGGTCGGTGAAGGCATTGTGCCTACCGTCGTAGTAGAGCCTGTCAACGCTGAGTAGCTTGGCCATGTGAACACCTCGGGGTGAGTCTGCGAGTCTGCGACGAGGGTGACGAGTCGTTTGCCGTCTGCCTTGCTCACTCCCCGCCTGCGGAGGGCCGGCGTGGGGTCCCGGCCGTTGCGGACCGCCGGCTCTACGGCGCCCCCCTCAATCCCCCCGCAGGCGGGGGGAGGCACGGCCTTCACCACTGCACAAGGTGCCGGGGGTGAGGAAGCTCCCGCCCTGCGGGACCGTTGCCGTGGTCGTTCACCCCCTCCTCCCGTCGCCCGCGGGTGTTTGCGGGCGTAAGGGAGAGGGGGGCAGGGGGGTGAGGCGGTCGTTCGCCGTTGCCGTCATCGTCGTTGATGCCGCTGCGCGCCACGCGCCACGGCCGTCCCCGTCGTTCACCCCCCTCCTCCCGTCGCCCGCGGGTGTTTGCGGGCGTAAGGGAGAGGGGGGCAGGGGGGTGAGGCGGTCGTTCGCCGTTGCCGTCACCCACCCCCCACGCCACGTGACGACCTATTGCCCCAGCTCGAGGATGCGCCGGATCATCTCAGCCCGCAGTGCATCCAGGTCGGCGTCGGGATCGAGAGCCTCCAGCCACGCCCGGGCATCCCTGGACAGTTGCGCCTTGCCGCCGCCCGCCTGCTCCGCCTGCTGCATCGTCTGCAGCAGGGTGGACAGGTACCGCACGTCATCCACCGCCTCGCGGAAGCCCTCCCACTGGATGGTGCCGATCACCCCGTTCTCGGTGGGGTAGGCCATGGTGTGGTCCCGGTAGCTGGCGTTGTCGAAGTCGTTCCACTCGTGGCCGAAGGAGTGCTGGTACGCGTAGTCCATGGCCCCGTCATAGCCGGCCTTCCACAGCGCGAGCCCGAAGTTCCGTCGGTACGTCTCGGGCTCCTCCACGCCGCACTGCGGATTGCCGTAGTTGAAGATGCGGTGGCCGACGCCGTGGGCCTTCGCGGCCTCCTCGGGGTCAGGCCGTCCGGACCAGACGGGAAGATCCAGCAGGTCACCGACGAGGTCGAAGTAGTCCCGGTAGCAGGCCACGAACACCTTGGCCCCGCAGTCGTGCACCGCCGCAAAGGCGGTGCGCTCGGCCTTCAGGCCCTCACCGGAGGCCTCGTCGATGCCGTAGACGTACAGGGTGTCGTAGCCCCTGTCCTCGATGAATCGGACCCACGTGGTGACGGCTTCCTTGAGCTTGGCCACGGCCTCCTCGGTCTGCGGGGCCCCGGTGCTCACGCCCAGGGTCATCACCGGACCCCGGATGCCGGCGGCCTCGCGCAGCTCGAAAGCCTGACGGAGTAGCTGCTCGTCATAGCCCTGGTAGATGGTGGGGTTGGTCACCCCGTGGGCCACGAGGTCCGCCATTTCGGCCGCGTACTGCTCGGGCGACTTGGCCTCCGAACTGATGCTCCCGCCGCCACCGGGGGTGAGCACGCCGCGATAGTAGATGGAATACTCCAGCACAGGCTCGGCGAGAGTGAAGGGCAGGACGGTCACCGTCAGCGGAATGACGATGTCGTCGGTGTCCCGGGCGCGCACGGTGACCCGCCCCACGTATGTCCCGGCCTGGGCGTCCTCGGGGATGTGGGCCCTCAGCCAGAACTGCTTGAGGCTGCGGGCCACAATGGTGAGCGGGAGCAGCCTCTCGGCGTCGCGTGGCACGAACCCCGCCAGGTTCGAGGAGTCTTTCAGACTCGCATCCAGGTACTCCGTCGAGCCCGGCCGGGCGCGGACGAAGTTGGCCTGCTTCTCGTGGTCGACCCTGACGAGATCGTCGTCCTTGAGCAGCAGCTCCGGCGTCGGCAGCTTCTGGCCCAGGTCGGCGATGCCTCGCCCCGCCTGGTACCAGCTCTTCACGGCATAGGGATCGATGCAGGAGGCCGCAAGCGTGCCGGCGGGTCCCGCGAGGTCGCTGATGTCCAGAGTCACTTGCCCAAGCTCGCGCACTGCGTAGAGGCTGAACGTCGCCGCCTCGTACTCGCCGGGGCAGGCGGTGAGGCTCAGCTCTGACAGCGTCTCGATGTCCTTGGGCCAACGGTTGTCCACCAGCCGCTGATTGCTCATGGCCGGGGTGATGAACACCTGTGCCGCCTTCCGTCCACCGTCGGTGGCGGCCAGCATCGTCATCTCGTCCCGGGCGTCCTCGGCGTCCCGATCCAGGCGCGCGGCCCGGCGATGCAGGCTCTGCCACTGCTGGCGGAAGCCGTCCACCGTCAGCGCCCCCAGTCGGTGCCGCACGTTCCCCAGACGCCCACGGAGCCGCCCCGCGGTGCGCAGGGCATCCGGTCGCGAGCTCTCCGGGAGGCCGGCCGCCAGCTCCTGCGTCGCTGCGACGGTCTCCTCGATGCCGCTCACCAGCGGCTGAAGCAGTGCGCTCTTGACGGCCGCGAACTCCACCGCCGCGATCTGCTCTTCGGTCTGGGCCAGATCGGTGGTGAACACGATGCGCCCGAAACGGTCCTTGTCGTGGAACGTTCGCTGGATCGGAGACCAGGAGGTGTACTCCTTCTCCAGCCAGCGCGCCCGGCTGATATTGCCCGTCCAGGCCGCCCCGTCGCGGGCGGAGGTGCCCAGCTCCGAGAACGGGATCGCCACCTCCAGCTCCCAGTAGTCAGGGCCTTTGGCTCCCGCCGCCCGCCATTGGCCGTCATACGAGGTGGGCGCCTCGAGCCCGATCTCGTCGTAGATCGTCCCGGCCGAGTTGGTCACCAGGTGGAAGTACCGCCCGTGCTCCGGAACGTCCGCCAGCAGCGTGGAGTCCGGCGGAATCAAGAAGATCTCGATGCAGTCATCGCCAAACACCGCGCCATCGCGCCGGGTAACCTCCGCCCTGATCTTGTCCACGGCGGGCTCCTGGCAGTGAACGCCGATGTACAGGTTCTCATTGTCATAGGCCATGTACCCGGTGGAGCCGAAGCTCGCCGGGGTGCCGAGGGTGAGCTTGACGAAGGGCTCCATCGGACGGGTGCGCTGCCAGCAGGCGTCGTCCAGCTTGCCGTCAATGGCGGGCGCCACGTCTGTGCGCACGCAGGCGGTGACGACGAAAGGCAAGGCCGGCGGTTCGGAGGCTGTGGCAAGGGTAGCCCACAGCAGGCCCAGCGCCAGGATGGCAACGAGAGTCTTGGGGCCGGTCATGGTGGTACACTCCTGTGCCTCTGTTCGTGGTATCCACAGTCGATGCTCTGTGGGTGTCGGCCGTCTGTCTGTAGACTCCTACACTGGCGCGTTTCTTGTCGTCCGGAGCAAGCTCCGGGGCCGGGTCCCGGGCGTTAGCAGGCTTCCCGCAGGGCGAGATCGGGCTTCGCGGCCCGCGTGTGTTTGGCGCTCCGCGCCGTCGGGGGCGGGCCGTGTGTCGTGCGGCCCGTAGGGCCATCGGAGCCTCGTCGCGGCGTCTCTCAGGCCCGGACTTCAGTCCGGCATGTGTTGAGCGCTGTCTGCCGTCGGCTGGGCGGCGGGAGGCCGTCAGGTCCGAAGGACCGCGCGGCGCCGCGCAGCGGCGTCTCTCAGGCTCGGACTTCAGTCCGGGCCAACAGGGCCGGCGCGGTTGGTGCGCCCACGAGGGCGCTCGCTGTGCCGTTGTCAGAGACCCGGGCAGCCGGCAGAGGACCGGCCCTCCACCAGCACGCACCCCAGCGCCGGCACGCTCACCATCAGCGTGCCTCCGTCCATCTCGGCCTCTTCGGTCCCGCTGCCCCGCCCGCACGCATGCAGCAGCACCGTTTCCCCCAGACGCCCGTCGCTCAAGGTGGCGTCCCGGGCCTCGTCCGTCCAGTTGGCAAGGATCACCCCGTGACGGCCGTCCGGCGCCCCCCAGGCCGCGTGAGCCACCGCCGGGACCTCGTACCGGCGCCCATCGTGCTCCCAACGCAGGACCTCGCAGTCCACCTCCGCCGAACGCTGCATCCGCCCGTACACCAGGAAGTCGCGGCCCGCTCCCCGGCGCATGGCCGTGGCCGTGCGGATCATCTCCAGGCTGTCCTCGTCGCTACCCACCCGTGGCTCCCACTCGGCCCAGTTGAAGGTCTCGCGGTTCAGCAGCGTCCCGTCGCCGGTCATGACCGCTCCGGGGATCTCACCCCACACAAGGTTCCACGCATTGCGGATCGGCAGGGCATACGGCTCGCCCCCGGTGCTCATCATGCCGTGCAGGATCGTGCACTCGTGAAACAGATAGTGATAGATGGGCACGAAGTTCGCCAACCCGCTGGAAGGCGGACTGACCCGCACGTCGCTTTGCTGGAACAGGTTCAGGCAGAACTCATTGCACGGGTTCTCGGTGGACTGGATGACCCCGCTCTGGCCGGCCTCCTCCGCGAGCTTCCGGAACTCCCCGATCGTGTCCACCATCGCCCGGGCCATCCACTTGCCGGGCATGGGCGGGTGGTCGTGCTCGGAGGAGAAGCAGGGGAACGTGGCCGCCGAGCAGTTCTGGTCGAAGAACTGGATCGACTCCATGCCCCAGCCGATCAGGCGACGGACGAAGTCGACCGCAATGGACCTCGTGAGCTCCGCCGCCATGCAGCACGTGTAGCTGGGGCGCCAGCTCTGGTCCCAATGCTCCGCCCACGGATCGTCCTCGTGCGTGTGGCAGACGCTGCGCTCGCCGTGGTGTGCCTCGAAGTAATCACGGCCGTCATAGCCGTTGTACAGGTGCTTGGTCACCCACCGCGTGCCGTTGCAGAAGGACCCCACATGCCAGCCACGTTCCCGGGCCAGGCCGCAGAAGCGCGCCAGCGATTCATCGCCCCCAACGGGTGGGAAGCAGTCCGGGTACACCCACGGGCCCCCGCGCTCCCAGGACATCAGCACCGCCACCAGCGGCGCCTCCACCCGCTCGCTGATACCCTCCAGAAGGGGGATACACTTGTCGTACGGGATGAAGGGCTCAATCAGCGGCGCAGGGCCGGCGTCCACGTAGCCCTGCAGGCGGATGGTGATATGCGGCGGGGAATCCAGCAGCCACCGGGGCACGTCTCGGCGCTGCGAAAGCGGCGTGGCCCAGTGCTGTTGCAGGCTCCAGGTACGGTAGATGTCCGCCGCGTCGGTCCAGTCGCCCTCAAAGCAGCCTACAAGCACATCGTACTCCAGGGTCCGTGTGCCCTCGGTGGGCCAGTCGCCCACATGGGCCATGCCCAGGCGGATACCGGGATCGCGCCTCAGGGCACTGATGAGCTTCACATTGCCCTCGGTGTCCTCGGCGGCCAAGTAGACGCCGCCCTCGGGGCCGCACCAGGCCGCGAACTGCGCGAACACCCGCCCCGGGTAGTGGGGCGAGTTGCCGTTGGGCGGAATGAGCCGCCAGCGTTCCGGCACATCGAGCGGCAGGTCTCGCAGCATGTCGCCCTGCCACAGCTCCCCATGCCCCGCGGGCAGCAGGACGGAGCCGCCCTCCTGCTCCCGCACCACAACGAAGGGGAACTGGACGTCCACGATGCGCAGGCCGGCGCCATTGCGCACGGTGCAGGACCACCGGCTCATCGGTTCCGCCTCATCGGCCCGCACCGTCAGCGTCACATCCACATCCAGCCCCCCGACGCCAAAGAACGTGAGCACCAGAACCCCGTTGGCTACCTGGACCGACGCCTCGCGGGCGCTGTGTGAGTCCAGCATCACGAACTGTCGGTCCTCGGACAGGTACTGGAGGGCGAAGACCGGGTGCGCGGGCGAGGTGGCCAACAGATCGACCTCGGGATTGCCGGCAGGGCGAAGCGAGACCGGCCGCCCCGTCTCGGGGTCGAAGTGCAGGGCGGCCGAGGCGGTGCGAAGGACAATGGGCGAACTGGGTTGCGCGCTGGTCACTGTAAGACTCCCTCCCCGGGTGACAGGTGGTCATCTCTGGCGTCTCGCCGCCTCTCCCGCCTTCCCAGGCCGTTGTCGGTGAGACCACGTGTTCTCCGTGTCTCTGTGGTCTGAAGTTCGCCGCCCGCCGTCTCCGCCGTTCTCTCGCCGTTTGTCTGCCGTGTCGTTCTCCGCGGGACTCTGTACTCTCCGTGTCTCCGTGGTCTGACGTTCGCCGCCCGCCGTCTCCGCCGTCCTCCGTCCTCCGTCCTCTTCGGCCTACCTCCCCGGCAGCACCAGGACGCCCCACTTTCCCAGCTCCACCTTCTCGCCCCTTTCCAGCCTCTTGTGGAACACGGAGACGATGTTGCCCTCGGAGGAGTCGAAGAGCTGGAACTCGGGGAGGCGTGCCTTGTCGAAGCCCTGCCTTCGCAGGCCCAGCTCGATGCTGTCGCGGTTGCGCTCGGGAAGCGGAGTGAGCACGTACGCCACGCCCGCCTCCTCGCACACACCGCCGGAGCCCTCGAGACTCGCGCGGATGAACTCACAGCCATCCAGCTCCGGCGGCAGCTTCGCCGCCTGGTACTGGCGGTCGGTGAAGAGCCGCACGCCCGGCACAAGCTTGTCGGACTGTCCGCCTTCGAGACTGACCTGCGCACCGGAGCCCGTCGGCAGCTCCTTCCCGTCCTCATTGCTCGCCAGACGGCGTTCCTGCACCGGGGCCACTCCGGTGGCCTGGTTGACCAACACCCGCAGCCTCACCTTGCCCGAGACATCGGCCTCGGCGGCCACGTCCTCCTCGGTGAATGTCGCCATCAGGATCTGCTTCTCGCCCTGGCGCGAGTAGTCGTAGATCAGGTAGATGGTTCCGTCCGGGGCCTGCACGCCGTCGGGATAGGAGACCCCGGCGCGCTCATCCAGCAGCAGCCCCCCGTACCAGCAGCGGCCGTCGTCGGCGGAGAGATGCGCCGTCAGGTGCGCCCGGGTCTTGCCGTCCGGCGGAGTGTGCTTGACCAGCAGCAGCTTGCCGGAGCTCAGGCGGCGGATGAGGAATCGGGCCGCCGGGATATGGGGTATCCAGGAGGGGCCGCCGGGGCTCCAGGTATGACCGCCGTCGGACGAGAAGCTCTGGCCGACGCCGTAGCCGGTGCGCACCAGCATCCACAGCCGCCCGTCGCCCAGCTCCACCACCATATGCTCATCGCAGGCCCGCCCCGGGACATCGGCCCCGCCCAGGAGCTCCCACGTCTGCCCCTGATCCCTCGAGCCCACCACGTTAGAGCGCTTCTCTTCCCCCAGGTCAAAGCGACGCGCCGGGTCCCGGGGGTGCGGGGCGTGGGGCCAGACCGCTGCGGGCAGCAACCACTGTCCGGTTGACAGAGCTGTGGGCTTGTTCATCATGATCCCGTTGCACAGCCGCCGCGGCGCCGACCATGCCGGCGAGGCCTCCTCGGGGTTGGGGCAGGACATGGCCCAGACCCCGCCTCGGCCGTCCCACAGCTCCCAGGCCTGGGCCCAGAACAGCCACAGGTGCCCCTCCGGGTCGATCCACAGGCAGGGGTCGAAGGCCCGCACATCTCCGGGAGGGGCGATCACCATCCTCAGGCCCGACCAGGTCTTTCCATCATCCTCGCTGGTGACCAGCATCACGTAGTTCCACGGCCCCTCGGTGGGGCCGCCACCGTACCAGGTGGCCCACAGGCGGCCATTGGCCGCGCGCTCCAGGCCGGGGATACCCTGGAAGATGCGACGGTCCTCAGCGTACTGCTCAAGGTGCGAGGTCAAGATGGGCGGCGGCGCCAGTGCCGGGTCCTGTCGTTCATCGGTCGTGGTCATGGGTTGGCTCACTCCTTGGACTACCGGGACGGCCAGCGCCAGCAGTGCGAGCATCGAATGGCCTCTGAGCCGGTGGACGTCTCGGGGCGTGGGCAATGTCGCGTCATCCTCTTCCTGTTAGCGGCACCGATCTGCGGCGCTTCAAGTGGTTAGCTTCCCCTGCGCTACCGGTTTGCCCTGCCTGACTTGTCGCGTCCGGGCCATCGTGCGTCTCCGCCTCGTGGAGGGCAGCCGCTCGCGCAAGCGGAATAGCTCCCCGAACCCCATCAGGAGGTAGCCTCCATGACTTCCCATGTCCTTCGCATTCTGACCGCGGTGCTGACCATACCCGCCGTAGCCGATGTGGTGCCCTTTGGCGTGTGCGCCCATCTGGGGGGCGGGGGCGAGTTTGAGGACCGCGAGCAGGAGTTGCAGCTCATGCAGGACGCCGGCATCCGCTGGGCTCGCGCCGATTTCACCTGGGGCGTCTTCGAGCCCCAGAACGATCGGTGGTCCTTCGACCGCTACGACCAACTGCTGGTCTCGGCGAAGGCCCACAACGTCAACCTGCTCCCGATATTGTGCTACAACGTGGACTGGGCCTATCCCGCCCACGAGCACCTGGACGACTGGTGCGACTACGTGCGCCACGTGGTGGAGCGCTACAAAGCCGACATCAAGTACTGGGAAGTGTGGAATGAGCCGAACATCGGCTTCTGGAAGCCCGAACCCAACCCGGAGCAGTACGCGGCCCTGCTGATTGCCTCGTACGAGACGATCAAGCAGACGGATCCCGAGGCGCAGGTGGTCTACGGCGGCACCGCCGGTATCCCCTTTGAGTACATCCGCAAGACCTTCGAGCACGGCGCTTTCGAGGCCTTCGATGTTATGGCGGTGCATCCGTACCGCTACCCGCAGGTCCCGGAGAAGGCGCGCATCGTCGAGGACCTACAGGCGACCTGGGCCCTGATGGAGGAGTATGGCGGCGGGAAGGAGCTCTGGATCACGGAGTTCGGCTGGCCCACGCACACCAACCCTCTGCTGGACGAAGGTGGGTTCGCCACCGGGCTCATCCTGCGGGCCGCGGAGCTTCGCTTCCCGCAGCGCACGCACTTTGATATGGGCGTGCTGGACGAAGAGGGCCTGCCCGGCGGCAGTGCTCTGGGGTCGCGAATCTGTGGGGCGCTGGACCAACTAGAGAACGCGAGCGCCCGTCTCGTAGGGCTGGAGGGCCTAGATGCTCTGGACCCCACCACCACCCAGGTGCTCGTCATGCCCACCGGGGAGCACTATCCGGCGGACTACTTCGACGAGATGGTGCGTTTCGTCCGCGAGGGCGGCCTGCTGGTGCACATGGGCGGCGTGCCGCTCTACTATGCCCAGCGCCTCAAGGACGGCGCGTGGGAGGGCCCCCACGCCCCGGAGGCGGCGCGCGAAGCTCTCCATGTGGGCTGGAAGGCCTGGTGGACCGAGGAAGGGCTGCCCCAGGAGGCCTCCCGGACGGAGCTGGTCGGCCCGCATGGCGATGGCCTGAGCCTGCCGCCCAAAATCAGCTCCACGCGCTGGCTCACCGACACCAAGCTCAGGGGGAGCGACCGGTTCATCCCCCTCCTCGCCGGCTACAATGGCGACGAGTTCATCGGATACCCGGTGGCGCTCTACCTGCACGACAGCGAGCTCAAAGGTGGCTTCCTGGGGATGGTGCTGTCCTTCGCCGGCTCCGGAGTCACCGACGAGATCCAGGCTCTGTACCTGCCCCGCGCCTACCTGCTCACTGTGGGGGAGGGGCTGCAGAACGTGTACTGGTATGAGTTCCGAGACGGCGGGGACGACGCCACCTACAACGAGCACCGTTTCGGGATCATCCGCAATGATCTGTCGCCAAAGCCCGCGTACCGGGCCTACGCCACACTCACCCGCGCCCTGGGGGAAGGCAGGCTGCTGGAGAAGCGCGAGGTGGGGGAGGGCAACTACTGCTACCTCTTCGATGCGGGCGAGACGCTGACGGCCGCGATCTGGCGAGCGGAGGGTGAGGCCGAGGTCACTATCGACGCCAAAGGGACGCCCACGGCCTGCGACTACCTGGGGGAGCCGGTGGAGCTGGTTGTGGGGGCAGGCAAGATCGCCGTGACGGCGCGGCCGGAGGTCACCTACGTGATGGGGATCGGCAAGTGAGGGGCCGAGGCCGGGGACGGGGACGGACAGACACGTCTCACCATGTAGACGCGGAGTTCCACGGGTGACGCAGAGAACGGGCGGATGGCCCAACACAGGGACACGCAGGCACGGGGGAGCAGCGGTGACCGTCGCTCCCTCGTGCTACTCAAACCAGCCCCTGGCCCTGAAGTACACCAGCAGGCCGGCGCCGATCAGGCCCATCAGGCCGAGCATGGCCCAGAAACCGGCGGGCTCCGCCAGGCCGGGCATGCTCGCGAAGTTCATCCCGTAGATGCCGCTGAGCAAAGTCAGCGGGAGGAACACGGCCGAGATGACGGTCAGAGTCCCGAGCCGCTTCTCCGTTCTCTCCTGAACGGCCAATAGGTAATACAGCCGCAACTCATTGAGGTGGGCCTCCAGCCTGGTCAGCGTCCGCAGCGCGTGCTCCAGGTGTCCGGCGAGGTCGTTGAAGTGGTCGCGCTGCGGACCGACGGAGAAGGCCGCCGACTGGGCGCTCATCAGGGCCTCGATGCAGTACAGTTGGTCCTCGCAGACGGCGGACATCGCGCTCAGGCGCCCTTTGGTCTGCACGATGCTCTCTACCCCCACGTCGTCGAGCGTCTGGTCCAGTTGGCGTGAGAGTGTCTCGACCTCGCAGCGCAGCGCCATACCGCGGTGCAGTGTCTCGTCGATCTGGTCGTCCAGCACCTGGTACACCAGAGCGCGGACAGTAGGGGTGACCAGGCGCATGTCGCTCTCCAGAGCGCAGGCGAGGCCGTCCAGGCGCGAGACGGCGTGGCGGTGCACCGTGATCAGCAGCGAAGGCAGGCACACGATGGAGATGTGCCTGCTCTGCTCGTCCTCCGGGAGCGTGGGAAGCTCGAAGAACACGGCGCTCTCGAAGGGCGCGATGCGGGCGTTGCGGCCCTCGTCCAGGAGGCCGTCCAGGACCAGGGGGTGGAGCTGCAGGGGGGCCAGAAGCGCGGCCAGCTCCTCCTCCGTCGCCCCCTGCACGTCCACCCAGCGATGGACGCGTGCCCGCGCCCACTCCGGGGCGATGCCGTCGGCCTCCTGAGGTCTGAGCAGCCGATCATCGGTGATTCTGTGGTATCGCGCCTGCATCTGTGCAGCCCTCCGGGGGGCGGTCTCGCGGTCCGCGTAGTCGCCGTCGGCCACCGTCATCCGCCGGGAAGCGGTTTCGGCGGCGGCGCCGCCCTGTCCTCCGCCGGCGTGGTGAGCGAGCGGTGGAGGGCAACCCCGTCGCCCTGACGAACCTGCACGCAGTTGAGCGGGGCCACGTTGGTCTGGGCCACGCATACGGAGGTAGCGAAGTGAGTATACTGGCAATCAACGGCGGCACTCCCATCCGCACTGCAGGCTATCCCACGGTCGGGGGGGCCGCCGGTCGCACTGTCGGAGACGAGGAGCTGGCGAACCTCACCGAGGTCATCCGCTCGGGCGCCCTGAACCGCGCCGGGGGCAGGTTCGTGCCCGGGATCGAGGACAAGTTCGCCCGACACCTGGGAGTGAAGCACTGTGTCGCCTCCACCTCGGGCACCGCGGCCATCCACGTGGCCGTGGGCGCCGTCAACCCCAATCCCGGCGACGAGATCATCACCGGACCGATCACAGACATGGGGACGGTGATCCCCATCCTGGCACAGAACGCCATCCCCGTCTTCGGCGATCTGCGTCGTGACAACATCGGCCTGGACGCCGACGACGTGGCCCGCCGCATCAATGAGCGTACCCGGGCCATCATCGCCGTGCACCTGTGCGGCAATGCCACAGACATGGACCCTCTGATGAAGCTGGCGGAGAAGCACAATCTCTACGTCATCGAGGACTGCTCCCAGGCCTACGGGACGCTGTACAAGGGCAGACATGTGGGCACCATCGGGCACATGGGCACGTTCTCCCTGCAGCAGTCCAAGCACATCACCACCGGCGATGGCGGCCTGACGGTGACCAACGACGACGCCCTGGGCGAGCGTGCGGTGCTGTTTGCCAACAAGGGCTGGCCCAACTACGGCACCGGTGCGCGCAACTACGTGATGTTCGGGATGAACTACCGCATGACCGAGCTGCAGGCCGCGGTGCTGGACGCCCAGATCGACAAGGTCAACTGGGTCACGGCCCGCCGCAATGAGCTGGGCGACCGCATCTGCCGGGCCTTGGAGACGCTGGAAGGTATCGAGGTTCCCGCTGTGTCCGAGGGCGGCCGGCACACGTACTGGTTCCTCCCGCTGCTGGTGGATCAGTCAAAGCTCGGTATCTCCACCTCCAGGCTGGCCCAGGCGCTGGCCAACGAGGGTGCTCCCTGCGGGGCCCACTACATCGGCCAGCCCATCTTCATGTACGACCTGCTACGGGAGAAGCGCATCTACGGCGATTCCGATTTCCCCTTCTCTCTGCAGCCCGAAGGGCAGCAGGTCCGCTACGAGCGCGGCGAGACGCCGGGCACCGAGCAGATCCTCGATGACCTGCTGCAGGTCTCCATCAATGAGAAGATGACCGACCACGACGCGGCGGACATCATCGCCTGCTTCGGGAAGGTCTGGGCGAACCTGGACGAGCTGCGGGAGTAGGAGCCGTCCGCCGTCGGCCTGGCACCATCCAGGCCGTCTGTACACACCATCGTCAGCCACCGTGCCCGCGGGTCTCCAGGCCCGCAGCCGTCGGCCGTCCGCCGTCGGCCTGGCACTATCCAGGCCGACGGCACACACCATCGTCAGCCACCGTGCCCGCGGGGCTCTAGAGCCTGTCGTGGAAGTCCCTGAGACCCGCCCCGGGGGCGCGGGCCGCTCGTCTTCTGCGGTGTTACTATGGCGAGGCGACCTCTATGCGCCAGAGACAACCCACAGATAGCCGTGACAACACTAAGTTGGCACCTGGACGGGGCCTACGCCACGGCGCGAAGGAGGCCCACATCCACCTAGCCGACAGGCTCTCCAGCCCGGTGGGCCGTTCACCGTCCCGCCGGCCCCGCGGCTCAGAACGGCCCACGGCCTCCTTGCGGCTCTCAGTTGGATCGATTGCCTCTGCGGGTCGTCAGCAGCAGATCCGCAGAGGCCGAATTCTCGCGGGACGAGAGACACAACGGCCGCTTGGGAGTACCGTTGATGCGCCAATCGATCACCGTCTATGAGCTGGCTCCGGCGGCCGATGAGCTCTGGGAGCTGGAGACCGATCCGACACGAGGCTGCCTGTGGCATCGCGATGGGTCCGTGGCCCTGCCCGATGTGGCCTCCGGTGCCAAACTGCGGCCCCACGTGAGCGCCGCCTATGCCAGCGGGAAGGCCACCAACATCGCCCGGGTGTTCGACGCTTTCCTGCGCCCCGATGCCCGGAGCGAGATGGCCCGGCGGGCGAGACTCTCTGTCCGCCCGCGATTGGTGACCTTCCTACCCGGGCAGCCCGGGGGCTATCGGAACCCCGGCATCCCCGGCGCGCTCCTGCAGCGGTTCACCCCCGGCGGCGCCTATCTCGCCTGCCTGCAGGCCCGGGACTTCTCCGCCGTCGACCTCGCCCTGGAGGTGCTCCCGGCCACCGACGGTATCCAGACGGACCGGCGCTGTGTGAACATGGTCGCCCGCGCCGGAGGGGAGCTGTGCAACTTCAGCCCCTATCTGCTGTGGAGCCGGGCCTGCGTCGATACGGTGCTCAGGGCCATCGCTTCCGGCCCGGTGGCCGACTTCGTTGGCCTCGCCGGCAGCCTTCCTCTGGTGGAGGGCGTCGCCGCACCGGATACCTACGCCCGGGTAATCCGCGCGTTGCGCAGCCGCCGGCCTGACACGGTGATCTCGCTGGACGTGGGTGGGGCGCCGCTGGCAGGGTGTCTGGAGCCGGGGACGATGCCGGACGTGGTCTGTGTCAACATGGACGAGTACGGGGCGGTCCCGCCCCGGGCCTGGAACGGGTTCGGCGGGCTGATCGCCGTCCATGACAAGCGCGGCTGCTGGCTCCTGCGGCGGGAGGCGCCCTCTCCCGAGGCCCTGGCGTTACGGGGCCCGGACGTACGGGTACCGGGCCGTGTCTCGGTCGTGCACACCATCTGCGCCGGCGACGCCGCCCACGGCGGCCTGCTCCTGGGGCTCATGCTGTACGGCACCGGCCGCCGCGGCGCCGGGCTGGCCGCGGTACTTAGCCAGGCCTGTGCCTTGACGGTTGTCGAAAGCCGCGATAGCATTCGTGGGCTCACCGCAGGTCGGGTTCAGAGCAACCTCCGTCGTTTCGCGACCACCTCACCCATCAAGGTCCGGGCCTAGATGCCACCGCCAGAGTCGCAGGCGCTGTCCTGCCCACTGCCGTCCTTCACACCGCGCGCCTTCGCCATCGGCCTGATCTCGGTGGTGCTGCTCTCCGTCGGGACGCAGTACGCCGAGCTGTGGGTCCACGGCACCCAGGTCACTCAGGCGACGCCGCCGATCAGCTCGTTTTTCGTGTTCATCGTTCTCGTCGTGGTGATGAACACGATCCTGTGGCTGGTAGGCCGCCACCTTGCCCTGCGCCGCGGCGAGTTGCTCCTGATCTACTCCATGCTCGTGACGGTCGGCGGCCTGGCGGGCATCGGCCTGGTGCACTTCATCCCCTCGATGACCACCGCCCCCATCTACTACGGCTCGCCCGAGAATGGATGGGAGGACGTCTTCTTCCAGTACCTGCCTACCTCGGACTGGTTCGCTCCTCACGATGAGCTGGTCATCAAGTACCTGCACGAGGGCATGCCCCCCACCTGGCGAGTACCGTGGGGCGCCTGGTGGCGGCCGATCCTGACCTGGACCTTGCTGGGAACGCTCATGGCCTGGTGCAGCCTGTGCATCTGCGCGATCCTGCGCAAACAGTGGGTGGAGCAAGAGCGTCTGATCTTCCCGCTCAACTACGTCCCGCTGGCCATGACCGACCCGGCGCACGCCGCGGTCCCCACGGCCCTCCACCCCTTCTTCCGCGATGGGCTGATGTGGCTCGGCTTCGCGGTGCCCACGATTCTGCATGCCTTCAACAGCATGCACTGCTACTTCCCACAGATTCCCGCCCTGAATCTGCGCAATATACCCATGGATCAGGGCCTGACGGCCATGCCGTGGCGTGCGATGAGACCGATTGCCATCTGGATCTACCCCATGGGCATCGGCCTGAGCTACCTGCTCTCGCGCGACATCTCCTTCAGTCTGTGGTTCTTCTACTGGCTGGGGAAGCTTGAGCTGGCCGTGGGCGGCATGATCGGGATGACCTCCTCCCGTGGCGGGCCTTTCGGTGGTTTTCCCTTCCTGGAGGAGCAATGCGCCGGTGCGCTACTGCTCCTGACCGCCTCGGGCCTGTGGGTGGCGCGGGGGCATCTGAGGAAGCTTTGGCGGGCGGCGGTGGCGAGCCTCACCGACGAAGGTGACTGGCGAAACGAGATTCTCTCGCCGAAAGTGGCGGTCTTTGGGCTGGCGCTGGGGCTGAGCGGGATCCTGTGGTGGTGGCGGGTGGCGGGGCTGTCCTACGTGGGCTCCGGGCTGTACTTCCTGGTCTGGTTCGGCTACACCATCGGCTTGACGCGCATCGTCTGCGAGGGCGGAACGGTCTGGATCGGCACCCCGCTGGGGCCGCGAGACCTGATCAAGACCTTCATCGGCACCGGAGGTCTGACGCCTCGGGACTGGACGATGCTGTCACACCTGCGCTGGCTGGAGCACGACTGGCGCTGCCTGATGATGCCCAACATCATGAGCAGCTTCAAGCTGGCGGAGACCGAGGAGCTCAAGCCCCGTGGGCTGGCGTTTTCGATGATGGTGGCGGTGGTCGTGGCGGCGCTGGTGAGCTTTGCCACGGTGATCCGCCAGGCGTATACCTTCTCTGGAGGCGGCATCGGCCTGAGCACCTGGCGCTTCGTGGGCGTTCCGCAGGAGCCGTTCCGCGCCCTGACGGGGATCCTGCAGGCCGCGACGCCGCCCAACGCCATGCGCATCTGGTTCACACTGGGCGGCGGCCTGGTGATGCTGGCTCTCACGGCGATGCGCGCCAGGTTCTCCTGGTGGCCCCTGCACCCCATCGGCTATCCGATGGCGAGCACCTTTGCCATGCGGAACATGTGGTTTTCGGCCCTGGTGGCCTGGGTGATCAAGACCGTCATGCTCCGCTACGGAGGCGTGAAGACCTACGAGCGCAGCCGGTCGTTCTTCCTCGGCCTGATCCTGGGGGACTTCACCAACATCGGTCTGTGGCTGGTAGTGGAAGCCTTTACGGGCGTGCAGGACCACTTCCTGTACCCGTGAGCGACGGACGGCTACGGCTACGGCTACGGCGCCGTGGCCGTTGCCTCTGCCGTAGTCGTGGCCGTAGCCCTCTCCTGAGCGCCGTCTGCGAAGGAGAGGGAAAGCGGCCCGGTAGGGCCGCAGGGAGCGGCGCCGTGGCCGTTGCGGTAGCCGTGGTCGTGCTCGTAGTCGTAGACGTTGCCCTCTCCTGAGCGTCGTGTGCGAAGGAGAGGGAAAGCGGCCCGTAAAGGCCGCAGGGAGCGGCGCCGTGGCCGTTGCCGTCCGCCGTAGCCGTAGCCGTGGCCGTGGCCGTGGCCGTGGCCGTGGCCGCAAGTCGTAGCCGTTGCCTTTGCCGCCTCCCTCACCGCCCCACCCGCAAACACTTCACCTCAAACGGCCTCAACCCGACCTTCCGTCCCGCCGCCTTGCCCTCTCGCTCCAGGATGTCCGTCTCCTGCACTTCATCGGCCTCGATCCCGACCTCCGCTGCCTCGCCCACCGTCTCGTACAGCCTCAGGATCAGCGCATCGCCCTCCTCGGAGACCTTCGCCGCCGAGAGCTCCACATTGTCCGGAGCCTGCATGTCCACCAGCACGCCCTCGGTCGCTCGCGGCGCGCTATGCACGAAGTGGCCCTGCAGCGGGCGGTTGATCGCCGCCGCCTCGGTTGCGGCGCGGCCCAGTGTGGCGGTGGTGACGGGTACCACCGCGTACCGGAAGCGGTGCTCGCCGTGGTCGGAGCGCACGTCCGGATACGTGGCATTGCGCACCACCGTCATGCGCACGATGCCGTCCTCGGCACTCACCCCATAGCGGCCGTCATTGAGCACCGCGATCCCCGAGGCCTCGTCACACAGCGCCGTCCAGGCCTGCATCGGGTACTCGCGACCGTCCTGATGGCGCTGGATGGCGCCGCAGGGGATGGAACTGATGAACTGGGCGTCGGGGCCGACATTGGCCGGGAAGGCCAGGCGGATGGTCTTCTCGATCTCGTGGAAATCGACGGTCACATCCACGTCCAGCCGCGGCAGGTCGCGGTAGATGATGAAGTCCTGCGTGAAGGCGGTCTCGCCCGCGGAGTGGCGCACCCTCAGGCGCATGCGGACCTCCCCTTGCTCGACCAGCTCCGGCAGGGCGGAAAGCTCTCGCACTCTTCGCCTCTCTCCGGTCAGGCCCAGCCACCAGGCCTTGTGCTCCATGCCGTAGTCCAGGCCATACTCCCCCTGCTCCCAGACCTCGAACAGCGCCCGGGTGTCGCGGGCGATGGCCTCCCGGCCGGTCTGCAGGTCCAGCACCGACGCCAGCCCGCCGCAGGAGGGGTCGATCGTCACCCTCAGTCTGCTCCCACTGAACGTGTGACCGACCACTCCCCAGTACTGATGCGGCGTGACGGGCGCCACCGGCGGCTCGAAGCGGTAGAGACGGTAACCCAGAGGCGGCATGTCGCGGGCTACGAACACGATGGTCTGCCAGCTATGGGACCAGTTGGTGCGATGGGAGATCACCTGCACCGGCGTGCGGGTGCCGTCCGGTGCCACGGCGTCCCAGCCGTCCAGCAGGTGCTGCCCGCCGACCACACACTGGACCACATCGGTGCGGGTGGCGCACAGGGAGTTGGTAACCAGCACTCCGGGTGCCTCGTGGTCGCGCCTCGTCGCATGCCCCCGGCAGATGGCCCAGGCGCTGGAGTGGTTCAGCTCCTCGGTGCGCAGCGCGATCTCGTCGAAATCATGCACCGCCGCGTCGTGAGTCGCTTTCTCACCGGTGCCGGGCAGGATGTCGTGGAACTGGGTAAACAGGAGGCGCTTCCAGAGCGTGCCGAGGGTTTCTCCGGGGTAGGGGAGACCGGCCTGGGAGGCCAGCGCGGCCA
>Ga0334884_1002472_pt1 | contig 23360 bp, 13 predicted proteins | sample GraSluR1_MG_7_FD_207215 | JGI IMG/M metagenome (GOLD analysis project Ga0334884, IMG submission 207215) | Sludge microbial communities from methane-producing bioreactor in Wageningen University, Netherlands - Granular Sludge_12_05 R1 | ecosystem: Engineered > Bioreactor > Anaerobic >...
CCGAGACGGCGCAGTCCCGCTTCGTCGCCGGGCGTCGGGATGTGCGTCATGTGCATTTCACAACCCGCAAGCTCCTTGAGCTTCTCCAGCGCAACTTGGGCGGCGGGATTGGAAGTCGAGCTGATGCTGAGCGCGATCAGCGTCTCGTCGAGACTCAAGCTTTCCGTCTTGCGGTTCATGATTTCGCGCTTCATGGCCCCGATCGCCGCGGTGATGGACGGCGGCAGAAGATGAATGTTGTCCGGCATGCCCGCCAACTGCTTGGCGGCATTCAGAATCAAGCTCGATGCGGCATGCATGAGCGGCGAGTTTTTCCCTGTCACGATACTGCCGTCCGCAAGCTCGATCGCGGCGCCACAGTAAATGCCCTCGTTCCCCTTTCCGCCGCTCTGTGCCTCATCCGCCGCATGCCTCGCCGGCAGGACCGGCTTCCTGCTTTCGGGCCGTAGATGCAGCTCTTCCATCAAGCGCTCGCATCGCTGCACGGACTCCAGATCAGAAAAGCCCATCGCATATTCGCATGCGTAGCGGAAATAACGTCGAATGATCTCCTGGCACGCGGCGTCGCGGACCACCTCGTCATTCACAATTCCAAAGCCCGCGCGGTTGACGCCCATGTCGGTAGGCGAACGATACTCCGCTTCGCCGCCCGTGATTTTCTCGAGGATCCGCCGCAGCAGGGGAAACGCCTCGACGTCGCGATTGTAGTTCACCGACGTCTTGCCATAAGCCTCAAGATGAAAAGGGTCAATCAGGTTATAGTCGCGGATATCGGCAGTGGCTGCTTCATAAGCGATGTTCACGGGATGCTTGAGCGGCAGATTCCAGATCGGAAATGTCTCGAACTTGGCGTAACCGGACCGCACGCCACGACGATGATCGTGATACAGCAGCGAAAGACAGGTGGCCAGCTTGCCGCTGCCCGGTCCCGGCCCGGTCACTACGACCAACGGTTTCGAGGTCTCAATGTAATCGTTGGCGCCATATCCTTCGTCGCTGACGATCAAGTCCACGTCGGCCGGATATCCCCGCGTGGCACGATGGGTATATACCCTGACCTCCCGCCGCTCCAGCTTGTTGCGGAACTGGCGCGTGGCAGGCTGGTCGTCATATCGCGTAATGACCACGCCCCCGACCGTAACCCCCCAATCGCGCAGGTCGTCAATCAGCTTCATCGCGTCCACGTCGTACGTGATACCGAAATCGGCGCGCACCTTCTTTCGCGCAATGTCGCCGGCATAAATGCACAACAGGACGTCGGCCTGATCCTTCAACTGCTGCAGCAGGCGCATTTTGACGTTCGGATCGAATCCCGGCAGCACGCGCGAAGCATGGTAGTCGAACAACAATTTGCCGCCGAACTCCAGATAAAGTTTGGGCCCCTTTGCGGCACGCTCCTGGATCGCCGCGGTCTGCTCGCGCAAATATTTCTCGTTATCGAATCCGACAGGTTTTTTCATTTCTCCACTCCTGCCTGTTCAGCACAGACATCACATGTCATGTGATATCGGCATGATATTCCTGCAAGGATTTCACCCCGCCCCGGCCTTTGCGCATGGCGGTAATTCCTTTCGCCGCCGCGACAGCCGCCGCAATGGTCGTGATGTAAGGAACCTTATACTTGATGGCTGCTTTCCGGATATAGGAATCGTCCCAAACGCTCCGCTTTCCAGCCGGCGTATTGATCACCAGGTGGATCTCCTTGTTTGTGATCGCGTCCACGATGTGCGGCCGGCCTTCCTGCAACTTATTGATCATTTCCGCCTTCACCCCCGCATCGGCCAGAAACTTCTGCGTGCCGCGCGTAGCGAGAATGCGGAACCCCTGCTTCTCAAACTCCCGGGCAAACTGGACGATGGCCTCATCCCTTTCCGTAACGCTGATCAGAACAGTGCCTTCCGTCGGCAGCGGCGGCTTGGCGGCTTCTTCCGCCTTGAAGAAGGCCATGCCGAACGAGTCCGCCATACCGAGCACTTCGCCGGTTGAACGCATCTCCGGTCCTAGCAGCGGATCCACCTCCGGGAACATGCTGAACGGGAAGACCGATTCCTTCACACCGAAGTGCGGGATGTTTTTTGGCGCGAGCCCGACCTGGCTCAACTTCTTGCCCATCATCAGTTCGGTCGCCACGCGCGCCATCGAAACATTGCAGACCTTGGAAACGAGCGGAACTGTGCGCGAAGCGCGCGGGTTCGCCTCGATGACATAGACTTTTCCTTTCTCGATTGCATACTGGATGTTCATCAGCCCCACCACACCCATCTCGCGTGCGATGCGTTTCGTGTAATCGTAGATCGTGTCCAGGTTTCCCTGCGGAATCGTGACGGGTGGAATCACGCACGCCGAATCGCCGGAATGAATGCCCGCCAACTCGATATGCTCCATCACCGCAGGGACGAAGGCGTCTGAGCCATCGGCCATCGCATCCGCTTCAGCCTCCAGCGCGTTCTGAAGGAATCGGTCAATCAGGATCGGCCGCTCCGGAGTGACATCCACCGCCGCGGCGACGTAATGACGCAGCATCGCCTCGTCGTGCACCACCTCCATGCCCCGCCCGCCGAGAACGAACGAGGGACGGACCATGACCGGATAGCCGATCTGCTTTGCGATCACGAGCGCCTCGTCCAGTGTGCTCGCCATGCCGGATTCCGGCATCGGGATTCCGAGTTTTTCCATCATCTTTCGGAACAGGTCGCGGTCTTCCGCAGCCGCAATCGTATCCACGGAAGTGCCGAGGATTTTCACTCCCGCTTCCGCCAGGTCGGCCGCGAGATTCAGAGGGGTCTGCCCTCCGAATTGAACGATTACGCCCTCGGGCTTTTCCTTTTCATAAATACTCAACACGTCTTCCGTCGTCAGCGGCTCGAAGTAGAGCTTGTCGGACGTGTCGTAGTCGGTGGAAACCGTTTCCGGGTTGCAATTGACCATGATCGTCTCATAGCCGAGGTCGCGCAGCGCAAATGCCGCGTGAACGCAGCAGTAGTCGAACTCAATGCCCTGCCCGATGCGGTTCGGCCCTCCGCCAAGGATCATCACCTTGCGACGATCATCGGTCTTCACTTTGTCTTCCGTAGCATTGTACGTGGAGTAATAGTAGGCCGCGTTATCCACACCGCTCACCGGCACGGCATCCCACACCTCAACAACCCCGATACGCTTGCGCTGTTCGCGAATCTTTTTCTCGGGAATGCCGAGCAGCTTGGACAGATACTTGTCCGCAAACCCGTCCTTCTTTGCCTGCCGCAACAATTCATCCGGCAGCATCCCGCCCTTGTGCTTCAGGATCTGTTCCTCAAGCTCCACCAGCTCCTTCATCTGCTGGATGAACCACGCCTTGATATACGTCTTCTCGTGGAGCTGCTCCACGGTCGCGCCCTTGCGCAGCGCCTCGTACATGATCCACTGGCGCTCGCTCGTCGCTTCGTTCAACATCTGCATCAGCTCCGGCAGGGAGCGTTTGTTGAAATCCTTCGCGAAACCGAGCCCGTGCCGGCTGTTCTCCAGCGAGCGGATCGCTTTCTGGAAAGCCTCCTTGTAGTTCTTGCCGATGCTCATCACCTCGCCCACCGCGCGCATCTGCGTGCCCAGCTTGTCCTGTACGCCCTTGAACTTCTCGAAGGCCCATCGGGCGAACTTCACGACCACGTAGTCGCCGGACGGCGTGTACTGATCGAGCGTGCCGTCGCGCCAATACGGGATATCCTCCAACGTCAATCCACCCGCAAGCTTCGCGGAAACGAGCGCGATTGGGAAACCGGTTGCCTTCGACGCCAGCGCCGAGGACCGCGACGTGCGGGGATTGATTTCGATGATCACAACGCGGCCGGTTTTCGGATCGTGCGCAAATTGTACGTTCGTGCCGCCGATCACCCCGATCCCCTCGACAATCCGGTAAGAATAATCCTGCAGCTTCGCCTGCAATTCTTTTGAAATCGTCAGCATCGGCGCCACGCAATAGGAATCGCCGGTATGGACGCCCATGGCATCCACGTTTTCGATGAAGCAAACGGTGATCAGTTTGTTCTTTGCGTCGCGAACGATTTCGAGCTCCAGCTCTTCCCATCCCAGCACGGATTCTTCGACCAGCACTTGACCGATGAGGCTCGCGGCAATTCCTCGCGCCACGACGATCCGCAGCTCTTCCACATTGTAAACGAGGCCGCCGCCGGTGCCGCCCATGGTGTACGCAGGCCGTATGACCACGGGATAACCGAGCTTCCCGGCAATGGCTTCCGCCTCCTCAACGGTATACGCCAGTTCGCTCGCGGGCATTTCGATCCCCAGCTTCTTCATTGTCTCTTTGAACGCCAATCGGTCTTCACCGCGCTCGATCGCGTCAATATCCACGCCGATGATCCGGACGCCGTACTTCTTCAAAATACCGGCCTTGTCCAGCTCTGAAGCGAGGTTCAGCGCCGACTGCCCGCCGAGATTCGGCAGCAGCGCATCGGGCCGTTCCTTCGCAATGATCTCTTCCATGCGCTGAATATTCAGCGGTTCGATATAGGTTACGTCGGCCGTCCCCGGATCGGTCATGATCGTCGCCGGATTGGAGTTTACGAGAACGATGCTGTATCCCAGCGCGCGCAGCGCCTTGCACGCCTGCGTGCCGGAATAATCGAACTCGCACGCCTGCCCGATAATGATCGGACCGGAACCAATAATCATGACTTTGTGGATGTCTTCGCGTTTGGGCATCGCTTGCTCCTCTAAGAATCTGCTCAGGTTTCGGGTTTCAGGTTTCTAAACATACTCCACTGTCGCGGGCGGCTTCGGCGTCAGGTCGTACAGGCACCGGTTGACGCCCGGTATTTCCACAACCCGCTCACATATCCGGTTCAATTTCTTCCACGGCAATTCCGTCGCCGTCGCGGTGCGCGCGTCCACGCTCTCAATGCAACGAACGACAATGATCTGCCCGAATTCGCGCTGGTTGTTGCGGATGCCTGTCGCATAATCGTTCAACAGCACCGCGAGATACTGGAATGCGCCGCTGTCCTTCAATTCTTCTTCAACAATCGCCGTCGCTTTGCGCACCGTTGCCAGCCGCTCTTCCGTGATCTCGCCCACGATCCGCGCCGCGAGCGCGGGGCCGGGAAACGGGATGCGGTGAACCATCTCATCCGGCATGCCGAGGGCTTTCGCCACCGCGCGCACTCCATCCTTGCGCAGCGTCTTCAAGGGCTCAAGGACCTGGTATCCGTATTCCTTTTGCGGATCAATGCCCAGTTGCGCGAGAATGTTGTGCTGACGCTTGATGCCGGCCACCGTTTCCTCGATATCGGTGAGGATCGTGCCGTGAACCAGGAATTTCGCGCCGCTTTCGCGCACCAGTTTTCCGAACACCATCTGATAAAAGGTACTGGTGATGGCCTTGCGCTTTTCCTCCGGATCCGTAAGGCCTTTCAGCGCGCCGAGAAAATCAGCCCGCGCGTCAACCAATTCCACCGGAATACCCATCGCGGCAAACGCAGACACTACGCGCTGAGGTTCGCCTTCGCGCATGATCGCGTTATCCACAAAAACGGTCTTCAACTGCTTGCCCAGCGCGCGATGCCCAAGAACGGTGCAGACGGCACTGTCCACCCCACCGCTCAAGGCGTTGATCGCCAATCCGCCGCCGACCGTTTTCTTCAATTCCGCCGATTGTTCCTCGATGAATTTATTGCAGTCCATGTATTTCCCCGTTCTTGTTGCTTGTGTTCGCCTCAATTCCGCGGGAAGCGATCCCGCACCAGATCGAAAGGTTGAAAGTGTCCGAATTCCTCGAGTCCGGCCAGTGATTGAATTTCCACGGGCGCACCGGCTTCGTGAATCGCCGCGATCGGATTCAATCCTCCGACCACCACAATGCCGGTCCTCCCTTCCGATACCGGAATATCGAAAAGCGGCTGATTGGGATATCCGACGCCGAGGATTCCGCCGAGTCCGCAGGCCGCCATGCGCTTCTGCAACCGCGTCACATCCGCCAACGCAACCGACGGAACTTCGCGAAAACTTGCGCCGATCACGCCCGTCCCGGTGCGGGAGCACTCTCGCACCCGAGTCATGCCCGCCTGGATAAATGTTTCGAGAGGATCCAGCGTCGTTCCTCGATATTCAATTAACTCAACGAAACGCACCGGCTTGCCATCGCACAACTCAAGCAAGCCGCCGAAACGTGAAGTCACCGGAATACCCTCATCGAGCAGAATGCCGTTAACGGTGACACTGCACACCGTGGCAATCGCAACCTGTCCACGCGGAACAGTGTAGCCACCTATCGTCTCGGTTTCCCGCGCGATTGCAATGCGCGACCCCATCCCCAGCTTACGCGCAAAGACCGGCTTCATGTCCTCCAGCGCGCGTGCCAGGTAGTTCTCACGAATCGTCGCGACATTGGCGATGATTGTTCCCTGTCCCGACCCCAAGCTCAGCGTCATCCGGTATCCGAGCGAATCAATCTTCGCGGCTACAAATCCGACCTTCTCAATCACGTTCGCCCGCGCAAGCTCCTCCCGCCCACGCTCCGATACTTCCCGCCCAGTACGCCGCCCGACAAAACGCGTAAGCCCCTCGCGATCCAACTGCAGAAGATAGTAACGTACCGTGCGCGGCTGAAGCATGGTCCCATTCGCCGCAAGGCGATCATGAATACGCGCGGCACCCGCAGGCTCACCCATTTCCTGCAGCGCCTTCAATATCATCAGCTTGATCTGTTTGCTGTGTCGCGCCATCACTCGCCGTCTTTGCCGTATTCAAATGCCGCTTCAAGCCGCGTTCTCTGTAAGCTAATAATGAGAAGTTGGCAATTCTGCATTTAATAAATGATTTATATACGGCAATATTGCCGTTATATAAATTAATATATTTTCTATAATAAAGTGATTGCCTTTGTTTTTATGGCTATTATATACCGTCTGAACATGCTGAATCGACATGTAATGTCATAATGGCATTTCTGTTCATTAAAGAAAGGAAGGTTAGGTCGTGGGATACATTCAAGACGTGATCAGTGTTGTTGAGCGGCGCAACGCCGGCGAGCCGGAGTTTCTCCAGGCTGTTCGCGAGGTGCTGGAGTCTTTGGAACCTGTCGTCGAGCGCCACAAAAAGTATCAGGACAAGAAGATTCTCGAGCGCATTGTCGAACCCGAGCGTCAGATTGTTTTCCGCGTGCCATGGCTGGACGACAAGGGCCAGGTGCAGGTGAATCGTGGATTCCGAATTGAGTTCAACAGCGCCATTGGCCCATACAAGGGAGGCCTTCGCTTTCATCCGAGCGTGAACCAGAGCATCCTGAAGTTCCTCGGCTTCGAACAGGTCTTCAAGAACTCGCTCACCACCCTCCCGATGGGCGGCGGCAAGGGCGGTTCCGATTTCGACCCCAAGGGCAAGTCGGACGCGGAAGTGATGCGCTTCTGCCAGAGCTTCATGACGGAGCTCGCGCGACACATTGGACCGGACACGGACGTTCCGGCGGGCGACATCGGCGTGGGCGGGCGCGAGATCGGATACATGTTCGGCCAGTATAAGCGCTTACGCAACGAATTCACCGGCGTATTGACCGGCAAAGGTCTGAAGTGGGGCGGCTCACTAATCCGCCCTGAAGCCACGGGCTATGGCGCCGTCTATTTCGCGGAAGAAATGCTCAAGACGCGCGGCGAAACGTTCAAGGGCAAGGTTTGCACCGTGTCCGGCTCCGGAAATGTCGCGCAGTACACGATCGAAAAGCTGAACCAACTCGGCGCGAAGGCGGTTTCGCTCTCCGACTCCAACGGAACCGTTTACGACAAGGACGGCATCACGCCGGAGAAACTGGCGTGGGCCATGGAACTGAAGAACATCAAGCGCGGCCGCATCAAGGAATATGCGGACAAGTTCGGCTGCGAATATCGCGATGGCGTACGTCCGTGGTACATCAAGTGCGACTGCGCGTTCCCGAGCGCAACACAGAATGAGATCAGCGGCGACGAGGCAAAGGAACTGTTGAAGAACGGTTGTTACGTGGTCAGCGAAGGCGCCAACATGCCGAGCACACCCGCGGCCGTGGATTTGTTCCTCGAAAAGAAGATACTCTACGGACCGGGCAAAGCTGCGAATGCCGGCGGCGTCGCCACATCCGGCCTGGAAATGACCCAGAACTCGATGCGCCTTTCGTGGTCGCGCGAGGAAGTGGATCAGCGGTTGAACCGGATCATGGTCGCCATTCACAAGTCGTGCCACGACACGGCTAAGGAATACGGCCAGGACGGCAACTACGTCATGGGCGCGAACATCGCCGGCTTCATCAAGGTTGCCGACGCGATGATTGACCAGGGCGTGGTCTGACCAGACTATAAGGCCCCCTCACCCACTCCCTCTCCCCAGGGGAGAGGGAGTGGTGGGGGTGTTTACACCACCTCGCGTGTAGCGCTGGGCAAAAAAGCGGTTTATACTTCGGCATGATTTTGCAGAGGAACAGCGCAAACCCGCTTGTCAGAGATGTTCTTGCCAGGCCCTCCGCCACCGACCCGACAACACTCGCCACCGCCATAGAACAATGTTGTGCCGATATACTCAAGGAGTTATCCGGCGCGATAAAGATCGTGGCGACCGAGCACCCCGGCGCCGCACACGGCCATCGCTTCTACCCGGATATCAGCGGGTGGGCGTCTTCGCACAATCCTTATGCGTGGAGTGAGTACATTGATCCGGCGGCCGGCGTAATGCGGCTCGTTCTCGGAGCCGGCTCCAGACTCAGTGCCGTAAATGAATATCCCCGCATTGTCGCGCTCAGCGCGCCGGACCGAAGACCGGAAGCTTACTTCGAGGATATCTGCAGCCATTCCCAGCGGCGCGCCGACTTCATCAACACAAAAACAGGCGCGACGGAAACCGATTATGTGGCCGACCTGATCCAAGCACGCAGTCTGCGCGTGATCGAGTTGCTGACCTCAACCGGCGATATGTATCACCCCGTGACCGGAGAACCGATCCGCGCGCTCACCTGCGAGGGACTTTTACACGACACGCCTCTCGTCCATTTCATGCGCGAGCTGTTGCACCGGCTTGCCGGAGCAGCAAACAATTCTGTTGAACTCACCTTTGTCCTTCAATTGAACGACGGTCTTGGCGCAATGGATTTAACCCCGATCACGTTGAGAGCCATTGAGCACCCCATCCCCTTTGATCCGGCTACAGGCAAAGTCTTGCTTTCTTCGCAGGGATATACACTCGGTCGCAGCCGCTTCACGCGCTTTGACCGTCTCGTCCATATTTCACCCAGGCAGTACAGCCTGCTTTCGCTGACCAATCGCTTTGAACTGGCACGCCTGATGGGACGCATCCGGCGCACCCTTGGAGACGCCCCGTGGATACTGGCGGGACCCGGCCGCTGGGGTACAAGCAGTCCGGAACTGGGTGTTCCCGTGCGTTTTGCGGAAATCAGCAGCGTGGGCACGCTTGTCGAAATCGCGGAAATGCATGAGGCGCTTACCCCGGAAGTTTCTCTGGGCACGCATTTTATGAACGACATTATCTCGCACGACATTCTTTGCGCAGCCGTATTGCCTGAGCGGAAGGACCATTTTGTGGATAGCGCTTTTTTCGAGCAGGCGCCCAATTCGCTGGCGCGATTCATGCCCGGAGCGGAGGCCTGGAAGGATGTGCTTCACGTTCTTGAGGCCCACGATTGTGGAGGCGAATCGTTCATCGTATGGGCGGATGCCGTGCAGCGCCGAATGATCTGCGCAATTGAAATGGAGATCAACAGCAGGTAGCTTTGACGAAACCGGAGACATCAGCATGAATGAACAATCAAACGCTTTTGCCGTAGCCCAATCCCAGTTTGACGAAGCCGCCGAGATGCTCGGCATTGAACCCGCGATGCGCGAATTGCTGCGATGGCCGCGCCGCGAATACCGCTTCACGATCCCTCTCCGGATGGACGACGGCGGCACGCAGGTGCTTCATGCGTACCGGGTCCAGTACAACGATGCGCGTGGGCCCTGCATGGGCGGCGTTCGATGGCACCCCGACGAAACGATGGACACGGTCCGCGCGCTGGCCGCCTGGATGACATGGAAATTCGCCGTGCTCGATATCCCGCTCGGTGGCGGCAACGGCGGCGTGACCTGCAACCCCAAGAAACTTTCCAATGCTGAAAAGGAGCGACTGGCACGCGGCTGGATGCGCGTGATGGCGCGCGAACTCGGCGAGGACCGCGACATGCCCGCGCCCGATATGTACACAACCCCGCAGGTCATGGCATGGATGGCCGATGAATTCGAAACCATCACGGGCTATTCGCATCCCGCTGTCATCGCCGGTAAGCCGCCCGCCCTGGGCGGATCGCAAGGCCGCCACGACGCCACCGCGCGCGGCGGCGTTTACTGTGTGCGCGAAGCGTGCCGGACTTTGGGAGTTGATCCGCATGGAGCCTTCGCGATTCAAGGTTTCGGAAATGCCGGCCAGCATGTGGCGCTCCTGCATCCCGAGATTCTCGGTGGCGGCGTTCTCGTGGCGGTGTCGGACACCAGCGGCGGCGTTTACAACGCCAATGGACTGGATCCCAAGGCCCTCGTGGACCACAAGCTCCGCACCGGGCAGGTTTCCGGGTTCCCCGGTTCGGAACCGATCACGAACGAGGACCTCCTTGAGCTTGACGTGAACGTGCTTTATCCCGCCGCCATGGAAAACGTGATCACGCAGTCGAACGCGGACCGCATCCGCGCGAAGATCTGCTGCGAACTGGCTGATGGCCCCAGCACGCCTGAAGCAGATACGCTATTGCACGTGCGCGGCGTTCATGTGATCCCCGACTTCCTGGCCAATGCCGGGGGAATGATCGTGGGATACTTCGAGCAGGTGCAGGGGAAGAACAACTACTTCTGGACGCTCGACATCGTGCATCGCCAACTGGACCGCCGGATGACCGATGCCTACCAGTCCGTGTACCGCCTGCACAGGGACAAGAATGTGCCGATGCGCCTGGCCGCTTACCTCGTCGCCGTCAGCCGTATGGCCGAAGCGGTGAAACTTCGCGGCTGGGTGTGAGCCTATTAACAGGCATCAGTCTGCTGGGGACGCTTTCTTCGCATCTTTCGGCTTTTGCCCCACGAGATCCTTGTCGGCATTCATGACGCCTTCCATCATGAATTCCGCCGGGCGATCCTTGGCGGAATGATAAATCGCCTTTGTCGCACCGAAACGAACAATGCCCAGCTTCCGCAACCAATCCATCAACGACATCCTCTGCCCTCCTGGTAGGTAAACAGCTCTCCGAGCGAATAAGAGCATCCTGTAGCTGCGTTCAACGCATTGCGGATTTTGACCTGCACGTGAGGTGTAAGCCTCCTGCCTTTGCAGGCGCGCGACACCATCTTATAGGTAATCTGTTCCGTTGAGGCTTTGACCAAATCGCCCGCTTTCATCCCGCGCTCGGCCATGATGCGGGCAATGGGCTGCTCACCGAGATTTCTTTCTTGTTCCTCTTCCATATAACTGCATTGTCACATCTTATGCCGGTAATCACAAGCCACCGTCGCTTTCCCTACATTTTTGTAGCACAATCGGCAGGATCGTACGGTTTTTTGTTGAGGTCCGGCCTCAGTTAATGCATACGTGTCGAAAATCGCCCGGCGTAGGCGCGTGTTATGGCAAAATATATATTCATTACAGGCGGGGTTGTATCGTCACTCGGCAAAGGGCTGACCGCGGCGTCTCTCGGGCGTCTCCTCATCAGCCGCGGACTCTCCATCCGTATGCTCAAGGTAGACCCATACCTGAACGTGGATCCCGGCACGATGAGCCCCTATCAACACGGGGAAGTGTACGTCACCGATGATGGAGCAGAGACAGATCTCGATCTCGGTCATTACGAGCGGTTCACTGGCCAGCCGACCTCGCGCAAAAGCAATTTCACTGCTGGCCGGATCTACTGGGAAGTGCTGAAGAAGGAACGCCACGGCGACTACCTCGGCGGCACGGTGCAGATGATTCCGCACATCACCGACGAGATCAAAGCGCATATCCGCGCGCTGGACGAAAAGGATGTGGATGTCGTACTCGTCGAAATCGGCGGAACGGTCGGCGACATCGAAGGCCTCACGTTCCTCGAAGCAATCCGCCAGATCGGCCTCGAGGAAGGCCGCGACAACGTGATGTACATTCACCTGACCTACGTTCCGTATATCAAGGCTGCAGGCGAGGTGAAAACCAAGCCCTCCCAACAGAGCGTGGCCAAGCTGCGCGAGATCGGCATTGTGCCGGACGCGCTGATCTGTCGCTCCGAAGTGGATTTGACCGACGAGGTGCGCAAGAAGCTGTCGCTCTTCTGCAACGTGCCTACGCATGCGGTGATTCAGGAGAAAGATGTGGATCACACGATCTACGAACTGCCGCTGGTGCTTTCAGAGCAGGGACTCGATGAGATCATCATGGTCCATTTCCGGCTCGCACGGCCGCAGGCGAAGCTCACGCAGTGGCGCAAGCTGGTGGACACGATCATTAATCCGAAACACACGGCGCGCATCGCTGTGGTAGGCAAATATTCCGAATTGCAGGATGCCTACAAATCCATCTTCGAGGCCATTTATCACGGCGGTTTCGCCCACGAGGCAAAAGTTGATATTGTGAAAGTCGCCGCGGAAGAGATCGAGGACGGGAAGCATCACGATGTGCTGAAAGGCATGGGCGGCATCCTGATCCCCGGCGGTTTCGGCACGCGCGGGATCGAAGGCAAAATTCAAGCCATCCGAATCGCCCGCGAAAACAACATCCCATTTCTAGGGATCTGCCTCGGCCTGCAATGCGCCGTGATCGAATTCGCCCGCAACGTGTGCGGCCTGAAGGGGGCGAACACGACGGAAATCGAAAAGGATACACCCCATCCCGTCGTCTGCCTGATGGAAGAGCAGGAGAAGGTCGTGGACCTCGGCGGCACCATGCGGCTCGGTGCATGGCCATGCACGCTCGCAAAAGAGACACGGGCGATATCGGCATACGGAGCGCAGAAGATCAGCGAGCGACACCGCCACCGCTACGAAGTAAACAATAAATATCGTGCGGATTTCGAGAAATACGGCCTGATCCTGTCCGGAATCTCGCCGGATGGCAACCTGGTGGAGATGGTTGAACTGAAGAACCATCCGTGGTTCGTGGCCTGCCAGTTTCATCCGGAGCTCAAGTCACAGCCACTCGCACCGCACCCGCTGTTCAAGGCGTTTGTTGGTGCGGCACTCGAAAGGATTTCTTTGTAGAAGCGGTCTCGAGACCGCTTCTACTGGATTCTACAGCAACATGAACAACAAAGCAATCATAGGACTGGAAGACGGCACATGTTTCGAAGGCCGGGCATTTGCCGGTCATGGCGAAATCTTTGGCGAGCTGGTATTCAACACCTCCATGTCTGGCTACCAGGAGATTCTGACCGATCCTTCCTACCACGAACAGATCGTCACGTTCACTTATCCGCTCATCGGCAACTACGGCATCAATCCGGAGGATGTCGAATCGCAATCGGTCCGGCCCGCCGGAATCGTGATCGGCGAATACAGCCGCATCCCTAGCAACTGGCGCTCCATCCTGACGCTCAAAGAGTATCTCGAGCAAAACGCTCGACTCGGCGTGCACGAGGTGGACACCCGCGCGATCACGCTGCACATCCGATCGCGCGGCGCGATGAAGTGCGTGATCTCCACCACGGATCTCGACCGGAACAGCCTTGTGAAGAAGGCCAAGGACTGGCCGGGGTTCATCGGACGCGATATCGCCAGCGAAGTCAGCACCACGCAACGATATTCATGGCCCGGTCCGCACAAGGATCACCAGGCCTTTTCCGGGATCGGCGAAGAGGGTTTGCTCGCCTACGACAAGTTCTTCGCCCGCGCGCCGGATGCGCCGCGCTTCCGAGTGGCGGTACTCGATTGCGGACTGAAGGCGAATCAGCTCCGCCTGATGGCGCGACTCGGGTGCGAACTCGAAGTGTTCCCGATGAACAGTTCGTCCGATGATATTCTCGCGACGAAGCCGAACGGATTTTTCATCTCGAACGGACCGGGCGATCCGGCCGGGGTACCGACCGTCGTTTCCAATATCCGGAAAATCGTGGACGCCGGTCTTCCAACGTTTGGAATCTGCTTCGGGCACCAGCTTCTCGGACAAGCGTTCGGCGGCAAGACATACAAGCTCAAGTTCGGCCATCGCGGCGGCAACCAGCCGGTGAAGGATCTCACCACGGGCAAAGTGGAAATCACTTCGCAAAACCATGGATTCGCCGTGGACCTCGAATCGCTCCCCGAATCGGTCGAAACCACCCACATCAACTTGAACGACAACACCTCCGAAGGACTCCGGCACAAAAAGCTGCCGGCTTTCTCCGTGCAATATCATCCCGAAGCCTGCCCCGGCCCGCACGATTCGACATACCTGTTCGAGCGGTTCATGGGGTTGATGGAGAAACAATGAAGACAGAAAGGGTCATTGGGGTACTGGAGCATTGGAGTATTGGGAAGACATCATTTATTCCATTACCCCATCACCCCAACACCTTATTCCTCCCGAAACTGGGGGCGGTCCGATGAATCATGAATGGATAGCGATCCTGGACTTCGGCTCGCAATACACTCAGCTCATCGCGCGGCGTGTGCGGGAACAGAAGGTCTATTGCGAAATCCTCCGCTTCGACACCAAGGCGGCGGACCTCGCCGCGCGCAACCCCAAGGGCATTATTCTTTCCGGCGGGCCCGCGAGCGTTCTTGCAGCCGGCTCGCCGTCGTGCGACAAGGCCCTTTTTGAATTGGGCATCCCTGTTCTCGGCATCTGCTACGGCATGCAGCTCATGGGCCGCGATCTCGGCGGACAAGTGAAGCCCGGCCATGCGCGCGAATACGGGAGCGCAAGGATTTCCGTCACCGATTCAGCCACCCTTTTCAAGGACCTGCCCGACGAACTCGATGTCTGGATGAGCCACGGCGACCAGGTCGAGGCTCTGCCACCCGGCTTCAAAGTGCTTGCGAAAACCCACACGTGCCCGATCGCGGCCATGGCCAATCCAGCACGCCGTTTGTTCGCGCTGCAATTCCACCCCGAAGTGGTGCATACCCCGCGCGGCGTGGAGGTTTTACGTCGCTTTCTTTTCGACGCCTGCGGCTGCGCGGGCGACTGGAAAATGTCGCAGTTCATCGCGGAGAGCATGCGCGTCATTCGCGACACCGTCGGCAGCGGCCACGTCCTTTGCGGATTGAGCGGTGGCGTGGATTCGTCCGTCGTGGCGGCCCTGCTCCACAAGGCAATCGGCAGCCAGCTTCATTGCGTTTTCGTGGATAACGGCCTGCTGCGCCACGGCGAGGCGGAGCAGGTGGAAGAAACGTTTGGCAAACATTTCGGCATTGATCTTCGGGTTGCACGCGCGCAGGACCTTTTCCTTCAACGTCTCGACGGCATCAGTGATCCGGAGCAAAAGCGAAAGATCATTGGGGCAACATTCATTGATGTTTTTGCGGATGAGGCGCGGAAACTGGGTGAAGTGAAATTTCTTGCGCAAGGCACGCTCTATCCGGACGTGATCGAGAGTTCGTCGCCTATCGGCGGTCCCTCCGTGACGATCAAGAGCCACCACAACGTCGGCGGGCTCCCGCCGGACCTGCAATTCAAGCTGATTGAACCGTTGCGCGATTTGTTCAAGGACGAGGTTCGCGCGCTGGGCCGGGAACTCGGATTGCCAGACGCAATCGTGGATCGCCAGCCGTTTCCCGGGCCGGGACTTGCCGTGCGCATACTGGGCGGCGTGACTGCCGACCGGGTTCGCATGCTCCAGCAGGCCGACCTGCGCGTGCAGGAGGAAATCCGCCCACTGCCGGAATACAAGGATATCTGGCAGGCATTTGCCGTGCTGCTCCCGGTGCAGACCGTGGGCGTCATGGGTGATGAGCGGACTTATGAAAACGTGGTGGCCGTACGCGCGGTGCAAAGCATGGATGGCATGACGGCGGATTGGTTCCGCCTGCCCTACGACACGCTGGACCGTATTGCGCGCCGAATCATCAACGAAGTCCGCGGCGTGAACCGCGTCGTCTACGACATCAGTTCGAAGCCGCCGAGCACGATTGAATGGGAGTGAGAAGAGAAACCTGGGAAGAGAAACCTGAGACCTGAAACCTGAGTTGGTGAGGAAGAAGAAAAGCCTGAGGGAAAGTGAATTCTAAACGTAAAGAAGAGTTTAGGAGGAGGACCAAGCAGTTTGCGTCTTCTATTATCCGGCTTTATTGCACACTGCCAAAGGCACGTCCTGAAGTGCAGATTCTCGGCAAGCAAATGTTGCGCTCGGGCACGTCGGTAGCCTCAAATTACCGCGAAGCATCAAGAGCGCGAAGCACGGCTGAGTTTGTCGCAAAAGTGGAGTTGTGCGCTCAAGAAGCGGATGAAACACAATTATGGCTTGAGCTTCTGCGCGATGATTGCGGCATTCACTCCGCCAAGTTGGATACTCTTTGGAAAGAATCGGACGAACTGATCGCAATTTTTGTCACCATGGCCCGCAACGCAAAGGACAACCCGTGACACATCTGTTCCAGTTTCTGCATTCTTTTCTTTCCGTAACTCAGGTTTCAGGTTTCAGGTCTCAGGTTTCTTTCTTCGGAGCCACTCATGCCTAAACGAACCGACATCCATAAAATCCTCCTCGTAGGGTCCGGACCGATCGTGATCGGACAGGCCTGCGAGTTCGACTACTCCGGGACACAGGCCTGCAAGGCGCTGCGCGAGGAAGGCTACGAAGTCGTGCTGATCAACAGCAATCCGGCAACGATCATGACCGATCCGGATACGGCCGACCGCACCTACATCGAGCCGATCACGCCGGAAGCGATTGAAAAAATCATCGCAAAGGAAAAACCGGACGCGCTGCTCCCCACGCTGGGCGGGCAGACCGGGCTGAACGTTTCACTTGAAGTCGCCGAGCGCGGAATCCTTGAGAAGTATGGCGTGGAAATGATTGGCGCAAACGCGGAGGTCATCAAGCGCGCCGAAGACCGGCAGTTGTTCAAGGCCGCGATGGCCGAAGCCGGGCTCGAATGCCTGCGAAGCAAGATGGTGCACAACCTCGAAGAAGCTGAGGAAGTCGCGCAGTGGATCGGATTTCCGATTATCGTGCGCCCCAGCTATACGCTTGGCGGCACCGGCGGCGGCACCGCGCACAACATGGATGAGCTTCGCGAGATCGCCGCGGGCGGACTCAAAGCCAGCCTGAAGCATACAGTCCTGCTCGAGGAATCGGTCCTCGGCTGGAAGGAATACGAGCTCGAGGTCATGCGCGACCGCAAAGACAACGTCGTCATCATCTGTTCCATTGAGAACCTCGACCCGATGGGGATTCACACGGGCGACAGTATCACCGTCGCGCCCACCCAGACGCTGACTGACGCGGAATACCAGGAGATGCGCGATGGCGCCATCAAGGTCTTACGCGCGATCGGTGTTGAGACCGGCGGCTCAAACGTCCAGTTCGCAGTCAACCCAAAGACCGGACGCATGACGGTCATCGAGATGAACCCCCGTGTTTCGCGCAGTTCCGCGCTGGCAAGCAAGGCCACGGGCTTCCCCATCGCGAAAATCGCGGCCAAGCTTGCTGTGGGTTACACGCTCGATGAACTGCGCAACGACATCACGCGCGAAACACCGGCGTCTTTTGAGCCAACACTCGACTATTGCGTCGTCAAAGTGCCGCGTTTCGCCTTTGAGAAATTCGCGGGCGCCAGCCCGCGCCTCGGCGTCAGCATGAAGTCGGTCGGCGAAACGATGGCCATCGGCTGCAACATGCGCGAAGCGCTGCAGAAAGCTTTCCGGGGCCTGGAAATCAGCGTGGATGGGCTGGACCTGAAGGCCGAGGAGCGCGTGGTCGTCGAAGATATTGAAAAGCAACTCGGCCAGACGGAGCAGGACCGTACCATGCTGAGCAAAGTCGCCCTGAAACAAGGCATGTCCGTGGAAAAGGTTGCACAAATCACCCAGATTGACCCTTGGTTCCTGGACAACATCGCGCAGATCGTGGAGATCGAACGCGAGTTGCAGGCGGCGTCGAAGGACCAGCCTCTCGATCTCGACTTGCTTCGCAAAGCCAAGCGGTCCGGGTTTTCGGATCGCCAAATTGCGGCGCTGCGCGGCGCGGACGTCAAGGAGCTCGATATCCGTCGGCAGCGAATTGAAGCGGGTATCAAGCCCGTGTACCGGCTGGTGGACACCTGCGCCGCCGAATTCGAGGCTTACACGCCCTACTTTTATTCCAGCTACTGCGGCACGGTGGATCAGTCGCGCCTGACCGATAAGAAGAAAGTCATGATTCTTGGCGGCGGACCGAACCGCATCGGACAGGGCATCGAATTTGATTACTGCTGTGTACACACCGTTCAGGCCCTGCGCGAGCTGGGTTACGAAACGATCATGGTGAACAGCAACCCTGAGACGGTTTCCACCGATTACGATACGGCCGACAAACTTTATTTCGAACCGCTGACTTTCGAAGATGTGATGAACATCTACGAGAACGAGAAGCCGATCGGCGTCATCGTGCAGGTCGGCGGGCAAACCCCGCTGAATCTGGCCCTTCCGCTCCTGAAGGCGGGCGTGCCGATTCTTGGGACCTCCCCGGAGAGCATTGACAAGGCCGAGGACCGCGAGCAGACGCGTGTTCTGCTGGATCAGCTTGGGCTCAAGCAGCCGGAGAGCGGTACCGGCATGACGGAAGAGGAAGCGCTGGCTGTCGCCGACCGCATCGGCTACCCCGTCATGATCCGCCCCTCCTACGTGCTGGGTGGCCGCGCAATGATGGTGGCTGTCAACCGGACAGAAGCCGTGCCGTTCATCCGCGCCGCTTTCAAGGCAAGCCCTGGATTCCCCGTACTCATTGACCGATATCTCGACCACGCAACGGAAGTGGACGTGGATGTCGTCTGCGATGGAGAAGAGGTCTATATCGGCGGCATTATGCAGCACATCGAGGAAGCCGGAATTCATTCCGGTGACAGCGCCTGCTGCGTTCCGCCGCACGGCCTGCATGTTTCCATTCAGCGGCGTATCGAGGACGCATGCCGCAAGATTGCGCTGGCCCTCGGCGTGAAGGGCCTGATGAACGCGCAGATCGCGGTGCGTAACAACGAGCTTTTCATCCTCGAAATCAATCCCCGCGCCTCGCGGACGGTGCCGTATGTCAGCAAGGCCACCGGCGTGCCGCTCGCCAAGATCGCGGCGCGGATCGCGGTCGGCCACAAACTGAAGGACATGGGACTCGGCAAGCGACCGCCGAAACTCGCGTGGTACGCGGTGAAGGAAGCGGTGCTGCCGTTCAACCGGTTCGCAGGCGTGGACCCGATCCTCGGCCCCGAGATGAAATCCACCGGCGAAGTTATGGGCATGGACACCTCGTTCGAGGTGGCCTATTGGAAGAGCCAGGTTGCCGCAGGCCAGATGTTGCCGACCGAGGGTCTTGTATTCCTCAGCGCGGCAGACAAAGACAAGTCGTGGATCGGCGAAATCGGTTGGGAGTTGACAGAACTTGGGTTCGCGATCGCCGCCACCGACGGGACCGCGACGGTTCTCCGCTCCGCCGGCGTGGAAAGCATTGAAACGCTGAAGAAGCTTGCGGAAAAACAGAGCCCGAACGTGCTCGACCTCATGAAGTCGGGCAAAGTCGCGTTGATTATCAATACCCCCAGCGGATCGCGTGGACGACTGGACGAAATCCGCATCCGGTCCGAGGCCATCCTGCGAAGCGTCCCGATTGTGACCACCGAATCCGGCGCGCGCGCGACAGTGGCTGCGCTGAAATTCATGCGCGGGCACGACTGGGACGTGAAGGCGCTGCAGGATTACTTTCCGAAGAAGCAGGGATAGTACCACGCCTTATCAGGCGCGGCTACGGGTGCGGACTCGTCGCCGCCGCTGATAAGCGGTGGCTCACGATAGCAATCTACGGCACGATCTTGATCCGATAGAAGCGCGGGCCTTCGCCCTCAGGATAATGCGTATACGAGTTCTCCGGCGGCGTGGCCGCTATACGCGCGACCAGCGACCATGATCCCGCGGGCAAGTTGGTTGACGTTTCAACGGCATAGGTCCGAAAAGCCTCGCTTGGCCATGTAATCACATATCCATCAAGCCCCGGAAGCGAAGACATGGAGGGATTTATCGTCAATATCGAGTCCGGCTCCTTCGGATCCGTACCCGCAACATATTCCTCATAGTTGTTCGCCCCGTCCTCGTCGGGATCGTCAAACGGGTCAAATCCGACGAGCGTGTCGAAATGCTCGATGATCCACGCGTCGGATACGCCGGTATCCGTGCTGTCCGTCACGATATTCGTGAGAAAATACACATCCTTGATCCGCTCGTAATAGGATTCGTACACGACGCTCCCCGTCCCGTCTTCCGCGATCCTGAGATCCTTTGTAAATCCATCCTCGAACTTCTTTACATGGAACCAGTTGATCATGTGCAGATTGCGGAACTTCTCGAAAATGCTCACATAGTCCGGATTGTCCGGGTCCGCATCCGCAAAGTTCTCCAGCGAGAAGAGCTGATTGCACCAGTCGCGTTTCCACCTCAAATTATCGGCGTTATTGGTCAACATGATGGACGCGCGACGCATATGATCGAGGAATAGATCGTTCTGCTGCTTTCCGCCCTCGCCCGTGAACAGCTCGATCTTGACCATCTGGATATTGGTCCATACGAAGTCATCGCCGACGAAGAAATCCTCAAATGCAATGACCATCTCGTACCAATTTGTATTTGCGACCTTGGTCTCGACTACCGCTTCGTTTCCGTTGGTCTCCGCGTAGTCGTTGTCGAGGGTGATCTTGAACTTCGGCTGCACCCGGCCATCCACGTCACCCTGCTTCGCAAAGAGCACCAGCGCGCCGCTTGAAGACCAGTTCTGCCGGGGAATAGGCAATGCGCAACCATTCCCGCCGATGTACCACTGGGCGCTGCCCGTCACCACGCCCGATATCTGCAGCGCAAACTCGCCCACGGCCGCATCCATCGCTTGCGTCCATGACGCATCGCCCCACGGTTGATATCCCGGACCCGCAGGCCACCAATCCTGTTCGTTCACATTCGTGATAGCACCCCGCGAGAATTCCTTGAGATAAATACTCGAGGAAGGGTTCCCCGGCTCGCTGCTCAGCACCTCGAAAACAACATCTGTCACGTTGGACCATGTAAAGCCAGGATTCACGGTCATGTCGGCCACGGGGATATGAAGTGGAATGTAATTAGTCGGCACAATCACCACGCTGACCTGCGCGGTGCGGACGCCACTGCCGTCCCGCATAGAAATCAGCAGGATCGGCTCCGTGTTGGTATCGTCTCCGCGCCGCGCAATCAGAGAGAGCGCTTCGATTCCGGTCCAATCCTGTTCGCTTTCACGCGGGGAGAAGCCATTGCCACCGATATAACTGTTGCTGTTGGCGTCGAATCCGCTTATGCGCAGCGAGTTTGTCGGATAGCTCTCCAAAGGGTCGTTGACCAACGTCCAATTCATCCATCCACCCTGGCTGTCGGTCTCGTCGCCCCACGGTTCATCGGTCGGTCCGGCCGGCCACCAGTCCTGATCCACAAACGTCGAGTTCGTCAGTTGGGCCGCCTGCCATTGATCCACCAGCACATCATCGGGACGCTGCCCGCTCGAAATCGTGATGAATTCCAGCGTGTAGGCGTCCACCGCTGCCAGATCGAACGCGCCATGGACGGTGAAATCATCAAAAGGTATCTTCAACGGATAATACGAATCGCCGACGATCAAGCGCGACACCGTGGCAGTGGCGTTTGGGCTGCGCATTCCGATCACCAACAGCGGATCCGCGCCTCCATCGGGGACGCGTTTCACCATCAGGACCATGCCGTCATAGCCGCTGAGGTTGGTGGTAGCAATATCGCGTCCCACGCCGCCAATGTACTCGCCCGCAACAAACGATGACGACGCGCCCAGGCGGGCCGAGTTCGTCCCTTCCACACGATCCGCTGTATTACTGACATAGAGGGCGCCCCAGCGCCATGTCCAATCCGGAAGAATCTCAAATGGCTCAAGCAACTCCTCGCCGGAAACTGCAGTGCCATCGTCATTCAAGCTCTTGAACTGGCACAACAGGTTGGACATGGCAAAGCGGGGTCCATCCATGGACTCAAATCCGGCAATCAGGATTTCGTTGTTTATTTCATACTGCGGCTCGAACGCGGCCGCCGTTTCCGCAATCATCATCGGCTTGTGATGTCCGTAAGGATTGTCCGGGTCGGAGAACGTCCAATAGAAGTTTTTGAACGTGTCGTCATAGTGGTCGTCGTTCTCCTGCCAGTATCCCCGCTCGATCGCGTTGCGGAACTGGTAGTCGAGCACGTTGTTGCTGTTGCCGTATGACCGGCCGTTGTACACGCTCAGCCCCACCCAATCCACGTACTCGTCGCCGGGATACACATCGCCGTAATACGGCAGCGGGTCGGGGCCGTTGCCCTGGTTCGGCGCCCATACCATCACCACATTCGGCGCGTTGGCATGGACCAATCGCGCGAAGTTGCGATAACCCTCGATGTAGGTTTCCGGCGTGACCGTGTCGGAAATTCCATAGCGTTCGGAAAAGGCCGGGTGCCATGGATACCAATCGCCATTCGCCTCGTGCGCGAACCGCAGGAAGATCGGCACACCCGCGTGTGCGCAATTCGTGACAAACTCCAGAGCCATGTCATACGTTTCCTGACCCGGCCCCCAGTCCGGGGCATAGAAATCTTCGAAATCCACCATCGGTTCAAGGATCAGATGCAAAGCCGCACCGGAATAGTTGGAAATGATGAGCCCCGCCCAATCCCACGGGAAAGGATCCTGTTTGAAGATAAGAAATTTTGCATACACGGCATGACTTTTCCCGGCCTTCTGATTGAATTCGGCGATCTGCGCCTCCGCGCCCCCGCGCTCCAACAACACCCCGAGATACGCGCCGTGCAGCGGTTCAAACTTGGCGCGCGCCGGCTCCGACGCCGGACGTTCTTTGGTTTGCCAGAATCGGCCATCATCCCATTGGCACGTCGCAAGCGTCGTCCCGCCGGGGATTGTGCAATCGGCGAAGTCGCAGCGCACTTTCACCATCGTGACCCCCGGCACCGTGTTGGTATGCGTCAACGCGAGATACACCCACTCGTTTCGCGCGGCATCCAACGCGGCATACACATGCTGCGTGACCGCGTCACTCAGTGTGCCACCGCTCCAGAACTCCATGCCGATCGTTGTGTTCTCGTTCGTAAAGTTCGTTTCGGCTTTTCCGGAAATGGCGAACTGGAAGATATTGCCTTTTTCCGTATCCACCGGAACATCCTGTCCAAACCCACCCCACGCATTCCCGGCCGGAAAGAAAGCA
>Ga0334884_1002475_pt1 | contig 23340 bp, 13 predicted proteins | sample GraSluR1_MG_7_FD_207215 | JGI IMG/M metagenome (GOLD analysis project Ga0334884, IMG submission 207215) | Sludge microbial communities from methane-producing bioreactor in Wageningen University, Netherlands - Granular Sludge_12_05 R1 | ecosystem: Engineered > Bioreactor > Anaerobic >...
CGAGCCTACTCGAAAAGTTAGAAGAACCTTAAACCTTAATCTTCCGTACAGGCTCGGTGCTCAGCCCCCATATGACGAAGACTTCATTTGCGGATAAGCAGGGGGCAGCGTTTCGTCCCCGGCACGCACTTCTACGAGGAGGCTTACAGGCAATGCGCAGACAGAAAGGCTTCACCCTGATCGAACTGCTCGTCGTAATCGCGATCATCGCGATCCTGGCGGCGATCCTGTTCCCGGTGTTCGCCAGGGCCCGAGAGAAAGCACGGCAGGCCAGTTGCAGCTCGAACCAGAAGCAGATCGCGTTGGGCCTGCTGATGTATGCTCAGGACTATGACGAGGCGTTCCCCGGCTTCTACCAGAAGGCAACCACCGCCGATTGGCCACTGCTCATCTGGATCGACGCGATCATGCCGTATGTGAAGAACGATCAGCTCTTCCGCTGCCCCAGCGGCAATGACAGCAGCGTCGATCCGGGGGCTTACTACGCGGGCACCAAGAGGCTCACCACCAGCTACGCGGTGAATCGCTATGTGTGCAACGGCGGGCGTGACCCCTTCAACAACCGGATGGCTCAGATCACCGCCCCGGCCCAGACCCTCTTGACCTTCGACGCCATCCGGGGCGCACGCTGGTGCGCCACCCCCATGGGGACCGGCGGCTCCAGTGGCGATGACTGCTACGGCCGCCCGGCGGGCATCATCGAAGTCTCCGGTGGCTCGCTGGTCGCCGGACAGGACTACGGCCTCCACAACAACGGTGCCAACGTCTCCTTCTGCGATGGCCACGTGAAGTGGATGAAGAGCGGAGCCTGGGAGTCGTACGCCAAGCATTACAGCTCGTACTGGCAGAAGACCCGCTAGCCTGGACCCGCCCTAACACCCTTCCCCGGCGTCGGCACCGCAGCCTCCGCCGGGGAGGGGATGCAGGCCCCGCCGACCTCGAAGCGCCGCCGAGAAGTCTACATTCGCATGGGAGTGTCATTCTGAGAGCGTCCGCTTCCGGAGGGAGCAGCTCGAGGAATCTCCCGGCGTTCAACGAGATCCTTCGCTATCTCGCTGCGCGAGATGGCCGCTCAGGATGACATTTCCACGGCAGGCCCAGGTTTTCGGTTGGACCTCCGTACCACAGCCCCCGGCAGGGCCTCAGTGCCTCAACCCCACGAACCGCGGCAGCTCGATGAGATGGTACTTCTGGGTGTACGCCGGCTGCTTGTCCGGGGGGCTGGTGGCATTGGCCACCCACATCCGCAGGTCCTCCGGGGCGAACACCACGCTGTGCAGATTGCCGCCGCCCGCCAGCGGCCTGCTCTGCAGCATCGCCCGGGCCAGCCGGGCGTCCACCTTCCCGTAGTACTTCTCCGTCACCCACAGCCGAATCGATTCATAGCGCTGCCAGGTGTCCAGGCCCCGTACCATCACCCGGGCGACCTCGAGATTGTCGATCCCCAGCCTCGCCAGGATTTTGCGCTGCAGCTTCTCGCTGACCGGGTGATTGGTGCGGTAGATTCCGTACTCGAAGCCCTCGCTCACCGGCGGCTTGTTCTCCTGCTCATCCGCCGGCCCGAACACGATCTTGTCGCCCGCATCCACCTCGAACGCTCTGGCGCTGCGCTCGCCCCCGGCGGCGACCACGAAGTTCCAGCCCGTGGTTCCCGCGTACCCGCCGACCATCTGCTCCACCTCAGAGAGGTTGCCGCAGTATTGCAACAGCCGGCGGCAGATGATGAACAAGGGCTCGCCGTCCAGTGTCTCGTCGTTGGTGCTGGAGGTCATCTCACCGAAGGTGATGCCGGCGGCATTCATCCCCGTCACCGCCCCCACGCAGCCGGCGTAGGTGACCAGAGCGAAGGCGTGTCCCTGCTCGGGGATTCCGATGTAGACCACGGCGCTGTCCTGCACCCTGGTGCCTGAGGTCCAGTCCAGGTTCCGGCCGTGGTAGAGCCTGCCGTCCGCGGTGGCCGGCCCCCAGACCGCGAAGTTCGAGCATTCCTGCCCATCGCCCTGATCCTGCCGGGGCTTGCCCCAGTCGTGGCCGTAGTGCACCATGTCGGCGTGGATGTGCATGGCCAGGATGTCCTCGTACGGGATGCCGCTGCCCTCGGCCACCCCCTGCATCTCCTCGATGTACTCCGGCGCGATGTGCTTTTCCATCGCCGCGGAGCACAGGCGCATGTACTGGGTGTCATAGCCCTGGTTGTCGCGGACGTGGGCGAACAGGTACGAGTCGATCCCGCGCCGGATGTCCTCGGCGACGGCCGCTCCGTACTGCCGCCCCATCTCCCGGGGCGAGCCTGAGGCCACCACCACTTTCAGCCCGTCCACGGACCACAGGTGCTCTCCGAGTTGCTCCACTACGGGAGCCGGCTCTTCGTCGGCCACGTACTGCAGGTCCAGCTCCGGCGCTTCCCATCGGGTCTGCTCGGCGATGAGGGCGTTGAAGAGCCCTCCGGCGGCCAGCAGCAGGCCCAGCAGGATGCTCACGAGGATCGGTCGATAGTCGCGCATGCCAAGACTCCTGTACCCTAGTATTGGGATGTCAGTTCGTCCGCCGGCCTGCTAGGTCCTGCCGGGAGGACGGGTGGGTCGGATACAGAACGTAGACGGCCCGCCGACCATGCTTGGGCGGGCCCGGCAGGTGGTTTGCAGGCGCGTGACGCTGCGTCGGCAGGTCAATCAAGGTGTTCGCGGAACCGGTCGGGCGTCAGGCCTGCCTGCGGGGCGAAGAGGATTGTGTCGTGCCTCCCCCCGCCTGCGGGATGATTGGGGGGGGCGCCGTAGTGGAGCCGGTCCGCAAGGGCCGGGACCCCACCCCGCGCGCTCCAGGGCGCGAACGGCCTCACGACCGGACACCGACGGCAGGCCGGGCGACACCGGCGAGCCCTTCCCCGAGGTCAACCAGACCGCCCGTCTCGCTCGGCCGCTCTCCGCCGTTCTCGCTGTCTCTGTGATCGGCCGTTGCCTCTGCCTCCCTCGCCGCGTAGCCGTTCTCCGTGGAACTCCGTGCTCTCCGTGTCTCCGTGGTGAGACGTTGCCGTTCTCCGCCGTCCTCTCCGCCGCTCGGCTCCGCTTGACTTGCCCGCCGACGCGGTGGCATACTCTCAGGGCTGGGGATGACCACATACGGAGGTGCCTTGGGCCATGCGAAGCGCACTGCTGATTGCCCTCTTCTCTCTACTGGCGGCCTGCCTGCTGCTTTCCGGCGGCTGCAAGGACGGCGGCAGTCCGTTGCTGATCTCGCCGCAGAACGAGGTCGAGCTGGGACGGAGCGCGGCCGATGACTTCGAGAGGAGCGTGCCGCTGTCCACGGACGCGGCGCTCAATAGCAAGATCTCGCGGATCGGGCGGCGCATCGCGGCGGCGGCCGATACCCCGCAGTACCCGTACGAGTTCAAGGTCATCGACAATGACACCGTGAACGCCGCCGCCTTCCCGGGCGGGCGGATCTACATCTACCGCGGGCTGATCGACAAGTTCAACGGAGATGAGGACATGATCGCGTGGGTGCTCGCCCACGAGGTGGCGCACGTGGCGGGCAGGCACTCGGGCAAGCGCATCGAGCGCCAGCTCGGCGTGGCCGCGGTGACCGAGATCATTCTGGGGAGAAGCACCGCCGCCCAGATCGCCGGTGTCGCCAGCGAGCTGGTGTTCCGTGACTACGGCCGCGATAACGAGCTGGAGGCCGACCGCAAGGGCCTCGAGTACGCCGCGAAGGCCGGTTACGACCCCACCGCCGCCATCGCGGTCATCAAGGTCTTCCAGTCGATGTCCGGAGGCAAGGACCCCGACAAGATGGAGCTCTTGTTCATGACCCATCCCGGCGACACCACTCGGCTGGATCAGATCAAGGACGAGTGTGCGCGCCACGGCTACCGGGGGAAGTATTACCCCTGATGGGGCTGAGTTCTGCGTTCTTCGGCCGGCGGCGGACTTTGCCCGACTCGGGTCAGGTGGTATGATGTCGGACCCCATCAGAGTCGTCCACATCGTCCGCCCCGGCGCCGAGGAACTCCGGGAGCACGTGGTTGGCCTGTGCTCCGGGCTTTCGGCGCACCGGGTGGAGGCCGTTGTCGTCGGGCCCCTGGAGCGTCCTTTCCGGGAGGCGCTGTCGCGCCGCGATGTCAGGTGGGTCAACATTCCGCTCCCCGCCGGCCTCCGCCCCCGGGAGCAGTATGCGGCCGTCACCCACCTGGCCCGCTTCCTGCAGGCGGCGCCCCCCTCGATCATCCATGCCCATGGTTTCCAGGCCGCCTATACGGCTCTGGCCGCCCGCCGCAGGCTCTCCGTGTCTCCTCCGCTGATCGTGGCTCCCCACGGCGTCCCCGCCCTGCACGACAGGAGCCGTCCCGAGCAGGCCCTGCGCCGCTTCGGCTATCGCCGGGCGCTCGCCTCGGCGGACGCCGTCGTGGTGGCCTCCTGCTCCGAGCGCGAGGCTCTGGCCGCACTGTACCCGGCGGTGAAGGCCTCGGTCATCACCCACGGTGTGGATCGGCGACGTCCCAGCAGCGTCTTCGACGCCGGGGCCAAGAGGCGCCGGGTGGGTCTGCGCCAGGATGCGGCCGTCGTCGTGGTCATGGCCTCCCTGGACCAGGGCGTCCCGCTGGACCACTTCCTCCGCGCCGCGGCCCTGCTCAGCAGCGAGATCGACAATGTCGACTTCGCCATCCTCGGCACCGGGCCTCGCCTCCAGGAGTTGCAGCACCTGGCCCACGAGCTGCACCTGTCGGGCAGTGCCGTCTTCCTCGGCGAGCGCCACGACGCGCTGGATATCCTCTCCACCGGCAACGTGATGGCCGTGGTCACCGACGACGCCTGGAGTGCCGCCGCGGCCCTGCAGGCCCTGGCCAGAGGCCTGCGGGTGGTGCCCAATGATGTCCCGGGCCTGCGAGAGCTGTTCGAGGGCGTCAGCAGCATCCGCCCGGTCGCCGTGGCGGATCACGCGGCCTTCTCGCGCGCCCTGGCCGAGCAACTGGATGAGATGACCATGGGTGAGGACGAGCTGGAGGTCTCGACAGGTATGGCCTGGGGCCTGAGCGAGCTCATGGCCTCACAAGATGAGTTCGACCTCGACCGCCCGGGCCTGGACCCCCGCGACCGCCGCCGCCATGTGAACGCCGAGATCCAGGCCCTCCTGGACCGCTATTCGGTCCCGCGCATGGTGGAGGAGACCGTGACCCTGTACCGCGAGGTCACAGGCACGCCGACACCGCGCCTGTCTCTCTCCCCCGAGTAGCAGAACCGTTGTATGGCTATGGAACGTGCGGCGTGGAACGGCCGTGGTGCGTGGCTGGGAACGGCGCGGCCGTGGCCGCCGTTAGCCTTCGGCTTGCGACTTGTCGCTCTCCCGCACCTGCGCGCGCAGTTCGTCGATGAGGCGGACGGTGCCCTGCTCGTCGGTGTACTGCCAGTGGTCCCAGCCGTTGCAGGCCGGATGGCCCTGGACGCGAGCTCCCACCCGGTGGATCGAGCCCTTGTGCTCGCCGCAGACCAAGGACCCATCGGGCTGGATGATGGCCACAGCGCCGGTGCCCTTGAGCGTCAGCCTGTCGCCCGCCTGTAGCAGGCCCAGTTGCAGCAGGCGCGCGAAGGCCACGCGCGGGGGCTTCCTGGCGTCCGGAGGGACCAGCGCCTCGAGCTGCTCGGGCGTCGGGGCCGGGACGTCGTCGATGCGATCCCGGGCGACCCTGACATAGGTCTCGTCCTGCTCGATCCCGATATAGTGCCTCCCGAGACGCTTGGCCACGGCGGCCGTGGTCCCGCTGCCCAGGAAGGGGTCCAGGACGATATGGCCCGGGAGGCTGGAGGCGACGATGACGCGCTCCAGGAGTGCTTCGGGCTTCTGGGTGCTGTGGACCTTCTCGCCATTGAGCCTGACGCGCTCGTACGGGGGGCACAGGGGGAGGAGCCAGTCGCTGCGCATCTGCTTGCCGTCGTTGTAGGCCTTCATGGCGTGATGATTGAAGGTGTAGGTCTGGTCGCCGGCCTTCTTCACCCACAGCAGGGTCTCGTGGGCGTTTGTGAACCGCACTCCGCGGAAGTTGGGGGTGGGGTTGGTCTTGACCCAGATGACATCATTGAGTGTCCAAAAGCCCAGGTCCATGAGGATCTTGCCGACCCGGTAGATGTTGTGGTACGAGCCGATGACCCAGAGGGTCCCGGTGTCCTTGAGCACGCGGCGGCATGCGCCGAGCCAGGCGGTGGTGAACTGATCGTAGGCCTCGAAGCTCTCGAACTGGTCCCATTCGTCATCGACGGCGTCGACGCGGGTCATGTTGGGACGCCAGAGGTCTTTGGAGAGCTGCAGGTTGTAGGGCGGGTCGGCGAAGATCAGGTCCACGCACTTCTCGGGGAGGCGGTTCATCTGCTCTACGCACTCCCCGTGGATGACGGTATCGATCGGCACGTCCTGTGACATTGCGTCCTCCGCGGGCCGGCCGAGCCGGCGTGTAGTTGGGGCCGGCATTGCCGGCCGGTGTCGTTGTGGGGTTGCGCCTGGGGTACGGCCTCTTGCTGTGTCGGCGGCGGTCTCCCCGGCAAGAGCGCGGCGGGCCTGGGCCGGGCGGCTATTTCCCCTGCACTCCTTCCAGCAGCTCCGGAAGCTGCTGGAGGGCCGTGTCCTCGCTGGAAGCCAGACGCCAGAGCCTTGAGAGCTCCACAGGCACCTCGCCCTGGATGGCGCGGGCCGATCCGTCGGGGACGAGATGGTCCAGGGCGGGGATGGCGGGCGCCGGCGTGTCGGCGGACTCGGGGGCCGGGGGCAGGGCCTGGACGGCCTCCCTGGCTCCCGCCACGCGGGCCCTGAGCGTCCGGCGCTGCTCCTCGGTGGCGGGCCAGCCGTCCAGGAGCCTCACGCTCTCGATGAAGGCGCGGAGCGCCGCGCAGGTGGAGGCGACGGTGTCCTGGGAGGCCTCGACCATGAGAGTCGCCACCATCCAGCAGTCGCGGCCGAACTCCTGGGGCGCCGCGCCCACCGCGCCGATGCAGGTGGCGACCATCTCGGCGGTCTCGGTGGAGGCATAGGCGCCTTCGCCGCCCTCCAGCATGGCGGCGGCCGTGAGCAGCTCGCGGGCCTTGGTCACGCCCACCTTATTGCCCGCCATGGTGCGATCGCGGCAGGCGGTGACCGCAGTGACCCTCGCGGCCAGGACGAGGGAATCCACTCCGCGGTCGGGAGCGAAGTGGGCGCCCTCCTTCCACCCGGCGTCCAGCAGTCGCTGGGAGGGGTGCTTGAGGCAGGGCAGCTCGGGCTGTCGCCAGTAGAAGCGGGCGCCGGTGCCTCTGTGCACCCCCTGCACCTCGATGGCCGGCATCTCATTGTACAGCACCACGCCACCGGCGACCTCCCAGCCGGGGGGCGGGTCGGCCCTCAGGGCCCCGTCCTGCGCGATCCAGACGCCGGGCGTCGTGGCGGGGCTTGCATCCACCCACAGAGGCACCGATTCGAAGCTGCTCAGCGCGCGGGCGAGGGTGAGGCGGTCGGCGGCGGGGAGGCCGTCTCGGGCCAGCAGAAGAGTGAGGACATCGAGGTTTTCGCTGCGGGCCAGGACGGCCACGGCCTGAAGCGGTTCATCATCGACGACCATCTCGCCGCGGCAGACCCAGACGCGGTCGGACTCGCCTGCCCGGCGAGTGGAGACAGTGCGCCAGGTGGTGCGCAGGCGCATGGCGAGGCTGCGGGCCAGGAACTGCACCCGCTGCTCGCCCGGGGCCTGACCGGACAGGACGGGCCAGATCACCAGCCCCGCTTTTCTGGGACGTTCCGGGGGCCAGCAGGTGATGCAGCCGTCCTCGGTGGCGATAGCCCAGCCCTGCGGGGCCGCCATGGCAAATCCCAGAGGGTCACGGTGGATCGAGAAGTCGCGCGGAACCACCGACGGGGTGGGGTCTTCCACCGCCGGCGGGGGATCGGCGGGTGGTGTGGGCAGGTCCGGGCGCGTCGCGGTCGGCTCCGGAGCCGGCCCGGGGTCGGCGTCGGGCGCTGGCGGATCGTCGGGCGTCGGTGGCGGGTCGGTGGTGACGGTGGCGGGCTGCGGGTGGAGCGGGTCGTCGCCGGTGGGACGGGTGGCGGGGTGCGTCCCGGGCGCGGGAGCGACGAGCATCTCCGGCAGCCGGGTGCCGGTCTTGGAGAAGGTCCGCGTCGCCTCGGTCAGGTAGGTGGCGAGGACGTGCTCGGTCTGCTCCGGACTACAGAAGGTGCCCAGCACGTAGTAAGTACCGTCGATGCAATAGGCGGCGAACAGCGCGGCGGCGCGGGCGCCGTCGGCGGTCTCCACGAGCCCGTGGGTGAGCACGGCTTCCGAGCCGTCGGCGGCGGTGAAGTGCTGCGCGGATCGGTGTGTGTAGCTCAAGCTCGCGCCCAGGACCTGCTCGTGGGCGCCGGCGGCCGCCGCGGCGGAGAGTCCGGAGGCAATCGGCTGCCAGACCACCACCTCCATCCGGGCGTCGGGGTCTTCGCCGCCGCCCAGCACGGCGCCGGACTGGGTCGGTGTCTCCAGCAGGCGCCAGGTATCGGGCACGCGAAGCTGCACGCCGAGCTGGAGAATGCGCAGCACCTGCGCTCCCCGGGCCGGGCCGGCCGCCAAGAGCGGCAGGCAGAGCAGGCAGAAGAGTAACATGCTGCGGCCGGGAGCGGAGCGGGATGGGGCCAGGGATCGGTTCATCGAGATCGTGGTTGTCCTTGCCTGGAGCGTCGTGTCGGTAGAGTTGTGCCCGTCTCAGTCGGTGTGCGGCCGGCGCGTCAGTCTCCGTTCTCGGGCCACGGCCGCACCGTGACCTCATCGACGTAGACCGTCTGGGCGTCCTGGTACGTCCAGATGCGCAGGGCCGGTGCGGTCTCGTCCGGCAGCGGGAAGACGCTATCGGGCCTGGAGGGCACGAAGCGTCCGGTGGTCACCTTGAGCTTCACCTGGTGCCAGCGGCCATCGGCCGGGAGCGTCGCCCGGGCGTGCGGGAAGTCGTAGCCCGGTGCGTAGAAGTTCACGTGCAGCTTTCCGGCGCCCGCCGAGCACTTAGCGACGAAGGCGACCTCGTACGGCGATTCGGGCTGCAGCCCCATGAGCGCGGAGCCGCGTCCGTTGGTCTGGAGCATGGCGATGTCGCCCTCGGCGCAGGACAGGTCGGCGGCAACCTCGCCGCTGTACGGGTGGCTGTGGGAGAACCCGCCGGCAAAGCCGCCGCCACCGGCCAGCCAGACGGACTCTTCGGCCTCCAGCGAGGGGTCGCGATTCATCGCGTCCGTCGCTACGGCGACAGGGCGGTAGCCGGGGCGGGGCGCGGGGCCCCTGCCGCCGGTGGAATCAAGGAGCACCGGGGCCAGAGGGCCCGGCTCCGCGGCCACAGGACCGGTGGAGCGCAACTCCTCCACGGAGAACTGCTCGACCGGGATTCCGGTCAGGGCGGTCTCGTACCGGCCCTCGTCCAGGCCTCCGGGCATCGTGGTCCAGCGCCCGGTGAAATACTCCCCCTCGGCGTCCGGCTGTGAGAAGCTCACCTGCAGCACATTGCCGTCGAGGGTGAACAGGCACCGGGGTGGAATCCGGGTGGCTTCGGACACCTGCGGCAGGACGGCGATATCCTCCGTCAGGGCATAGGTGCCGCCGGCGAGCGTGCGCGTGGCCGCCTGCTCCCAGCGCCCAAGGCCGTAGCGCACCTGCAGGGGGCGGGTCCAGCCCGTGTCGGCGTCCGAGAGGCGGAAGTCCACCCAACTGTCTATCCGGGGAGAGCCGGCGAAAAACCGGAAGTACCAGCGGGCTTCGCCTTTGAGGCCCGTGCCCGAGGTGGTGCCGAGGTTCGTGGGCATCTGCCCGGCCGAGCCGTGTCCCCACATCTCCAGCCCGGAGACCATGATCGTGGCCGACAGGGGCCCCTGGTGCAGGACGTGGGCCGCGGCCGGTCGGGTCTGAAGCGCTCCGAAATCATACCACGTCACCCGGTCTGTAACGCAAGTCAAGTCTGCGCCGCCTCCGCTGAACCCCGAGGGGCCCAGCACATTTGGCCGCTCATCAAACCGGCCCTCGCCGCCGAGATCGAAGCGCAGCTCCGTCCAGCGGGGTCCGGGGCCCTCGCCGCCGAGGGCAAAGACGAATCGCAGGCCGCCCGGGCCGGTCTCCACGGTGACGGCATCCGGGGTGATCTGACACCGCACACCGGAAGTGGCCTCCGGCTCGCGCGGGCCGAAGTAGATGTCAAAGCTCCGGGACTGCCGCGGCCCGGTGGCACCGGGCATCTTCACCAATAGCTCGCCCCGGGTCAGGCCCCTGGGGGGCAGATGGTCGAACTGCACGGGGACCGGGCGGGGCTCCTCACCGGCGAGGACCTCGAAAGCCTCAAAACCGCGGGGCACGAAGGGTCCGGCGCCCACCTGCCGCATGAGGAGCGCGAAGTCCTCCTTGACCGTCACGATGGCGTCGTGCATCTCGCGGCCGGTGGGAGGCACCGTCAGCCGGAACCGGCGCCTGAGGGCCGTCGTGGCCCAGGGACGCCTCTCCTCGCAGCGCCGGTGGGGCGTCTGGACCTGCAGTGCCGTACGCACCCCCAGCATTGCCACACGCTCCCGCTCCACTCTCGCCAGCGCCTCCTTGAGGCCCACGGCCTGCTCCGAGGCGGTGGTGAGGGCGAGCAAAGTGCCCTCGGCGACCTCCACCCAGGCCACCTGAGCCTCGTGCTCGAGGTCGATGGTGGCCAGATAGGTCTCGAAGCGGCGCAGCGGGAAGCCGTTGCACAGGTCCAGAGGGACGCCCTCTGAGAGGGTGACTTGTCGAGTGGTGCCGTCGGCCAGTTGCACGCGGAGTGCGCCGGCGGGGGGTACCTGCTCTCGCGGGGCGCCGAAGAGGGCCAGGATGGCCCGGGCCGGCCTGTTGAGGAACACGCGCCCTCGCTCGAGGGCTCCGATGCCTCCGTCCATGGCGGCGGGCTCGAGGGGGATGCCCCAGACGGTCCTTTGGCCCGGGGTCAGGCCGTACCAGTCCTCCGGCTCCCACCACCGTGTGCCGAGGGCGACGGTGTTCGGGAGAGTCTCGGTGCGCCAGCCGTCGGCGGTGGGCGCCGGACCGGCGCGGTACGGGATGTCCTCGGCCACCGCGGTCCGGGCCCCCGCGGTGTCGCCGATCTCCACCACGGCGCCCACGGGCACGGCGCGGATGTAGAGGTCTTCGCCGCGTGTGGCCTCGTTGACTTCCAGCCGCTCCGGGGCCACGGGCTCGCCGTCGATGCGCACGCCAAGGCCCCGCAGGTCCCTGAAGGGGGCGGTGGCGATGAGGTTGATGCGATCGGGGCCGCCGTGCAGCGCGGACAGGCGGAAACGGTAGCCGGGCGCCGGCGAGAAGGCGTACTGCGAGACGTCGTAGGCCGCGGTGCCCAGACAGAAGGCGATGGCGGCGCTTTCGCCCATGGCCACGCGCAGGGTGGCATCCCCCGAGGGCCGCGCCCATCTTCGCACGATGCCGCCGTGGCAGGCATCGGGAAAGCCCGCGGTGCGCAGGCCCGCGGGCTCGATCTCCCCAAACACCTGGAGATTCTCCGCCATCCCGCCGTCCTCGCGGAAGCCGGCGTAGTAGCGCTCCAATGCCCCCCGGAGCAGGTACTTGAGGAAATCGTCCCCGGTCTCACAGTACAGGGGCACCATCGTCCGCAGGACCCAGCCGCACTCATTCCACGTGACCCGGCCACACCAGCGGGCATCATTGACGGCCTGGTTGAGGAAGGTCGGGTCGAGGTCGTCGTGAAGCTCGGGGTCGGCCGTGAAGAACCACAGGACCTTGTAAAGGGACGTCAACGCAAGCTGCAGGGCCTCGTCGCAGTTGGCGGCGCGCTGTGGGTCGTCGGAGAAGACGCGGCGATAGTTGAGCAGGAAGTTCTCTCCGGCGGCGGTTCCGGCCCGGCAGAACATGGCCCACGGCAGGTCACAGACGCCGTTTCGCGTATAGAGATAGTGTTTGCACCAGTTGTACACGCCATCGATGAAGGGCAGCAGACGCTTGTCCTTGGTCTGCTCGTAGGCAAGCAGCATCCCGGCGCCGATCTGGAAGCCGCTGGTGTGGTGGATTGTCGCGCAGCGCTCGCCGCCCCAGCGTTCCATGAACCTGCCGGCGATAGGGTGCACCCAGGTGGCGCAGCGGTCGCCGTCGCGCTCCACGAAGGTGCAGTTGTCCATGAGGAACTCGAGGTCTTCCCGGAGCTGTGCCGGGCCCTCGGCGCCTCTGGCGAGCACCGCGCGCATGACGCCATCGGAGATGAAGTCATTGCCCAGCATGGTGGCGCCCTCCTCCACGAAGGCGCCTTCGAGCCCGGCGCGGCCGCTTGGGTGCACCAGTCCGACGCCCGCCGCCGTGGGCTCGATCTTTCCCGAGGGGGCGTAGGCGTCGTACCGCGGGATCCAGGCCAGGTCGTTCATGCGGGGCACCGGTGGAAGCAGCTCGCGACGCTCGGCCCACAGGCGGCGGAGGACGAAGCGGTTGGGGTCGGCACTGTCCGGCAGCTCGCGAGAGTAGAGCAGCTCGCAGCAGGAGGCCACAGTGCAGGGGGGCTGTGGATAGGTGAGCTGCACCCACTGGTTTTGGTAGGGGTGGACGAGGCAGAAGTGCTCGACCCTCTGAGCCCCCATTTTGCACGCTCCGGCGATGTGGGCGTCCGAGCGGTCGGTGTGGCGGGCCCGGTTGAAGTCGTAGGCGACGAGAGTGCTCGCTTCGGGATTCCAAAGGCCGATGGCCGGCACCGCCCAGCCCGCGAGGGCCGGAGCATAGGTCCAGCCGTCCTCCCACTCGCCGGCCATGTAGGTCTTTGCGGTGATGGGGAAGGGGTCCACGATGGGCGCGGGGATCAGCGCGCCGCCGTGATAGTGCATGGTGGCGCCGGGCAGGCGACACAGGAGGTAATGGAAGGGGACGGTTCCGCCCGCCACCGCCTGCCAGCCGGCGGCGTCGAAGCGTTGCAGGTCGAGGCGGAAGGCGATTTCGGGCCAGGGCGCGTCGTCGCCCAGGGAGACGGTGACATGCGACTGCGGCCCCAGCATCCCGGCGGCTGCGGCCAGGACCGGGCGGAGGACGAGCTCGGCGCCGTCGGGGGTGCGGCTGCCCTGCGGCCAGGGGGAGGTGATGGCTCCCGCGGGGCCGAGGTCGATGGTGGCCAGGGGCCGTCCGTCGACCAGCACCAGGACCCCGCGACAGGTGTCGCCATCGCCCACGGCCTGCAGGCGCACGTGGTCATTGCCGATGGCATGGGCGTCCACAGTGACGGCGGGCAGGGCGGGGGTTGCCAGGAGAACGCCGGTGATCGCAAGCAGGGCCGGCAGGCGCATGGGAGGCCTCCGGGGTGGTTGACGGCGCCGGGCATGGCCGTGGTGGTGGCGGTGGCGACAGCGGAGGCTTCGCCGCGGAGTCGGGATGACCTTCCCGGTGGTGATGGTGTGGGGGAGAAGGGGTTGCATTTCGCGGGTGCGTCTAGTATAATTGAGTGCAATGCGCTAAAGGTACTTTCGAGCATTGCTATAATGGGAGGCAAAGATGCCGTCCTACTTCTTCCGCTACGGATGCTCAAGGCCCTCGGGTGAGGACGCGGAGGCCGACTTGCTCTCGGATGAGCCGCTGCGTGCCGCGGGAGGCACTTTCGCGCCGCCGGCCGATGTGTTCGAGACCTCGGGGGGCTATCTGATACGTCTCGAGGTGGCCGGTGTGGACCCCGAGCAGATGGACATCACCACGGGGGAGGACGACCGGACGGTGACCATCGTGGGTCGGCGGATGCCGGCTCCGGCGGAGAGCACCATGCGGTGTCTGAACCTGGAGGTGCAGTACGGCGCTTTCGCCCGTCGCTTCCGGCTGCCCGCGGATGTGGATGCCTCCCGTGCCTCGGCGCGGTATGAGGCGGGTTTCCTGGTGGTGGAGTTGCCGCGGCTGCATACCCAGGTGATCCGGCGTAACGTGCAGGTGCGGCGCGAGGGCGGTTCCGAGTCGGGCCAGGCCCCGGTCTGAGACGCCATGCCGGTGGGTCGGCCGGACGCGCGCCGGCCCGCCTCCGGCGATGCCCACGGCGCCGGTGGTTTTGCGTACGCAGTTCCGTCAGTACTGGAGAGATCATGATGGTTGACATACAGGAAACCGTTCCGAAGGAGCGTCCGGTCCTTCCGCAGGCCCTCCCGGTCCTGCCCCTGCATGCGGTCACGGCCTTCCCGGGGATGGTCATCCCGGTGGTTGTCACCGAGGAGCACGAGCGTCGTGCTCTGGAGCATGCGGTGGCGGCCGACCGCTTGCTGGCCCTGGTCACGCTCAGAGACGAGGACCGTCCGGCGACGGCGGACAATCTCTACGACGTCGGGGTCGTCGCCACCGTGCACAAGATGATCCAGATGCCCGACGATTCCCGGCGTCTGGTGCTGCGCACCATCCAGCGCATCTCGGTGGTGGAGGTGGTGGCGGACAGTCCCTTCGTGATGGCTCGGGTGGCGGGTCTGGAGGACGAGGAGGGCGATCCGGCCGAGACCGACGCCCAGTTCCACGCGCTGCTGCGGAAGTTCGGCAGCATCGTGGAGCTATCGCCCTATCTTCCGGACGAGGCCTACGTGCAGGCGTTGAACCTCACCGGCAAGTCGGCGCTGGCGGACCTGGTGGCCTCGGCCATTCCGCTGGAGGTGCCGGAGCAGCAGGAGGTCCTGGCGGAGAAAGACGTCCTGGCCCGTCTGAAGCTGGTGAACGGCCACGCCCAGCGGGTGCTGACGCGTCTGGAGCTGGCGGACAAGGTGGGCACGGACGCCCGGGAGGAGATGGAGAAGAGCCAGAGGGAGTACATGCTCCGGGAGCAGCTCAAGGCCATTCGTCGCGAGCTGGGAGAGGATGAGGAGGGGCAGGAGGTCCACGAGCTGCGGGAGCGGGTGGATTCCGCCGGTCTGCCAGAGAAGGCTCTGGAGGCCGCGGAGCGCGAGCTGGGGCGTCTGGAGCACATGAACCCCGCCGCCGCCGAGTACAGCGTGATCCGCACCTATCTGGAGTGGCTCATCGAGCTGCCGTGGAGCAAGTCCTCGGAGGACCACCTCAACGTGGCCGAGGCCCAGAGCGTGCTGGACGAGGATCACTATGACCTGGAGAAGATCAAGGATCGCATTGTGGAGTACCTGGCGGTACGCAAGGTCAAGAGCGACCTGAAGGGCCCGATCTTGTGCTTCGTGGGTCCGCCGGGAGTGGGGAAGACCTCGTTGGGCCGCAGCATCGCAAGGGCTACGGGCCGGGAGTTCGTGCGCATGTCGCTGGGGGGGACCCACGATGAGGCCGAGATCCGCGGCCATCGCCGGACCTATGTGGGCGCCATGCCCGGTCGCATCATCCGCGCCATCCGCGATGCGGGCACCAATAACCCGGTGATCATGCTGGACGAGGTGGACAAGGTCGGTGCCGACTATCGCGGCGACCCCTCTTCGGCCCTGCTGGAGGTCCTCGACCCGGAGCAGAACTTCAGCTTCAGCGACAACTATCTGGAGGTGCCCTTCGATCTGTCGAAGGTGCTGTTTGTCTGTACCGCCAATGTGCTGCAGACCATCCCCGCGCCGCTCCTGGACCGCATGGAGGTGATCCAGCTTGCCGGCTACACGGAGGAGGAGAAGCTCCACATCGCCAAGCGCTATCTGGTGCCCCGGCAGCGCGAGGAGCACGGCCTGAAGGGGAAGCAGTTGCGGATCACCGACTCCGCCTTGCGGGATATCATCCGCAACTACACCCGGGAGGCGGGGGTGCGCAACCTCGAGCGGCAGATCGGTACGGTGTGTCGCAAGATCACGCGGAAGGTAGCCGAGGGTCAGGAGGCTCTGCCGACGGTGACCGCCGCCAATCTGGAGCAGTTCCTGGGGCGGCAGAAGGTGTTTCCCGAGGCCTGCGAGCGCGTGACCCAGCCGGGAGTGGTGACGGGGCTGGCCTGGACGCCGACGGGCGGAGACATCCTGTTTGTGGAGGCCACGAGGATGCCCGGCAGCAAGGGGTTCAAGCTCACCGGGCAATTGGGGGATGTGATGACCGAGTCGGCCCAGGCGGCGTTGAGCTACGTGCGGGCCAGTGCCACGAGGTTTGGGATCGCGGAGGACTTCTTCGACAGCAGCGACCTGCACGTGCACGTGCCCGGGGGCGCGGTGCCCAAGGACGGGCCTTCGGCGGGCGTGACCATCGTCACGGCTCTGGTGTCGTTGCTCACAGGGCGCACGGTGCGCTGCGATGTGGGGATGACGGGCGAGATCACGCTCAGGGGGCGGGTGCTGCCCATCGGCGGGGTGAAGGAGAAGGCTCTCGCGGCCCGCCGGGCGGGGTTGACGACGCTTATCGTCCCCCGGCGCAACGAGGGGGACGTGGCGGAGCTGACCGAGGAGCTCAGGGGCGACCTGGAGTTCATCTTCGCCGAGACCATCGACGATGTGCTGCAGGCGGCGTTAGGGCCGGAGAAGAAGGGCGGGAGGAAGAGGGCCAAGTCGGCGGAGTAGGACACAGCGGTGCAGTGGCGTTGGCCGTGAGGCGTTGCCGTTCCTGGGACCGTCGGTCGCCGCTGAGCGGGACCCGCACTGCCGTCTTCCGTGGGTCGTTTCCGTCAGTTGTTGCCGTTGCCATGAACGGCGGACGCCCAACGGCAACGGCAGTGCGGGCGAGACGCCCGCGGTCCGAGGAACGGAAACGGCCAACGGCAGGCGGCTACGGCTACGGCTACGGCCGATACCGTCGCCCGCTCTCTATACCCCTAACGGGCCCTGAGATAGAACAGATTCCCCTCGTACTCGTTCTGCGTGAGTTTGCCCTCGCGGAGGAGACCCTCCACCAGGTCCCATTCGACGCCGCATCTCGCCAGCAGCTCCTGAACCGCATCCTGCCTCATCGGATGCACCGCCGTGATGCTCAGCAGATCCGCCTCCGCGTCGCCGCTGGCGGCGAAGGCGTTGCCCTCGTAGCCGGTGAGGTACTCCACGTGGGGGATGCGCGCGCTCACGATCTGATAGTACGCATTGATGACGGCCGCATCGGGGGCGTGCACCCGGCCGTCGGCGGGGGGGCGCGTGGGTATGGACAGATAGGCCGTGGCCGGCGACAGGCCGGCGAGGATCTCCGTCACCTGCCGGGCATCCTCCGGGCTGTCGTTGATCCCGGCCGCCAGCATCGTCTCCGTCACCAGGCGGCCGGAGTACTCAGCGGCGAACTGATGAAGACCCTCCAGAAGCACCGGGTATTGCAGCTCGCGATGGGGATGGTCGATGTGGCGCCAGGTCTTCTCGCGGCCGGCGTCGACCTTGACCGAGACCCAGTCGGCCCCCGACAGCTCCCGGCGCACATCCCCGCGCCACAGCAGTGATGCATTGCTGATGACGGCGATGGGCAGACCTATCTGTCGGAGCAGCTCAATCTCGCGTCCGATATTGGCATCGAGCGTCGGCTCTCCGTCGGGGACGAAGGCCAGATAGTCGATGGGCTCCGCGGCGTCTTCGGCCGCTTGTACCTTCTCGCGCACGTCGGCCAGGATCTGCTCCGGCTCGTAGAAGGCCTCCCTTTGGATCTGCATCCTGCCGCGGCGCCCGATCTGGCAATAGGCGCAGGAGTAGGTGCAGATCTTGGGGGGGATGTTGTTGACCCCGACGCTTCTTCCCAACCGTCGCGAAGGCACCGGTCCGAAGGCGATCATGCTCAAGACTCCCCGGCTCGAGGCGCACCACCATTCCTGCGCCCCAAGGTCCTATTGGTCCCAACGCCGGTGCTCCCGGCGTCGTTCCCGCGGGGCGGCTCAGGCGCCGCCACCCGGGTGTGAGGGTGCCGGGGGTTGCGCTCTGGGGCGTTCCCTGAGTAATCTGAGTGGAACGTCCGTCGCCGTCCGCGAGCGGCGGGCGGCCCCCTTGTGTTCCCGGCGTCGTCCGGAGGCGCACCGAAGCGGCAATGATGGATTGCTTCGGCACCGCGAAGCCCGGCGGCCATCATCCCCGCGGCATCTGTGGAGGTCCTCTTGTCGGCACAGCGCCTCAGCCCCTTCATCGTCGGCGTCGCCGGCCCCTCGGCCTGCGGCAAGACCACCTTCTGCCGAGCCCTGCGCGACGCTCTGGGCGCCGCGAGTTGCCTGCTCATCAGCCATGACGACTACTATCGCGATCTGGGGCAGCTTTCGCTCCAGGAGAGGGAGCGGCATAACTTCGACACCCCCGATGCACTTCAGACGGACCTGCTGGTAGAGCACCTGGAGCGGCTACGGTCGGGCGCCGCCGTTTACAAGCCGCTGTACGACTTCACGCGGCACAGGCGGCGTGAGCAGGGGGAGACCGTCTCGCCGGCGGCGGCGATCGTGGTGGAAGGAATCCTCGTCCTGGCCTGCCCGGAGCTGCGCGGGGTCTGCGACCTGCGGGTGTATATGGACACACCCGCCGACATTTGCCTGGCGCGGCGGGTGCTGCGGGATGTGGGCGAGCGCGGCCGGTCGGTGCAGTTTTGCATCGACCAGTACCTGCGCACCGTCAGGCCCATGCAGCAGGAGTGGGTCTTGCCGTCGGCGCGGTATGCTCAGGTCGTGGTGACAGCCGAGGACGATACAGATAGCGTGCGCCGTGTGCTCGAGCTGATCGCCGAGAGAGCCGGGCGCGATCACGGAGGTTTGGTCAGTGACACCCAAGCATCTGAGGCCCAGACTCCCGGCGCTGCTGGGGACGGATGAACTGGAGGCCCTCCACTGGTCGGCTCTGCGGGTTCTGCAGACCGTGGGGCTGCAGGTGGCCGATGAGGCCTGTCTGCGGGCGCTGGAGGGCCAAGAGAGCATCACCCGCCGCGGCAATCGGCTCTTGTTCGATCCCAACTTCGTCGATGCCGAGGTGGACAGGCACCGAGCGATGGCGGCGCCCGGGCGGGCGGACGACACCTGCGCTCCCACGCTGTCGGTGGGCGCCCATGCCACGCACCATGTGGACCTGGATAGCGACGAGGTGCTGCCCCTGGACTGGGAGAGCTGCGAGCGGATCAGCCGCATCGTGGACGGGCTTCACGACCGCGGCCTGCGCGGGCACTGCCCGGGGGCGCCTCAGGAGGTGGCTCCGGGCCTGCGCGAGGTGGCCCAGGCGCTGCTGGGCTGGCTCCACTGCCGGGAGGGTGGCGTGGCGCCGGCGACGACGGTGGCCTCGGCCGAGTACCTCCATGAGATGAACCAGGTCATGGGGCGCCCGCGGGGTGTGGGGGTGCATGTGGTGAGCCCGCTGCGGCTGGAGGGCGTGGAGTACGAGATGGCGGTGCGGCTGGCGCCGCGGGGGGCGGCGGTGAGCGTGGGCTCGATGCCGATCATGGGCGTCACGGCGCCGGTGCAGCCGGCGGGCGCCTTTGTCGTGGCGGTGGCCGAGGTGCTGGGCTCCTGGCTGGCGCTCAAGCACTTCCTGGAGCTCGAGCAGGTGGGCTTCTCCTTCGATGTGTACTCGGCGGATATGCGCAGCGGGGCCTTCATCTTCGGCAATCCGGAGCAGAAGCTCCTGGACCTGGTCAAGCGCGATGTGAACGGCTACTACGCGGTGAGCAAGCCGCCGCGGTCGATGTACTCCATGGCCCGGCGCCCCGGCGCCCAGTGTTGCGCGGAGATGGCGGCCCTCACCGCGGTGGATGCGCTGTGCGGCACCCGGCGGTTCTGGGGCGTGAACATGGCGGTGGACCAGCTCTGCAGCCCGGAGCAGTATGTGCTGGCCCTGGAGATGATGCACTCGGCGGTACGGGTCGCCGACGGCGTGCGGTGGGACAAGGCGGCGCTGGCGGTAGAGGCGATCGAGGAGGCGATGGAGGAGGGCGCCGATTTCATGGGCCACCGCTCTACGCTGGAGTGGTACAAAGACGTCTACTGGTTCCCGGAGCTGTGGGACCGGCGCCCTCTGGCTCAGGGGAAGTGGGAGGGGCTGGAGCCCGCGCGGCAGAGGGCCAGGCAGATCGCGAGGGAGGCGGGCGAGGGCACAGGGTTCGAACTGCCCACAGACAAGTCCGCGGCCCTGCTTGAGATCTACAGGGCCGCGGAGAAGACCTACGCCGGGTGACGCCGAGCGGCGCCGACCTCACTTGCCGGGCAGGCGGCGTTCGACGGAAAGCACCTCGAGGCGCTGGGTGCTCGCGTCGGTGTTGAGCTCCACCACGTCCCCCGCCTTCTTGCCCACCAGAGCCTGGCCCAGCGGGGCCAGATAGTTGATGACGCTGTTGTCCTGGACGCTGTCGCCCTGGCCCAGGAGCCAGATAGTGCGCTCCGAGCCGTCGGCAAGGTCGCGCACGCGCACCTGCGTTCCGGCCACCACCGTATCGGGCGGGAAGCGGATGTCGTCGATGACGTGGGCGCTCTCCATCTGCGACTGCAGGGAGCGCAAAGTCACGTCGGCAATGCCCTGGCGCTCGCGGGCCGCGTGGTACTCGGCGTTCTCCTTGAGGTCGCCCAGGGCCCGGGCGGCCGCGATCTCTCTGGGGATCGTGGTGGCCAACTGGTGCTGCAGGTCGCGGATGCGGGCGTTGTTCTGCTCGTAGGTGAGGCGGGTCATGAGGATCACGCCGGGCTCGAAGTGGATGGCGATGGCCGCGGCGGCCTCCTCCTCCTGCAATGCACCGCTGCCCAGCTCATCGCGTAGCGATTTGTGGGGCGTCTCGTCCAGGACGAGCAAGAGGGGCTGGACGCCGGCTTCGCAGAACTCCACCTGGCGGATTGCGCGCTGGATGTGCTCCCTTTGCTCCCCCTCGGGGGGCGGGGCCTGGGCGACGAGTGCCGTTAGCTTGCCCTGCGGCTCGAGCATGTCCAAAGCGGCCTCGAGGAGCTTGGCGGAGTGCGAGGTGGCCATGATTCCCAGGACCCCGGCCAGCAGGTCCCACGGCTCGACGCCGGAAAGGGTGCCGGCGAGCGCGAGGCGGGCGATGGCCAGTCTGGCATTGGGCCAGTCGGTCCAGTCCAGGAGGACCTCGGTGAGCTCGGACTCGAACCGGTCGCCCAGCCGTTGGCGGAGGGTGGTCAGCGCCCTGTCACGCACAGGGGGGAAGCGGGAAGAGATGGCGGTGAGTGCCGCGGCCTTCCAGCCGTCGCCCTGGAGGCCGATCTCGAGAAGGGCCTCCTGCTGGGGAGCCGTGACGCCGGCGGAGACGCCGGGCTCTCTGGCCACGGCCAGGCGCCCGAGGCCGGTCCACTCCTCGGCCCGCTCGGGCATCCATCTCATGAGCGTGGGCACCGCCGCGATACCGTCACGCCCGGCCGCGAGGGCGCGGTTGGCCAGCTCCTCCCCATAGTGGGCCTTGGCCTGCTCCTCCCGCTCGGGGTGCTGGCGCAAGAAGCGCTCGATGAGAGTGACGATACTCTGCGGCCCGCCCCTGGCCGGCAGCGGCGGCAGCTCCACCTCATCGTCGTCCCCCTCGCCGGGCAGTCTGTAGACCTGGCGGAAGGCCTGGGAGGTATCCACGCGGTCGTCGTCCTGTGCCGCCTCGCGGGCCTTCTTCCACCACCCCGACCACTGGTCTTCCGGGACGGTGGAGCCGGCGAGGCACTCGCGCAGGTCACGGGCCTTGGCCTCTCCGCCCAGATCGGTGAGGGCCCGCACCAGCAGGGCCGCGGGATCGGCCTCGATCTCGTGGGCGATCTGCTCGGGCTCGACGAAACGTGCCACCCGCAGACAACCGTCGGGCAGGGTGCGCAGCGAGCGGCGGGCGATCTCCCTGGCCATGCGGTGCTTCGGCTTGTCCTTGAAGTCGATCACGAGGAACTGCTCGTCGTGGGCGGCGATGCGACCGACTCCGAAGTTGGTGTGCTCCACGAAGGCACCGGGGCGCACATTGAAGCGCTCCTTCAGAGCGGCCAGAGCGTCCTGGAGCGGGATGTCGGGGTCGGCCACGCCGCAGTCCCTGACGAAGGCGTCCACGGCCTTGGTGCCACCGAGGCTCTTGACAAGATACTGCACATACAGGGGCCGCAGGTGCTCGAAGCCGTTGCGCTTGGTGAGGATGCGCTCCAGCACGCCGGCGAGCTGCCGCTGCAGGCCGAGCTGCTCGATACGAGACGCGGCCAGCTCCAGGGTGGTGTCCAGAAGCTGGGGGAGGCCGGCGCGGGCCATGCGGGTGATGGTCTTGAGCAGGTCGTTGTAGGCGTAGGCGCTGTGGCTTTCCAGCACACGGAGGAGGGGCTCCTCGGCGCGGTCGGTCTCCTTGTGGGTGACGAACTGGTTGAGGGCCTCGCCGGCGAGCCTCTCGGCCTCATCCACATTACCCACGGCGTCGGCGCGCTGTGCTTCCAGCCAGAGCAGGTCCGGGGAGTCGGGGCAGCATTGGTGGGCGACGGCCAGGTCCTGCTCGCGTTGCCTCTCGTCGAGTTCTTCCAGGTGGTCCAGAGCACCTATCAGGAGGCGGACCGTGCGGTAGTCGGGTCGCAGGGGAAGGGCGCGCAGTGCCATCTCCCTGGCCCCGGCCCAGTCTTCCGCGGCGGCCAGCTCTCTGGCGATGTGGTGGAACCCCCGGCCGGCCTCCTCGGCCTCACCGGCCAGTTCCTGGTACATCGCCAGCGCGTAGTGAGCCCGCAGGTTCTCGCCGCTCTCGGCCAGGGCCGCCGCGGCCTTGGTGCCCAGGTCGGTGAGGGTGAGCTCGTCATCGACGGCCTCGAACAGGCCATCGATGGTGTGTCTTTGCTCGGCATCCAGGGCCCCAAGCGGCCCCGCGGCCGCGGACAGCACCTCGGCCAATTGCACCACAGCTTCCCTATTCATGCGGCAGGACCTTCCATCTCTTGTCAGAGTGCGATCATCAGGGGGCGGTCCCGGCCGGGCGGGGGGGCGCCGTGCAGCAGACGCGTCCCCCGGCTGCCTGCCGCTGCGACCGCCGGCGACAACGCGGACCGATAGTATAGCAGATTCGCGCGCCGGTTGCGCGCTGGGATTGTTTGTCGGTTGCGCGCCGGTGACGGCCGTGGCGCGGAACGGCCGTGGCGCGTGGCACGTGATGCGTGGCACGGAACGGCGGACGGCTACGGCGGAACGGCCAACGGCGCCGCTCCCTGCGGGTCCCGCGTGCGGGACCCGCTTTCCCTCTCCTTCGCGATGCGGCTGCTCAGGAGAGGGCTACGGCGGACGGCTACGGCTGACGGCGGACAGCTACGGCGCCGCTCCCTGCGGGTCCCGCGTGCGGGACCCGCCTTCCCTCTCCTTCGCGATGCGGCTGCTCAGGAGAGGGCTACGGCGAACGGCTACGGCTGACGGCGGACAGCTACGGCGCCGCTCCCTGCGGGTCCCGCGTGCGGGACCCGCTTTCCCTCTCCTTCGCGATGCGGCTGCTCCGGAGAGGGCTACGGCGAACGGCTACGGCTGACGGCTGACGGCGGACGGCCACGGCGCCGCTCCCTGCGGGTCCCGATGGCGGGACCCGCTTTC
>Ga0334884_1002478_pt1 | contig 23312 bp, 17 predicted proteins | sample GraSluR1_MG_7_FD_207215 | JGI IMG/M metagenome (GOLD analysis project Ga0334884, IMG submission 207215) | Sludge microbial communities from methane-producing bioreactor in Wageningen University, Netherlands - Granular Sludge_12_05 R1 | ecosystem: Engineered > Bioreactor > Anaerobic >...
GGCGACGCACGTTTCTTCAAGCAGGATGGGCAGGCGCGCGTCGATGTAAAGGGCGAGGCGATTCTCAAAGGCTGTGCATTCGGCGACCTCGGACGAGTCAGCAACATGGAGGGCGTGTTGAAGGTCGACGTGGCCTATGCGCCCGGCGCCGGGCTCCTGGCGGGCCAGGCCACCCTGCACGCCGACTCCATGACCGTGAAAAACAGAACATTCGGCAACGTTCGCGCAGACATTGCATACGATCCGAATGCCCAGTCCTTCGCCACTCGCGATTTCGCAGCCTCGCTCTACGGCGGCAAAGTCGTCGGCGACGCCGAGATAATCCAGACTCCCGCCGGACTGCGATACGAGGTAACGGCGGTGTTTGAAGATGTTGATGTTGGAGCAATGGTCGCCGCCGGGCGTCCCTCCGAATCCGCCGCCGCACTCGCCCCGGCAAGCCATGGCTACGCCCGCGGCAGCGTCGGTCTGCGCGGCGCTTTCGGCAAAGTCGGGTCGAATCTCGGCCGAGTGCGATTGAACATGGATCGGATGAAGGTTGCCCCGAGATCGCTGCTGGGCAAGGTTATCGAAACCATGCAGTTCAACCAGCCGACCGATTACTGGTTCAGCGACCTGGCCGTCGACGCCTTCGTCCAGGGCCGCCAGCTCGTCTTCCAGGAGGTCTATGTCTCCGGGCCCGGCAACGTGCTGCTGGGCAAGGGCAAACTCGACCTGCAGGAAAACGACATAGACATGGAATTCAGATCATACGGCACCGTGGTAACGTCCGATCCGTCATTCTTCGAGACGCTCGCACGCGGCCTCGGCGCCGCGGTCATGCGGGTCAAGATCGATGGCACTCTGGATGAGCCGCACATACAGACCACGCCGCTGCCGGTGTTGCAGAACCCGCTGGGATTGCTCGGCAGATAGGTGCAATGCCTACATGCCGCGATACGGGCACGGCGCACCTTGCCGCCATAAAGGATGTCTATTCTGCGCCCGCGCGATCCGGGCGGTTACTTGTTCTTCGCCGTTTCCGTCTTCTCGACCGGCAATTCTTCAATAGCCGTAAAGGTCACCAGGCCCACCGGATTATTCTTGTCGCTGACGATCGTGCCTTTGAGACCGACCTTGCGTCCAATGAAGCGATCCGCGTACGCGCTGATCACGCCTTCGGCGCCCACCGCGTAACAAAGGGTCTTGCCCTCGTCGCTGAGCACCCGGTAACGCTTCTTGCCGACGTTGCCCGTGAACACCAGCGATGGCTGCAGCGTCCCCTTGATGATGTACTTGCCGGGGTTGGGAATCTCAGCAAGCTTCTCCTTGAAGTCCTGGCGGATCTGCTGCCGCACTTTCTGAAGCGCCGCATCCTGCTTGACTATCTCGCCGGAGGCTAACCGGGCCAGCTCGAACCGTGCGACCTGCTGCAACTGGTACTCCGCATATCGCTGGGCCCTGCCGGCGCCCTCATCGTTCAGAATGGCCGTCAGGGCGTTCTTGTACTCGTCATAGTTCTGATCGACAAGAGGTTTCTCGAGCTCGGCGGTGATCTTCTCCGCCAGGTCGTAACATTCCTGAATGCGCTTCGCTTCGACTCCCGCAACCGGGACCTCCACCTTGATCTCCGGCGTCACCGCGACCTGTGTCGGCCCGCCGTCCGCGGGAGTTGTTGTGCGGATGGTCGGTTCCAGCGCTATCCTGGGCTCGTTGGTCGGCGCCTTGGCGCCGTCTTCGGTCGGGGTAATCCTTACGGTCACATTCGGCTCCACCCTCGGCTGAGTCCTCGGCTCCACCCTTGGCTGGACAACCGGCGCTTGCGGCTCGACCTTGCGCTCCGGTGCGATGCTCAGTACCGGCCGAGGCAGCGGCTGAATATACCTGAGAAACCGGCTGCTCATCCACAGATACGCGCCGCTCGGAGGCACGATCTTATAGTAATCACCCTTCTGGCTTTCCGGTTCGATCAGCCTGACCATGTCGCCGTCGTGCAGCCTGACCTGCATCTGGAACGATCGCATAGGCTCGACATAGTCTGACCCTGCCCACACACGAACGCCTTCCGTGCCTGCGTTTTTGATCAGCCCCACGCCCGCCACGGTTGCCGACGTCTCGACGTATTCCTTGGAGATCCATGAGAAACTGCCCGCCGGCGGAATGATCTTCGACCACCCGTGCAGGTGCTCGACCACGGTCACACGGGCCGGGCTGCTCAGCTTGCTGGTGTAGTAAAAAGCATTGCCGCCCCCCGAACGCACGTACACATCCTGCCCCGTCACTTCGGCGATATAAGGCAGCGACGGCAGCGTTGTCAGGTCCTCGTCACCCCCGTCGATACCGCCCGTAACCTGAGCCCGGACAAGACCAAATGACAGAATCGCCAGCACGGCAAGCATGAGTTTGAAGTGAGAAACCATCGTTTGTTCTCCCTAACAAAGTTTTTTCTATACCACTTCGCGGCAAATAGATGCTGGATCATCGCTGCGGAATCGTCATTGCCTGTTACACAACCCTAAAGCTTAGCACGGCCCGCGGCCTCTGTCAACCCTTTTGTCCTGCTCCTGCCTGGAATTTGCAGACAAGAGAATGTTTGATCCGTCATCAATGCGCCGGGACAGAGGCGAAAAACGTGATATTGTCAAGCCTCATGGATTCGCTTGCGTCCATCCAGGTGGTATTTGTTGCAATCCATTTAAATGTGTGCACTCCGGGTGCCAGGGTGTATTGGACCTCAGCCCACTCCTTACTTGTCAGATCGGCGACCTTGACGTTGTCGATGAAAAATTCGCCCTTGATGCGGTTTCCGCTGTTGAGCATACAGTATGCAAAACGCAGGGTGTTAAGCGCCCCTGGGTCAATTGTCAAAGTCAGCCAACTGTTGGCGTATTTGGGCGTCATTGAGGTGGTGCTCGTGGCGTGGTAATTGTTGCCTGGCCCCACATAGTTGTTAATGACGCTCCAGCCTGGAGAACCGGCGGTTGCCCATGTATAGGCCGCCTCGAATTCGCCCGTCTCGAAGTCGATCACAATCGGTTGAGGTTCCGGGCTGTACGTCGCTGCCAGCGCGGCAAAGTCGTGCATATCGATCACTCCGTCGCCGCCCGGGGGATAGATGTCACAAGTGGGATCGTCGCTGAGCCAGGCAAACGCGAGTACTTCCATGTCTCGCTCGTCAACCCAGCCGTCCCGCGTAAGATCCGGTCCGATCTGGCCGGATTTGCTCGCCTGCCACGTGCCGCCATAGCAACCGATGTTTATCCTGCGTCCGTTAGGCCATGTCTCGGCGGACCAGTCCGCCGCCGGGTCGCCCGCGTCAATGCAGGGGCTCGTCTCGTTGTCGATGACCCATGCCTCGCCGGCGGGGTCCCACCGACCATGTTCACTAAGCAGGCGATAGTCGCCCGCTGAATACGTATCGTCGCCTGGATCGTCGGGCGTGCCGTTATCATCCCAACTGCCCGGCGAAGCAAAAAGTGGTTCGGCGTTTATGTTTGACAGCCCGAAACCGCTTGCATCGATGCAGCAATACTCCACCGTTGCAACACCGGAGATGAACACGGCAATCTGTGGGTAGAAGCTGGCGTTGTTGCCCCACATGATGGAGTTGCGGATGCTTGCGGAAGCCTGATTTAATACCATCGCACCGCCGGAATTGCCGGCGCGGTTGTCGACGAATGTGCAATTGGCGATCTCAGCGGCAACCGGGGCCGCCTGGATGTAGAGGGCGCCGCCGTTCATGCTGGAGCGGTTGCCCGCAAACAGGCAGTTGCGCACGACAACCGTGGACATCCAGGCGAGGCAAGCAGCTCCTTGCTCCGCCCGGTTATTCACGAAGACACACTTCGAGATGGATGCCGTTCCGTTGCTCACATACAGGGCTCCTCCCGTCAAGTGGTCCCGCAGCGTGCATTGTGCCAGGGTCAGCGAGGCCCGGTCGACATTGATGCCGCTGCCGGAGTTACCCCCGCCGCCGATGATTGTCAGTCCTTCGATTGTGGCATTTGCCCTTACTATGAAGCAGTTGGATACGGCAGCATTGCCATCGACGGTTACGAGGTTTTCATCGGGGTTCCTGTAATCGCGGAGGGTTTCCGTTCCGGCAAAGCCGCCATAGATACTCAGGGGTCTGTTTATTTCTATGGGAGCAGACAGCACGTATGATCCCTTGCGAATCCACACTTCCTTGCCGGGACCGCTTGCTTGAACGCCCTGGCCTATCGTTGTGAAGGCATCTGCCCAGCTTGTGCCGTCCTGATTGCCCGTCGCGGCCGCGTCGACATAGATGACATCGGGCGTTGTACCCTGGAACTCGTAAGCCCCGAGATCGGCGTAATTGGGCGCACCGGCGCCGACGTTGTCAGTGCCGGGATCGTCATGTCGCGGATTGCCTTGCAAATCCAGTTCCGGCGCTGCGTCCCCATCGGCATAGTCAATTCCATGCGATCCGGCCTTAAGGCGATAGTCATTGTCCTGCCACGTGGCAGGATCGTTATCCGGGCCATGAGGATTAACAAAGGACGGCGCTCGCCGGAAGTTGCGGTTGGCGTCCGGCTCCGTACCGTACCGCGTATCACCGACGATGCAATACCTCACGACCGGGTTGGCGTCCATATCCCTGAATATCTGCTCGCCGCCATTTCCCCAGACGATGCAGTTAATGATGCTCGGTGTCTCCTCGGCGTCGACCACAGTGATGCCGTCGCCGGTGTTGTCGACGACGGTACAGTTGATCATGGCGGCGCTGGTGACGTAGTTGTAGATACCTTCGCCCGTATTGCCCGCGACCAGGCAACTCTCCATACGGCTGTTAGTCCAGTTGTTGTAGATTCCGCCGCCCGCAAATGTCGATGCTTCGTTGGCAACAATTCGGCAGTTGCGTATCAGCGGTGGGGCTTGGCTGCCGCACTGGTTGCCGATGCCTCCGCCTGAACCGGCCGTGTTGCCGGCGATTGTGCAATCGGCAATCGTCGTGTTGCCGGCGGTGTTAAAGATGCCCCCCCCGCCATGAACAGCCGTGTTGTCCAATATGAGACAGTTTCTGATCGTGCCGTTGGCCCCCTGTGCGCCCAGGACGGCAATGCCGCCCCCTGATCCCTGGCTTGTGGAGCAATTCCGGACGGTGCAATTCTGTACAATCGCCGATAGACCTTCAACACAGATGCCGCCGCCATAATAGTTTGGCCATGTCGCTTCATTGCGCCCGTTTTCAATGGTGAAGCCGTCTAACGTCACATTCGAAGCCGTGATATGGATGCATCGCCTCGCATTGCCGCCGTCGACTATGGTGACGTTATTCTCCCAGTCTCGCTCGGCCCGGCTGCTCTCAGTACCCGCAAAGCCGCCGTAGATGGCGACGCGCTTGCCGATCGCCAGCGTCTCGGAGAGGGCGTAAGTTCCCTGCCGAACCCATATCTCCGTGTCATCGAGGACGCCGGGACTGGCCAGTGCATCGGCAAGGGTCGCATAGGCCGTGCCCCAGCTCGTACCGATGCCCGACACGGGGCGGCTTGCATCCACATAGGATACCGCCGCACGACCCTCGCCCGTGAGCGGAAACACAAGAGATGCATGGTCAGGATCGTTTGAGGCGATGGTCAGCGAGGCGCTGAAAAGGCCCGTGCCCTGGGGTTGAAACGTTACGGTCGTGTCTATATGCCCGCCCCCCGCAATAGCCAGCGAGACAGGCCCGGAGTAGGCATAGTTGGCAGTATCCGACAGCGTAATCGAGGAAATATTCAGAGGCAGATTGCCCACGTTGCGTATGCGCAGAGGCATGGACTTCTGGCTGCCCTGTGCGACATCGCCGAAGTTCAGCGACGCCGGCTCAAGGCGAACGATAGCCTTGTCCGGCCCCCACGCCAGGCAAGCATCCGTCGGAGTGGCAAGGCCCTGGAACACAATGTCGCGATCCGCCCGGCGATTGCCCAGCCAGTCGAACGCATGCCCGTTGTTATTGCCGACGGCATAGTAAAAAACCCATATCGTTTGATTGTCCGCCGCCAGTCCCGTTGGTCCGTGTCCCGGATACAAGCTGCCCACGTCAAATGATCGGTCCAGGTTGCACGACCCCGTATAGATGTGGACTTTTGTAGAACTTCCTATCGCCGCCAGATAACCATCGACCCACTCCATGCTGTCATAAGAGGTCTGGGAGGTGCACGTGCCTGCGAAGCCTCCAGTCGACGCGTTGTAGCGGTCAATGCGGTACCAGGGCCAGTAAGAGGCGTGCGGCATGCGATCTCGCGCTAGGAAGATCGTGTCTCCGGCAATAGCCAGGCCGCCTGTGAAGAAATAGTCCGTTGAGTAGTCTATGCTAATGCCCCGCCCGCTGCCGCCGGGACGAATTGCTGAGCTCGCAATCCAAGGCTGTCCGTCCCTCGGACTGTATACGAACCATGCCGTATTTCCGTCCGTGGCCATGGCTGATCGCCTGGTGGGGGCAACCGATGCAAACTGGAATGTCTCCTGCCGAACACCGTTAAAGTCGTATGTCTCTATCTGGTCACCGACCAGAAAATAGAAAAGCTGTCGCCCGTGGGCGGGCAAGCTCAGTGCAAAGACAACCAGCGGCAGTGCCAGCCAAGATAACCTGGCCCTCATGAGCAGTCTCCTCTTCACAAAACACACCGGCTGCGGTCGCGGTGCCATGCCGATTCAATACAGCCTTGGAGGACGCGGTGAATGCCCAAGACAGGTTTGCCGTGATGTCGGCACTAAACCACCCGGACGGATCACCATCACCTACAAGGTACGAACTCAAGGTAGTATATCAGAAATGCGGCTTCAAGTCAAGAACGAGCGCTTCATGCCTCATGTGGAGGCTTGGTGTGCACAATATGCCTGACTCTACCTCTTAACTGCTTTGCAGCTTCGCCAGTTCTTCCGCACACAGCCTGATCTGACCCGGATCGGTCAGCTTCTCCTTTGCCGCCGTCAGTTGGATCAGAGCTTTCTCCGGTGCTTTGAGATACCGTGCATACAGAATTCCCAGCATCAGCCGGACCTGCTCAATGTGTTCATATGTCGGGTACTGGGCAAGAAATGCCTCGTATGCATGTGCCGAAGCCGCCCACTTTCCCTCAGCCATAAGCTGATTGGCCACGTCGAGCTGATACTGCCGCGGCAGCACCTGTTCAGGATCCTTTTCCATAAGCCGCAAATACTTCGCCGCCGCCTCGGCAAGGTTCCGCCGTCCGATCAGCCCCGTTATCTCCGCCCGCAGGTCCGCAATCTCATCGTGCTGCACCCGCGGCGCATCCGTCGCCTTTACATCCTTCACCCAGACGCGCTTGCGCCCAGACCGGCCGCCGAACGGGTCATAGCCTCCCGCCACCGTATCACGAAAGCGACGCCGCCGGTTCCACTGCTTGATCATCGACCACAAATCCGTATAGTTGGTCTTGATCAGCCCAAGCGCAAGAAGCAGCACCATTGCCGCAATTCCGCACGCATACCCCGCCAGATGCGCATCATAAGCCACTGCGTCCGTGGAAAAATTAGGCTCAATTATATTGTCCCAGAATATAAGCTTGAATGCGATGAAGTACAGCGCAGCGATATCGATCGTCCCGATGAAGATGAACCAGTAGATGACCGTGATGACCGTCTGCGGAAACAGGACCAGATATGCCCCAGTCACCGCCGCCACCGCGCCGCTTGCCCCTAACACCGGGTTGATGTGCAGGATAGTGTGCCCGATACCGGCAAAAACCGCCCCCGCAAGGTACAGGCAAAGGTAGCCTATATTTCCCAGCTTGTCGTTGACGTTGTTGCCGAATATGAAAAGGAAGTACATATTGCCGAATATGTGCATCAGACTGCCGTGCAGAAACGCGTACGTCACAAATTGCCAGAGGTAGGGGCGAACCGGTGTAAGCATGAACATCTGCGCCCAGGGCCTCAGCGGCTCGGTCACCCGGATCCCCTCCACAATGACCTGGTGCGGCCAATACGTCAGAAGAAAACAGATGATATTGGCGATAATAATGGCGTAGTTTGTGTACGGCGTGCGGCGAGGCTGTATGCTTGTGCGAATCGGTAAGAGCATTTGTCTCGTTTCAGAATACCACTGTTTTCAGTCGGCCGGGGTATTCTAATATCGGTGGACTGTCCCCACAAGTCATAAAAAAAACGCGGCGGCCGACTCGTCACCGAGCCGCCGCCGCGTTTCATACTTCCATGCAGTAAAGGACAGGAGTGGACATGTTTTGACAAAGGTTTTTGGCTCTTGCCTGAAACAGCTAAGCAAAACATACAAATCAAAGCCCCGGCGGGCAAACACGCGCCAGGAAATTTCCTTTATTTTTGCCGATAATAAGACTATTGATGAAGTTCACGGCAAACTATTAAGAGACTGCTTTAACTTGATGCACAAGGAGCCACGATGGATGAGCAGACGGCGGCAAGGCGGCTGGCGGCGGTTCGCCGGCGGATGCATGCAGGGGATGCAGATGCGATGGTGATCATGGCCGCCGAGAATGTAACATGGCTGACCGGCTTCATGGGACACGATAGCTGGGTCGTCATAATCGGCCGCCGTATGTGGCTCATCACCGACAGCCGCTACACCGAACAGGCCGCCGGCGAATGCGCAAATTGCCGCATCGTCGAACGCCGGGGCCCGATAACCGATGCCGTCGCGCGGATCATTGACCGAAACCCATCGGTGGAAACCGTCGCCGTCGAGGACAGTTGCCCGCTGTCCACATTCCGCCATCTGAAGAAGCGCACCCGTGCAAGGCTCCTGCCTGTAACGCAGTTGGTCGAGGACGCCCGCCGCTGCAAGGACGACGCCGAGGTCCGCGCCATCGCCAGAGCGGCATCGCTCGCGTGGCAGTCGCTTGATGCGACCATCCACCAGTTGCACGCCGGCATAACGGAGCGACATGCCGCCGGTATCCTCGAGTTCGAAATGCGCAAGCTCGGCGCCGGCCCCAGCTTCGACACCATTATGGCTTTCGGCGCCAATGCCTCCCGAGCTCACCATCAGCCGGGTCCTCGCCGACTCCGCCAAAACGACACGATCCTCGTCGATTTCGGCGCTCGGATCGATGGCTATTGCAGCGACACGACCCGCTGTTTCGTCTTCGGGCGTCCGTCGCGACTCTATGAGCGCGCCTGGTATGCCGTCTTCGCCGCTCAGCAGGCCGCCATCAGCAAAGTGCGTGCGGGCGCCCGGCTGCGCGACGTTGATGCCGCCGCCCGAACAGTGCTCCGGCAGCACGACCTGCCCGTCTACGGCCACGGTACGGGGCACGGCCTCGGCCTGCAAGTCCACGAAACCCCCTTTATGTCCAAAGCCGCCAAAGGAACGCTCAATGAAGGCGACGTGGTAACAGTCGAACCCGGCGTTTACATCCCCGGCAGATTAGGCGTGCGAATCGAAGACGATGTCCTCGTAACCGAAACCGGCTGCACGATCCTCACGAAAGACCGACGCTTCGGATTCAGCAGCCGGCAAATGCCTGTCCTGCCGCACCGCTGATATTCTTGCTTTGCCGCTCATAGAAGTGTTAGAAGAGTGCCGGTCAAGCCAGGGTTAACCGTGGTTTTGTATGCCGATGCTCACCACAAATTGATCCTGACGCCGCGTTCGCGAGTCTCGGCGACAAGCTGCTTGAGTTGTTCCAGCGCAAGTCCGAGCTCCTGGCTGCTGTCCAGCAGATTCTCATAGAGCCGACCGTCGTTGATGAACTTGCCCGCCGAACCTTCCCCCTCGTTGATCTTCGCCGTTATGAGCCTTATGCCGGCGATAGTCGCCGTCAGTTGCTCCGCCACGTCATCCAGGCGCGCCATACCGGTGTCGGCAAACCGCTTGAAGGAATCAAGGGTCTCGTTCGCCCTGCCGGCGGTCTCGTCAAGTCGTGCGCTGCCGGTCTGCCCGAGTGCCTTGAATGTGCGCAAAGTCTCCGTCGCCTCCTCAGTCGCGGTCTTCACGTGCGCGATTGCCAGTTTGATGTTCTCCCGATTGTCCGCGTCTCCGACGATCGCGTTTGCACTGCCTGCCAGTGTCGCCACCGCCTCGACCAGGTCCTCGATCTTGGTTTGAACCTCCTTCGGGAAGAACTCACTTGTCGTGCCCATCTTGCCCTGCACGACAACCTCATCGCGCAGCCACCCCTCGATCGGCCTGTCAGGATCGAACTCCAGTTCGATATACGCACTGCCCAGTCCCCGCCGCATCAGCAGCACGTCGACGTTCACTGGAATAGTCGTAAACTTCCGATCGATCGCCATAGTCACGAGTATCTGATGATACCGCCTGCCCGTCTCCGGCTCCGTATGCAAAAAAGGCGGACTAACGGCGATCACCCGCCCCACCTGGTATCCCAGGTACTTCACCGGCGTATTCTCCTGAACGCCCGGCGCGCTGGGAAACTGCACCAGGACCGTGAACGAACGAAACCGGCTCACCGCTACGGGAAGTTCCCCGAAGATGAACACCAGCCACACAAAGCACGCAAACGCGATCAGAACGAAGCCGCCTACGATCATGTTGCGTCGCTTCTGCCGGGTGTTGTAGTCGACCATTATCCGGGCCCTTTCGAGTCGGAGTTGCGCTCGAGAAACAAATCCCGAATCGCGCGAAGCGGATAGCCGCTCTGGTTGAGTCTCTTGATCAGTTTGATCCGCTCGACCGCCTTGTCGTCAAACAGCCGCCGCCCGCTGTCGCTTACCTGCGTCGCCTCCAGCAGACCGACCATCAGATAATACTGCAGTTGCTGGCGAGTTACGCCCGCCTTCTCGGCCGCGGCGCCGATCTGCATCAACTCGAACTTATTGCTCACCGGTGGCGTCTTCCATGTGTCTTTCACACCTCTGTCGTGATTTCCGTACCGCCTTCTCCGCCAAACGCAGAAAACGCTCCCGAATCATCGCAAAATCCACTTCGGGCGTACCAGCGGACGGTACCGACCCACCTTTTTTCGACCGTTTAGGCGCCAATATTAATAAATAGTCATATCCGGACGGCAGATCGTGCTGACTGAGCCGAAACGCCTCCCGCCCCAGCCGTTTGACCCGGTTCCGGGCAACAGCATTCCCGTATTTCCTGGAAACGGATATGCCAAAACGGCAAACTCCCAGCCCGTTACGCCCCACATAAAGACGTGCCAAATCATCATAGACACAGCACTTCTGCGCAAGAACCCCCCGAAAATCCCCCTCCTTCAACAGCCGTTGACCTTTACTGAAAAAATACCGCCGCATCGACTATCCACCGATTCCACGATTCATCAGGAGGCAGCTCTGAGACGGAACGCATAACACGTTGACATGCTGCAACGAAGCCTTCCGAATAACCTGATGCCCCGCATTATCGGCAGTCTACACCCCATCCGTCAAGAATCTTCCCGCACCACTTCTTCCCTGCGGCACAAGTATCACAAATCCAACTTTGTGACTAATCTGCTTCAAATGTGACCGAATAGACCTCCGGCCTTTCCAGTCGCTTGATACCATCTGGTAACCTGCCCAACTCCCCTCGCAAACGTTCCTGAATCACCCCCATCTCCTCCGCCCCTCCAAACGGCGCCAGCAAATCACCAGCCTCCTCCCGCAGCGGACACACCACGTCCTTCACATACCGGCCGCCCTCGCATGTACGCAGCACGCTCTTCCTTCCCGGCCGAGTTGCCTTCCCCGGCGACGTCTTGAACACATCGCGATCTCCATACCTCACCAGCTTGTAGACTATATCCGCATCAGGCGCCGCCCGGCTCACTCCGAACTGGGTCCCGATCCCGAATGCGTCGATCTCCGGACAGATCGCCGTCAGTTCCGCAATCCGGTGCTCATCCAGCCCTCCGCTGGCAACGATTCTCAAGAACCCCAATCCCGTCTCATCGAAAAGTCGCCGCGCATACCGCGCCTGCTCCACAAAATCCCCGCTGTCCAGCCGAATCCCCCCAATTCGCAGCCCCTGTTTCTCGAAATACTCGCGCGCCACGTCCGCCGCAGTCCGAATCCCCGCAAACGGCTCATAGGTATCGATCAGCAGGATCGTCTCCTCGCCGTGCACGTCGACATATGCCTCGAACGCCTCCCGTTCGCTCGCATGTGACTCCACGAAGGAATGCGCCATCGTCCCCGCCGCTGCAAAACCCAGCGCCCGCGCCGCAAACACATTGCTCGTCGCCGCAAATCCTGCCATCATCCCCCCGCGAGCCGCACGCACCGCCGCAACGGGCCCTTGTGTCCGCCGCAGCCCGAAATCAACCACGGCCTTTTCACCCGCCGCAATACGCACCCTCGCCCCAAGCGACGCCGCGAGGATGGAAAACCCAAGCACATTCAGCACATAGCTCTCCAGCAGTTGAGCCTCGATCAAGCCCCCGCAAACCTCCACCACCGGCTCTCCCGGAAAAAACACCGTCCCCTCCGGCAGAGCCCGAACTTCCACCTCCGGCCGCATACGCCCAAGATATTCGAGAAACGCCTTCGAAAACCTGCCTGTCCCCTGCAGCCACGCGACGTCCTCCTTATCGAATTGGTACGCATCGACAAACCCGCCCAGTTCCTCGAGCCCCGCCATCACAAAAAACCCCCATCCCTCGGGCAGCCGCCGAACCGCCACCTCGAAACACGCCCGCCCCCTGAGCCCCTTCTGGAAATAAGCCTCGCCCATCGTGAGCTCATAAAGATCCGTCATCAACCCGGGCGTCTGTCTCAGCAGCCACATATCTCCGCCAGTTCATCCGAATATACAAGATGCACTCCATGCTCGGCGAACTGCTCGAACAACTGCGCATCGGGGATGAGATTCAGTCCCCGCACCGCATCCTTTACCACGTGAATGCCGCACTTGCCCCATTTAACGAGCCCAACTACCGCATTGCGCACGCAGACATCCAGCGCAACGCCGAACACCACAACCTCTGTGGGTTTCACTATCTCCAGTACTGCATGGGTATTGGGATTGTTGAAAACGTCAACAGAGTTAGTCCGGATAACCACATGAAATGGCTCTTCCGCCAGCATCTCCGCCAGCTCCCGAACCGTTATCATATGGATTGGGACGTACAGCACAGGCCGTTCGCCAAGATAACCGACACGTTCCGCCCCGGGCGTCCCCGCAATGCAGTGGGGGGGGAACGTCGTCCTGTAATCAGGATCCTCCGACACCTCCGGATCGTCCATTGTGTGCCAATCCACCGACGCAATCAGCGAGAGTCCCCCTTCCAGCGCAAAACGCCGCACGCCGCTGATAGTCTCAACAATTATCTCCGCCCCGGGCACATAGAGGCGACCGTCCGCCTTCAGGAAGTCGTATTGAGTGTCGACGTCCCAAAAAATCAGCTTCTTCTCAGCCATTTGCTGAACCCCCTTAGCATTTAGGCCCTACTATAATATTAATTACGCAGGTGACTTCGCCAAGGCCAATCGAATCTCAGGCTGATAAACGGAATTGCCCCTTGTTCAATAATTATCATCTAAGTTCTGGCTTTCGGCCGATTAAGAACACGAAGAATCACTGATTAGAGTTTTATGGAGACCACAATCATGAGAAAGGCAGTCACCCTCACCGTCGCTGTATCCATGCTGGCGATAACCGTCGGCGCGCTCCTTGCCCAGGACAACGCCAACACCGAGCGCCCTCAAACACGGATAACCGCTGATAAAGCCGCTTCCCAGGCTGCCGATCCTCGCCTGGAGCGACAGAAGGCCCCCGATACCCGCCAAATACTTCAGCCGCAATTCCCCGCCGGCGTCGGACCTCAACAAATAACCCGAACACCCGTTCAGCAGCAGCAAATCAGAGCCATGCAGGAACAGATGGCCAGGAAACGAAGCGACTTTGAGCTGTACGCCGCCGAACTCAAGGCAATAAGAAAAATGGCTCTTGACGAAAAAGCAAAAAAGACAGCCGCCTACGTCGACAAAATCCTTGAGCGCAAAGAAGCCGAACTTGCCGCCCAACTAAAGTTGGACGAGCAGAGGATCAAACAGGTCCAGGAACAGATGGAAAAAGCCGCCGCGGAACGTGCAAGACGTCTCGACAGGCAGCGCGAAGGCGCAGGCATTCCCGAACGCCTCCAGCGCGAAACCCCGAAGCAAAACGAAAAACCTTGATGTGCCCACGGGCTTTCCGCCCGTGATATCCAGCGAAAAAATCTGAAGGGCGACCCTTGCGGTCGCCCTGTGCATTTACAACTGCCTGTCCACTATCGGCTGTGCCGTCTCCGTCAGGTCCGTCTTGGCTGCCCCGCCGTTCCATACCCTCACATCAGTAATCTCCACTTCCGCCTTCAGTTCCGCAACGTCCGCCCGGTACGCGAACCATTCGCTTGCGTTAAACCGCCGCACACCGCCCGCCATCAGCGGACCGCGCCACGGACCATCCGCCGCAAACGGGCTCGCCGCCCATTCATTCGACTCACATATCACCCGCCCCTGATCATCCATGACCACGACCCGCAGCGAAAGCATTGTCACCATCTCCTGTCCCTGGTTGGCCGCCTCGACCATAACCCTTACTCGCTCTCCCGGCCCCGCCGGTGACAGGCGCGCACTCACCTCGATCTGCTCTGCATACTCAGGCCGCCGCCCGTCGTTGACGAGATCGCCCAGCGCTGGCGGTAAAGCCCTCGCCATATCGGGCAGCCCTCGCACCGTTCGTTCCGCCAGGCACACAAGCCCGTCAGCCTTTTCGCTCGCAACGTGCATGCCGTACACCAGCACCACTGTACCGCTGATCACGCATGTAACCAGCACCGCGCTGATCCCCATCGCCGCTGCCGCCAAAAACCCTATCCGCTTCTTAATAATCGGCTGGTACTCGGACATCTTTTTCTCCTTGTTCGGCGACACTCCAATACGACTTCGGCAACATAGTCGTGCCGCCGCAATGCAGTTACTTCAGTTTTTCTTCGTAGTGGTGCACGGCAAAGCCCACATGGTTGCCGGCCGGGTATGGAAACAACCACATCCGAAGCTCACCATGCCTCTTGCCCAGGTTATACATCCACATGGTATGAACATGCCTCTCCGTTCCCTGAATCTGAGACGGCACATCCCCCTCGATGTGGTAACGGTTCGTCCTGGACGCAACAAATGCCTCTACCTGACGAAGCACTTCACCGCAATGGCCAGCGCCCCCCGTGATCGTCAATATGCCCCTGAACTCGTGCGTCCCGCGCAGCGTTTTAGTGTTCCAGCTTCCAAGTCCCACGTGGTAGTCTTGCGTCTCGATCGTTCCGCCGGCCGTCAGCACTTGTGTGCCGAACTCCCTGTAAATCTCTGAAAAAACAGCCTCATACAACGCCGTGCTGTCCTGCCCATCCTCCTTGCCGCACCCGCCGCCGACCGCCGCTGTCATAACAGCCACCGCAACAAGTCTCATCCGATTCACAGTATTGGCTCCATAGATCCTGTTGTCCATATTCCTGCCACGGCATTATAGTCGCCTCACTCCGCATTTTATTACAGACATTTTCGCCGGTGCCTATTTCGTGTCGCACCGGCGAACGACATTTGTGATAGCCAGAGTCGTCTTTTGCGCGCAAAAAGCTTGACAAAGGCCCCCGTGCTCTTTAGAATGGCCCGGATTTTTGGAACCAGACAATTGAAAGGAAGGACAAAACACAGTGGATAGCGCACAGAAGTACCTGCAGAGCAGACTTACGAAAGAAGACCACGACAAGCTTATGGCGATTGCCAGTCCGAAGATGCATGCCTTCGTGGCCGACGCCATCGAGCTGACGAATCCGGCGACGGTCTTCGTGCTGACCGACGCTCAGGATGAGCTGGACTATATACGCGAACTGGCCAGGCAGCCGGGCGGCGGAGAGCACCCGCTGGCTATGGCAGGACACACCTACCACTTTGACGGCATCAACGACCAGGGCCGCGATAAGGAGGTTACGAAATACCTGCTGCCGCAGGGTATGGTTTTAGGTGAGTCGCTCAACAGCATGCCCAAGGCCGACGGCATCGCCGAGATGCGCTCGCTGATGAAGAACATCATGGCTGGACGCCAGATGCTTGTCTGTTTCTGGTGCCTGGGACCGACGGATTCCGAGTTCTCAATTTCATGCGTGCAGATCACTGATTCGCCGTATGTGGCGCATAGCGAAAGCATCCTGTATCGGCCGGGCTATGAGCAGTTCAAGAAAGTCGGCGCCGATGGCGAGTTCTTCAAATTCCTGCATTCGCAGGGCGAGCTTGAAGGCGAGGTCAGCAGGCACAGCGATAAGAAACGCATTTACATCGACCTCGAAGACGACACTGTCTTTTCAGTCAATACGCAGTACGCCGGCAACACTGTGGGGCTCAAGAAGCTCGCCTTGCGGCTGGCAATACAGAAGGCCGACCGCGAAGGATGGCTCGCCGAACACATGTTCGTAATGGGCGTACATGGACCCGACAAACGCGTCACGTATTTCACCGGTGCGTTTCCATCGGCCTGCGGCAAGACGTCCACCGCGATGATCCCCGGCCAGACGATCATCGGCGACGACATCGCATATCTTCGCAAACGGGGCGGGCAAATGTATTGCGCCAACGTCGAACGCGGCATCTTCGGCATCATCCAGGACGTCAATCCGCACGACGACCCGGTGATCTTCGAAGCGATCACCAAACCCGGCGAGGTGATCTACGGCAACGTGCTCATCAAAGACGGCAAACCCTACTGGATGGGAATGGGTTCCGAACTGCCCGATGAGGGTATCAATTACACCGGCAAGTGGTACAAGGGCAAAAAGAACGCCGCCGGCGTCGAAATCGATCCTTCGCACAAAAACGCACGTTATACCGTCAGCATCGGCGCACTAGCCAACCGTGATCCCGAAGCCGACAATCCCGACGGCGTGCCGCTGGGCGCGATCGTCTACGGCGGACGCGACAGCGACACGTTGGCGCCCGTCGAGCAGGCGTTCGACTGGGACGAAGGCATCATTGCCAAGGGCGCCACTCTGGAATCGGAAACGACCGCGGCAACACTGGGCAAGGAAGGCGTGCGGACGTTCTGCATTATGTCCAATCAGGACTTCGTGTCGATCCCCCTGGGACGATACATCCAGAACAACCTCGATTTCGCCAGAGGTGTCCAGAACCCGCCGGCAATCTTCAGCGTCAACTACTTCCTCAGGAATGAGAAGGGCAAATACCTCAACGAGATACTCGATAAGATGGTGTGGATGCTTTGGGCGGAGCTGCGGACCAACGGAGACGCCGATGCCATCACCACCCCGACCGGCTGGATTCCAAAGTACGACGATATCGCCCGGCTGTTCAAGGACCGCCTGAACAAGACATACACAGAAGAAGATTACGTCAAGGCGTTTACGGTTTGCGTTCCTAACCTTCTGGCCAAGTTCGACCGCGTCGAGGCGATCTACAAGACCAAGGTGCCGGACACCCCGCCGATCGTCTATGACACGTTCGCAAAGATCCGCACGCGGCTCAATGAGGCCAAAGCAAAACACGGTAATATGATCTCGCCGTTCGATCTGTAGGTGATATGCAGCAGCAGATTCACGGGCCCGCCGATACGTCGGTCGGGCCCTTCACGTAGCGCCGCGCGCTAAGGAAAAACAAGACTCGTGTCGGAGTGCCGAACGCCGTCGTTGTCGTGTACGGTGGCGACCTCGGTTATGATTGCGCCTTCGGTCCCGCCGTACTGCCAGTGCCGTGCGCCGGCGCGGTTAAGCGGCGTAAACTCGCCCGGCCGAAGTATCACTTCATGGCTGACCGTCACCGTCCCGTTCATATGACACTGCGGCACAACCGCCTTCATGGGCACGGTGGGCTCGCCTTCGCCATAGACATAGCTAACGCCGTGGCGAACGAGCCAGCCCTCCAGCTTCGAAGGGTTCTTGTCGGTGGCAAGATGATAATGTTCCGGCAGCATCTGATTCGGCAGCAGGTAGATGTCCATCAGCATATAGCGATCCCGCTCGTTGTTGACGAACATTACCGCCCCAAGACCCATCTTAGTAAACTGCCCCATCCCGTAATCCGACACCCACAGATTCTCGCTAACGTCGGCAAACACCGGGTAGCGATGATACTTCATCAGGGCGACGTAGGCGTCTTTGGCCGCTTCCGGTTTGAACTTGCCGGCGGTGTCATAGAAATCCGCGTCGTCGAACTGGAGCTTCGCCGGCTTGGACTTCCTGAGACCCTCGTTGCATCCGGCGGCGCCCAACCCCGCCGCCGCCAGCGCCGTGGCCCGGAGCACAGTCCGCCGATTGATCTTTTCATCCTTCATGATTGCTTCCTCACCGATTATTTGCCCCCAATCTGCTTCCACACCGCATCGAGCGATTCGATAACGGCCTTGTAGCTAACGTATTTCCCGTCGTACACGTCTTTCATCGCCGCATTCGGCTCCTGCCGCCGCGAACAGTGCACCATCTGCTCAACCGCTTCATTATAGCCGTCAAAGCACCCCGATGCAACGCCCGCCGCGATCGCCGCCCCGAGCGCCCCCAACTCTGTCCCGTCTGGTATCTCAACCGCAGCCTGCAGGATGTCGGCGAAGATCCCGACCCATTCGCTGCTGCGGGCGGCCCCGCCGGTCAGACGCACCACCTCGGGCATATCGCGGAACTTCAGCAAACGCTCCACGTGCGCCTTGTGCCCGAAGACCACCCCTTCGAAGATCGCACGCAGTACGTGCCCTCGATTGTGCCACCCGCTGATCCCGATCAGCGAAGACCTCGCGTCGGGGTTGGCGTTGGACCCAAACAGAAACGGCAGAAAAACAATGTGCGATTCAGCGGGCTTTGTTGCGGCGACGGCCGCGTTGACCACGTCGAAGACGCTTTGCCCCTGCTCTTCGGCAAGACGCCCCTCCGCCTCGAAGAAATGCGTTACAAACCATTCGAGGTTCGCAGCCGAAGTAGCGCTGCCTTCGAGCATTAGGTAATAGTCGGCGATGCAGTAGCACGACGTCATGAACACGTCTTCATCGACAACGGGCGTCCTGGAGACATACTGGTTGTTGCCCCAGGTGCCGGCGATCATGCACAGCCGTGAGTCGTCGATGAGCCCCGAGGCAAGCCCGCACGCATCGATGTCGAACATGCCGCCGGCGACGGGTGTGCCCCTTTTGAGTCCGGTCTCGGCTGCCGCCTCCGCGGTCACTTCGCCCGCGACGTCGGCCGTCTGAATAACCGGCGGCAGCAGCCGCCGCATGTCGGCGATGCCGAAGTCAACCAGCAGTTCGTCGTCATAGTCACGCGTCCGCAGGTTCATCAGGCTCGTACCCGAAAAGTCCGTCATCTCCGCGTTGATCCTGCCCGTCAGTCGAAATCGCGTATAGTCCTTGGCCATAAGCACCCACGCGGCGCGCTTCATTACATCCGGCTCGTTGTCCCGCAGCCACGCCAGAAGCGCATTCGGCTGGGCCGCCCAAAGGCTCTGCATCGTCTTCTGCCGCACCTTCTTGTCGATCCCCTCCGCCAGCCACCGATCCACGTACGCCCGGGCACGGCTGTCGGTTGAGATGATTGCGTTGCGGACCGGTCGGCCCTCGGCGTCCACCAGATACAGGCCGTTGCCGTGTCCCGTCGGCGCTATGCACGCGATGTCGGCGGAGTCGACGTGCGCCTGTGCAAGCACCTTGCGTATCGCCTTGGCGGTGGCCTTCCACATCGCCTGCATATCCCGCTCGATGTGCCCGGGCGCAGGCGTGAGCATTTCGGTCTTCTCCGCCGCCACTGCCACTTCCGTCCCGTCCAGCGAAAACAGCGCCGCCTTCGAAACCGTCGCCCCGTTGTCGATTCCCATCAGGTACCTGGGCATGTTCTTTTCCTCGTCAAAGAAACGGGCCCAGCCGATAAACCGGCCGGGCCCGTGACATGCGTTTATGAATTCGTCCGGCCTACAGCACCACCGGTTCCTCGCCTTCGGCGATGGACACCTCGGTGGTGTCGACGGGGCTGGTTTTGTCGCGGAAAAAGATTGCAAAGAGCACCAGCGCCAGTGCCGAGGCTACTGTCGTCCACATCCAGATCGGCTGCCAATGGCGGACGCCTTCAATCGTGTAGGTCTTGATGACCCAGTCCCAGAGGAAGTTGCCGATCAGCAGACCCACGCCGAAAGTCGCTAAGAACATGAATCCCTGGGCCTGCGCCCTCATTTCCTTTGGAGCGCGACGATCGACGTATATCTGTCCGCCCACGAAGAAGAAGCCGAAGATCAGCCCGTGGACCAGGATCGCAATGTACGCCGGCGCCATTTCGGCACCGGCGGCCTCGCCGATCAGCAGCGCGCCATAACGCACCAACTGTGCGAAGAGACCGACGACCATCGCCCACTTGAGTCCAATCTTTACTATGGCGATGGGCACAACGAGCATCAGCAAAATCTCGACTGCCTGGCCGAGGTTTTGCGTAAATGTCAGCAACTCGACCCCTTTATCCGTCAGGTAGAGTGAGAAGTATGACCAGTAAATGCTGAAGCCGATCGTTACGAAAATCGAAACAGCCACATAGAGGGCAAAGTCGGGGTACTTGAACAGAGAAAAGGATCGCAGCCCGAGCACGTCGACGACGGAAGCCTTTTGACCTTTGGCGGGCGGAGGAGTATGCGGCAACAGAAAAGCAAAGGCTGCGCCAACAAAAGAGACGGCCGCTCCGCAGTAGAATACAATCTTTGTGCCGTCAATCCTGGAATTGAAGCGATAGAGGGCAACAATGCTGAAGATACCGGCCGCCACCCAGCCGATAGACCCGAATACGCGTATTTGCGGAAATTTTTCTGCGGGCGCATGTGTCATACTGATCGAACTGGTCAAGCCCCACGTGGGCATGTAAGCCAACATGGCCAGCAGCAGCGTGATGAATACGGCTATACCTGCGCCTGTTTGTGCGGCCACAATCAGCAGGATTCCGGAGATCATGTTCAAGGCCGCCAGCACATATTGGCTTGCGAAGTGACGATCGGCGAACATACCGATGAGCGGAGAGGACAGACATCCAAGGGCCATGGTGCTCATCACAAGCGGTGTCCAGTCACTCAGGCCCATCTTTTCCAGGTAGGCCGCCAGGGGAAACCACCATACCGGCAGCATCATATACTGCAGAAACATCATTGCGCTCAGGCGGATTCTTACGTTCATTGACATCTGCTGGTCCATACTGCACTCCCTAAACACTATGTTGATTGTCACGGCAGGCGCCGCATTGCTACTCTATTTGAAGCACCGAGATTGTATGAGGAGCATCGAACTCGTTGCCTGCCATCGGCAGGTCGATATTCGCGACATATAACTTGTCATCCCGGATGCAAACTTCCGACGGCCGATCAAGAAGCCCGCCGACGCCGCCCGAGTTGTTCTCGTTTCGCCATATCGTAGTAACAGTGCCGGTCTTCGGGTCGACCTTATGAACGGCATTGGCAACGAAGTCGGCGATATAGATCTCCCCGGTCACCGGGTGAATCTTCAATCCGTCGGTGCTCTCCATCCCCTGCCCCTGCGCGACCACCTCGTGCGACACAACATTGCCGTCCTCGCCGAATTTGAACCTCAACAGGCTCGCCTCACCGAAATTGCACACATAAAGGTTCCCGTCGGCGTCGAAGCCCATACCGTTTGCGCCCACGCGCCACTCGTCGTTGCTCGTGTAAAACTTAACGATCAGACGCTTATCCCTGCCGCCTCTTTCAAGCACAATCGGCTCGCCGGTGAACTCCGCATAGCGGAAGCGGTACACGCCGCTGGGCATCGGGCTGGCCTCATTGTCGAGCGAAGTCTCCGTAACATACACGCTGTCACCGTGACAACTCACCGCGTTCGCCTGCAGGAACCCCGTCACCAGCACGTCGCAGCCGACCACTTCGCCGTCCCTGACGTTCAGCCGCAGCAGCCGCGACTTGTAGTCGGAACTTACGAACGACTGATTGTCGGCCACATAGTAATTGCCGTCCGGCCCGACGTCGATGCCAAGCGGACATGCCCTGCCCGTCTCCGGGTGCCGCGGAAAGACAAACAATTCCGTGATGCGATCCTGCTTGTCGATCTTCAGCAGCGCCGCAGGATACTCGGGATTGTTGAAGTTCGGCACATTCAGCAGAATGTCCCCGTTGGCATCCAGCGCCATGCCGTCCGGCGTGTTGTACCGCTCGCCCAGGTTGACCGCGATGCGCGGCCCATCCGCCGCCTCCGGAGCACTGCAGCCCGACGCCCCCGCAATCATCGCCGCCGCCAATACCGCCGCACACGCCGCCAGGCTTGTTTTCACTTTGGTCTGCTCCATAAAACCTCCTTCCCAAAAGCTGTATCTACAAGAACTCGCAAACTCGCGCTAACCAAGCTTAGCGTCTTTTGGCGACTCTGGCAAGTCAAAACATATCCTTCTCAGCCGCCCAGGGCGTTTCCAACCGCCAGAATGCATACGCCGACGATCAGCACTATAATGCCGGCAATAATCCAGTTTACGCTCTGTCGCCCGGCGCCCTTCCATTCCCCCGTCAGAAACCCGTTTGCATTGCCGACAATAATCGCAAACGACATGAAAGACGCATAACCGACCGAAACGCCGAGCCGGCCCAGTTTCGGCACGCCAAGACCCCAGAACAGAATCGCACCGTCGTGAAGACACGCCATCAGCAGTGCCAGCCCCAAAGTCCGTCCGATCCCCGCCGAGGCAAAATGCCCCCACGTGCGATTGCGGCAGAGCTTATAGAAACAATAGCCGCAGGCGCTCACCGAGCCGCCCCAGAGAATCAGTGCGGTAACGACAAATGTCGACGACCACGCAGGGTTGCCGAACTGTTCCTGTGAGACCTGCATGACCGCCCCTCCAAAACTGAACGCCACGGCATAACACGCACAAAGCAGCCCCGAAATAAAGGCGATAACCTGCCCGACCAGTATGCGGGGACTCTTTGCCCCGCCTTCGGCGATGATCGCCTCCTCCTTCTTGAGACTTGCCGCCTTGAGTATGCCTGCCCGCCCGCTGATGACCACGCCCGCCAGACACGCCGCCACCCCCGCAAGCACCACGTATCCCTGCCGCGTCAATATTGTCTCGGCATTGTGAATGGCCATTGGCACAATCGAGCCGAAGGCGATCTGAGCGCCATAGTTGATTGCGTATGCCAACGAAAGTCCTATGAAGGCGAAACTCAGCCCAAGGGTCATCGAGCCGAGCCCCCAAAGCAGCCCGAAAACCAGCGGCCCGATGACCGCACCCGCCCCGGCCGCCCGCGCCGTTTCGAAAAGCCCCTTCACCACCAGAGGACCGAGCACAACCGGTATCAGGAGCGTCGCAAAGAAGAAGAACGGTCCCCACAGATTCTCCCACGGCGTGCCCTTGCGGACGAACTTGCTCGGCAGGCCGAACGAACCCCCGCAGATCGCACCCAACAGAATAAACGCA
>Ga0334884_1002481_pt1 | contig 23300 bp, 16 predicted proteins | sample GraSluR1_MG_7_FD_207215 | JGI IMG/M metagenome (GOLD analysis project Ga0334884, IMG submission 207215) | Sludge microbial communities from methane-producing bioreactor in Wageningen University, Netherlands - Granular Sludge_12_05 R1 | ecosystem: Engineered > Bioreactor > Anaerobic >...
CGGTCATGAAGCGCAAGGGGCAAGTCGGCTGAGAGAACAGGCAATTCACGGCTTTCATCAAGGTTCATCAATGCAAATCTGGACGCGTTCCAGATCTTGTTCATGAAGAGCCTGTACGTTTCGATTTTTCCCGTGCTCAGGAGGATATCCCTTCCCTGGACCGTCAGGGCTGCGAGGGTCATGCGAAGGGCGTCTGCACCGTATTTTTCGATCATATCGAGGGGATCTATGACGTTCCCGCTCGATTTGCTCATCTTCTGTCCCTTTTCGTCGCGTATGAGAGCGTGGATATAGACGTCCCTGAAAGGAACCTCGTCCATGAACTCCAGCCCCATCATTATCATCCGTGCAACCCAGAAAAATATGATGTCAAATCCTGTGACCATGAGGGATGTGGGGTAATAATAATCCAGATCCTCTGTTTTGTCCGGCCAGCCGAGGGTGGAAAAGGGCCACAGCGCGCTGCTGAACCATGTGTCGAGAACGTCCTCGTCCTGGATAATATTCGCCGACCCGCATTTTTCGCACACGTCCGGATCTGTCTCCGAAACGGTGATATTTCCGCAGTCCGAACAGGTCCACGCAGGGATCCTGTGTCCCCACCAGAGCTGCCTGGAGATACACCAGTCCCGGATGTTTTCCATCCACTGGTAGTAGATTTTTTTCCACTGTTCAGGGGTCCACTCAATGAGCCCGTCCTCCACGACCTTCACGCCTGCGTCAGCCAGGGGTTTTGCCTTGACGAACCACTGCTCTGAAAGATAGGGTTCGACCACCGTGGAACAGCGGTAGCAGTGCCCTACGGAATGGACCATATCCTCTGATTTTTCAAGCAGACCGGCATCGGAGAGCTCTTGCGCCGCTTTTTTCCGGGCCTCCTCCAGGGACAGGCCTTCATACCCGGGTGCGAGGGAGTTCATTCGTCCGTTTTCGTCAATGACCTGGACCTGCTCCAGGTTGTGCCTCTGTCCCACGAGGAAGTCATTGGGGTCGTGCGCAGGGGTTATTTTTACACATCCCGTGCCGAATTCCGGATCGACCATTATGTCCTCTATGATGGGTATCTCTCTTCCACCAAGGGGGACTTTTACTGTTCTCCCCGCAAGGGATGCTTTTTCCGATCTCGGATGGACTGCAATGGCAACATCTCCCCAGATAGTCTCGGGACGGGTGGTGGCTACGACGACGTATCCTTCTCCGTCAACGAAAGGATAGCGGACATGGTAGAACTTCCCTTTCTGCTCCTCATGCTCCACCTCGATATCCGAGAGTGCCGTATGGCACCTGGGACACCAGTTTATGATGTATTTGCCCTTATATATGAGCCCTTTCTTGAACAGTCTTACAAAAACGGTCCGAACTGCCCGTGAAAGCCCCTCGTCGAGGGTGAAACGCTCACGGTCCCAGTCACATGAGTTCCCGAGTTTCTTCATCTGGTTGATGATGCGGCTGCCGAACTCTTCCTTCCATTCCCATACGCGCCTGACGAACACATCCCGGCCCAGGTCATGCCTGGACTTGCCTTCAGCGGCAATTCGGCGCTCCACCACGTTCTGGGTGGCTATTCCAGCGTGGTCGGTTCCCGGAAGCCACAGTACGTTGTATCCTTTCATTCTCTTGTACCTGCAGAGAATATCCTGGAATGTATGATTGAAGGCATGTCCCATATGAAGAGACCCCGTAACATTGGGCGGGGGAATGACTATGGAAAAAGCTTTTGACTTGTCGCGTTCAGGCCGGGCTTTGAAAAGCCCTCGTTCCATCCATGTGGAATACCATTTATCTTCGATGGGTGCAGGATCATAGGTTTTTGCCATGTTTTCCAGGACTTGAGACATAAAGATACTCCCCCCGTTGCAAGAATTTACTCCGCCGTGCTTTTCCCCGGCAAAACAGTGTGTTTTTCCGAGAGATGGCGGGAAATGAAGTTTTTCAGTTCATCTATTCCGTCGCCTTTTTCCGCTGACGTGATAATGGGGACGTCAATGGATCTAAGCCCGCTCCTGATGTATTTCTCGAGTGTTCCTCTCCGGGCTCCCCTTGAGATTTTATCTCCTTTGGTGAAAACCACAAGCACCGGCAGCTGAAGAGCATCCAGCCAGTCCTGCAGGGACCTGTCGTTGGCCAGGAGGCCGTGGCGGAAATCGGCGAGATGAAGCACCAGTGAAAGGCAGCCCCTGTCTGATACATAGGAATCGATCAGCGCAGACCATTTATCCCGCTCTCCCTTGCTTCTCGAGGCGTATCCGTATCCGGGGAGGTCGACGAAGCGGAACGGTACGGAAGAACCTTCAACTCCATAAAAGTTGATGCTCCGTGTTTTTCCCGGTGTTCCCCCTACGTGGGCGAGCCGGCTTCCAAATAGCCTGTTGACCAGGCTCGATTTTCCCACGTTTGAACGTCCTGCCACCGCCACCTCGGGTATTCCCGGTTCCGGGAACTGGGAGGCTGTAAAAGCTGTTGCCTCGAGCCGCACTTTCCATTTCTCGGTTCCGGTCATTTTTTCACTCTTTCCCAAGGGCGAATTCAAAGACTTCGTTCACCCGTTCTACGAAACGGAAGGACAGGCCTTCCCTCGACCACTCCGGTATCTCCTCGACATCGAGCCTGTTTGCAGCCGGAAGAATTATGTTGTGGATGCCCTGCCGCTTTGCGGCGAGGATTTTATCACGGATTCCTCCTACGGGCAGGACTTTTCCCTGCAGGGATATTTCCCCGGTCATTGCTATACCAGGGAGAACCGCGCTCTTCCTGACAGCTGAGAGCATTGCCAGGGCCATTGTGATTCCTGCAGAGGGACCGTCTTTTGGTATTGCACCCTCAGGTACATGAAGATGAACGTCAATTGTTTTCCAGTCCACTTCGCCGATTCCGAGTTCCTCCGCATTTGACCGGAGGTAGCCCAGTGCGGTCTGTGCCGATTCCTGCATGACCGAACCGAGGTTCCCTGTGAGTGTAACGTCTCCCTTGCCCTTCATTGTGACTGCCTCGATTACAAGGACGTCACCCCCTGTCTCTGTCCACGCAAGTCCAACGGCTGTTCCGGTTTCACTTTTTTGCGGAAGGCGGAGGTCGTAGAGTTTCGGCGGCCCGAGGAACTCTTTCAGATCCTTCGTACCCACGGAAACGGACACGTTTTCTTCGCCTTTCTCAACAAAGCGCCGTACGATCTTGCGGCAGATCGTGGAGAGTTCTCTCTCAAGTCCGCGTACTCCAGCTTCCCGAGTATATTCGCTTATAATGCTTTCAAGCGCTTTCGGGGTTATCCTCACCTGTTTCGGGGATAACCCGTGCTCGGTCAGAATTCTCGGGAGAAGGTGCCGTTTTGCGATCCGTGTCTTCTCCTGCCATACGTAACCGGGGATTTTGATAACCTCCATCCTGTCCAGAAGAGGTCTCGGAATGGAGTGGGTAACGTTTGCGGTCGTTATGAAGATAACATCGCTCAGGTCGAAGGGCACCTCCATAAAATGATCTGTGAACCCTGCGTTTTGTTCCGGATCAAGAACTTCAAGAAGAGCGGCCGAAGGATCGCCCCTGAAGTCCTGCCCCATCTTGTCGATCTCGTCCATGAGCAGGACCGGGTTCCGGACCCCCGACTGGCGGATCTTCTGGATGATGCGGCCTGGCATGGCACCGACATAGGTCCTTCTGTGTCCTCGAATCTCCGCTTCGTCCCTCATCCCGCCCAGAGACATGGAGACGAATTTTCTTTCAAGGGCCCTGGCGACTGATTTGCCGAGAGACGTTTTTCCTACCCCCGGAGGGCCGACGAAGCAGAGCACCTGTCCCTTCATCTTTCCGGAGGCCAGTTTCCGGACTGCAAGGAATTCGAGGATACGTTCCTTGACTTTTTCAAGTCCATAATGGTCCTCCTCGAGAATCTTTTCAGCCCTCCGGATATCGAGATTGTCAGGGGACACAAGATTCCAGGGCAGCGAAACAAGCCAGTCGATATAGGTCCGTACGACTGTCGCTTCAGCTGACATGACAGGCATCTTGGAAAGACGGTCCAGTTCGTGCATGGCCTTTCCCCTGGTTACTTCAGGCATTTCAGCATCTTCTATCCTGGTCCGGAGTTCTTCGATCTCAGAGGGCGTTTCATTGTGCCCGAGTTCATCCTGGATGATCTTCAGCTGTTCCCTGAGATAGTATTCCTTGTGCCCGCGCTCGACTTCCTGTCTGACCTTATCCTGGATATCGTGCTCGAGCTGGAGAATATCTATTTCCTCGAGCAGAAGCTTCAGAAGGAACTTCAGGCTCTTCTCGATATCCACCATTTCAAGCAGGCGCTGCTTCCTGTCCACCTTTATTGAAAGGTGCGAGCTCACCAGTTCCGAAATCTGCCTCGGGTCCTCTGCATTCATCACCGACACCAGCACCTCTGCCGGAATTCTGGGATGAAGGGTCACGTACTTTTCAAACTGTTCCAGGACGCTCCTCTTGAGAGCTTCCAGGTTCGGCGAAGAGGACTCTTCCCATGGAAGAGGAAAGAACTCTGCCTCTATGGATTCTTTGCCCCGCGTGAAGGATTCGATCTTTACCCGCTCTACTCCTTCGATAAGGACCTTTGTCGTTCCGTCCGGAATCCGGACCATCTGCAGGATAGTGCACAGTGTACCGACGGTGTGCAGGTCCTCGACCCTGGGATCGTCGATCTGCATGTCCTTCTGGGCTACCACCAGTATATTCCTGTCATGAAGCATTGCCATTTCGATAGCCTTCAGAGACCGCGGCCGTCCGACGAAAAGAGGGGCGATTATCCCCGGGAAGACCACTATATCTCTTATAGGCAGAACATGGCATCGGCGCCGCTCATCCATGGATCAGGCAACCTCCTTGGAGTTTTTCTTCTCTTCTATCGGCGGTTCCTTACCCTCTACAGACTCTTTTGTAATGACTACCTTGAGGACTTCCCTGCTTCTTGAGGGAATGTCGAACATAAGGTCCATCATGAGGTTCTCAAGGATCGACCGGAGTCCTCTTGCACCGGTGTTCCTGGCGTTGGCTTTCATGGCGATGCTCCGTATTGCCTCCTCGGTGAATTCAAGGGAGACTCCTTCCAGGGAGAACGCTTTCTGGTACTGGCGTATGAGGGCGTTTTTCGGCTCCGTAAGGATTCGGACCAGCGCATCTGCATCCAGTTCTTCCAGCGGGACAAGTACCGGAAGACGTCCCACGAGTTCCGGAATGAAGCCGTAGCCCATCAGGTCTTCAGGCTGGATATGCTTCATGATCTCAAATCGCCGCGAATCATGCCTGCCCATGATTTCGCCGCCGAACCCTATGGCCTTCCTGTTCACTCTGCGGCCGATTATGTCCTCGATCCCATCGAAAGCTCCTCCGCAGATAAAAAGTATGTTCGAGGTATCGATCTGGATGAAATCCTGGTAGGGGTGCTTTCTTCCCCCTTTCGGAGGAACATTTGAAACCGTCCCCTCAAGGATTTTCAGCAGCGCCTGCTGAACACCCTCTCCCGACACATCCCTCGTAATAGACGCCGATTCCGACTTTCTCGAAAGCTTGTCCATTTCATCGATGTAAATAATGCCTCTCTGGGCTGCCTTTACGTCGTAATCCGCTGCCTGGAGGAGTTTTACGAGTATGTTCTCCACGTCTTCACCCACGTATCCTGCTTCCGTGAGTGTCGTGGCGTCCGCCATGGCGAAGGGGACATTGAGTTTTTTGGCAAGGGTCTGAGCAATAAGAGTTTTCCCGCAGCCTGTAGGGCCGAGCAGAAGTACATTGCTCTTCTGAAGCTCCACATCAGAGTCTTTGCCGAGGTTGTTGCTTATCCGTTTAAAGTGGTTGTAGACAGCCACGGAAACGCTTTTTTTCGCCCATTCCTGGCCGATGACGTACTGGTCAAGATATGCCTTTATTTCTCTTGGTTTCGGTGCTTCAGAAAGCGGAACGAAATGATCGGTCTCTTTCCCCTGATCTTCGGTTTCCTCGTTGAGGATCAGGTTGCAGAGGTGAACGCATTCGTCACAGATGTATACCCCAGGGCCGGCGATGAGCCTCAGAACTTCTTCCTGCCCTTTTCCGCAGAAAGAGCACCTGGCATTTGCCCCCTTACCGTTTCCTTTTCCTTTATCGTCAAACTTGAACATTGGATATCCCTCCCTGGAGCCTTTTCAAAAAGATACAGCAACAAGGGAGCACCTCGCGGGCTCCCTTGAAGTCCTCTCTGAAAGGCTTCACTGCGAGGTGAAAAACTACCTCGAATGGATGACTTTATCGATTATCCCGTACTTCAGGGCTTCATCAGGCGACATAAAGAAATCTCTTTCCGTGTCGGCTTTGATTTTTTTCTTTGTCTGCCCTGTATGCCGTACAAGTATATCATTCAGTCGGTCGCGGAGCTTCAGTATTTCCCGTGCATGGATCTCTACCTCCGTGGCCTGGCCTTGCGCCCCGCCGAGAGGCTGATGGATCATGATACGGGAATTGGGAAGGGCGAGCCGTTTGCCGGGTGTTCCTCCGGAAAGCAGAATTGCCCCCATGCTCGCTGCCTGTCCGATGCATATTGTTGTTATGGGGCATTTTACGTACTGCATTGTGTCATAGATCGCAAGCCCTGCGGTTACATAGCCCCCGGGGCTGTTAATGTACAGGTGGATATCTTTCTCCGGGTCTTCGCTTTCAAGGAAGAGAAGCTGGGCGACAACGATGTTTCCAGTGTGTTCGTCAATAGCCTCTCCAAGGAATATTATCCTGTCCTTGAGGAGTCGGCTGTAAATGTCATAGGTCCGTTCCCCTCTTCCGGTCTGTTCAACCACATAAGGAATCATCATTTTCCCCCACTCCCATCTTTATTTACTCTTGTGCGGGTTTTTCCTCAGCGGTCTCCGCATCTTTGACCGTGATGTTGTCCATAATAGCGCTGACCGTCTTTTTGTACTTTATCCGGTTGGCCATTTCAGTGAGCCGTTTTTCATCTTTGAAAAGACTGGTCACAAGTCTTTCCGCATCGATACCGTATGTGGATGCGAGAGACCCCATCTCCGCCTCAAAATCCTCTTTTTCAACGGAAATGTTCATTTCGTCACCAATTTTGTCTAGAACAAGCGAACGGCGGACAATGGCTTCAGCCTGTTTTCTGAGGTTTTGACCGTATTCTTCCCTGCTTACCGAGCTTTCTGCGAGATACTCATCCATGGAAATTTTACGAGAGCGCTGTATCCGCTCTTCATCTTCTTTTTCCATGGCCTCAGCCTGTCTCTGGACGAGTTTTTCAGGAACGTCAAGAACAGACTTGTCTGTGATGATCTCTACTGCGTCATATTCTGCCCGTGATTGGTTATCGGCTTTCATTCTCTCAAGAATACGGTTTTTTACTTCTCCCCGGAAAGCTTCCAGGGTGTCGCAGTCCTGCTGCAGGACTTTTTTGAAAAATTCAGGCTCCAGCTCGGGAAGAATCCTTTCTTTTACCGTTTTAACTGTCATTTCATAGCGAAGAGTCTTTCCCACGAGGTTTTTTTCAGGATAATCCTCTTCAACAAGAACGCTTGCCTCCGCTGCTTCACCGGCTTTTTTCCCGAGCAGCGCGTCCCGGATCTCCGTCCTTACCGAAGACTGGTTCAGATCCAGTGTGGTCGTGTCCGGTCCGTGGCGTTCTTCCTCGCCGTCATCGCCTGCAACGGCAGTGAAGTATTCTATTTCGACCGTATCGGAAGGGCTTATCTCCCTGTTTTCAACAGGAGCGAGAGTTGAGTTCTGAACTTTGATTTCCTCGATGGTCTTGTCAAGAGTTTCGTCGTTTACCAACGCCACGGCTCTTTCGACCATTATCTCCTTCAAATCGGGAAGCGTGATCTCGGGGGTCACTTCGAATGTCATGGTGATTTCGACAGGGCTTCCTTCTTCCATTGTATCGATTTTGACGTCAGGTTCATCGATAAGATCGAGTTCATAATCCTTCACAATAGTCTCAATGGCGTCAGGGAGCATCTTCTCGAGTGCTTCGGCGAAAATAGCCTGCTTGCCGAAGCGCATCTCCAGTATTTTCCTCGGGGCATGTCCCTTTCTGAACCCCGGAATGTTCACTTTCGATGCAAGCTCTTTTGCCGCCAAATCCACGTTTTTTGCGAACTCGGCCGGTTCAAACTCCACCTTCATGGAGAGTACATTTTTTTCCTGGGAAAGCATTTCGGATCTCATACAGTCGCAACCCCTTTCAGCACTGTTTCGTACTGCTGTGTAATGTGTTATTGTGTCCTCTCAAATTTTATGCATTTATAGTGTATCTTCTTCTTTACAAATAAAGAAGAGAAAATATGCGGAAGGTATTGTACACGTAAAAAAAAGAGAATGCAAAAACGCTTCTCTCTCATGTTATTTCTTCAAGTAAAAAAACAATAAAAAGGCAGCGGTAAAAACCGCTGCCTTGGGAGTCTGCTCTTTAGAAAAAGCTAGATCTTTGAAACGTCAGAAGCCTGGTCTCCCTTGGAGCCCTGGGTTATCTCAAAAGACACCCGCTGACCTTCGTCGAGAGTTTTGAATCCGTCACCCTGGATCGCGCTGTAGTGGACGAAAACGTCCCTTCCATCGTCACTGGTGAGAAATCCATAACCCTTTGTCGCGTTAAACCATTTTACTGTTCCCTGGGTTGTCAAATTTGTTCCTCCTAAATATGTTCACTTTTTGCTGACGGCGCCAGCCAACCCTGTAATGATATAGTGAAAAGAGTACCCTGTCAAGCTCTGAATTTCCGACTCCTTCATTTTCTTTCCGTTTCCCGGTTCGAAAATCAGTGATGATCCTGCAGGGAAAGGAGGAATTTTCTCACGAGGTTCCCGGAAACCGCCTTTCTGAAGGCAGCGGATGTCCGGGGAGAGATCTCCCTGGAGGCGCATGCCGCAGCCTCATCGATCAATGCTCCGGAAAGATGCTTTCCTTCCAGAAAAGCCTCGGTAACCGGCATCCGTGAGGGGTATGCCGTCATGCTCCCGGAAGCTATCCTGACAGAATGCAGAATTCCGCTCTTCATCTCTGTGGAAGCGGCGATAGAAACCCTTGAAAGCGTAAGGGCAGCCCTGGAGCCTCTCTTGTAGAAGGCCTGGGGAACAGGGTCGTCTCCCATGGGAAGCTGCACTCCCAGGAGCAGTTCATTTTTCGCCAGTGCCGTTTTTCTGTATCCTGTAAAAAAATCCTCGATTGGGACAGCTCGCTCCCCACCGGTATTGCCGGCAAGGACCCTTGCCCCGAGTACAAGAAGCGGAACAGGAAGATCCGCGGCACCTGAGGCTGAGGCAAGATTCCCGCCCAGGGTCGCCCTGTTCTGTACTGCCGGGGCACCGCTAAGCTCGGCAGCCTTCACGAATGCCGGAAAGAAGGCGGCAAGAGAAGGATTTTTCATGATCGCGGTGTCTGTTGCCATGGAACCAACGAAAAGGTTCTCCCTTTCCCTGCGGATCTCTTTCAGCATCCCGATCCTGGAAAGATCGATCACCCTCTTCGGCAAGATTCTCCCGTTCTTGAAGTCAGGGTAGAAATCAGTGGCGCCCCCCAGGAAGAATGCTTCATCCCCGAATCGTTCCCTTGTTGCAAGGGCCTCTTCCACTGAGCAGGGCTGGAAAAAGAACTCTTTCTCTTCCGTCGAAAAAACGGGAGAGGAGTCAAAAAAAAGAAGTTCCCTTCCGCATTGTTCACCGTACCCCCATGAAGCGGCTTTTTCAACAGCCCTGAAAATTTTTTCGTAGCCTGTACATCTGCACAGGTTTCCCGACAATGCTGTCCGTATCTCCTTCCTGGAGGGACGGGAAACATTTTGGAGCAGTGCCCTTGAGGCAAGCACCATGCCGGGGATGCAAAAGCCGCACTGCACGGCTCCTTCCTCGGCAAAAGCCCTTTGAAGCGGGTCCGGATTTTTTGAAGTGCCCAGGCCCTCCACGGTTAAGACGTCCCTGCCGTGGACCTGTATAGCCGGGACCATGCATGAGTTGACAAGCTCGCCGTCCAGGAGGACTGCACACGCGCCGCACTCCCCTTCTCCGCAGCCTTCCTTGGTTCCCGTCAGTCCAGCCTTTCCCCTAAGGAGGTCCAGAAGACGGTCAAGTGGGTGGACATCCATTTCACGTACTGTGCCGTTGAGTGCAAATGTTATTTTCATGCCCCACCCTGCCTTTTCTGTGGAATGGTCCCTAAAAGAAGAAAGTGAAGATATTCCCCTGTTATAGGGATCCTGTCAGGGAACACCCCGGCTGCATGCTCGACGGCAGCTGCAATCGCTGGAGCTCCCGAATCCATGGGAAGTTCTCCCAGTCCCTTTGCTCCATAAGGTCCTCCGGAGAAGGGAACTTCCTGCAAGTCCACCTGAAAATCGGGTGCGTCAAGGGACGTCGGGATGAGATACTGGTTAAGATGTGCCGGAGTATAGGCCCCGTTCTTCATGGAAATATCTTCAAGATAGGCGTACCCAAAGGCCTGAAGGGATCCTCCTTCTACCTGTCCTGAAGCGAGAACCGGCGAGATTGCTTTTCCTGCCTCCGCTGAAACATACGCTTTCAGCGGCTGTATCTCATAGGTATCCATATCCACGGCAACCTCGACGACATTGGCAACCCACGCGTACGCCTTGTATGCGTCTCCGGTGTACGTCTCCTCGGACCATGAAAAACCGGGAATGGGAGAATACTGTACCGAGGCCTCAATGCATTCAGGATGGGAAGCGAGCAGATCGGCCAGGTCGAAAAACGGGATTTCCCTTCCATCAGCCCTGTTCTTGAATTTGCCCCTGCCGTATACGAAAGAACCTGACGGAAGTTCTTGAATATCCCCTGCTTTCTCTCCCATTTTCTCCGCGAGTTTCAGGCACGCGTCCTGGACCAGTTTCCCAACGTACATGGTAGTCCGGGACGCGACGGTAGGACCGCTGTTTGGTACCACCGATGTGTCCGGAGTGTGATGGCGGACGTCTGAGAGGTCCAGTCCGAGTGTTTCCGCTGCGATCATGGGAAGGACAGTTGATGCTCCCTGCCCCATTTCCACGCTGCTCACAAGCACTTCGACTTTTCGGTCTTCCGTGACTCTCACGGAAGCGATCCCGCTGATCGATTCCTCACCGCTTCCTGTGAATCCTCCACCGTGAAGCGAGAGGGAGAGCCCGATACCTTTCCTCACGGACGGGCTGTGCTTATTCTCCTCTTCGAACTGCCGGCGTTTTTCCCTGTAGCCGGAAATTTCGAGGACTTTCTCAAGTACAAGCCCGGCCGAGACCCCTTCGTTAAGGACCTGACCGAAAGGGAAAGAGGAACCGTTTTTCATGAGATTCTTTTCCCGCAGTGAAAGAGATTCTATTCCGGTTTCCCTGGCGATCCTGTCCATGTGCCGTTCTATGGCGAAAGCGCTCTGGGGGACTCCGAAACCCCTGAAAGCGCCGTTGGGAGGAGTGTTCGTTGCCACTGCCCGTGCCCTGATATTCGCCGCAGGTATGAAATAGCACCCGGTAGCGTGAAGAATGCCTCGGGAAAGAACTACCTTGCTCATGGTGGTGAAAGCCCCTCCATCGAGAAGAATATCGATATCCGCTGCCGTGATGGAGCCGTCCTTCATGACCCCTGTTTTTATCCGGATAATTGAAGGATGGCGCTTCGTGGTGCACAGCAGATCCTCTTTCCTGTCGTATACCATTTTTACTGCGCGTCCGCTTTTTCTTGCGAGCAGGGCCGCGTGAAATGCGAGAATCGAGGGGTAATCTTCCTTGCCGCCAAATGCTCCCCCTGTTGCAGCCTGCTTCACCACAATTTTTTCCGGAGGACAGCTGAATCCCTTCACAAGGGCGGTGTGAACATAATATGGACACTGCATGGATCCGATGATTTCAATAGAGCCGTTTTCCCCGGGAATGGCCACTATGCCCTGGGTTTCCAGGTACGCGTGTTCCTGGTGCTTTGTCCTGTAGGTGCCTTCAATGATGAAGTCGGCGGAGGAGAATGCCGCTTCCGTATCTCCGCAGGCAACACGATATTCGTCCATCACGTTGTTGTCACCCCAGATAACGGTGTTTCCCCGGGCGGCCTCTTCCACATCAAGAACCGGCGGCAATTCTTCGATATCCAGCGAAACCGAGGATAGAGCTTTCAGGAGTGTCTGCCGGTCAGGGGCGGCTATGAGGGCGACCGCCTGGGTGGGAAATGAGATCTCTCCCGGCGCCAGGGCGGGATAATCGTCCCTGATCATTGAAACGGCGTTTTTTCCGGGTATATCTCCGGCGTCTGCAAAGATGACACTTTCCCAGTCGAAGGCGGGATCCCGCCGTATTGCCCGGATCTTTCCCCTTGGAACGTCAGCTCGTACTGTTCCCCCGAGCCAGCATTCCGGCAAGGGCATATCATCTATGAAAAGAGTTTCACCACAAGCTTTTGCAAGGGCTTCAACCCTCTGGAGGCTCTTACCGACTACCGAGAGCTTGTCTTCCAACGTGTCGCCTCCTCTCTAGCCGTCAATGATATTCCCGTCCCGTCCCCTGACGGCACTGATATAGCGCCCGCGGACATCTTCAATTGAGTCTATGCCCCTTGAATCAAGCCATTCCCCCATTTCTGCCGCAACTCTTCCGTAAATTTCAGAGCCGTGACGTACAGCTGCGGAGCAGATCTGCACAAGAGAAGCTCCTGCCATAATGAATTTGAGGGCGTCTTCACCGCACGATATGCCTCCGACACCGATAACAGGTCTGGTCTGTACTGATGCGATCTGGTAGACGATCCGGAGTGCTACGGGAAGGATAGGCGGCCCTGAGAGCCAGCCTTGTCCATAAGAAGATCCGAGGGCCGGTTTCGCCGATTCGATGTCGAAATCAAGGGCCGGGCCGAGGGAGTTGATCGCAACAAAACCGTCAACGAACTCCGATGCCCTGACGGCGAGTTCCTCTATGTCGGGAGTCGCCGGCGATATCTTCATCCATATAGGGACGGAAACTGTCTCCCTGAGCGCTTTTGCAACACTGACGAGGGGCTCGATGGATTTCCCCGTATAGTGGGTCGAGAACTCGAAGATATCCGGTTTTACCTCTCTTTCAAGTAATTTTCCCAGATTCCGGACATCGTCAGGTGTATAACCGATGGATGTTACCAGGGGTACTCCCGCTCTTTTTATTTCCCGGTATGACTCGAGATACGACTCGACGGGAAGCTCTGACCAGGTTTCACAGTTAAGGAGCCCTCCGCAGGAGCTCTTTCGGATCGTTGGACGCGGATCCTTCGCCGGCATGACTGAAACGGTTTTTGTCACAATGCCTCCGGCTCCGCCAAGGATGGCCTCGCGGAGCCTGGCAGGAGATCCGACATTCGGTCCTGCCGCCGTCAGTACAGGGTTTGAAAAGTAAACGCCGTTCACTGTTGAAGAAATAGTCGCCATTATCCTGCCTCCAGGGTATTCATCGAGATTGGAAACGATTCGCCAGTTTTCTGGCAGCCCTTTGTGCTTCGCGTCTCAGGGCCTGTATGCTGTGTTCCGGGAATTCCCCTTTTATCCAGAGGATTCTTCCGTTTACAGCCGTCAGGAACGCCCTGCCCCCTTTTGCACCAAAAAGAAGGTGCCCGAGCAGATTCGATTCATGTATGGGGGAAAGGGGAACGTAATCCAGCACGGCAATATCGGCTGCCGCTCCCGGATGGAATCCGAATACGCCCGGAAGGTGCCTCGAGAGAATTTTCGCCGGCCGCCTGAACATCATGTTCTCCATCCTGGGAAACGGTTCTTTGTTCCCTTCCCCCAGGAGATAGTACGATCTCAGTGCCGAAATAATATCCCCTGTCATGCCGTCCGTTCCCAGGAGGTGCCCGGGAAGGCGTTCCCTTTCAGGGAGCCCTACCCGGTTGTTGGCGTTCGATTCAGGATTCAGCACGACCACTGCCCCGGTTTCTTTCAGGATCCGGTAATCTTCTTCACCGAGGTGGACACAGTGTATCAGGAAGCTGTCTCCGTCGATCAGTCCGAATGAGCGGAACCTGTCTACAGGTCCGGAGAACCCCTCAGCCCTGCAGAAGTCAAGGTCAACAATTGCCTCCCCGCAATGGGCATGGATCGGCATTTCCTTCGGTTTCGAACGGGAGATGAATGAAAGGGTTTCGGCCGATAACGTGATATTGGCATGAAGGCCGAACATGCCCGCGAGAAAAGGATTATCCCTGTGCTGCTCCCAGAAAGAAACGTTCTCTTCCACCTGGCGCATCATGGCTTTTTGTCCGCGCCTGTCGGAAGTTTCAAGACAGAGGATGGCCCTGATGCCCGCATGGACCATTGCTTCTGCTTCAAGGGCAAGGCTTCCCCGATCAAGGTTCATGGAAGCGTGATGGTCGAAAACAGCGGTCACCCCGTAGGAAAGTGAGTCCAGTGCCCCCAGGAGCGACGAGTAATACAGAATATCCTCATCGATGGAGCTGTCGAGCTTCCACCAGAGGTTTTCGAGTATTTCCGGGAACGTGTCCGCCGGACCATCGGGAGAAAAACCTGGGGCAAAAAAGGAATACAGGTGGTGGTGGAAGTTTACAAGCCCCGGAATGATCAGCCTTCCTTCCACGTCGTAAAAGGGTATACCGTCTTTTTTCACCGACTCCCAGGGGCCTATCTCCCTGATTTTTCCCTCGCATACCCTGATTGCCCCGTTCTCCAGGAACAGTCCGCTGCCGTCCGCGACTACTCCCCTTCCTACAACGTAATCGGTCCCGTACATGCTGAAAGCCTCACCTGCCGGCCTTGGCCTTGATCGCAGCCAGCACTTTTTCAGGAGTCATGGGCAGTTCGCGGAGCCTGATCCCAACAGCATCGAAAATTGCGTTTGCGATCGCAGGTGCAGGACCGTTGATTCCGATTTCGGAAATCGACTTCGCACCGTAAGGGCCGCTCGGCTCGGAGGATTCGGCGAGAATGGCCTTTACTTCCGGAATGTCGAGGCTTCCGTATATCTTGTAATCCCAGAACGAGTTGTTGGTCATTTTCCCCTTTGCATCAAAAAGGTATTGTTCCGTGAGGGCATAGCTTATTCCATTCAGCGTTGCCCCCTCTATCTGACCGAGAGCGAGCACCGGGTTTATCGGCTGGCCACAGTCTCCCGCGGATACGAACTTGACTACCCTGACCCTGCCTGTCTCCATATCAACGTCCACTTCAGCGAAGTGGGCCATGAAGGGAGGAGGTGATTCTTCACCGAAAAAGGATGCCTGGGCCTGTATCTGGAACTGGTTTCTGCTGTACATGGAATAGCAGGCGATCTCACTGAAAGGGATTTCGGAACCATCGGCGCTGTTGATTACCTTTCCGCCTTTCCCGATAGAGAGATTCCCGACAGGAGCACCTGTCATCGAAGAAGCCGTGGACAGTAGCTGTTCTCCTATCTTTTCTGCGCAGCGAAGGACGGCCTGTCCGGAAATATAAGTGGTGGAGGATGCATAGGCTCCGGTATCGAAAGGGGTAAGATCGGTATCGGACGAGAGAATGACTATCATCTCTACAGATATCCCGAGCCTTTCGGCGGCGATCTGGCTCAGTATCGTATCAGATCCTGTTCCTATGTCAGTTGCACCCGCGAAGAGGTTGAAAGAGCCGTCGTCGTTCATTTTCATTGAGGCGCTTCCCATATCCACCATGGCTATGCCTGATCCCTGCATGGACACAGCGGCACCCACACCCTTGACGACTGAGCCGGACCGGAGCCGTTTTCCCCTGAGTTCATTCCAGCGGATCTCTTCAGCTCCCCTATCAAGGCATTCAGTGAGCTTGCAGGAACGAACGATCTGGCTGACTCCCTCCGTACCTTCCCCTATGGCGCGGAATACTTCTGAAGTCTCTCCTTCCCGAATATGCCATTTCTTCACGTACTCGACAAAATCTGCCCCGACCTTCCTGCATATGGCATCCACGTGCTGATTGAAGGCGAAATAACCCTGCGTCGCACCGTATCCCCTGTAGGCTCCGCCGACCGGGAGGGTGGTATATACTGCATGGCCGGTAAATGCCATGTTCGGAATTTTGTTGAACATGGGCAGGACTTTGGATGCTGCGTTTGAGAGGACGGTCAGAGCGTGTGCTCCGTAAGCTCCGGTATTCATCAGATCGTCCATTTGAAGTGCGGTGATGGTGCCGTCTTTTTTGAAACCCGACTTCACCCTTACCCTCATGGCATGCCTGGTGCGGACCGTGGTGAAAACCTCGCGGCGTGTCAGCTCAGCTCTCACGTTTCGCTTGTGTTTCCAGGCTGCGAGAGCAACGTAGGGTTCAAGGATGACTTCCTGCTTGCTTCCGAATCCGCCTCCGATCCTCGGCTTCACTACACGGATGCGGTGCAGGGGGATTCCCGTGGTCATGCTCACTATCCTTCTGGCGTGAAAAGGGACCTGTGTCGAGGAATAAATCACGAGTCTTCCGTGTTCATCGAAGGATGCTGTTGCCGCATGGGGTTCCATGGCGCAGTGGCTGGTACAATGGGTATTGTATGTTTCTTCCTCGATGAAATCCGCCTCGGCAAATCCCTTTTCCACGTTTCCGAATGAAAACAGGACTTCGCCTGCTATGTTCTGCTCCGGCCTGTATGCCACGGGAAGCGGTGCGTACTCATCCTCATCGTGAATACGAGGAACATCCCCGTCCATCGCCTTCTCCGGGTCGAACAGCGGCGGCAGCAGGGTGTATTCCACCGTAATAGCCCTGGCTGCCGCCCGTGCCGTTTTGTCAGATTCGGCCAGAACCGCCCCGGCAATGTCCCCTGAATATCGAACTGTTTTGTTGAACAGCCTTGTGTCGTAAGGGGAAGGTTCGGGGTAGCCCTGCCCCGCAGTTGTGAAAAGACCGGACGACGTGTTCCCGGAGTGAAAAACGTCTACGACTCCCTCCATTGCCCGGGCGGGGGAATCATCGATAGCTGTTATTTCGGCATGAGCATGGGGTGAATAGAAAAATGCGAGGAAAAGAGGATCTTTCACCGTGAAGTCGGCTGTAAAAAAAGCAGAACCGCACGCCAGGGAAAGGGAGTCGACTTTCAGGACAGGCTTCCCCACCACAGAGAATTCATTCATTGCTGCTCATCCTCCTTGCGGCGAGACGGACCGCCTCGAATATTTTTACATACCCGGTACACCGGCACAGGTTCCCGTCGAGAGCTTTTCTGATCTCGTCATCGGTCGGGTTCGGAGTTTTCTGCAGAAGGCAGAAAACGGCGAGTATCATTGCGGGAGTGCAGAATCCGCATTGAATTGCCCCGGCCTCCACAAAAGCCTGCTGGATCGGATGGGGAGAATGGATCGAGCCTATTCCGGCGACCGTGGTGATCTTCTGTCCTGCGGCTGAAGCGGCAAAAACCTGGCATGAGTTGACCAGTCTTCCTTCAAGGATCACGGCGCATGCTCCACATTCACCCTCACCGCAGCCCCTGTGCACTTCCGTGTGTCCATTGTTCCTGAGCACGTCGAGAAGCACGGCATCGGGCGCAAAAGACCATTCCGCTTTTTTCCCGTTGACGATAAACGATCCCTTCATCTCAATTCCCCCCCACCAAGCAGGACTGACTTCAGACATCTTTCGACGTGCACTGCGGCTATCTCCGAAAGATACTCCGCGGAACCTGCCGGCTTCCGCCCGAATGTTACCCGGCCCATCTTTTTCACGTCGAGAGATGCCAGTTGTGAAAGATCTTTTCCGTTCAGCCCGTCTTCGATCCCGCTCAACCGTGTTACCCGTTCCAAACCTCCCGATACTGCAGCACGGACCTTTTCGATTTTCGACCCGTTTTTTCGTGCCACAACTGAGACAGTGAAGGCCGGATAGTCGAATCCTACCCTGACTTCCCTGTAATAGCAGGAATCCCAGTCCGCTGCATCAGGTAAGAGAACTGACGTTACAAGGGTTCCCTGTTGTACCGGCCTGTTGGCCAGCCAGGAGGAAAGGTCGTAGGTCCCGCTGTTTTTTCCCTCTGTGCAGATTTCCCCCTCAAGGACGGAAAAGGGCCCTATGAGGTCAGACCAGGGAGGAAAAAACGATACGCTCCCTCCTATTGTGATACGGTTTCGAAGGGGTGTCGACGCGGCAGAGCCGAGAGCAGCGACGAGAATGCAGTCAGGACAGAGGTTTGAGAGATTTTCGGCAACGGAAGCAAACGTTTGGCTTGCTCCTATTTCAAGAATCCCCTTCTCCATTTTTAAATAGTTCAGGGGGAGTTTCGCAAGATCCACCACACCTGAAAAAGAGGATAATCCGCTCTTTACGAGGCCGGTCCCGCCGCCGTGAGGAACAGTCCTTTCTCTTGCGAGGAGTGCGGCGGCCTCATCTATAGTTTCCGGGAAATACCACTCGATCCTGTTCATGCTTCTCCCCCTTTGCTGGTCGTTTGGAACAGCTTCATACTTCCCCGAGGAACGACGTACCGCAATTCCTAAATATTAACTTTAACCCAATAAAAGTCATGAGTCCAGATGCCCGGAAAGGTTCAGAAGGGATTGGACCGTAGATCCAGAAGCTCTTTCAAGCATGCGGCACACTCGTCTTGCCCTTGCAAAGCGCCTTCGTATGTTCGTCCATGCTTCAGGAATCTTTCCGTATTTCTCCAGTGCTCTTTTTTCCCGTTCCGAAAGGGATACTATCCTGTCTCCCATAACCATCTTGTCCGCAAGAAAAACGATCGCCGCCTCGGGAGATGCTCTCGGGGGGAGATCCATGTGGACTGCCGCGATCCTTGCTATTTCGGGGAAACCGCATGACTTAAGAAATGCTTCCGCTGCTGAATGGTGATCATCCATGGTTCTGCAGACATCGTGAAGGAGGGCTGCCGCCCTGACAAGTGCAATAGAGATATGAAGATTCCCGGCGACTCCATTCGCCAGTGATTCCGCCGCTTCGGAAACAATGCGACTGTGCGCCGTCACTTTTTCAGGAGTTCTCGCGATCCGGAACAGGGCCCGGATTTCATTTTCAGAAGGTATGGATAGGCTGTTCAGCCTCTGCCTTGTCCGCAGCAGGTCTTCCGGAGTATCCATATCCATAAGAATTCCTTCGTCGGCAACCGGCAGGTCAGCCGCACTTGATTCCCTTGTCTCCAGAAAGCCCCGCAGCCCCCCTTCATCTTCAAATGTCAGGATATGAGGGATAAACGAGGCGCCTATTACGGGTGGATGTCCTCTTTCTCCGAGAAAAACAGGATGTATGATCCCCCGGTATGATGCACGCGCTGCCAGCAGCCTGATCGTTGATGGCCTGACGGAGGCGCAGTCGGCCGGAAGGATAAGGAATGCCCTTGAAGCGGGTGAAAGAGACGCGGCCCCGGCCTGTACAGAAGAATACATCCCTTCCGGGAACCGGCTGTTAAAGACAGGTTTTGCCCCGTTTCGCAGTATGACCGGTTCAAGCGTTTCTCTTCCGTAGCCTGTGACTACCACAATTTCCCATATTCCGGCAGCTTTTGCGGATCTAATTGAACGTTCAATTACCGTTGTTCCGTTGAGCGGTGCAAGAGGCTTGAAAAACCCCATCCGCCTGGAAAAACCGGCTGCCAGGATAACTGCTGAAACATTAGGATGACTCATATGATCGTGTTTTCGCCTAAAGCTTTTTGAATATACGGGCGATCGCGAGATAATGGGCATGGACCGAATTTCTGTAAGAGGCCAGGGAGCGTCCCCTGTACCTGTCAAGACCTTTATCTACGCTGCCCTTGCTTTTTTTGATGTTGGCCGCCAGAATATGGACTCCCACCCGGATATTGTTTTCCGGAACCATCAGCTGTTTTTTCGTCTTTATCGGGAAGGTTTTGACTATCCATGGACGGTTTGCGTTCCAGTTGATCTGCATTAGTCCGTAATTCCCCTTGCTGACGGCATTTTCTTTCACAGTGGATTCCTTCATCATCACTCCTGCGACAAGGAACGGATCGAGACCATACTGGGAAGAGTACTGATCTATCAGGTTCGCGTACCGGGAGATTTTTTTCTGTGAAACCTTCGGGTTCTTCCGGGTAAAATAGATTTCAAGGGCTTTCAGCCGTTTCGCCTGGTATTTTTTCGTCAGATGGCGCTGCATGGCCCTGTACTCGCGGCACGAAGAAAAAGGGGCGGAGAATGAAGGCGTCGCCTTTACGGTGACGAGCAGCATAGCCGCCAGAACCAGAATACATAATCCAAAACGAGATCTCATAATGGTGCTCCTTTCTGCAGGCTGTCGGGCCTGCGAAAGAGGGTCGGATTGGTTTTTTATTATAGCAATTCCTGCACTTTTGGGCTATTGTAGCACCGTAGCCTGTAATAAGACAAAAAAACAATTGCCTGGAGGTATCTTTTCATGAACGAAGTGCTGAAAACCATAAGAAACAGAAGAAGCGTGAGGAAGTTTAAGCCTGAACAGATAAAAGATGAAGAACTCAATATGATACTTGAGGCTGCTGTGTGGGCTCCCAGCGGGCATAATACACAGCCCTGGCATTTTCTGGTCGTGCAGGACAGGGAGAAAATCGACGAAATGAGCGAAAAGAACCTGAAACTGATGGCACAGTCGGAAACAGAATGGATACGAAAACTGGCGGAAAAGGAAGGATATCATCTTTTTCACCGGGCACCCACGGTGGTGATCGTGTCGGGAAAAGAACAGCAGGACGGGCTTCTATTCCCTCTTGCCGACTGTTCTGCCGCCATTCAAAATATGCTTCTTGCCGCTGAATCACTCAATATAGGAACGTGCTGGGTGGGACTGACGGCATTCCTTTTCGGGGTTTCCGAAGAAGTCCGGAAGCTTGGGATCTCTGAAGGATACCATCCTCTTTATTCAGTCTGTATCGGCTACAAGGATGCATCGTTTGTTCCGGCCCCTCCTGCGAGGAAAGAAGGGAAAATTGCGAGGTATTCCCGGGATTGACGGGGGAGATGGTGCGAGAGGGGGGACTTGAACCCCCACGCCCTTGGGCATCAGATCCTAAGTCTGACGTGTCTGCCGTTCCACCACTCTCGCGAAATCCTTCCATGCTGAGGAATAATAGCATTCTGAAAGGGTTTTGGGAAGGGTCCATCCCTTCGGTCCATACCCGCGGGGTATTGCGTTTTCGGAACATCCGGCGGAAGAAAGGAGCAGTAAACTGAAAAAGAGGAGCGGTACAGGACTTGTGTTTCTGTTTCTTTTCGGCTTTTCCACTATATTTTTTCTTTTCTCGCAGTGGAATGAGCTTGCCGAGGCAATAAGGGCCCTTTTTCACGGTGAAGGCGCCCTTGCAGATTCCCTTATGAACTTTGCGGGAAAACTGCCCGATTTTCTCAAAGAATATTCTTCGGCGTTCCTCTGGGTTTACGCCCTTTTCATAGCCGGCATTATTTTCCTGGAGGAGAAAAACCCCGACCGGACGATCGCCTGGGTCATGGTCCTGGTGCTTCTTCCTGTACTCGGATTTGTTCTTTACCTGTTCTTTGGTCCGGATATAAGACGCCGAAGCAGTTTCAGAAAACTCAAGAGAAAAAGGAAGCGAATACCTGCAGGCATTAGCGCGGCTGGTTCTACTCCAAGGAATTCAAAATCCCGTGACGAAACTGAAATGAAAACTGCGGCCATGCTCTCGAAAAGTGCCCGTGCCCGGCTTTCGAGGGGGAATTCTGTCCGAATGTTGCTCAACGGCGGGGAAACCTTCGCAGAAATACTAGAGGTTCTGTTACAGGCTGAAAAATATATTCACATTGAGTATTATTCCATAGCGAACGATGAGATAGGGAAAAAAATCAGGGATATCCTCGTAAAAAAAGCTTATGAAGGCGTCGCGGTCAAGGTGATCTACGACAGCGTGGGAAGCTGGAGCCTCGGGAAAAAGTATGTCAACTCACTTAAAAACGCAGGCGTCGGGGTACATTCCTTCCTTCCCGTCTCCTTCCCCAGGCTCAGAAGGGATCTGAACTTCAGAAACCACAGAAAAATTATCGTGGTGGATGGGAAGGTCGGTTTTATGGGGGGGTTAAACATAGGCGACATGTATATCCTGGGAGATCCATCCATGGGTTTTTGGAGGGATACTCATGTGAAAATCGAAGGTCCTGCCGTTCACTGTCTTGACGAAATTTTCCGCGAAGACTGGGTTTTCTGTGACAAGGCTCCCTTTAGCGGGTATCCGTTGGAACCACTCCCTGCAAATGGCGACAGCTCGGTCCAGATCGTAGCGAGCGGGCCTGACAGCAACTGGAAGTCAATTCTCCAGGGCTATTTTTCGCTTATCACCAACGCACGAAGATCTGTCTGGCTTTGTACTCCCTACCTGGTTCCGGGAGAATCGCTCGTCATGGCATTAACAGTCGCCGCTATGAGTGGGATCGATGTTCGGGTCATGATCCCCCACAAGACAGATCATGCCCTCGTCTACTGGGCATCCCTATCGAACGTGGAAGAATTGCTGAAGGCGGGAGTAAAGGTTTACAGGTATGAAAAGGGGTTCATCCATTCAAAAATCCTTATAGCAGACGGATCATCGGTTTCAGTGGGTACCGCCAATCTTGATGCGAGAAGCCTTGAGATCAACTTTGAGGTTCAGGCCTTTATCTATGATGTTTCTGTCGCGAATGAATTCACCCGGGCTTTTCTTGATGATTTGCAGGAAAGCTCCCAGTTCCGTCTCCATGACTGGATGAAGCGCCCCTTTACGAACAGGGTTCTTGAATCCGGTGCCCGCCTGTGGTCTTCACAGCTTTAAAAGTACCGGGACAACACCAGGATTTCGTATCCCGGTATCCGTTGCCTTTCTTTTTTCAAGTGTTTTTCCGCCTGAAAAGAGCTATCGATTCCACGTGGACGGTTTGGGGAAACATATCGAAACAACAGATCTCCTCAGGTTCGTATCCCCCTTCGAGCAAAAGAGCGGCGTCCCGTGCAAGAGTTGCCGGATTGCACGAAACGTACACTATTTTTTCAGGTTCAAGGTTTGTCATGCCCGCAAGTACTTCTCTGCTGCAGCCTGTTCGGGGAGGATCCACAACGATTGTCCTGAATCCTTTCGGGAATGAGCGGATATGGTTTTCAACCGGGCCTGCTGCGATCCTGACTTTTCCCGAGAGCCGGTTTCTTTCCATGTTCTCCTTCATCCGCTCCACCGAAGGCCCCCATTCCTCCACTGCGGTTACAGAAGAAGAATGCCGGGAAAGGAAAGCGGTAAGTGTGCCGATGCCGCTATAGAGTTCCAGTACCGGATCATTTTCTTCCGTTGCGGCCATCTCAGCGGCTTTTTCATACAGCCGTACTGCCTGGAGCGGATTCACCTGGAAAAAAGCTGTCGTGTCATAGCGGAAGCGAAACGGTCCGAGATCTTCTTCTATTTTTCCGTCACCGGACAAAGTCTCGGTATTCTTGCC